>ERZ1643250.239-NODE-239-length-66531-cov-63.553463_pt1 | contig 66531 bp, 67 predicted proteins | sample MGYA00579262_ERZ1643250 | MGnify/ENA primary metagenome ERZ1643250 (study PRJEB29033, sample SAMEA4952265) | chicken gut metagenome | biome: Broiler Chicken; feature: Gastrointestinal Tract; material: Caecum | place: Ireland | collected 2018 | study: Broiler...
TGTTTCTTATCAAAGAAGAATTTTTCCCATAGACACAGAAAATTTTACGCCCTCAATGTCAGCAATGCTAAAATGAACATTCCAAAAGCTATCAAATCTTTGAAATCAAATGGTTTCTTGTCCATCAGCACCACCCCCATTCTATGTAAGAATAGAGGTCAGCCACCCTGTAACACGATTACTCCGTAGAGAGAGTATAGCATAATCAAGCAGCAGTGAACAGTCCTTTTTAAAATTTGCGGCAGATTTTGGACGTTACTACCCGTCAGCGCACACCGCCATAAGACCCCTCCCTACTATCTGATCTGGACAAAGAAAAGAGCAGTACCGAAGTACCGCCCCAATCATTACATATTCTTCTTAACGTATTCTACGTATTTTTTTAATGTATTGCGTGATATATTATGTTTCTTCATCAAATCAACTGCCTTAATGCTTCTATCTGCCAGATAAAGAACAATATCCGCTCGCAATTCTTCGGTTAATTTATCAAGCTGTCCTGGCTTGCGTCCTGCTTTCTTGTTGCTTGCCTTTAAGCCATCTCTAATACGCTGTACAATGATTTCTCTCTCCCTCTCAGCTCTATCCAATTCTACTAAGATAAGAAGTTCAATCGTGTCGTTCAAAGACTTCTTCGCAATTCTGTTTTCTTGCCTTTGAGCTATACCCATCATGGTTTTAATATAATCCGTTGATATGGTAGGATTATCAATGAATATAAGATTTATATTATTATTCAACAACTCCATATATTTCTTATATCCATTCTCTGCTTCTCTGGTGAATCTTGTAATATCTTTAAATATTATGGTATCGCCGGGTTGCACTAATCTCTCCATTCTATTCCACTCTGCCCGATTTTCAAAACTCTTGCCACTTATATCATCTCTAAATTGATATACGTCCTTCAACTCAATTCCGTGTTCTTGAACATACTTTTCAAGTGCCTTCTCCTGTCTATTATATCTCTGCATTTCACGTTCTTCCCTTGTTGATATTCTCATATAACTAAAATAGTTTGCCATTACTAATATCCTCCCAATAACATCATTATATCATATGATTATTTGACACTTTTATTATACAGTCATTTTATCATATAGTCAATATATAATGATGTTTTTATGAAAATCTATCGAGAGAATTGAATAAATGACACTCATCATGCAATACTGTTGCAAATTATGACGGCAAACCATGAGGGAAGAACCATGTTACCTTCTCCGGCTTCGGTTCAGTAGGGATAAAATAATCATCCGGGTTTTCACCTGCTGCCGTCAGTTCTTCTCTGCATTCCTCTATCCTGCTCAATATTTCACCTTTGGACTCACCTGTGATCTCCGCAACGTCCTCCAAAGAAAAATACTCATGCTCTCCTGTAAAATGCGCCAGACTCATTCTAACGCCATTATAAGCGGCTCTCACACTAAATTCATGTTCTCCAATACCGCTATTCAGTAAATCAGCCAGAAACTCACGTTCACAACCGTATTTTCCATATTTTTCATATAAGCTGTCCAATGCTTCTTGAAATGTCATTCTCATAAAGCCCTCCTGTCTCTTTAAAGATACCGTTACAGATAAAAGTACCGTCTGAGAGATTTAGGCGGCTGTATGAACCGCCTACGCCCTCTCATAGTTCTACGCTGTGACAAACTGCACCGCATCATCTTCGGGGATAAATTTATCGGGTGTCCTCCCGACATATCCAGCTGAATAGCTTGTCACTCGTCCATAATTGCTCTGTGTTTTGAATTGCAGGTCAATCCAATCTCCCGGCTCAAAAATGTCACTTGTGATTGTTAATTTTGCAGTGCCACCCCACGGCAGAGGAATAGTGACGGCGTTCTCCTGCACCCTCAAAATCTTACAAGCTGTAATATGATTGCTGTACCTATTCAGTTCTGTTGTCTGTCTCTTGTCCATAATTTTGTGATCTCCTTTCAATTCCTGCTATGTTTTCTGCTCCATGATAAAGCCTTGTGGTATCGCTCCTGCATGACCTGGTAACGGCTCTTTGCAGATTGATTATTAGTCCGAATACCAGATAAATAAATCGGTCTGCCTTTATCATCATAATGTATGTGCCTGTCCTGCGTATCGCCCATGTGAAGCTCCTTTCTCGGCAGCAGACAGCAGATTATAAATATCCGGGTATCTGTTATAAAGTTCTGTCCTCTCTGCCAAATTCATGTGATGAAACTGTTCAAAAGTAATCTGCCCGGCTTTCTCTCTGGTAGAAATATCAACCGTTACTCTGTCAAACCGTTGTGATCCTGCGTCTGAATTATATCCTCTTGCTAACATTCTCATATCCTCCTATTCGTCTGGTAACTGTTCAATAAGTTCTGAAATACTTTCTCTCTGCGCCTGCTCCGCAATCTGATGTATTTCTTCCTGCGATAATGCTATCTGGTCTGATGTAGTCGTAGTCTCTGCCTGTAGCTTAAATTCAGAAACATTCCGATAATCGCCATTATTGACCTGATCGAAAATAGCGTAAACTGTCGGTATCTGCTGATGAAACGCCAGTTCTTTCTTAACCGCCATGATTGCATTTTTAATCTGGTCTATCTGCTCTTTCCAGTCCTCGCCCCTGTTGCGTTCATAAAGGCTTAATGTGTTTCTGGTGATCCCAAGAAAAACCGTTAAACCCTCAATATCTGGAACTATCTTCTTGCAATCTGGCCTTTGGTTCTGCTCCTGTATGTATTCCAGATACCCAATACAATTATTCCTAAAGCGTTCAAGTCCTTCTGGAGATTCCTCATAGGCAGCAGGCCGCCCCCTCAGTCGTTTTATAGCCACATCTATAATAGGTGTTATATTGTCTGGTTCTCCTGCCTCTGCCACATCATACCTTTTGTATGAGTCAAGGTATCTGCCGCCCCTCTCATCATGTTTCTGTGTTGTTTTTCCTGCCATAATGTCTCTCCTTTTTATGTGTAATATTTTCTGCATGAAACTTCCTTATCCATGCTTTTTAGGCATATCTTTATAAATCCGTTCCAATTCATCCAGAACCGTTAAAATCAACTGTTTAGCAAATTCTTTCTCTGGTACGTTCTCATACCTCTTAAAAAGTGCGCTTGCCTCATCAACTACCTGCTGCCAATACGGATCATCTTCCCTGACCTCTGCAAACTTTTTATGAAATGCAAACACATCGCCGTATATCTTCCAGTAGACTGTACTCTTAAAATCTGTCATGCTGTAGCCTCCCGGACTCTATCATAATAGTTGTGCAGTTTCTTGTGACAAGAGCCGCACACGGTACATAAATCCGTATATATGTTCTCATCGCCCAAACGCGCATACGTAACATGATGTACTTGCAACGTCCTGCAATGCTCCCGGCTCCTGCCGCACATCACACAAGAGAAATTATCTATCTTCATACGCTCCTGTTTCTTCCGCTGCCATTCTGGACTTCTGATATATCGTCTATATTCTTCAGTCTGCAATTTCTCATCTCCAATCTGAAAATCCGTTACAATGAAAAGCCGTTTCTACAAAGACTACAAACTACAACTACATTCCAAAAGACTTTTATATAACCATATATTCCTCTTTCCTTATTATTTTCTATAACTCTTTTACTTTATTGTAGAGAATGTAGTAATAGTAGAATATATAGGAAAATCAAGGGTTTGCGCCGTCTACAATCATGCTACATTCTCGTCTACAATCTCAGTCAAACGGTAATTCTGAAAGCTCTGATTCCGAAATTTCCATAAAATCATTGCTACAATCTCCCGATTTGCTACTACAATCTTTTTCTGGTAACGTGTTTGTAGTCTTTCTCTGAAAGCCTCGCTGACTACCATACTCGCCGAATTTTGTTGGGTTCGGTATGCGTTCCCACTCTGGCAAACCCAAAATAATATTGCTGATCTCTGACGCTTGCCATTTTGCCGGACGCCCCTGCTCCCCTAGTGCTTTTTGCCATATCTCGATTGCACAAGTCCTATGTTTGTCTGACAGATATTCTTGAATAATGCCAATCTTACCGTCATCACTCATGCTCTCCGCTTGTAATTCCTCAGCCTGCTTTCTGCACGACTCCGGCAACAGTAGTTTAGGCTTTTCTATTTTATATATATGAACCGCTTCAGCCCATGCTGCTTTAATATCATTCATTGCCTCTGGATCAAATAAATTCTTCTTAGGTTCATGTACTCCTGTTTGAATAATCAAAAACCTACGGTTTCCGGTTTCATCTTGCAAGAAGTCGCTTTTATTTGTAGTGCCTGCAAAAACTGATTGCCGAAGAAAAATATCTGCCCGGCGCTCATAAGGCAACCTAATTTTATCCTGCACTGCTGTTAAAAACCGCTTCACGCTGTCAACCCCTCCGGCCGTCCTTGCAAGTGACTTCAATTCTGCCAGTTCGATGATCCACGATCCCATAAGAGACTGAGCCGCTTTGTCTGAGTCTAAACTATCAAGAGAATCGTTAAACCACCCATCATTCAAAGCCATAAGCTGAAGAAATGTTGATTTTCCCAACCCCTGCCTGCCTTGAAATATAACTGTATAATCGAATTTGCACCCCGGCTGAAAAATCCTTGCTACCGCTCCAAGCATCCACAACCGCCATACTTGATAGGTGTATTCCGTATCCTCTGCACCTAAATAATCTGGTAGAAGTCCCCTTATATGCTCCCGTTCATCCCATTTGAGAGAATTTAATAAATCTCTTACTGGATGAAACCTATTCCGCATGGCTACATTTTTAAGAGCGTCAAAATAATCGTTTCTGCTGTTCAGTCCATAGTCTGATTGCAGGATGGCAAACAAAGCCGAATCATCAAAAGAACTCCACGCCCTATAGTTGTTTCTGGAAGTCTCCCACGGTGTATTCCCCATTAAATAGGTCTGCTGTGAAAATTCATCAAATTTTATCTTGCCTTTAAGTCTGCTGTCATTGTCCAGGGCAATCTCAAAATTCTTTACACTCTGGATCAGCTTTCTACTTTTCTCATTCCCGTCTTTGTCATATTCGACCTTGTACATAAGCATTTGACGAACATCATCTAAATTTAATGGTATGCTTTTAGGTTCAGGACCACCTACGGTTATATCTGTAACGGCTGACTGAATGAGTTTCTCAAATTCCTCTTTGCCATGTCCTGCGGCAAAATAATCTGAAATATCTGCTTTTGGAATATCCGGCACCGGTACTATTATTTTTGCACTCTTAGCAATTCCTTTTAAATCGGATAGAATTGTGTTTGCAACCTTGCGCCCCGGCTCATCATTATCAGCCAGAATGTAGACCTCTGCGCCTTTAAATAATGTTGCAAATTCAGATAGCCAGTCTCCAGAACCGCCATAGGTTAAGGCTGTATAACCTCGTTTTGTGAGCGTATCAGCATCTTTTTCGCCTTCTGGTATAAATACTGGATTGTTCTCTGCAATCGCTTTATTTAAGGCTTTTAGATCGCCATAGACGCTTTTTAAATCTTTTCTGTGTCTGCCGCCCAAACCGTAGGTAAAACGACCATTACATAAAACCCCGTATATCATCCGTTTATCCTGCATACGGATTTTTGTAAAGGTGTATTCACCATTAATAGCGGAAACATAGTTGTAAACTGCTTCAATCCGTTTATGCTCTCGCCCCTCTACATAGGCTCGCCAACTGCTACCCGGTGGACGTTCTTCAAAATACAGGTCTTGCTTTTTAAGTCCGACCTTTTGTATAATATCCTCAAAGTTACATCCGGCGTGACAATGGAGCAATGCGCTCCTACGCCCTTTTGTAATTGTCAGAGAGGCTTGTTTATCATCATGGCATGGACAACGAGCCTGCGCCCGATCTCCAAAGCGTTTCTGCACTTGGAAGTGTGCAAGTATCTCATCAAATTGCATTGTCACACCTCCGAAGGCTATCAAGAGTCTCAAGACACGCCTGCGCTACTCCATCCCATTCATGCCATTTTTCACAATCATCTGGTATTGAGTCTCTGAGTTTTCCTGCTAACTTTGCATATTCCTCCAACTCAGTAGCGTCTTTGGCTGTAACGGTTATGTTTCTTTTGAGATACGGGATGTAAACAGTGTTTTTAATCATCTGTTTCACCTCCGATCAATACGCCTGTTTCCTCAAAAAATCGTTTCGGCGATATTAAATAGGAAAATTGGCGGCTCTTAGGTGTCCTCTTGTATGCACATCCCCACGAGACAACGCCCTGCTGTAACATTAAGCGTACGGTTTGCTGATCCATCTGTAGAGCCTGTGCCACTTCTGAAATTTTTAAATTTGCTTTTGTAAATTTGGGATTTTCAGGCTGAACTGTCTGATTATTAGAATTGTTCATGTTCCACCTCCAAACTTTTTCGGTTAGCGACTACCTCCCAAACTGGCAGCCGGTTCATTGACTTTAAAACTTGATCTGCTCAATAGCTTCTATAATTTCTTGTTTCTTTTCGTCCGGTAGCTCATTTCTTAGCCATCGACTGAATGTAAATTCATTCACACCTAACGCTTCTGCAATCTCATAATGTCTGAGTCGCTTTTTTCTTATCAATTCTCTAATCTCTGTGTTAGCCATAGACATTTCCTCCTTTCTCTTGACAACAAGCTTTGATTTAGCTATACTATACCACACAGAATTGTATCTGTAAACAATCAATTATTAAACATATTTTTCATTTATAGGAGTTTTTGTTTATTATGAAATACGTTTATGATTATTCTAAAATAGGGGAACGCATTAAAGACGAACGCAAAAAGAACGGTCTTACTCAAGACGAACTTATCAATTCGCTTCGAGATAAACAGATAGCAGTTGGGCGCAATACCTTGTCTGCTATGGAAAATGGCATAAAGGAAAAATTTTCTTTTCAAGTTTTATATGGTCTTGCTGAGATTTTTCAGTGTCAAATAGGATATCTATTATGTGAATATGATTGCAAAATACAGTCTAACGCCGCTATTTCTGAAATCACTGGTCTATCCGATAATGCAATCAATACATTAAAAAAAGTAAATGAAAATAAAGACAAATATAGAAAATATGATGTCTTGCACTTAATCGACACATTAAATCTAATTATGGATGAACCTATGTTATTCACATTCTTTCTTGATTACATTGGCGATTATATTGATAACAAGTACACCATTCCTTTGCATTATGATAATAAGGTAAATGATTATACTGAGTCTATTGCAGAACCTCCCAGATTGTCTCTTGTTGATGTTCCCAGAAAAGAGAAGGAAAAGTACATTGTTTTAGGTGCTCCGAACAACAATCCAGACAATCCAGAAAAATATATTCATAGACAAATTCCTGTGGATCTCATAAAGACATACTATATTGATAGAATTAGACAGGTTCTTGATAAATGGGGGAAAAAGTATGAAGATAGAAATAATAATTCAAAGCGTAAGGACGGTGATTAAATGGCACTCATAAAATGCCCCGAATGTGGATGGGATAAAGTATCTGATTTAGCGGATAAATGTCCTCAGTGCGGCTATCCCTTACAAAATACCGTTACCACACAAAAGCCACGTTCTAAACGGCACAAACGCCCGTCAAGAGCCGCCAACGGTGCAGGAAGTATCTATAATACCGGCAGACCACACAAGCCATTCCGGGCAGTTGCAACACTCGGTTTTGAATTCAATCCCGCCACACAAAAATCAAAGCAGATCAGAAAGACTGTAGGATATTATGAGACCCGTGAGGCGGCTGTTGTGGCTCTCGCCAGATTTAAAGTAAATCCTCTTGCACTCCCGGAGACAACTACCGTCCGGGAAGTTTATGAGCGTTGGTCTGCAAAGCATTTTGAGGGAAAAAAGGATGGCACAATCAAGAAATACAGAGCCGCTTTTAATCTACTTATTCCAATATGGGAAAAGCCTTTTGCTAATGTCTATCTGGATGAATGGCAGGCTATAGCAGATAATTCAGAGAAGAACGCTCCTACCCTCAAAGATTATAAAATCCTTGTCGGACAGCTTTATAAATTCGCTATCATGCACGATATTGTAAAGCCGGAGCAGGATAAATCAAAATATATTGACCTGTCAAACTTCGGTAATCCAAACGCCAGAAAACGGGAACGCTTTACTTCTGAAGAAATAGAGACTCTATGGACGCGCAAAGACTCAGATATTTATTATACGGTTATTCTCATGCTGATTTATACAGGTGTCCGAATATCAGAATTTCTTGAACTAAAGAAAGAAAATGTAAATCTCACAGAACGGTGGTTTGATGTAACGGCTTCTAAAACCTCTGCCGGAGTCCGCAAAGTTCCGATTGCAGATAAGATTTATCCGTTCTTTGAATATTGGTATCATCTGAATGACTGTGAATATCTGCTATCCACACCAGACGGAGCAGGCTTTAAATACAGAAACTATTATGATGGTTACTGGACTCCCTTAATAAATGCCGCACAAATGGATCACACGCCGCACGACACCCGGCACACCTGCATTTCATTATTGACAGAGGCAGCAGTTGATGAGCGTCTTATACAGCAGATTGTAGGGCATAAGGGCGCAAATGTCACACGTTCTGTCTACACTCATGTAGATATAGCTAATTTGTTAGAGGCAATCAATAAAATATGACCGTTACAGAGAAAAAGAGTCGGTTTGTTCCGGCTCTTTCATCGTTTATGTGACTTTACTATAATTCTTCTGAGTTCTGCTGTCTTATCGCACTGGATCAGCCTGCTGCCCGTCACATCATTTATATATCCCTTTTTCAATTCTATTGTGTAATGCTTATTCATCCCGTTAATGGTATCAACGTGCATTCTCTGGATCATATCCCGGTATTTTTGTGCCACCTGCCATTTATCAAGTAATGCTCGCTGCTCTTCTGTGAATTCCGGGTTCAGCTTCTCTCCCAGTCTGCTTTTACCAGATACCAGATCATCACACACAAGGGCATACAGGTATTCATTAACGGACATCTTTAATTCACTGGCCGCCTGTGTTATTCTGTCCTTCTCGCCTTTTGGTATAGTAAAGTTAATCCGATCATAATTTTCTTTAATATGCTGATTTTTATATTCTGTGCGGTTCATACAATCACTTCCTTACCCATATCATACCATGTTTAAAAGTCTTGCGCAAGACAGTTGTTTTCATGATTTTATTTTTGGGTGCTATTGAGTGCTATAGGCCGCTTTTCCGCACAATTTTCAGCCATTTAAGAACATTCTTGATACAAAGAAAACCCTTGAAAATACTGGACTTTCAAGGGTTTTGCTGATTTCTTTAATTGTCGATAAATTATCGCTTGCTGAACTGCGGAGCGCGACGGGCTGCCTTGAGACCGTATTTCTTTCTTTCTTTCATTCTTGGGTCACGAGTTAAGTAGCCTGCAGCTTTCAGAGCTGGTCTGTAATCGCTGTCAGCCTCCAGAAGAGCTCTGGAGATTCCGTGACGGATAGCACCAGCCTGTCCTGTAAAACCACCGCCATGAACGTTTACTAAAACATCAAATTTATCAGCTGTCTCTGTCAGAACTAACGGCTGACGAACAACTACCTTTAATGTCTCTAATCCAAAATATTCGTCGATATCTCTTTTGTTAATTGTAATCTTACCTGTACCTGGTACCAGATATACACGTGCTACAGATGATTTTCTTCTTCCTGTTCCATAGAATTTTGTACTAGCCACTGTCATTTACCTCCTATTAAAATGTTAATACTTCTGGCTTCTGAGCTGCGTGATTGTGCTCTGGTCCAGCGTATACATGTAATTTTTTAATCATGGCCCTTCCTAAAGGTCCTTTTGGAAGCATACCCTTAACAGCCAGTTCAATTACTCTTTCAGGTTTCTTGTCCATCATTTCTCTTAATGTGGTCTCTTTCATTCCTCCAACATAGTCAGAGTGTCTGTAGTAGATCTTCTGATCCAGTTTCTTACCTGTAACTTTGATCTTATCAGCATTAACAACGATCACATAGTCACCTGTATCAATATGCGGTGTGTAGATCGGTTTATTTTTTCCTCTTAAAACTTTTGCAACTTCAGATGCAAGACGGCCTAATGTCTGTCCATCAGCGTCTACAACATACCATTTTCTTTCAACCTTATCTGGATTAGCCATATAACTGTTCATGGTTTTCCCTCCTAATTATCAATCATATACGTTAAATTCGTCATTAAAAAATCAAGTAAATCAAGCCGTTCATCTATGTTTCGGCTTTCAAAGACGCTCCTTCCACCACCATACCGGGGCTTTTGGCTAGGCAGTTTCGCAGTACGTCACATTGACATATTATATTATAAGTAAAATCCTGTGTCAACAATTTTCTGCACATTCTCAGCATTTTTTTCCTTCCACTGCCCGGTTCTCTCCCGGATCAGCATAGGCGTTCTCTCTTCCAGATCTTTTCTTCCCAGAAGAAGCTCATTGCACACCAGCACCAGATTGTCCACTGTCAGGGGAATTCCATCTGACAGGCTGCTGGCAAAGAACAGGATAGGCTCCTCTCTGTCTGCTCTGTACAGTTTCTTCACCAGATCCTGGTCCTTCTGGAGAAACTCCATCAGAGGCACAGAAAGCACCGGATTTTCAAAGCGGAGACGGAATTTATTACGAAGCATGGCTTCAATCTGCATATTCTTATAATTCTTATAGGCCAGCCGCTCCAGAAGATTCACCATGCTTCTGTCGCAGATTTCCAGGGTAGCATAGATTCCATTCAGCTCCCTGGAAAATTCATAGTGCTCTTCCCACTCTTCTTTATGCTTATACCGCACATCATGGTCCACCTCATGCCAGCCTTCAGAGAAGGTTGTGCGGACCTGTACTTCAAAAGTCTTATCAATCCTGTATTTTTCCCACAGTTCCGGAGGAAAGGCTGAAGAAATCTTCTCCGGCATCCGGCATACATAATTCATCCGGATAGGATTAAATTCGTTTACCTTAGGTATGTCCTCATGGGAGTCCTTTTCGATAATAGAATAGGTCTCTTTTAAAAGCTCTTTGCAAATAGGAACATCATCCATATAATAAAGAACGATCCGGATACCGATCAGGTCCTGAAGCTTCTTATCCTTCTCAAGATATTCCTCTTTCTTCCATTCCAGTTTATGCCAAATAGAACCTGCAGATTTCAGTCTGGAAAAAATATGAAAATAAATCCCGCTTTTGCTTAGTTTTTCCTGAATATCCCTGCCAGCCTCTTTCCGCAGGCCTCTCACTTTCTCACCTTCCAGATACTGGGATAACTCTTCTATTTCTCTCATAAACACTCCTCTTTCGCCATTGGCGGACAAACGCTGTACCTTGTTTATTATACCAATTTTCCTCTGGTTCGTAAACGTTTTTATACATAATTATGTGACTTCGTCACAGACTAACAAGAGAAAAAAGGTTATACTCAAATCAAGCTCAAAGAAAAGAGCTGCACATAAGAAACGAATTATAAACTATCGATAAAGGAGATAAAGATATGGCAATTTTACATGTAAATGAAAGTGAATTTCAGAAAGAAGTATTAGAATCCCAGAAACCGGTACTGTTAGATTTCTTTGCTACCTGGTGCGGTCCCTGCAAAATGCTTGGACAGGTACTGGAAGAACTGGATAAAGAACAGGAAGACTTTCGTATCGTAAAAGTAGATATTGACGAAAATCCTTCCCTTGCATCCCAGTGGCAGGTAAGCAGCGTTCCTTCTCTCTTCTTTATTAAAGAAGGGCAGGTCAAAGACTCTGCTGTAGGCTTTCTTCCTAAGCCGGTACTTGTTCAGAAGATGAAAGGCCTTTAACGAAAGGTGGAAACAGCTATGACAAAAGATTATGATTTTATCATCATAGGAGCCGGACCAGCAGGTATGACTGCCGCGGTCTACGCTTCCAGGGCAGGTATGAGAACAGCCCTCCTGGAAGCCGGGGCTCCCGGCGGAAAACTTTTAAAGACAAATAAGATCAGCAACTGGCCAGGCATCAAAGAAGAACCTGGCTCCCAGCTGGCCATGGATATGTTTGAACATTCCACCAGTTTCGGTGCTGTGTATGAATACGGCAATGTAACAGAAATACGTGACGGTGAAAGAAAGCAGGTCATCTGTCAGGACGGCACTGTCTTTACGGCTCCTGCCGTTCTGGTTGCCACTGGCACAAAAGAGCGGCTCCTTGGAATTCCCGGAGAAGAGGAGCATATCGGCAGGGGAATTTCTTACTGTGCAGTCTGCGACGGAGCATTTTCCCGAAATCAGGAAGTAGCTGTTATAGGCGGAGGAAACTCTGCTCTTGAAGAAAGTGTCTACCTTACTCAGTTCGCCTCAAAGGTTTATATCGTCATGCGGAGAGATGTTTTCCGGGCAGAACAAGCGATAATCGAGGCTGCCCGTTCTAATCCTAAAATAGAAATTCTTCAGAACTACCGTCCTGTTCAGGTTATGGATAAAGAAGGAAAAGTCGGAGGCCTGGAAATTGCTCATGCTCAGTCCGGAGAAAAGAAACTCCTGCCTGTCACTGGCATCTTCCCCTATATCGGCGCAGATCCTGTCACCGGATTCCTAAAAGAGCTTCCTGTATTAGACATACAAGGCTATATGCTGGTCAACAGTGAGATGGAAACCGTCGTTCCTCTTCTCTATGGAGCCGGGGATGTCTGCCAGAAAGGCCTGAGACAGGTGGTAACTGCTGCAAGTGATGGAGCCATAGCCGCTCAGTCCGCATTCCAGAAGCTCCGGTCTTTAGCCCTCTTATAAAGCTATAAGTCAAAGCCAAAGCAGGAATGCTTCCATTCCAGCCGGGGACACTGGGCAGTCTGCCCATGTCTCCGACTGCAGATATACTGGAACAGGCATGGCAGGGTGCCACTAATGATCAGGTTCTGATACCGTTCAATCCTGTCCGCCTCTCCTTTTTTTCCTAAAATTCTTTTACTTTCTCTGTTCTTTTTGTCTGCATATTTTCTTCTCTTCTTTGTCCAACATATTCGTCATGCTCTCCAGAGTAATCCCTAAAGTGGACATATTGTGAAGGAAGGCAGAAGTTCCCGGCGCCAGGATTCCGGCAAATCCCAGAATAATAAGTCCTGTATTAAAACCTATAACAAACCGGTAGTTTCTGTGAATCCGCTTCATCAGACAGTTTCCTGCCCTTTTCAGCGTCACAAGCTGGTGGAGATTCTCTCCAGAAATCGTAATGTCTGCAATCTCTCTGGCAATCTGCGCCCCGCCATTTACAGCCACACCTGCATTTGCCGCAGAAAGAGCAGGTGAATCATTAATCCCATCTCCAACCATAATAACTTTTCTGCCCTTTGCTTTTTCTTTCTCAATATAAGAAGCTTTGTCCTCTGGAAGGACCTCTGCATAGAATTGGTCCACCCCGGTCTTTCGGGCAATTGTCCTGGCAGTCCTTTCGCTGTCTCCCGTCATCATGACAACTTTTCGGATTCCTGCCTTCTTCAAAGCAGGAACAATATCTTTGGCCTCTTCTCTCAAAGGATCTTCTATGCAGATTACTGCTGCAAGTTCTCCAGATACAGCAAGATACAGATGAGAGTATTCTGCCGGAAGTTCTTCAAATTTTTCTTCCTCTCCGGCAGGAATCCGGCATTTTTCATCTTCAAAGACAAAATGATAACTTCCAATGATTACCTTTTCCCCGTTTACCTGGGAAGAGATGCCATGGGCCACCACATACTCTACTTTGCTGTGCATTTCCTCATGGGCCAGGCCTTCTTTCTTAGCCTGAGCCACTACTGCATTTGCAATAGAATGGGGAAAATGCTCCTCAAGACAGGCTGCCAGCCGGAGCATGCTGTCCCGGTCTTTTCCTCCGAAAGTAAGCACCAGGGCTACTGTGGGCTGTGCTTTTGTAAAAGTTCCTGTCTTATCAAAGACCACAGTCTCTGCCTCCGCCGCAGCTTCCAGGAATTTGCCTCCCTTTACTGTAATTTGATGGTCCTGACATTCACGCATAGCCGCCAGCACCGCAATGGGCATAGATAGCTTCAGAGCGCAGGAAAAATCCACCATAAGGATAGACAGAGCTCTGCTCACATTTCTGGTAAGTGCATAGGTAAGTACTGTCCCCAGAAAGCTAAAGGGCACAAGGCTGTCCGCAAGATGAACTGCTTTCCCTTCCAGAGAAGATTTCAGCCTTTCAGATTCTTCGATCATAGACACGATTTTTTCATATCTGGTAGAGCCCACAGACTGTTTTACCTGTACTGTAAGTTCTCCTTCTTCTACCACAGTACCAGCATACACATAAGCCCCTTCTTCCTTCTTTACAGGAATTCCCTCTCCGGTAAGAGATGCCTGGTTTACCATAGCCTCTCCCTGGGCCACAATCCCATCCAGCGGAATCATATTTCCCATATGAATGCATATGAAATCCTGTTCCTTTACATGGTTTATTTCTGTCAGGATTTCACTTTCGCCTTGCTTTAACCATACTTTTTCTACATTTAAGGACATGCTTCTCGCCAGGTCTGCCACAGACTTCTTATGTGTCCACTCCTCCAGGATCTCTCCCACTCCCAGCAGGAGCATGATAGAGCTGGCGGTGCTTACATCCCCCCGCATAAGGGAAACTGTAATTGCCGTTGCATCAAGCACCGGCACTTCTAATTTTCTCCGGCATATGCATTTCAGTCCTTCCTTTATAAAGTGAAAAGACTGGATCACTGCCTTGGCTTTTGCCACCGGAGCCGGCAGAAAAACCTTGCACAAAAAGTGGAGTACCAATTTGGAAACAAGTTTCTCCTTATATTTGTTCATCAGCTCTCTGCTTGTATTGTCCGGAACTTTTGCCATAAACTCCTTGTCTTCAAAAGAGAAGGCTACCAGGCTTTCAATCAGCTTCCGGCGGCTGCCAGTATAACAGACAACACCATGGCCGGTCCGTTCATATACCTTTGCGGCAGTCACATTTTTCAGAGAATTTATATAGAACAAAAACATATCCGCTTCCCGGGCAGTCATCTTTTTCTTCTGGGTAGAGAAACGGATGCGTCCTCTGATCTCATGCTGAATTTTTATTCGCATTTCTCATCTTCCTGTTCCTGGTCCTCTTCTGAATAAATTTCCTCTTCCTGCCGTCTTTCGTTGATTTCTTTTGCTTCAGCCAAAACGTCCTCAGCGTTTTCCTGTACAGCAGTTACCGTATCCATAACACAGTCTTTTGCTCTTAAAACGGCTGCTGTAGCCTGTACATAAGCTTTCTTTGCATCTTTACTTCCTAAGATTTTTACTCCTGCAGTCCCAAAGAGTACGCCTCCGGCAAAAAGGGCTGCTTTCTTAATCAGTTCAGTATGTATCATTTTCGTACCTCCTACTCGTTTCTTTTATTTGTGTTTGTATCCTGTGTAAAATGTCATCCCAAGGCAGAAAAGCATTGCCCATGCCCAGAATCTGTGCTGTTTCATAGTACCTCTCCTTTCATTTTACTTTAAGAGGTAAAGTTAGATTCATCTAACTTATCTATAAAAAATAAAAACCTCTTAATTTCTTGAGTTTATCACCTTTTTCCTGTTCTTGTCAATGAACAGTATCATGTTTTTCCAAAAAAATCCAGATATCTCCCCTATAAAGCAGCAAAGAAAAAGCCGGGCTTTTTCTATCCTTTGCGGATATAATAAAAGCTTCGGCTTCCCCCTCTTTTCTTCTCTTTATACAGTGGTCTTCGCATATGTAAATCCGATAATTTCATCCTTTGTCTATACAGGGGGCCTGTTAACCCACTGCCTCTTTTTCTAAAACCTTGTCAATAGTGATACCGGATAAATATTCTTCCATTTGTTTCTGTAGTCCCTGGTAATATTTTCTCATGGCACAGAATTGTGTTCCATGTCTGCTGCAGAATTCATCTGCTTCCAGGCACCTGTTGATTTTTGTAGTACCTTCCATTACCTCAACTATATCCCACAGAGAAATTTCTTCCGGTTTTTTTGAAATGGCATATCCGCCTCTTTTTCCCTGATACCCGGCAACCAGCCCGGCATCCTTCAGAGCCTTTAATACCTTCATAAGATAATTTTCAGATATTCCCATTTTGCTTCCAATTTCTGCCACAGAGGTAATTCCACTCTGTGTAGCCAGATATACAACCGTACGGATCGCATAATCTGTTGTCAACTTTAACTGCATGTCGTCTCCTTTCTGTCTCTAACATTCCCCTTTCAGCTTTATGGTATTATTATCTGATTTATTTTTACAACGCTCTGTTCGAGAAGAATACGGTTTCATTGTATCAGCCAGCCTGGCTGTATTCAAGGTTTTCGGAAGATTATGCCTGAATCTGGCAGAAAACCTTGTCCTTTACAAAAGCTTTGATTTTCTCCGGTGTGGACTCAAGGGCTATGGCAAACTCTCCATAGGCAATGTCCTCCGCAGATTTCAAATACCGCTGGTCAATCTGGCACAATTTTTTGTTATTCCGGCCAGCCTGATATTGTTTCATATAAATGCCTTTTATCAAGGAAAGAAGTACATTCATATCATAAGTGTCCATCATCTCCCGGTAATGGTCCGCCAGTCGGGTCTGCTGCCTGGTAGTAAAGGTATCTGCCGGAATCTTTGGCACTTCTTCCAGATATTTTTTAGCTGTGTCAGAGCTGATGAGCTCTCTCATAAACATATGATTTTCTACAGGGATATAAACCTGGTCTCCTTTTATGAAAATAGGTGACAACTTATAGTACTCCCTGCTGTCCTGCATTGACTCTTCAAAAAACTTTCCAATATCCTCTACTTTGCACACTCCACGTTTTCCATACATAACATAAGACCCGATCCTGAACATTATTTCCCTCTTTTCTTTAAAATCCATACAACATTTTTCCATATACAGATGTTGGGGGCAAAATTTTTTTGCCCCCGCAATGCTGGACTGCTATGCACTGGGTGCTTCCACAATCCCCAACTATATATATTGTATCAAAAAAAATACATAAATTTCAAAGGCAATTTTTTACGAAAATATTCAGTACCGGGTCTGGTAAAACGCAACAATTTACGCGTTTAACGGATATTTATCTGTAAGAGATTTTACAATAGCCATAGCCTTTTCCTTATTGTTTCTGTCCTTTACCATAAGGGCAATAGCCTCGGCGATCAGGTCCATATCCTCCTGGTTCATTCCCCTTGAAGTTACAGCGGCTGTTCCCAGGCGAACGCCACTGGTTACAAAAGGAGATTCCGGATCATTGGGAATTGCGTTTTTATTACAGGTAATATTCGCTTCATCAAGGAGATGCTCCATCTCTTTTCCTGTGATCCCGGTTCCTCTCAGGTCCACCAGCATAAGATGGTTCTCTGTAGTTCCTGAAACAATGTTGATTCCTCTTTTCAGAAGACCGTCGCAGAGGGCTTTGGCGTTCTTTACGATATTTTCCTGGTAAACCTTATACTCAGGAGAAAGAGCCTCTTTAAAGCATACCGCTTTAGCTGCAATCACATGCATAAGAGGACCGCCCTGGATTCCCGGAAATACTGCTTTATTGAAATTAAATTTTTTGGCAATCTCGGCACTGCTCATGATCATACCGCCTCTCGGGCCTCTCAGTGTCTTATGGGTGGTAGTGGTCGTCACATGGGCATAGGGAATGGGACTTGGATGTACTCCTGCTGCCACCAGACCTGCGATATGAGCGATATCTACCATCAGATATGCGCCTACCTCGTCGGCAATCTCCCGGAATTTCTTGAAATCAATGATCCTGCAGTATGCACTGGCTCCTGCCACAATAAGTTTTGGTCTTGACTCCAGAGCAATCTTTCTCACTTCTTCGTAGTCGATAACTCCCTCATCATTTACACCGTAAGGAACAATATTAAAATATGCCCCGGAGAAATTGGCCGGGCTTCCATGGGAAAGATGTCCGCCATGGGCCAGATTCATCCCCATAACCGTATCTCCTGGCTTCAGCATAGCAAAAAATACTGCCATATTAGCCTGTGCCCCTGAGTGAGGCTGGACATTTACATACTCACACTGGAACAGTTCTTTGGCTCTTTCAATAGCCAGACGTTCCACATCATCCACGCACTCGCAGCCTCCATAGTATCTTTTCCCCGGATATCCTTCTGCATATTTATTCGTAAGAGGGCTTCCCATGGCAGCCATGACTGCCTTGCTTACCCAGTTTTCTGACGCGATCAGCTCAATATGTGAATTCTGGCGTTCCACCTCATCATTAATACACTGAGCGATTTCCGGATCCACCTGATTGATTTCTTCCCATGAATACATTTTTCTTTATACCGCCTTTCTTTCTGATAAAGATATTTGTTTTTCTCCCAAAGACATTTAAGGGATAAAAAAGTGCCCAGAGCCGGAATCGAACCAGCGACACGAGGATTTTCAGTCCTCTGCTCTACCAACTGAGCTATCTGGGCTTACACAAAATATGGTAAGACTGCTGTCCTACACAACACAGCAATCTTACCATATTTGTATCTGTTTTTCAACCGTTTTTTTCGTTTTTCTGTTATACAACTACATTTGTGATCATGCCGATTCCTTCTACATCACATTTCACCACATCTCCCGGCATAAGAAATCTCGGCGGAATCATTCCCATTCCCACGCCGGCAGGCGTTCCCATGGAAATAATTGTCCCTGCCTTCAGCATCATGCCGCTGGAAAGTTCACTGATCACATGAGGGATATCAAAGATAAAGCGGTCTGTACTGCTATGCTGTCTTAAAACCCCGTTAACCTGACTCTTAATCGAAAGGACCGGCGGTCTCTTTACCACGTCTTCTGTAACAATAAAGGGTCCCATAGGGGTAAAGCCATCCATGCTTTTTCCAAAATACCACTGTTTATGCCTGGTCTGTACATTTCTTGCGCTGACATCATTAATCACCGTATATCCGAAAACATAGTCAAAGGCATCCTCTCTCTTAACATGCAAAGCATCCTTTCCAATAATAACTCCCAGCTCTGCCTCATAATCCAGGCTGTCTACCAGTCCGGGATATGACGGAATCGTACCGCCGTCAGGGGTTGCTTCATTTACTCTTTTTGAAAAATATACCGGATAGTTCTGATCTCTTTCAAAAGCTTCTTTTTTATAACGGGCAGATTCTTCTCCATGGTCCCTGAAATTCATTCCCAGGCAGATAATGTCCTGACGGGGATGAGGAATCGGAGCACAGTGGATAACCTCGTCATAATTCAAAGTTTCTCCTTCCACAGAAGCCAAAGAGTTTCTGAGCATCTCCATTTCTTCCGGCTTAATATGTTCAATCAGATCATTCATATCCTGAAAATGCAGCTGAAAAGTTTCCAGCGGATAAAACCTCTGAAAAGCATTGGCACACATCACGCCCAACCGCTCTTTGTCATCTCCCTGAAGTTTATAAGTAAGTAATTTCATGCTCTGCCCTCCTCTTGCTGTCCCGGCAGCAATTTATTTCACACTTAGCATCACAAGATGCTTTTGTTTAATAGTAGCATAACGTGCAAAAGTTTTCCACATAATTTTCCTGATTTTCTATAATTTGCAGCAACAATTTAGATGCCCTCTTGTTTCTTTTGGTTGTACTCTTTCTTTTATTTATGTATAATGATTAATTGAATAACGGTTGTTAATTCTGCAGCTTCCTGCAGATACTAAAGAAAACTGCTGTATCATTGATAAAGGATGAAACGATTATGAATATCAGAAGACTTTTAGCCGTGTGGAGTGCCCGGCTGATAAAAACCGCCTGTCAGCTGACAGGAAAACAGGGCGTAACCCTGGCAGGAAAAATTGCCCTGTCTATTTATCCTCCCATTTTGAAAGAACTGGCAGGTGAAGTAAAAAAAGACATTTTTGTAGTCTGCGGCACCAACGGCAAAACCACCACGAACAATCTGCTGGCCTCTGTGCTGGAAGGCAATGGTTATAAAGTAGTCTGTAACCGTACCGGTTCCAACATGCTCAACGGCGTAGCCTCTGCCTTTGTCCTGTCAGCCGGACTGTCTGGACACCTGAAAGCAGATTATGCATGTATCGAAATAGACGAGGCTTCTACTGTCCGGGTATTTCCTCATTTCCGTCCCGATTATATGGTACTGACAAACCTCTTCCGGGATCAGCTGGACCGATACGGAGAAATCGATATTACTATGGACCTTCTTTCCCGGGCTATGAAAATGGCTCCTGAAATGAAAGTGCTGGTAAACGGCGATGATTCTCTTTCAACTTACCTGGCCCTTGAAAATGAAAATCCCCATTATACTTTTGGTATTGGAGAACAGGTATTCCGGGAAGAAGATACCAGGGAAATCAGGGAAGGACGGTTCTGCAAACGGTGCGGCGAAAAAATGGAGTATCATTTTTACCACTACAGCCAGCTGGGAGATTACTACTGTCCCCGGTGCGGCTTTAAACGCCCCAAACTGGACTTTAACGGCAGCAATGTTTCCCTTGCTGAGGGAATCGCCTTTGATGTAGAAGATTTCCATGTAAAAGCCAATTACAGAGGCTTTTACAATGTTTATAATATTTTAGCCGTCTACGGAGCAGCTTCCCTGGCAAAGGTACCTCTGGAAAACTTTAACAAAATCTTGGGAGACTACACTCCTCAGTTTGGCCGGAATGAACTGTTCCAGATTGCGGATACCAAGGTTATGCTGAACCTGGCCAAAAACCCTGCCGGATTCAATCAGAACATTTCTGCAGTAATGACAGATACTTCCCCAAAGGATGTTATCATTCTCATTAATGACAACAGTCAGGACGGTACTGACGTATCCTGGCTGTGGGACGTAGACTTTGACCGTCTGGCTGATACAAATGCCGCATCTATCACAGTCTGCGGCATCCGCTGTCAGGATATGCGTCTGCGGCTGAAGTATGTGGATATCCCCTGTGACCTGGAACCGGATATTGAGAAAGCTATTACCTCAAAAATCAATAATGGAGTCAAAAATCTCTATGTGCTGGTAAACTACACCGGCCTTTACACCACCCACAATATCCTGAAAAGAATGGAGGGCAGAAAATCATGAAATTGACAATCGGACATTTATATCCGGATCTGCTGAACCTCTACGGTGACCGGGGCAACATCCAGTGCATGATGAAGCGGAGCCAGTGGAGGGGGATTGAGGCAGAGACCATTGAGTTCACTCTGGAAGACACCATTGATTTTTCAAATCTGGATATCGTCCTCCTGGGAGGCGGTTCCGACAGGGAGCAGATGATCGTCTGCTCTCAGTTAAGAAGCATCCAAAAAGATTTTAAAGAATATGTAGAAGACGGGGGCACAGTTCTTGCAGTCTGCGGAGGATATCAGCTTCTTGGCCACTATTACAAAACAGAAGAAGGTACTATAGAGGGACTTTCCCTGGTAGATTTATATACAGAGCAGGGCAGTCCCAGACTGATTGACAACATTGTTCTGGAAAATAAAGACTTTTCCCTCCCCATCGTAGGTTTTGAAAACCACGGAGGAAGGACTTACATTGGAGAAAACCGGCCTTTTGGAAAGGTTCTCTATGGACATGGAAATAACGGCGAAGACAAAACTGAAGGAGTTCTGTACAAAAATGTGGTAGGAACTTATCTCCACGGTCCCCTCCTTCCCAAGAATCCCCATATCTGCGACTATCTGCTTTCCAACGCATTGAAGCGGAAGTACGGCGACGGCAGCCTGGCACCGCTGGACGATTCTCAGGAAAAAGAAGCCAACCAGTATATCTACCATCGTTTTGTAAAACAGGATTAGTCCTCTAAAGCAGTTTCAGAAACAGGATTCTTCTGTTTCTCGAAACTGTTTTTTGTTCCCTTGTATCTATCCGGAATTCACCAGAGATCTCCAAAATCCTCTGAAGAAATGTATGAAAATACTTCAAATTTCATTTTTACAATTTTTTTCAAAAAACTGTTGACAATTCAAATATCATGTAGTATTATATCTCTTGTCTTCGACAGGAGGCAAAACACAATAGCTCTTACGCTTAACAAATCAGCTATTGTCATAAATAACCTGCGGGTGTAGTTCAGTGGTAGAACACCAGCCTTCCAAGCTGGATATGTGGGTTCGATTCCCATCACCCGCTTATGCGCGAGTGGCTCAGTTGGTGGAGCGCGACCTTGCCAAGGTCGAGGCCGCGGGTTCGAGTCCCGTCTCGCGCTTTTTTATTTTCATCAGTACATAGATTGTGCTGATGATTTTTTATTTTCCACTTCAAAAAAATCCAGGCCGCAGTTTCTCGATTTTATGCGAAATACTGCGGCCTGGGTTTTTAATAGTTGCTTCGTGTATATCTGCGATCTCTGGGATAAGACACCGGTACACGTACCGGTACTTTCTTTGGCTCCTTGATCAATCCCGGAAACAGATCATTAAGAATTGTTTTCACCGTTTCTCCGGTGCTGGTATTTATAAACATATAGAATAACATTTTCATCATAGTCCTGACCTCCTGAAATCACTGTTTTCAAGCTACTGGTTGCATTGTATCAGACTTCTGACAGTTTGTCAGTGACTTTATCACTTATTTTATACTTGTTTATAAATTCTTTAGCAATGTAAAGTCTCTGATGCTTCCTTAAGTTCTTTTTTCGTTATATAATAAAAAATATATACGAACTATGAAAGGAGACTTATCAATATGAGAAAAAATTTCGGAAAGCAGTCCTGGATGTATCCCCTTCCGGTACTGATTATCGGCACCTATAACGAAGATGGAACGGCTAACGCCATGAACGCTGCCTGGGGAGGAATTTATGATACCAATCAGGTATGTATCTGCCTCAGCGCAGGTCACAAGACCACGGCCAACATCAAAAGCCGCCAGGCCTTCACTGTAAGCTTCGCAGACGCCGCCCATGTGAAAGAAGCAGACTATGTGGGCATTGTTTCCGGAAACAAAGAGCCTTCTAAACTGGAGAAGGCAGGTCTTCATCCGATAAAAGGCGAATTTGTAGACGCGCCTCTCATCGAGGAATTCCCCATGGCACTGGAATGCAAGCTCATAAAAATCACAGAAGACGGAGATATCATCGGCGAAATCATCAATGTCAGCGCTGACGAAAAAATTCTGGATGAAAACGGAAAAATCTCCCCCGCACTTCTCCAGCCAATCACCTTTGATCCGGTGAACAATGCTTATCTGACATTGGGAGAAAAAGTAGGAAATGCATTCAGTGATGGGGCAGAGCTGAAATAGACGTGGAAGCGCGTGCCTATTTTGCAGGAAAATGCAAAGAGTTCAGACCTATATACTATTTCTGTATATAGGAGCTGAACTCTTTTTTAATGCTGGCCTAGTGTTCCAATCTAAACAATGACTAAGGAGAAAATCATTTAATTCATGAGAACCACTTCCTCCAAAGTCAGGTTTCAACTCGTGCTTACCAAGCAGCAAATTCCAGCAAAACTTATCTCCACTATGTCAGGAATTTCTCCCTACATCCATTTTAATCACTAATCTGCCAAATATAGATTACTATTTTTATCTATCAGACTTCTGAGCTGTTTGTCGTACAAATTGTTAACTGTCCAGATATTGTCAACAAACGAAACCATTGCATTTATACGATTCTATATTAGGCTATTTAATGCGAAATAGCAGGTTGATTTCTATGTAATGCAATTTCTGTTTGAACAGATAATTTTGCATAATTCTCCATCAAATTATAGCATTCCGTATAAAGAATACGGTACGGATGAAAGTTCGCTATAATGCTCTATTCAACCTCACTAAAGTTCCCCATCATCTTTGCTTCCAGAAAGTCAGAGTAAATGTACAGATACAGTGTGCCTTGTAATCCTCGAATTACGCTTGCAGCTTTTTTAGCGCACTTCTTCCTTCAAGATTATCGTGAGGGAGCTACCCCATTTGCCCCAGCCGGAAGGTTTCAATCCACCTGTCCGCGAAGGGGGACGACTATCCCGGATTCCAAATTGGAGGACTCTGATGACTGGTTTCAGTCCACGCTCCCACGAGGGGAGCGACACAGGCCAGCAGCAACTATGGAATCGACAGCGAAGGTTTCAATCCACGCTCCCACGAGGGGAGCGACTTTGCGGACGGGCAGGCCTACCACAAGATCAAGGTTTCAATCCACGCTCCCACGAGGGGAGCGACCGTTTCTAACCATTACGAAAGTCAATCTATTTCCTGTTTCAATCCACGCTCCCACGAGGGGAGCGACATGAGAATGATTTGTGTGCCGGACTACGTACAATGTTTCAATCCACGCTCCCACGAGGGGAGCGACACCGGAAAGAGTGGGAAAACCTTTGGAACCTGCTGTTTCAATCCACGCTCCCACGAGGGGAGCGACTGGGAATGCTTTGGAAAGAAGAGCGTGGGATTCTGGTTTCAATCCACGCTCCCACGAGGGGAGCGACTGAATGGGAAGCTCAAAAGCACCCAGGCACAGCTGTTTCAATCCACGCTCCCACGAGGGGAGCGACCTGACCAACCTCACAGAGCAGGCCATCACGCTGGTTTCAATCCACGCTCCCACGAGGGGAGCGACTTTGTATAATCTGCTTATATCAAACGATAGAGGAGGTTTCAATCCACGCTCCCACGAGGGGAGCGACAAACTATGACTTTTCAGACTTTGCGGATATAGACGTTTCAATCCACGCTCCCACGAGGGGAGCGACCATGGCTCTTTTTCAATTTCCACAGGCCATCATTGTTTCAATCCACGCTCCCACGAGGGGAGCGACAGCAATTTCGCCCAAAAATCCTCTGTATTTTCAGTTGAAATTAACATTTTTTTCTTTCCTATAAATTAATTTTTTTCCTTTCTCTTTTCTGCATTCAAAAATCACTTTATTTTGTGTGCATTTTTTGGTGCGAATCCCCCGACATATTTATGTCTGCTTCTTATTCGCACTCTCATTTTATCATAGAATCAATGTATCATCTACAGGAATTCCTCGGTCAACACCCATATGTTCTACCTTTGTCTGATACTTATTCCCTAAATAATAGAATCTCAAACTATCCACACTCTCATCAATAATGTCTGCCAGCATTGCTTTCAGAGCAACACACTGAGCATTATCCAAAACACATTCGAATACAGAGTTCTGTACTCTTCTCCCATAATTAGTACATTGTTTTGCCACTTTGCGCAGTCTCTTCTTTCCTGCAGAGGTCTCTGTATTCACGTCATATGTAATCAATACAAGCATTCTTCCACCTCACTTCCACAGAAACACCGGATAGCCATCCAGGTCGCCTCTTAAATATCTGGCAAGGAGCATAGCCTGTATATATGGGACCATTCCCCACTCTACTTTTTCTTTCAGATAAGGATGGGTAATAATTTCTTTTTTCTTATTCTGCCATTCTGTTAATACTTTTTTCCGCAATTCATCGTCCATCAGTACAGCGCCATTTTCTTTTACAGAAAAGTTCTTGCCCGTGACAATCTTTTTATTGATCAGTGTCAAAACAAACCTATCAGCGAGAATTGGCCGCAGCTCTTCTATCATATCTAAAGACAGAGACGCCCTGCCCGGGCGAAGCGTATGGAGATATCCTGCATAAGGATCCAGCCCCACACTTTCCAACGCTGATGTAATATTATTTGTAAGCAGCGTATATACAAAAGACAGCAATGCATTCACGTTGTCAAGGGGCGGACGTTTATTCCGCCCTCTGAACACAAAGTCCCTCTTCTGCTGAAGGATAAGCTCATCAAACACGCCAAAATAGATACTCGCAGCCTCCCCCTCATATCCTCTGAGTTGTTCTTTAGATTCAGCATTCTGGATTCGTGTCAAACTCTCTTTTAAAAAGACAGAAGCATTTTTCACCCGGTCTACATCAATCTGAAATCCATGGTCCCGCACCGCTCTTTCTAAAACCCATCTGGCATTATATACCTTCCCAAGAATACAATTTTTTGCAATCTCCAGGCTAATCTCATCATCATTTTGGCTGGCATACTGCTGTTCTCTTAATATCACATTTCCCTTCACTCTTCCTGAAATCCGAGCTAAAAATTTCCCCTGAGGGGTAAGGTAACACAAAGAAATATTTCTTTCCGCACATGCCCCCATTAAAGCAGGACTCGTCCCTCGATATCCAAAGGAAACAATCCCTTCTAGATTGTGCAGGGGTATCCTTCCTAATTCTTTCTGCTCTTCCAGTACAACCACATTTTCTCCATCTAAAGACAGATAGCTGTTTTCGGAAGTAACATACAGTGTATTTAACAGTTTTCTCATTCTTCTTCCTCCTTCAGCATCTGGTCAATATATTTTTTTACGGAAACTGCCTTGCCAAGTTTTGGGAGGCAGATATCCTTCAGAGAACAGGCATTACAGGATTTGCTATATTTTACCCGTGGCGTATACTTTCTCGAATAATACTCATGCATCTCACAGAATATATTCTTCACTTCCTTACGGAGCTCCTCTGTGATTTCTACACTCTCCCGCCTTCTGGTCTCGCCGTAAAAAATTGCGCCTTCCGGTACCTCTGTGGAAAACATTTCCTCTAAACACATAGATTGTGCTGCCAACTGAAGCTTATCTTCCTCTGACAGTTTAGGTTTTCCTTTCTTATATTCTACCGGATAAATCGAATAGAGGCCCCGATGTCCATGCAGTTTAATCCCGTCCTCGCATTTATGAAATTCAACCAGATCACATTCCCCGCTGATCCCTAACTCCCTAGAGGAAACCGGAAGAGCCCTGGCAATGATAACGTCCTTCCTTTTTTCCCTCAAAGAAGGATCGTGCACTTTTTTATGCATCAGTTCTCCTGTGACGGTGTGGACATTTTCCGCCCATTGCTGCTCAATATGGATTAAGGCCCACTGTCTCCGGCAAAATTTAAAATGCTGAATTCCTGAAATCATCAGGTAATCATCTTCCGAATATTCCATCATACCATCCTTTTTGCTTCAACAGATTCCGGTATCCTCTCTTTATGTATTTCAACTATATAGTCCTGATACTTTCTCGGATATTCCACATCTTCATTCTTCTTAACTTCCACTGCGTCAAATAATTTGTATGCTGGACAGTCTCCCAGCTCTTTGCTATGTTTAAACACAATAAGCTCGCGGACTGCCATTTTTCCCCTTGCAGCAGAATGATCATTTTCAAACATATTGATGATGGCCTCCCACAGCAAGTCCAGATCTTCTTCTGAAAAGCCCGTTACTTTTCGTGCCAGATTTGCTGATACATATCCTTCTGCTCGGTATAGCCCATAGGGAACAATACTCTTTCTCCCCATTTCCGTACTCTTATTCTCCGCATCTTTTTCAGTAGTGATCGCCACTCTTGTAATCGTTACTTCCTGGCTGATAACTGGGTCAATACTCCTTGCAAATCCAATCTGCACCGGTCCTCTGACCTGTCCGCAGTTTAAAGATGCCTTCACAAATGTAGTCATAACTGCACCGAATGTACGGATATCATAGAAGTTCCTGCACATATAATCCCTTAATTTCACATCTGCATCAGGATCACTTTTCTTTAGTTTTTTCAGTGCCTCTGTCACCTTTTTATCTTCCGTCTCCTGTATTCCGAGACTTTTGCATGCCTCTCTGTCGCTTCTGTTCAGAGGAACATCTTCTTTTATATAAATTTGAAATCCTTCTGAATCTTCCTTCACTGTTTCCACATAATTCCTAATCTTACGTTTCAGACATACGTCTGTTACAAGGCCAAGTCCGCTTTCCGGGTCAATTCTCGGCATGTTGCCAGCATCAGGATCTCCATTGGGATTTCCGTTTTCCACGTCAAACAGCACAACAAATTCATATCTGTTTTTAATCACTTCACTCATCTATTTTTCCTCCTTTTTTTCGTACTTTCTCTGTACCTGGTGATAATATCCGAGAATGAATTTCCCCTGTTCCTCCAGTGACAGACGTTTTGGATATTCATTTAATTTCCCCATAAGTTCCGTCAACAGCTTCTCATAATATACCTTTGCTCCGCCTTTCTCACGTTCCAATTTTTTCATATGGCTATTTTTCAACTTTATCAACACCGGAAAAATTGACGCAGGCGTGGCACAGGCCGAATTAAAATAACGGTCCCGGATTGTTGCCTTGATCCCCGGATTTGCATCCATCTGAATTGACTCTAATACAGAAAACAGCCTTCCAAGCACATATGATGTTTCCCTACTCTCCTCATTCAGTCCCATATATTTTCCTCCCTCTTTCCAATTCATATTTCGTATCAAATATGCCTTGATGATTCCGGCTTTTCCCCAAGTGACTTTTCCCTGTTCTGCCCGTATCCTGATTAAAATATCTGTATAAAGGCTTGCTGGATATCTGGCTCCCGACAGAATTGCCTGGAGAACAAATGCTGCCATATTGGGAACAGGGGATTTGTCTTTCGAGTTCTGATTCACTGTCTCAAAAAGCATATCTCTGATTCCCATATATTCTTTGTCTTCCCAGGAAGGTCTTACAACCGACATTCTTTCGTAGTGTTCAGAAAGATTCTTAAGTATGTTTCCGAAAGAATTCTGATAGAAGAATCGCACAGAAAGTCTCGCCGCATTGGGAGCGAGAGCCAGAATATAAAATTGCTGTTCCGGATTTAATGTGACATTGCCAATTTGAACTGCCCTGTTCATTTTCAAATTCTCAAAGATTCCTCTTATTTCTTCTTGATTGTCAGGTTTCGGGTCAACTGAGTCAAAAAATGCTGCCTGATACGCTTCCTCTGCATTCTCTGCCCAGGATATGATCATGGAATCTCCAAGCTGAAATGTATATTTTCTCTGATCTAACAGATAATTCAATGCTGTAGTATAGGCAAACTCGGCATGTTTTCCTACCGGAGCATTGTAGCTCTGCTCCTTCCCGTAAGATTCAAAAGCAGGCGCATTAAATGAGACCAGAGCTGCACCACTAGATTGTGCTCCCGGAACCCCCCTGATCGTTTTATGTATTCTGGAAATCGGTGCCTCTTTTCCTGTTACAAGGCAGATACCTGCCTGCTCATCTTCTGATGACTCATTTCTTGCCTCCTCCCATGTTTCCTGTATACATGGATCATCCTGAGCATATTTTACCCCCCTACAGAAGACCAGATTGCCACCGTCTGTGATTTCTTCCCACTTTTCCCTGATTTCATCACATTCCTCCGCTTTCTCCGGATTCCATGTTTCAAAAAAATTTTTGACTGCCTGTGCCATGTCCCCTTCTGTTTCACGAAGCATCCACAAATGTCTTTTCTTGGCCGCCTCAAAACATTCAAGAGCTCTCTGATTTGTACCATTCTCATCAATACCCAACATATATTTTGAATTATCACACAAAAAATTAGCTGAGACTCCCGATGACCGGGTTACCATCTCCGGTACCTTTATCTGTCGTGGAACCCACACTCTCTTCTTTCCTCGTTCTTCCTCCTGCTTTAGAGAAAAGATTCCTAAGATTTTTCCGTCTTTTGAAAGGTTGATTGCATAGGAGACTTTCGCTTTACTCCAGCCTTCCTGGTCTACCTTTCCCCGTTCTGCAAGATTTTCATAATGATTTACTAACGCCTGCAAGATCATCGTATCACCTCACAGTCTCTCAAATCCAATACACCCCGCTTCATAACTGCACGAAAAAACATTGGCCGGATATTATTTCTATCCGAATAGTCCATGTCAAAAAGCATAAATCCCAGGTCTTTTTCTTCTACATCATCATACGCTGTCCGAATTTCTCCCTCTTCCCATAAACAAAAATTAGCTGGAAACTCCCTGCAGCCAAAATAGGGCATATGGAAGCATTCTCCCCTTTTTAATCTCCGCATGATAATGTCCTTAAATTTACCTGGATTGTCTGTTTCATTTGCCCGTTCTGTCATCTCAAAGTGTGCTTCAATCACATATTCCACATCCCGCAGCAAGAGAGAGGCCCGCTGAACAATTTCTGATTTTGTACTTATGTATAACGGCTTCTTTGCTCCGTTATAGACCTGGAGCACATTTCCGGCAGATATTTTACTTTTCACTTCATTCCGACGCACACTGGTAAACTGAACAGGATTGACCACATGAATCTTGTCGATCACCCATCGCATCCCCGGATGCCAGTAAACGGCCTCCAGAATTCCTCTTGCCGCCGATGGAGTCATCACATCATAGGAACACCTTTCGACTTTCATTTCCGGGCGGGAAAAAAGTGCATAATTTCCCCACACTCTTACCTTTACACCCATTCCCATCTCCAGTTCGCCTCCCTTCTTTTCATCTATAAAATTTCTCCCGCTTTATAACATTCCGCTATATAATCTCTCGGCTGATAGTAGAAATCAGTATTATAATCCGAAATTTTTCCGTCAATCCAGGAATGGTATACTTCCCATATACCATCTACAATGTTCTCATCATCATAGGAATCTTCAATCAGCCGTTCATATACCTCCCCGATATCCCAATATCCCGGAACAGTATATCGACAGTCTTTCACATTATCAAAATTTCCTTCCGTCATTTGAGATTCTTCAATAAATTCATCTGCAATCTTTTCAATCGGCTCACAATGAAAGACATCTGCATATTCATAAATTCTTTTGATCCTGTCTTTTCCCAAAAAATCTGCAACTTCACATCGTGTCCTCTTTATGCTGCGACCAATATATTCGATCAGACTACAGGTAAAGAAAAGTCCATTGTTATTTCTTGTTCCCATATACAACCTCGCTTCCAATATATTTCAATGTATCAAGGGCAGAAATCGTGTGAAAACTAATCTGATGCGTCGGATACTTAAACTTCGCCAATTCCCAGAAGGCAGCCCTTGAAATTTTCCCATCCATATAGTTCTGGACATAATTATAAATCGTATCATCTGCCATGGGGCCTTCTACTATATCGTATGTGTGAGATTTTCCGCTGCGGCATGCAACAATAAAATCCAGCCACTCTTCTGTCATTTTATCAAACACTTTATACCTGAGGTTATTGTCTGGCACATACTCATATTTATTCAGATACCCATTTTCACCGTAACGGGCCGCCCATCTCTTTGCCTGCTCTTCATATCTGGTGCAGTAAAAACCGAAATAAAAGTCCTTGTTAAATTTCGCTTTTCTTATTTCGGGATATTCTACGATCTGTTTGCTGCCGTGATATAGAACCATATATTACCTCCCTACTCATCCTTACCTCATATTTCCTTGCATTCCCAAAAAATTTTCTAATTATTTTTATACCACATTGTCGTGATTTTATCGTATTTATCGAATATTTCGTATCAAAATCAGCAATATCTATATATAATGTACTATATCACTTCTTACTTATAAGTGCAATATGTTTACTATCTTGTTACTTAAAATTTTATTGAAATGTAATTATCTATCTACAAATCATTTCGCTTTTTTGATATACTAACTTCGTCAGGTTATCCTGAGGATTGAAACAATAATATTTTTAGTAAATCAAAAACAACAGCGGTGTAGAAGAACATTTATTCTTTTACACTGCTGTTGTTTTTTCTTCACATCAATACTGCTATTCCCACCTCAACATTGAGATCCAATCCCATCTCTTCCGTATATTGTTTCTTGTTTATGAGTTCAAAGAAGTCTTCAATATCCTCTGAAACCGTTCTGAGCATCCCTGCTCCTTGAAGCTTTTCGATATCGTTCTCGTATAATTGAACACAGTACTGTCCGGCTTTTCGCATTCCCGCCTTTGTATAGCCCTGATATTCCATCTGCCGAAGAAGTTCTTCTGCCTCTTCTTCTATGTTGATAAAGACAGTAGATGTATTTTCTTCGATCAGTTTAAAATTTTGTGCCGCTGTTGTAAAATTATATCGTTTGTTCTTAAATTCCTCAAGAATTTTCTTTTTATCCAGACTTTCACCCCGGAAATGATAAAGTGCTTCAAAATATCTTTCTATCCCGCACAAAGATGAGATATCCACCCCCTCTGAGGCCAGCATCTTTGATACATCAATCTGAAGCTGCTGTCCGGGTACATTTTCTTTTTCTTCAAACTGAAAAATATATGCAAAGCTTTCTTTTACATCTCGCTTTCCTTCTCTGTTGCATCTGCCTGCCGCTTGGATCATGGAATCGACTCCTGACAACTGTCTATATACAGAATGAAAATCCAGATCAGCTCCGGCTTCTACAAGGCTTGTAGAAATCAGAATACATTTGTCTCCATTTTCCAGCAACGTTCTAACCTTTTCCAAAACTCTCCGTCTGTGTTTTGGATACATTGTAGTAGACAAATGAAAGACTCCTTCTCCTTTCATTGTCTGATAAATCTTCTGGGCTCGTTTCTTCGTGTTTACAATACAGAGTGCCTGATATTCCTGTTCTAGTTTCTCAATAAGTTCTTCTTCCGAAACTGTTCCAATATTTTTGAAGGTTACTCTCTCAAAAAACTGAAACTGTTCCTCTACTCTCGGACAAAGCTCTATAATCGGCATTTTTCTTCTAAAAAGAGGAGTTAACGCCGGTTGTGTTGCTGTACAGAGTACAATACTGGAGCGAAAATTAGTGACCAGTTCTTCCATCATCGCAATACAGGGTTTCAAATAGTCTGTAGGGAGCATTTGAGCTTCATCAAATATGATAACACTGTTGGCTATATTATGCAGTTTTCTGCATTTAGAAGACTTATTTGCAAACAAGGACTCGAAAAACTGCACATTGGTAGTCACCACTACCGGTTTGTCCCAGTTCTCCGCTGCAAGCTGCATAGGCTTCAGTTCCTCCGAACTTTCATAATCAACATTATAATGATTTTCCAGGACATTCTGATCTCCCAGTATCTCTCGGAACACTTCTGCGTTCTGTTCAATAATACTTGTATACGGAATCACATAAATAACACGGTCCATATGATTCTTTACCGCATGCTGAAGAGCAAATGCCAATGATGCAATGGTTTTTCCCCCGCCAGTAGGCACAGTAAGTTGAAATATTCCCCTTTCCATTTGTCCATATTCGAAACAATTTCTTAATATCTCTGTTCTTCTTCCATTTACAGTATCTATATCCTTGTTCAGCAGCCATCCAGCAACATGATCTTTCAGTTTCTTAAGAAGCGCCTCTGGATTTTCCCCTGCTTCTCTCTGTGTTCCCCCATTCTTCATAAAATTTTCCGTATCCAGAAAGTCTGCATCTACAAGGCACGAATATATCATTCGGATAAACACACTTAGTGAGAAATCTGGATCTGGCGTTTTCCTTGGGTCAAATGGAATGGTTTTTATCTCAGGAATTTGAATTTCATTTTTATAAGCACTGTAATCCTCAATCTGTTTTTTCTTTCTCCCTTCTAATGTAGGCGCATTTCCTGTGTCTGAAGAATTCCCGTAATCCGGCAGTCCTGAATGATGTCCGGCAATGCAGTAACCCATAAAACTATACATCCCGCCTTTTTCAAAACATACCTTTGCTCCTGCAGTAGAATGGTCTACTTTCTTGTTGCTGTTATTCTTGATTTTTTCCTGAAATGGAAGAGAGTATTTTCCTATGTCATGAATCATACCACAGAAATAGCCCCAGTCCGCCTTTCTGAAACTACTAGCAAAATTTCCTGCTTTGTCTGCGGTTCCATATGAGTGTTCCTTTATTGACTGTATACGTTCCCTGTCAATATGTGCAAAAAATTCCATGATTTCTTCCTCTTTTCTATATTACAATTTTATACTCCGATAAAAAATAATGTTCAAGCCTATTTCATTTATTTCTAACCGTATCCTTAAACATTTATCACTCAATATTCTTTTGACAGAATTCAGAAAATCTTGTACAAAATCATTTTATAATCATACAATTCCATGCTCATTCTTCCGTGAGACTTAGATATTCCAACATTGACTAGCTACAATCTGCATTTTCAACAGGGAAATGGCATATCGGCGGTAGCCAAACAGCAAAGAATATACTATTTTAATCCACGTTCCCGCGTAGGGAACGACGTATCCGTACTTAATAAATTATTAACCGGCGGACTGTTTCAATCCACGTTCCCGCGTAGGGAACGACGTTTAACCTTGATTGGTTTATAAAGCGATTCAAAGTTTCAATCCACGTTCCCGCGTAGGGAACGACTGTCCGTGCCGGTCTGGTGTATACCGTATCTGGAGTTTCAATCCACGTTCCCGCGTAGGGAACGACTTTCCTTCTTCGTAAGTTATTCCATAATCCTGCAGGTTTCAATCCACGTTCCCGCGTAGGGAACGACTCCAGATGATAAAATGAGTTGTCCCGTTCTCATGTTTCAATCCACGTTCCCGCGTAGGGAACGACTGTGCTGATGGAGTCCAACCGGCAGATCTTCCTGGTTTCAATCCACGTTCCCGCGTAGGGAACGACGGAACTGAGAGAAGAGCTCCGCCAGGTGATGGATGTTTCAATCCACGTTCCCGCGTAGGGAACGACGTGGCAAAGAACCTGAAACAGGCGGCAGCCACAAAGTTTCAATCCACGTTCCCGCGTAGGGAACGACCGTACCGGCTGCAGTTCTGTGATGTCCAGCACCTGTTTCAATCCACGTTCCCGCGTAGGGAACGACGGAATGCGAGAAATCGCCAACGGCTGATAGAAGGTTTCAATCCACGTTCCCGCGTAGGGAACGACATGAACGGATTGAGCGCAGAGATATGTTCCGGGATGTTTCAATCCACGTTCCCGCGTAGGGAACGACAATATCAAGCATCTTCTATGATAACTAATCTTGTGTTTCAATCCACGTTCCCGCGTAGGGAACGACATATTGACGATTGGAACTATAATATGGATTCTTGGTTTCAATCCACGTTCCCGCGTAGGGAACGACACCAATTTTGTACAAATCATCATCTGATTTGACACTGATTTTTATACAATTATACCAATGTTCTCTTCGCAATGCAAGCTGTATGGCTCTGTCTAAGCCTTTTCAGCCCTTCACGGTACTATCCATTTTGGTGCGAATCTCCTGGCAAATCCATGTTCGCTTAAGATTCGCATTTGTCATCTGTTTCATCTTTTTCTTATTGAACATTGCCAATATACTGAGTTTCTATGATATGCCACTTCTCATTGTCTAAATATTTTTCTCTGGCCTCTATAATCTCTGCCTCACGCCCCTGCATACATTTCTACGAGAATAAACCGCCATACTTCCACAACATATCCAACAGACACATCAAAACAATCGTTTCTTCCAACTGTCTCATATAAAATATACTCTTATTTTTCCCATTCCAAATGTTGTATTTCTTCCAATATGCAGTCTTTGTGCTGCATACAGCCATGGTACAAAAGGTGTCAGGTCTCCTCTATATTCCAGCTCCCCCATTAGGCCACTAAAATCCATTTTCCTATTTGTACGATTGGAATAACGCACCATTGGTTCTATTCTAAGCTCTTCTCTTATGGTACATACTTCCGCCGCAAGTGCCTGCAGTTTCTCTGCTTCTGATCTGTCTACCCAGCCTCCATATCTTTCTGCTATCATCGTAATCCGATTTATAATATTCCGTATCAGAGTCATAAATGGTAAGCTTTTTACCATCTGCCCTCCACGCCGGATTCTTAGAGGCGTACATATCTTTATTATCACACCTGTAACCTTTGTCAACTCAAAACCTTGGATAAAGGTTGCGCTCATGTCCAATTTACTGACACTCCCATTACGCCAGATAAGTCTCTGTGTATGGCTATTTACAACTTCTGAGAGACAGAATGGATATCTGTACGCTCCCAGACCAAATTCTTGAATATGTTCTAGCGCTAAGATTAAAGAAGGGGCATATTTTGATGCATTTCCAAATAGCCAAAACTCAAAGTTGATTTTCTCTCCCCGTCTGATCATATTCCGTGGCGCACAAATCTCCGGCGGAATAATCATATACGGCTTTACAACCACCTGGTTTCTATCAGTATCCAGCGATTCACCATTCCGATATAAAAAAGCACTGGCCTCCTTATCCACTTGGAGCAGGGACTGCCCAATCGCCCCTCGCAAGGTTGAGCCAAGAAAAGACGGTAGTTCTGCCTGTTCTAATGCGAGAAGCGAAATGGCAAGCGGCAAATAACTGATTTCAAAATGTTTATGCATTCGTTCTATTCCTCCTCTTACATTATCATCTGGCCGCATTTCCCCATTGCTCTGCAGCTCATCTATTCATTCCTTCGATTTAAAAGGCATACACTTTCTACATGAACCCCCTGTGGAAACATATCGCACACCGCCACTTTCTCCACCTGATATTCCTTCTCACACAGCACTTTCAAATCCCTTGCCAGTGTTGCAGAGTCGCAGCTTACATACACAATTTTTTCCGGCTGCATTTTCAGCATAGTCTGGAGCACTGCTCCATCACAGCCTTTTCTTGGAGGATCTACTACGATAACGTCTGCACGGATTCCCTCTTTCTCGTATTTCTCAGGAAGGACCTCCTCCGCTTTTCCCACGAAAAATTCTGCATTGGAAATCCCATTGAGCTTAACATTTCTTTTGGCGTCCTCGATTGCCGGGGGAACGATTTCCACCCCATAAACCTGTTTTGCCTTCTGGGCCAGAAACAGAGAGATCGTCCCGATTCCGCAGTAAAGGTCCCAGACTGTCTCTTTTCCTGTAAGGCCGGCATATTCCAGGGCAGTTCCGTAAAGTTTTTCTGTCTGTATAGGGTTTACCTGGTAGAAAGACAAGGGAGAAATCTGGTATTGGATTTCTCCAATATAATCTGTGATATACTCTTTTCCCCAAAGAGGGATTATCTTCTCTCCCAGGATTACATTATTCCTCTTTGTATTCACATTCAGGGAGATGCTGGTCATACCTGGAATATACTTTAAAGCCTCCACAAACTTGTCCTGGGCAGGAATCCTGTCCCCATTGATGATCAGGCAGACCATAATTTCTCCGGTTTTAAATCCATATCTGAGAAGGATGTGGCGGACCAGTCCTGTTCCAGTCTTTTCATCGTAAGGCTCCACATGACAGGTTTCCATATAGTTCAGAATCCTGTTCAGGATTTCCTGATTTACTTCCACGCCCAGAAGGCAGTCCTGATTGGCCACAATGCTGTGGGTTCTTCCCGCATAAAATCCGGTAATAATCTTCCCTTCTTTATTGCGTCCTACAGGGAACTGGGCTTTATTTCGGTAGCGCCAGGGTTCCTCCATCCCAATGACTCTGTCCGCCTGTATATTGGTAAATCCCCCGATCCGCTGGAGGTTTCCCAGAACTTTGTTCTTCTTAAATTTCAGCTGTTTTTCGTAAGAAAGGAATTGCAGCTGGCAGCCTCCACAAGCCCTTGCAATAGAACATCTTGGTTCCCTTCGGTCCTGAGAAGGTTTGAGGACCTGGAGCAGCCGGGCATATCCATAATTTTTTTTAGCTTTCATGATTTTCACTTCTGCCCGGTCACCGATAACTGTGTCCTTTACAAAAAGGGTATAGCCCTCCGCTTTTCCGATACCTTCTCCATCATGTCCCATATCTTCAATATCTATCGTCAAAATATCATTTTTCTTAAATTCCATAGAATCTCCCTCTGTTTTTCTGTTCCTCTCCTGACTGGGCTTTGGTTCTGCAGCATTCAGTGTGCAAGAGCCAGACGCCGTCTTGTACATGGAGGTGCTTTTCATAAAAAAAGCAAAAACTGCCGGCATTCTTTTTTATACCAGTCAGCTTCTGCTTTTTCTCTCTTATAAACTGCTCTTCCGAAGATTGGATTCAAAGAAGCGGTTATATCCCAGCCAGTCTTTCTGCTCTCCTGCTCCGTTGAATATCTCTGTGAGAGTTTCCATCTTGGCGTCTGTATTGTCCGCCAGGTTCAGGGCCACAGCCTCTGCCAGCGCCGGTTTTTTCGGAGAACCATATTCCAGTTCACCGTGATGGGCCAGGATGCAGTGTTTCACTTCACTTTCCAGTTTCTCCGGAAATCCCGGAATTTCTCTGGCCTTGTCATGGATCATTTCTGCTCCCATCATAATATGGCCCAGAAGCTGGCCGTCATCGGTATAATCGTTTTTTGGAAAAGGACTCAGCTCCTTTGTTTTTCCAATGTCATGGAGCATGGCCGTTGTGATCAGCAGGTCCTGATTCAGTATAGGGTAAGTCCTGCAGTAATACTGGCAGAGCTTCACTACACTCAGGGTATGCTCTAAAAGGCCGCCGATAAATCCGTGATGGACCGTCTTTGCTGCAGAATTCCCTTTAAACGCCCGGACAAATTCTTCGTCTTCCTGAAAGAAGCTGACCAGCAGTCTGTGAAGATAAGGATTTTTCACCTGGGCTGCAAAACCCAGCAGTTCCTGATACATAGTATCCACATTCTTGTCGCTTACAGGAAGATAATTTCCGGGCTCATATTCTCCTTCTCCTGCTTTTCTGGCCCGTTTGATACTCACCTGCAGGCTCCCCTGAAAACTGGTCACATCTCCTACCACGTCTATGTAATCCAGAGGCTCGAATTCATCGATTCCCAGAGAATTCGGCTCCCAGATTTTTCCGTCAATAGTCCCTGTTTTATCCTGAAGAATCAGATTTTCATAAGGCTTCCCGTTTTTAGTTACTGCCGCCTGTTTGTGTTTGCATAAATATATACCTGAAATCTTTTCCCCTTCCCGGAGTTCGTTAATAAATTTCATCTTTCAATGCCCTTTCTATTTTGCCTTTAGCGTAACCTCAAAGGATACTTCCACATAACCTTCCGTTCCCTGGCGCATGGCCTTGACTTTTATGGTATCTCCGTTTTTGCAGGCTTTCAGCTGCTGCTGGTATCCTTTGACAGTCTCCACTTTTTCTCCATTGACTTCCGTAATCACATCGCCGTTCTGGATTCCCACCTGCATAGCAGGAGAATCCACCTCTACTTTTTCCACAAAAACTCCCACCGGGATTCCCTTCTTTTCGGAAATCTCTGAGGTGATATTCTCTCCGGTAATGCCCATATAGATAATATCCTGATTGCCTGAAAGGGTCTGGATCAATTCTCTGCTGTCAGAAATAGACAGACCTGTGATGAGATTCTGGGTATCTTCATTAGCAAAAGACTGGGCAATAATGCCGATAATCTCCCCATCCAAATTTACAATCACGCCGCTTCCCTGGCTGCTGCCGGTAATATCGGTGGTAATAAGACCATATTCTGCATCTATCTTAGATACTGTATTTGAAGTAGAAGTTACGATTCCGTAGCCAACAGAATCACTATACCCCATAGGACAGCCAATTGCAAGCACAGGTTCTCCCTGTCTTACATTATAGGACTCGCCCAAGGGTGCAATAGCTACTGCCTGCTGGGTCTCTGCAGGCACTTCTGACTTCGGAACCTTTAAAATAGCAAAGCCAGTATTGGTATCTGCTTTCTGGAACCGGGCTTCAATCATCTTTCCATCACAAAAAGTAACATGGATCCGGTCTACCTTTTCCACGATCCGATATTCTGTAAGGATATAATATTCTTCTCCGCTTTCTGCCACCAAAAGTCCGGAAATCGAACTCTCATAAGGCGTCTGGAACCAGTCCTGGGTATTCTGGCTGCTGGTAACCGTTACTATAGCCTTTTCCGCTTCCTGAGCAGTTGAAAAAATATCCGCATATAAAGTCTGATAATCCTCTGGGGTCATTTCCTGGATGATTGTTGTCTGTTCCTGAGTCTCCTCCTGTTCTTCTTCCTGAATATCTTCCTGTTCTTCCTCAGTCTCTTCCGTACCGTTCTGAAACTGTACCTCCTGAGCGCTCTTTCTCGCCCTTGCCTCTTCCAGGAATGCCGGCGCCAGGGCACCGAAAACCAGGGCCGCCGCAAATCCAAATACTGCGCCGGATCCCACCAGCTTTCCTGCCTGTCTGGCTATTTTCTTTTTATCCAGAGGTTTTGCTTTAATTGTCTCTTTCATAAATTCATAAGAGCTTCCGCCATCTTCCCGGGGTTCCTCATGCGCCTGTATCTCTTCTCTTCTATCTTCGCCCATATCCTTTGCTCTCCGTCTGTCAGATTCACAAATGCTCAACGGCATATTTTTGTTTATTATACTGAAAATTTATGAACTTTTTATGAAGAATATACAAATAAACATCTTTCTAAAAGAAAAAAAGAGGCCCAAAACCTTTTCATTCTCAGGCATTTCATGTAGAATAGAGAAGACATACAAGTGTTCCCTGAGGCCTTTGCCGCAGGAAAAAATGGAATCTGACAAGGTGGACAATATGAATGAAAAAGCATTAAAGACTTTAGAATATTATAAAATCACAGAGCAGCTGGAAAGTTTTGCCACTTCCAGCCTTGGAAAGGACATGTGCCGGCGCCTTATGCCCTCTGCGGAGCTGGCAGAGATTGAGCTTATGCAGCAGGAAACGGCTGACGCACTTTCCCGGGTCTATCAGAAAGGCTCCCTTTCCTTCGGCGGAGTGAAGGATATCCGTGGTTCTCTGAAAAGGTTGGAAGTAGGTGCTTCTCTTGGAACCGGAGAGCTTCTGGATATTGCAGGACTTCTGGAAAATGCCGGACGGGCCAAAGCCTATTCCCGGAAAGACACAGAGGATGAGAATACCGATTCCCTGGACGGAATGTTTCAGGTTCTGGAACCTCTTACTCCCCTGTCTTCAGAAATCCGCCGCTGTATCCTGACTCCGGAAGAAATTGCAGATGACGCCAGTCCGGGACTCCGTCAGGTACGCCGGAATATGAAAAACATCAATGAAAAAATACACAGCCAGCTGTCTTCCTACATCAGCGGAAGCGCCAGGACCTATCTTCAGGACGGAGTGATTACCATGCGTAATGGACGATACTGTATTCCTGTAAAATCAGAATACAGAGGTCAGGTCCCCGGAATGATACATGACCAGTCCTCCACTGGCTCAACAGTATTCGTAGAGCCTATGGCTGTAGTAAAACTGAATAATGATCTGCGGGAACTGGAGGCCAAAGAACAGGCAGAGATTGAAATCATTCTCTCCAATCTCAGCCAGGCTGCCGCCGAAAGTCTGGAACTGATCCAGGACGATCTGAAAATTCTGGCCCAGCTTGACTTTATCTTCGCCCGGGCTCTTCTGGCCAAGTCTCAGAACGCCACAGAACCCAAGTTTAACACTGAGGGCATTATCGATTTAAAGAAAGCCCGGCATCCATTGATCGAAAAGCATCAGGTAGTCCCTATTGACATCCGTCTGGGAGAAACCTTCGACCTTCTCATCGTCACCGGTCCCAACACCGGCGGAAAGACGGTGTCACTGAAAACAGTAGGTCTCCTCACTCTTATGGGACAGTCAGGGCTTCATATTCCCGCTTTTGACAACTCCCGTCTCAGCGTGTTTAAAGAGGTTTATGCTGACATCGGAGATGAGCAGAGCATTGAGCAATCTCTCAGTACCTTTTCCTCCCACATGACTAATGTAGTCCGTTTTCTGGAAAAGGCAGACCGGGATTCCCTGGTCCTCTTCGACGAACTGGGAGCCGGAACCGACCCTACGGAAGGCGCGGCTCTGGCCATTGCCATACTTTCCCATCTCCACAGACAGGGAATCCGTACAATGGCAACCACACACTACAGCGAACTGAAAGTTTATGCGCTCTCCACTCAGGGGGTAGAGAATGCCTCCTGTGAATTTGATGTAGAAACCCTCCGGCCTACCTACCGCCTCCTTATCGGCGTTCCCGGAAAGAGCAACGCTTTTGCGATTTCCAGTAAACTGGGGCTGCCGGATTATATTATTGAAAAGGCTAAAGAGCAGATCAGTCAGGAGGATGAATCTTTTGAGGATGTGCTCACTTCTCTGGAAGAAAGCCGGAAAACCATTGAATCAGAACAGGAAGAAATCGCAAAATACAAAGAAGAGATTAAGGAACTGAAGGCTCGGCTGGAGGCCAAAGAAGACCGGCTGGATCAGCAGAAGGAAAAAATCCTGAGAAATGCTAATGAAGAAGCCCACCGGATTCTGCGGGAGGCTAAGGAATATGCAGACCAGACCATGAAGATTTTCAACAAAGCCGGCAAAGAGACCCTCAGTGCCAAAGAACTGGAGGCTCAAAGGGAAAAGCTCCGGAAACGCGTCAATGATACGGGAAAGAAAATCGCTCTGAAAACTCTGGAGAAAAAGAAATCTTCTCTTACGCCCAAGGATATTTCCCTGGGAGACAGCGTTCGGGTATTAAGCCTGAATGTAAAAGGCACGATCAGTTCCAAACCAGACGCCAAGGGTATGGTCTATGTACAGATGGGTATTCTCCGCTCTAAAGTAGCTCTTTCCGATCTGGAGCTTATTGACGAGCCAGTGATCACCGGACCATCTCTTCAGAAAACAGGAGCCGGAAAAATCCGTATGAGTAAATCTGCTTCTGTGAGAACAGAGATTAATCTTCTTGGAAAAACTGTAGACGAAGCCGTAGCAGAACTGGATAAGTATCTGGACGACGCTTATCTGGCTCATTTAAGCAGTGTCCGTATCGTACACGGCAAAGGCACCGGCACTTTGCGGAAAGGCGTTCATAATTATCTGAAACGTCTGAAATACGTAGATAATTTCCATCTGGCGGAATTTGGAGAAGGAGACGCCGGGGTGACTATTGTAGAATTTAAAAAGTAAGGGGGATAAATATGGCTGTAAAACAGAAAATACTCATTGTAGATGACGACAACAATATTGCAGAGCTGATCTCTCTGTATCTTACCAAGGAATGTTACGACACCAAAATTGTAAATGACGGAGAAGAGGCCCTGAAGGCTTTCGCCTCTTTTGCTCCCAATCTGATCCTGCTGGATCTGATGCTGCCAGGAATGGACGGCTATCAGGTGTGCCGGGAAATCCGTCATAAATCCAATGTACCTATTATCATGCTCTCCGCCAAGGGAGAGATTTTTGACAAGGTCCTGGGCTTGGAGCTTGGCGCAGACGACTATATGATCAAACCCTTTGACTCCAAAGAGCTGGTGGCCAGAGTAAAAGCGGTTCTTCGCAGATATCAGCCTACGGTGGCCCCCGCCACTCAGCCTGCGGGAAAATATGTGGAATATCCGGATCTGGCCATTAACCTGACCAATTACTCGGTAATCTATTACGGAAACCAGATCGACATGCCTCCAAAGGAACTGGAGCTTCTTTATTTCCTGGCTTCTTCTCCCAATCAGGTGTTTACCAGAGAGCAGCTTTTGGACCATATCTGGGGCTATGAATACATCGGAGATACCAGAACTGTAGACGTACACATCAAACGTCTCAGGGAAAAGATAAAAGACCACCCGGCCTGGTCTATTGCCACCGTCTGGGGAATCGGCTATAAATTTGAGGTTAAAAACAAATGAAAAAATACCTGTATATAAAATTTGTCCTGGCATTTTTTATACTGGGTTTTATCGGCTTTTTCACGGTGGCCCTGGCAGGCAGCTCCATGGCAGAACGGCATGTGGAATCCGTATACAGCAACCAGCTGTACCGGGAGGCCACAGACATTGCCTCCAACCGGGCCACCAAGTATTACAGAGAAACGATTTCGCCGGAAGACACCTACCAGAATCTCTGTACCGTAGCCTCCTACCAGGACTGCTCTATCTGGCTGATCAGTCCTCAGGGAGAAATCCTCATGAACACAGATGAAGAACTGTACACAGAGGATTATCCTGTGATCGAGGACTTTGATCCGGGAACTGCCAGCGGCTCTTATTATCAGGTGGGAAATTTTTTCAACGAATTTTCCCAGGAGCAGTTAAGCGTTATGGTTCCTGTAACCTTGAATATGAGCGTAAATGGGTATGTGGCCATCCACCTGCCCATGTCTGTAATATACGAGCAGCGAGATGATATTTTAAATATCATTTATATAGTCTTTTTCGTTTTCCTGGCAATCCTGGCAGCCATTATCCCGGTTTTTTCTTTTATGATCTACCGGCCTCTGAAAAAAATCATTCAGGGAGCAGACGCTTTCGCCTCAGGAAATCTGAAATATAATATCCCCTTGGATAAGGAAGATGAGCTGGGTTATCTGGCTCTGACTCTGAACTATATGTCAGATGAACTGGACATGACAGGGAACTATCAGAAAAAGTTTATTGCCAACGTGTCTCATGATTTCCGCTCTCCCCTTACCTCTATTAAAGGGTACACAGAAGCTATCCTGGACGGGACTATTCCCCCTGAGCTCCAGGAAAAATATCTGAAAATCGTAGTCTTTGAAACAGACCGGCTTTATAAGCTGACAGAAAGTCTTCTGACCCTGAATAATCTGGACCAGAAGGGCAGGCACCTGGACTATTCGGATTTTGATATCAACAATGTGATCAAAACCACCGCTGCCACCTTCGAAGGAACCTGCAGGGACCGGCGGATTTCCATTGAACTGCTCCTTACAGGACAGACTCTTTTTGTCCACGCAGACATGGTCCAGATCCAGCAGGTGCTTTATAACCTTATTGACAACGCCATTAAGTTCAGTCCCGAAGATTCTGTAATTAAAATTGAATCTTCCCTGAAACACGAAACTGTCTTCGTCTCTGTAAAAGATATGGGATGCGGTATTGCCAAGGCAAATCTGTCCAAAATCTGGGACAGATTTTATAAGATTGATTCTTCCAGAGGAAAGGACCGGAAAGGCACAGGCCTGGGCCTTTCTATTGTAAAGGAAATCATCAATGCCCACCAGCAGAATATCAACGTGATCAGCACAGAAGGGGTTGGCACGGAATTTATTTTTACCCTGGCTAAAAGTCAGGAAAAAGAAATCTGAGCCCGGGAAACCATATCAGCCTGCTTCCTTTTCCGAAAGTCAAAAGGAGCTGCTGCATTAATCATATGTCAGAAATATTTATACATTTTATGCGAATTCGTCGAGCACTGCTTTGAGACCATAGGCTCAAAGCGGCGCAGACTGAGCAAGAAAATGTATAAATATTCTCGATTTTGATTAATGCAGCAGCTCCTTTATTTCCACTGATATTTTGTCAAATGTCCTTCCAGCTGCATATGGTCGAAACGATTCTGCCGCAGAGCCTCATAAAGGACAATGGCCACAGAGTTGCTGAGATTCAGCGAACGGATATCCCCTATCATGGGAATCCGGATAGCAGTCTCCTGGTTCTCCAAAAGGATTTCCTCGGGAATCCCGGCGCTTTCCTTTCCGAACATAATATAGCAGTCCTCTTCGTAATGAACCTCTGTGTAAATCTGAGGGGCTTTGGTCGTAGCCATATAAATCTTTGCCCCGGGATTTTTTTCCAGGAAATCCTGGTAGTTCAGATAAGTGGTCACATCCAGGTCTTTCCAGTAGTCCATCCCTGCTCTTTTAATAGCCTTCTCATTCAGCCTGAATCCTAAAGGCTCTATAAGATGAAGTCTGGTTCCTGTAGCTACACAGGTCCTGCCGATATTTCCTGTGTTGGCAGGAATTTCCGGCTCATACAGTACAATATTCAACTTTGCCATTTTTTCTTCCTCTGTTACTGATAGATTTTGTAGAGTTCATCGCTCTGAGGCTTATCCAGGTATCTGGTATCTTCACCATTTCTCAGTATCCTGTCATTTCCTTCAGTAGCTTTCCCAACTACGGAGGCAGGGATTCCTGCCTGCTTCAGTTTCTCTGCCAGGCCGTACCCGTCATCTGCAGCGATCATCATAGAACCGCTGGACATGAGGATATAAGGGTTCAGGCCCAGAGCCTCGCATACCTCTACGGTTTCCTGACGGATGGGAATTTTTTTCAGGTCAATGTCCAGGCCTACGCCGGAACCGCTTCCCATTTCCCAGAGAGCCCCGAAAACTCCTCCCTCAGTAATATCATGCATAGCAGAAATGCTCCACTCTCTTGCAATCCTGGCCTCAGGAAGCACAGAAAGATACTGGTCAAAATTCTTGGCAGTCTCTACAAAAGAAGGGGCGAATTTTTCCAGAAGCTCTGTTTCCTTTTCTTTTGCTGCTACAGATGTACCTTCCAGGCCAATCCACTTAGTGATCACAATATCCTGGCCAGGTCTTACAGCAGCTGTAGTCAGCACTCTGTTCTTTTTCATCTTTCCCACGCCAGTAAGCGAAATCAGCGGCTGCTTTACCACATGGGTAATCTCTGTGTGTCCGCCCATGACTTCCATGTTCAGCTCTTTACAGGCCCCTTCTACTCCCCGCATCATCTCTTTAAGTTCCTCTTCCCTGGTATCCGGAGTGAGAAGGATCGTCAGCATAACTCCCAGAGGGTCTGCTCCGGAAGCAGCCAGATCATTGGCTGTAATATGGACACTGTGCCGTCCAATGTCCTTCGTAGTTCCGGTAATAGGGTCTGTAGAAAGTACAAAAACCTCTCCCTCTCCCAGTTCCACTACGGCACAGTCCTGCCCCACTGCAGGGCCTACCAGCACCTCATCTCTTCTGTGCTCTACCTCTTTCAAAACGGAACGTATCAGCATAGGTTCCGGTAATTTCCCAATTTTCATCTTCCAAACCTCCGTCTCCAGGGGCCCGCCCCCTGGTCTTACCTGTTGTTATTCCTACAACGCATATGCCGCCATGGGCACCACCATAGCCAGCACGATGATCATGGCCAGCACAGCTGCAAAAATCCGCTGCTTTTTAGAATCCTTTCTATTTCTCATATTCTCTTACCTCACAATCTTTCCATAAGTTCCCAGAATTGTATCGATCAGCCGGGAGGCTTCGTTTTTAGTCAGACTCTCCGGCTCTGTGTCAAGGTTTATTCTATGATATTTTACTAAATCCTGCAAGTAACGTTTTTGGGCCGGAGTAATAGGGCCCTGGCGCTTCACTTTGCAGATCAGTTCCTGAGGGCAGAAAAACTGGGGATTTTTCTCTTCAAACTCTTCCCTGAGCCTTTCATAAAGGCGGAAAGTAGTCAGAGCGTCCTCTAAGGCCCTGTGGGCTTCTTCCTGAGGAAGGTGGTAATACTGTCTCAGGTTCTGAAGACTTTTGCTCTCCAGGTCCGGCAGAAGATTTCTGGCAAGCTTCAGAGTATCCATACCCTTTTTCTCAAAATCCATGCCCATATTCACTGCACTATGCTTTACGAAGCTATAATCAAACATAATATTATGGCCCAGAAGAGGAAGTTCCCCGCAGAAATCCAGAAGGCCTTTCACTGCCTCCTGTCCAAAGGGTTTTCCCTCCACCATCTGGCTGCTGATACCGGTAAGCTCTGTAATCCTCTCCGGGATTTTCGTCTGCGGGTCCACCAAAGTAGCATAGGTCTCCTGTATCTGACCATCTCGGATCTTCACTGCCCCGATTTCAATGATCCTGTCCTTTTTCGGTTCCAGACCTGTAGTCTCCAGGTCCAGAGATACATATTCTCTCATGATTTTTTCCTGCTTTTCTTTTGCTTTTCTTTATACTCTGTACAATATTCTGTCAGGAAACATTCCTGGCATTTCGGGGACCTGGCAAAGCAGATCTGGCGCCCAAAAGTAATGATCTGGATATTGTAGAGGATCCAGTGGTCCTTTGGCAGCACCTTCATCAGCTCCATCTCTATCTTCTCCGGATCTGTTTCTTTTGTAAATCCCAGCCGCCTTGAAATCCTTTTAACATGGGTATCTACCACTATACTGGGCTCATGGAAAATATTTCCCCTGATCACATTGGCAGTTTTTCTCCCCACTCCGGGAAGGCTTACCAGGTCTTCCAGACTTTCCGGCACTTTCTCGTCAAACTCCAGGCAGATTTTCCTGGCACATCCAATAATATTCTTCGCCTTGTTATGATAGAATCCCGTAGGCTTGATATCCTGTTCCAGCTCTTCCAGGTCTGCCCTGGCGAAAGCCTCCATATCCGGATATTTCTGAAACAGGTCCTTGGTCACCACATTCACCCTGGCATCGGTACACTGGGCGCTGAGCATAGTGGCTACCAGAAGCTGTTCCGGGGTCTCATAATTTAAATAACATTTATATTCTCTGGTATAAACCTCATCCAGCCTGGCAAGAATCTCTTTTGTCCTTTTTGAAGCCATGATCCACCTCTTTCTCTGTTCCTTACAGTTCCACCAGAAAAGCCGCCGCATCCCAGGTCAGGGGGCTTCTCTTCTGATAATCAAAAAGCACCGGATAAATTCCCTCTTCCTTCTTTCCTTCTGCTACATTCCAGGAAAAAATTTCCAGGTGGGTCATTTTTTCCATCTGTCTGGAAGAATACTCTCGGTATCCGGAAAGATATCGAGGCCCTTCTTTTTCTCTCTCATAAAAAGCCTGAATCTTGTCTTTATAAGCCTTTCTCTCCGGCGCCCAGGAAGGTCTGGTCTTCATATTTTCCCTGGCGTAAAGGTCATAGACCATCAGCTGCCGGTAAAACTCCAGGCAGGAAATCCCTGCTGTTTCCAAAAATTCCAGGAGAATTTCATATCTGCGGATCCTGGAATGGGACAAAGTGTCATATCCTTTTTCCTCATAAAATTTCCCAAGTGCTTCATAGAAGGAAAATGGCTCCGGGAATTCTTGTACTGCGGCCTGTATGGTATGAGAAAACTGCCCGCTGTTGTAATAGATTTCCGTCATCTCTTCTACGCTTTTCAGGCGGATAATATCCTGATAGGAAAGCCACCGGGTTCCGAGAACTTCATAGGGTTCCCTGTCTTTATAGAGACAGCCGTAGTCTTGGGCCTTTTCATGCATATAAGAGCCCTTCAGGACTTTTAAAAATCCCAGCTGAAGCTGGTTTGGAGAAAGGGCATAGACCTCATTGAAAGATTTCCGGAAACTCTCATAGTCCTCCCAGGGAAGTCCCACGATCAAATCCAGATGCTGATGGATATTTCCTCTTTCGTTCACTGCCAGTACATTGGCCGCGATTTTTTCAAGGGGAGCGTACCTGCGGATTTCCCGAAGGGTCTTTTCGTTGGTAGACTGAACTCCGATTTCCAGCTGTATCAGTCCGGGACGCATGGTCCTGATCAGCTCTATTTCCTTTTGAGTGAGAAGGTCGGCGCCAATCTCAAAGTGAAAATTCGTCACTCCATTGTCGTGTTCCTTAATATACTGCCATATTTCCAGGGCATGGCTCTCCCGGCAGTTAAAGGTCCTGTCTACAAATTTTACCTGAGGCACTTTACGCTCCAGAAAAATCTCCAGTTCCTTTTTTACCAGTTCCAGACTTTTAAACCGAAGTTTTTTGTCCACAGAAGACAGACAGTAGCTGCAGGAAAAAGGACAGCCTCTGCTGCTCTCATAGTACAGGATCTTATGAGCAAATAAAGACAGGTCTTCATAGGGAAATATCAGCCGGTCCATGTCCAGAACTTCCGGAAATCCGGTATTTACCAGGCTCTCCTTGTCCCGGAAACAGATTCCCGGAACAGTAGAAAGAGCAGGGCCATCTTCCAGCCCAGAGTTTACATAATATTTTACCAGATTCCGGAAAGTTTCTTCTCCCTCTCCCAGCATAACGCCAAAGACCTCCGGCATTTCCCTGAGAAAGTTCTCTGCATCATAGGATACTTCTGGTCCACCTGTCCAGATAACCGTGTCCGGCAGAATCTTATGAATATCTCTGATAAGTTCTTTCACATAAGAAATATTCCAGATATAACAGGAAAAACACAGAACCCTGGGGGCCCTGTGATATATATCCTTCAATATCTGGTCTTTTTCCTGATTAATCGTATATTCCCTCAGAGAAATCCTCTGAGAGAACTCCTGGCAGTAAGCCTTCAGGCTGTAGACTGCCAGGTTTGTATGAATATATTTTGCATTTACCGCTGCAAGAAGAATATCCATTTATTTCTCCTTCTATAAAAATTCTTTTACAGCCCCAGAAGGCTTCCCACCTGGAACACCAGCACTGCCGCAGCATAAGCCAGCAGGAGCTGGAAGACCACCATTTTCAATGTCCAGGAAGTAGAATGGGTCTCCTTCCTGACTGTAGCCAATGTAGCCACACAAGGGGTATACAGCAGGCAGAATACCATCAGCGCATAAGCGTTCAGGGGGCCAAACCCAATTGCTCCCAGAGCCTGGGAAAGAGTGGTCATTCCCTCAGGAGAACTGATATTATTGACTCCGTAAAGAACGGAAAAGCTGGAAATCACCACTTCTTTTGCGGAAAGTCCGGAAATCAGCGCCACTACGATCTGCCAGGTTCCCAGCCCTGCAGGTATCAGTACCGGAGCCAGGACTTTTCCGATCATAGCGCCGAAACTTGTAGTCACATCGCTGGTCATTCCCTGAAAATTATAGTTCAGGATAAACCAGATCACAATCGAAGCTACGAAGATTGTAGTTCCTGCTTTTGTGAGATAATCCTTTACCTTCTCCCACACATAAATCCGGATAGTCCTGGGATTTGGCACCTTGTAATCCGGCAGCTCAATAAGAAGAGGTATTTTTTTATCTGTTTTCCATACTTTCCCGATGATGAGAGCCAGAAGGATCGCCACGATCATTCCCAAAGCATAAAGGGAGAATGCCGCCACCATGGCGTATTTTCCAAAAAATACATCTGCAAACAGCACATAAATAGGCAGACGTGCAGAACAGGACATGAAAGGTGTAAGAAGGATGGTCTTCTTTCTGTCCTCCTCATTTTCCAGAGTTCTGGTGGCCATTACTGCCGGTACCGTACAGCCAAAGCCCAGTACCATAGGCAGAAAAGCTTTGCCGGACAGCCCCACTTTTCCCATGATCCCATCCATGACATAAGCCACTCTTGCCATATAGCCGCTGTCCTCCAGAAAAGCCAGGGCCAGAAACAGGATAAAGATATTTGGAAGGAAGGTCAGGATGCCGCCTACACCGGACATAATCCCGTCTACCACCAGTGAACAGACCCAGCCAGAAGCGCCCAGGGCTGTAAGAGCCGTTCTGGCTGCCTCAAAAGCCCAGTCAAGGCCCAGCTCAAAGACTCCCTTAACGGCATCTCCTACTGTAAAGGTCAGGAAAAATACCAGGGCCATAATACATAAAAACACGGGAACTCCTGCCACAGGGTGGGTCAGAATCCTGTCTGCCTTTTCTGTCATAGACTGACGGTTTCCTTTATAGAACACACACTCCTCTATGATTTCCTCAATATAGTTGTATTTTTCATTGATAATCTGCTTTTCATAGTTCTTATCTGCAATATCAGAAATGTCCACAGGCTGCTCTTCTATGATCTGCTCATCATTTTCCAGGATTTTGATGCTGTGCCACCGAAGATTTTTGCTTTCCGGATACTGCTTCTGTATCCGATTGCTGATTTCCTGGATTTTCTCCTCAATTTCCCGAGAATATTCCACTACAGGATCTGCTGTCTGTTCTTCATAATGGTGCTCTACTGCATGGAGAAGCACGTCCAGACCGGTACGCTTTCTGGCAGATACCGGCACTACAGGAATATTTCCCAACAGCTCCGGAAGACGATGAAGGTCAATCTCCATTCCCCGCTCTTCCACAATGTCCATCATATTCAGGGCAACTACCACAGGTTTTCCCAGTTCCAGAAGCTGGAGCGTCAGATACAGGTTTCGCTCCAGAGCCGAGGCATCCACCACGTCTACAATAATATCCACCTCATCTCCCAGGATTACCTTTCTGGAGACTTTTTCCTCCATGGAATAGGAAGTCAGACTGTAAATTCCGGGAAGGTCAATAAGACGCATTTTCCTGCCTTTGTATTCAGTCTCTCCCTCTTTTTTTTCTACTGTAACTCCCGGCCAGTTTGCCACTTTCAAATTTGCACCTGTATAGGCGTTAAAGAGTGTGGTCTTGCCGCAGTTGGGATTTCCCGCAAATCCTACACGTATCTCACTCTTCATCTGTAAGTTCCTCCACTTCTATTCCCTGGGCAATGTCATTTCCAAGAGCCCAGCGGCTGCCCCGGACTTTAATAATCGTTGCTCCATTTCTCTTCCGATTCAGCACCCGCACTCTGGTCCCTTCCAGGATACCCAGAGCCTCCAGCCGGCGGAGGATTTTTTCACTTTCCCGAACATTTGCCACCCGGAAGTCTTTTTCAATCGGTGTCTCATTTAATTTCATCCAGTGAACATCTCCAATCTTTTGTGACATTTTATCTGGTTACGTTCCGCAGCCAGCGGTAACTCTTATATCTCTGCAGTGAGAAAGGCACCTTAATCACCTCGTCACTGCACAGAAGGATATAAACCCATGGCATAGGGATTCCTATGACAAAGGCCCCCACTGCCGCTCCTAATATGGAGCAGAGCCACATAACCCCTACGTCCAGGAAAAGTCCGAATCTGGTATCTCCCCCTGCCCGGAGCACCCCTACTACGATAGTGCTGTTCAGAGACTGCCCGATCACATAATAGGACATGATAAGCATCATAGCCGTAAGATAGCTCTTGGCCAGAGGGGTCAATTTCAAAAACATGGGCAGCAGCGGAGAAATGGCTAATATTACCACAGCTCCTCCTATACCGCAGACAATGGACAGCTTTACAAAGCGGCTGCCATATTCCCTTGCCAGTTCTTCTTTCTTCTCTCCAATGGCTTTGCCGATCATAATAGCCGTAGCGCTGGAGATACCAAAGCCGATGACCATAGAAAGCTGCCGGCACACCTGAGCCACAGAATGAGCTGCTACCGCAGCACTTCCCAGATGGCCTACAATAGCAGAAATAGCTGCCATTCCTGCACCCCATGCCAGCTCATTTAAAAGTACGGGAAAAGCATAGGTAAAAAAGTCTCTTCCCAGAGCCTTGTCTTTTACAAAAAGATCCTTTATATGAATCTTCACCACGTCGTTCTTTTTCTGAGCATAGTACACTACTATGATAACTTCAATTGCTCTGGAAAGCAAGGTTCCCAGAGCAGCTCCTGCAGACCCCATTGCCGGCGCTCCCAGAAGACCAAAGATAAAAATGGAGTTCAGTATAATATTGGCGCAGAGAGAAACTCCATAGACCACTGTGGCAATGATCACCCGCTCAATGCTTCTGATGATATTCAGATATACATTCGTAAAGGCTGACAAAACATAGGAGAATCCTGCAATCCTCAGATAAGCTACTCCTTCTGCAATAACTGCCTGGTCTGAAGTAAAAATCAGCATCAGATACTGAGGAATAAAGATTGCTGCAGCTCCAAAAACAATGCCCGCTCCAATGGAAATACGAAAAGACATCCCCATAACCTTTTCAATTGTCCTGGTATCCTTTTTTCCCCAGTACTGGGCAGTAAGAACACAAGCTCCCGATGTCAGTCCGAAATACAGCAGGCTTAGGATAAAATACACCTGATTTGCAAGGGACACGCCTGAGAGAGCCGTCTCGCTTACCCTTCCCAGCATAATTACATCTGTAGAGGTCACCCCTACATTAATGAGATTCTGGACTGCCATAGGCATGACCAGCCGCAGAACATCCCGATAAAACCTTTTGTCTTCAATACTCGTCTTCTTTTTCATAAATGCCATCTTTTGTTTCCCATCGTCTCCTACAGTGTAATCTCCCCGTCAAAGACTACCTCTGCAGGGCCGGTCATATACACCAGATTTTCCTTTCTGTCCCAGAATATTTTCAGATCTCCTCCTAAAAGGTGCACCGTCACTTCATCATCTGTATAGCCGTTTAGCACACTGGCCACTGTAACGGCACATGCCCCTGTACCACAGGCCAGGGTCTCTCCGCTGCCTCTCTCCCAGACACGCATTTCTACAGTATTCCGGTCAATTACCCGGACAAATTCTGTATTTACACTTTCTGGAAAAGCTTTGTTCTTTTCAAAAAAAGGTCCCACTTCTTCAATCTTCAGATTTTTTACATCTTCCATATAGACCACTGCATGAGGATTTCCCATAGAAACTGCGGTCACCTCATAAATCTCCTGAGCCACATTCAAAGGCTGGCTGATTACCGGACTCTTGGAATAAATCATAGGAATCTTCTCTGTTTCCAGTATGGGAGAGCCCATATTTACACGGACTTCTTTCACCTTTCCCTCTTTTACAGTCAGCTCCAGATATTTTATCCCGCTTTTTGTGTCCACAGAGATACTGGTCTTATCCGTAAGGCCATAATCATAGACATACTTTGCCACACAGCGGATGCCATTGCCGCACATAGCTCCCTGGCTTCCGTCTGCATTGTACATTTCCATCTCAAAATCTGCCTTTTCAGAAGGCTTTATGAGAATCAGGCCGTCAGAGCCAATACCAAAATGGCGGTCACTGACCTTCCTGGAAACTTCTGAGGGATTGTCTATCTTCTCTGTAAAGCAGTTTACATAAACATAGTCGTTTCCGATACCGTGCATCTTTGTGAATTTCATATACCTACCTCCCGATTTCTGAATTTTCCAAAGGAAAAGAGGGCCTCTTTTCTTCAAGATACCCTCTTCTTTCTCTTTGCTTTATCATAGCAATCTGTATTTCATTTGTCAACGGGAGAACCATTCTTTTCCTCTGCCTACGGACAAGTTTTTCTGTCCTTTATCAGCAGGTAGCTCCTCCTGCTTCATGAAGCTTCGCTTCCAGGATTTCCTGCTTTCTGTCCAGGATATCATCTGAGAGGAGCTGGGCTTCTACACTTTCAAACCCCAGTCTGTCTACCGTCTCTGCAAAACGTTCTCCGGTCTTTCCCTGTTCTCTGTAAAGGAGGATGGCTTTTTCTACCAGTTTGAGGACTTCCTCTTTGGATGTAAAGATTTTATTCAGGGTCTTGCCCATGGAAATCTTCTTTCCCCATCTTCCTCCAATATAAACCTTATAACCGTTTACCCCATCTTCAATAGCATCGAAATGGCAGCTTCCAATGCATCGTCCGCAGTTAATACATTTTTCCTTATCAATCTCCATCAAACCGTCTACAACTGCAGCAGCTCCTACTGGACAGGCTTTAACCACACCGCACTTCTTGCAGCCGTTGCAAAGGTCTTCATCATAATTTGGAACCATCTGTCCAATAATTCCCAGGTCGTTGAGGTTTGGCTTTACACAATTGTTTGGACATCCGCCTACAGCAATTTTAAATTTATGAGGCAGCTTTACTCCACGGTATCCCACATAAAACTTCTCATGGATTTCCTCGGAAAGGCCAAAGGTATCAATGAGTCCATACTGGCAGGTAGTACCCTTGCAGGATACTACCGGACGTACTTTAGAACCTGTTCCTCCTGTATCCAGTCCTGCCTCCTGGATAAATGCCCGGAATTCATCAATCTTCTCATAGGGAATCCCCTGGACTTCTACAGTAAGACGGGTTGTATATGTAACATTTCCATTGCCGAACTTTTTTGCAGCCTCGCCAATAGCAATCTGCTGGTCAGCAGTAATCTTTCCGTTTTTTGTGATAATCCTTCCGGAAAAATTGTCTGTTCCTTTATTGCTGAGAAAGCCCAGGGCTTTCACTCTCTTTTCATCCTCTTTGCTTACGGTAAGTGTTGCCATAAAAATTTCCTCCTATATTCTTTTTTATTCTTCTGTAGACAGCTCTGTGCCGTTAAAAGCAGTTCCGCCTTCCAGCACTTTGGTATTAGTATATCCGTAATATTTCAGACGGTTCTGAAGGAGATAAGCCCGTTTTCCTTTGGTGCATACCAGAAGAAGCTTTTCCTCTTTATCATGTCCTGGAAGATCTCCTTCTACCTCTGCAGGATTGATAAACTCCGCTCCCTCAATGGCAGGAGCCATACCAGCATCCAGAATGGTATATCCTGCAGCCTTTCCTTCCTGGAATTCTGCGGGAGTAAAGGTATCCAGCTTGCCTTCCATTTTGTTGAGCAGCACGTTAATGGTATGACCAAAGGGATGAATGGCTGTAGAAAAAGGAGGAGCATAGGCGAAATCCAAGTCTCTCAGCTGATATACTGTTGCCTTCAGACTAATAGCTGTCACTGCAATATCTACCATTTTATCTACAGCACCTTTTCCCAGGACCTGGATACCCAGGAATTCTCCTGTAGTCCTGTCGGCAATCATCTTCACAATAAAATTGCCGGCGCCTGGATAATAGTGGGCCTTATCATCAACCACTGTAGTCACTGTTATCACATCATGGCCTTCTGCCCTGGCTGTTTCTTCATTAAGACCGGTACGGCCTGCATTCAGTCCAGGCAGTTTTACCACGCCGGTTCCCAGTACTCCCGGATAAGTCAGATCTGCTCCTGCAAGATTCTGGGCAGCGATTCTTCCTTCAATGTTAGCAGAAGAGCCCATAGGAGACCAGGCTCTCTTTCCGGTCATGCGGTTCGTGATCATTGCACAGTCTCCAAGAGCATAGATATCCGGATCATTTGTCCTGAGATGCTCGTCCACCAGAATCGTACGGTTCGGGGCCAGCTCCAGTCCTGTTCCTTCCAGGAAAGCTGTATTGGCGCGGATTCCCAGAGACATGATAAGGGCATCTGCCTTAATGGCCCTCCGTGAAGTCTTGACCTTCTCTACACATTCTGCGCCTTCTACTCCTTCCAGTCTTGTATTGGTCATGACCATAATGCCATTATCCGCCAGATAATCCTCTACATATCCAGCCATTTCCGGATCAAATCCAGGCATGATATGAGGCGCCATATCAATTACTGTAGTACGGACACCTCTGCTCATAAGATTTTCTGCAACTTCCAGACCGATAAATCCGCCGCCGGCAATGACTGCCCGCTTAATCCCGCCGGCTTCCACAGCTTTTCTCAGATCTTCTGCATCCTGAGGCGTACGCATAAAGAAAATATTCTTCAGCCCCATCCCTTCAATAGGAGGCGCAATGGGGGAAGCCCCTGTTGCAATGACCAGCTTGTCATAAGAATACTCTGCTGCTTCTCCTGTTTTAACATCTTTGGCCGTTACCTTCTTTTCTTCTCTGTTCAAAGCTGTAACTTCTATGCCAGTCTTCACCTCAGCACCGGTAAGTTTAGCAAAAGACTGAGGCGTGTTTACAATGAGCTGGCTTCTCTCATGGATCACATCTCCCACGTAATAGGGAAGCCCGCAGCCGGCATAAGAAATATCTTCACTCTTCGTAAGGAGCAGAACTTCTGCCCCTCTGTTTTCTCTCTTCAGCTTTGCAGCTACCTTAGTACCTGCCGCCACACCGCCGATAATAAGAACCTTCATGCTTATTCTCCTCTTTTCTTCTGTTCTGTCTTATAGATAACTTTTTACTTGTCCTTATTATAACACTTGCAATAGTATAAGAAAAGAAATATAATTTTATATAACTCATAGGTAAATCTTATAATGATACAGAGGAACTTTTATGACCATACGCCATCTGAAAATCTTCATTACCGTAGCGGACACCGGAAAAATGAGTGCTGCGGCAGAAAAACTCTACATATCCCAGCCCTCTGTCAGCCAGGCTATCCGAGAGCTTGAGGAGCATTACCAGACTCTGCTTTTTGAACGGCTTTCAAAAAAACTGTTTATCACAGAAGCCGGGAAACGGCTGTACAGCTATGCCAGACCTGTAGTAACCCAATTTGATCTGATAGAACAAAATATGGCCCAGGAAAGCCGGATACAACGTCTCCGCATCGGAGGCACCATTACTCTGGGAAGCAGTATCCTGTCCTATATGATCCGGGATCTGAAAAAATTCTGTCCCGATCTGGAGCTGTATTCTTATGTAAATAATACCAGGATTATTGAGCAGAAGCTGCTGAATATGGAGCTGGATGTGGCTATAGTGGAAGGGCAGATTAAAAGTCCGGATCTGGTATCCATTCCCATGGTCCAGGATATGCTGGTCCTGGTCTGCAGCGCAGACCACCCTTTTGCCGGAAAATCTGCGATTAAGGTAACAGAATTAAACGAGCAGCCTTTTGTTATGCGGGAATCCGGAAGCGGTACCAGAGAACTTTTTGAAACCTTTATCCATCGTCACCATCTTCATATCCGCACAGCCTTTGAGGAGACCACCCCCGACGGCATCCTTAATGCAGTAAAGATCAATGGCTGTCTGGCAGTGATTTCTCTGCGGCTGTTGGAGAAAGACCTGAAAGCTCATAAGGTCTATGTCTTTACCAGCTCCAGCCATGAATGGAACCGGCAGTTCAGTTTTGTCTACCATAAAGACAAGTTCCTTTCGGGCCCTATCCTGAAGCTTCAGGAAATTGTGAAAAGTTATGATAATATTGATTATCTTCACTCCCTGACCGGGGGAGTCCTGATAGACGGATAAAGCAAAACCCCGCTGCATAAACAACGGGGTTTTTCCTCTGGGAAACTGATCAGTCCTCCGGAACAAAGTCTTCTTTGCCTACGCCGCAGATTGGGCATACCCAGTCTTCCGGCAGATCTTCAAAAGCTGTTCCTGGTGCGATTCCGCTATCCGGATCACCTACTTCGGGATCATATACATATCCACATGGTTCACATACATATTTCTGCATCGTTTCGTACCTCCTATAAAATTCAGTATTTCAGCTTTTTCCTAAAGCTATACTCAGTCTATCACATTTCTCTGCATGTTACCAGAGTATTTTCGTACAGTTTTATTTTTTTCATCAAGAGCAGAAAAAAGAATTCTCCATACAGTGAAAAGTCTGCCCCATTATGAGGCAGACTTTTCATTAAAGGTTTCATTATGTAACTATTCTTCTATTACAGAATCTGTGCTGCAATGATGGCTGCGATCATCAGCGGGATATTAAAGTGCAGGAATGTAGGTACACAAGTATCCCAGATATGGTCATGCTGTCCATCAGCATTCAAACCAGATGTTGGTCCAAGGGTTGTATCAGAAGCAGGTGATCCTGCATCGCCCAGAGCTGCTGCTGCAGACATCAGAACGATAGTTGCTGCAGGAGAGAATCCCATCTGATAGCACAGAGGCACATACAGTACTGCCAGTACAGGAACAGTACCAAAGGAAGTTCCGATACCCATAGTAACCAGCAGACCGATGAGTGTAATGATAGTTGCTGCAATCCACTTGTTGCCGCCCATTAAGGAAATCGCGCTTTGTACCAGAGCATCTACTGCTCCTGTGTTCTGAAGTACAGTTGCAAATCCGCCTGCTACCAGCATAACGAATGCAATGAATCCCATCAATTTTACGCCACCCTGGAACTGGTCGTCAATATCCTGCGGTTTTACAGCACGGAAGATAAACATCACAAGCAGACCGCCTAATGCTGCTACCGGCAGAGAACGGAATACGATCTGAAGGACTACAACTACTACCAGCGCGATCAGAGTTACCCAGTGTTCACGTTTCAGATGCAGGTCTTCCAGCTCATGTACACCTTCCAGAGGAATATCTTTATATTCTCTTGGTTTTCTGTATGAAACGAACACAGCGATAGCCAGACCGATGATCATAGATACAGCAAGAATCCAGTTTACAGATGTAATCTGTCCTATGGTGATATTCCATCCCCAGGAAGGATCTACGTTGTCGTTAATATTATCGCGGATGATAGTCATGAAAATCAGACCAAATCCCATAGGGATTGCAATATACGGCGCCTTATGACCGAAAGCGATAGTACATGCCACACCACGTCTGTCCAGCTTCATCTTATTCATCATAGATAAAAGCGGCGGAACCAGAATTGGAATGTATGCGATATGAATCGGTACAATGTTCTGAGATGCACAGGCGATTACCAGCAGGATTGCCAGCAATATCCACTTATTTCCCTTTACGATTTTTGCAATCTTTTTAGATAAAATTTCTGTTATTCCCGTATAGGCCATACAGGATGCCAGAGTTCCCAGGAGCACGTAAGCCAGAGCTGTTTCTGCGTTACTGGAAAAACCGGTGGTAATAGAATTCATAATGCTGACACCCTCGTCTGCCACAATCGGAAGTCCTCCGATAAGTCCTGCTACAAACAGGGAAATCAGCATGGACAGCAATACGTTTACCTTTAACAGGCAGAGCACACACAACAGTATAACTGCCACAATTACAGGATTAAGTAAATTTGACATAGAAATACCTCCCTCTTTTTTACATAGCCGCCTCTGTCAAAGGGGTCCCTCTCAAAATACAGAGGCGGCAGTTTTCACACCTTCTTTATTTTGTTTCAATTTCTCCGCCAATAGCTTCTTCTACGGCTTTTACTAATGAACCATCTGCAATGATCTGTTCGCAGTAATTGATATCCCCGTACAGCTCTCTGTCGTCGTCCAGAGTAGCCACTTTACTGCGCACCAGGTCGTAAGCTGCCTGGGTCCCTTTTCCAAGGCCCTTATTTCCTCTCATATCGATTCCCTGGCAGGCAACCATCAATTCCATAGCCAGTACTCTTCTTACGTTTCCGGCGATTTCTCCGGCTTTTCTGGCTGCAATGGTTCCCATAGATACATGGTCTTCCTGTCCTGCAGAAGATGGAATACTGTCTACAGATGCCGGATGAGCCAGCACTTTATTCTCTGATACCAGAGCTGCTGCGGAATACTGAACAATCATAAATCCAGAGCATACGCCGCCGTGTGGAGTCAGGAATGCAGGAAGGTTGCTGTAAGCAGGATTTACCAGACGCTCAATTCTTCTCTCAGATACGTTTGCCAGTTCTGCTACACCGATTCCCAGGAAGTCAAAGCTTAATGCCATTGGCTGTCCATGGAAGTTTCCTCCGGAGATGCCGGCCTGATCTTCTTTGAAGATAATCGGGTTGTCTGTTACAGAGTTAATCTCAATATTTACCTTATCCAGCACGTAGTTGATGGCATCCTTGCTGGCTCCATGAATCTGCGGTGAACATCTTAAAGAATAGGCATCCTGTACACGGATTTCTCCCTGACGGGTAGTATTTTTACTTCCCTCCAGCAGTCTCAGCAGGTTTCTGGCTGTAGCAAGCTGTCCAGAATGTGGACGTACCTCATGAACTCTTGGATCCAGAGCATCTACTACACCATTCTGAGCTTCGAAGCACAGCGCATCTGTAATATCTGCTACCTTTAACAGGTTCAAAGCATCGTAAACGGCCAAAGCACCAGCAGAAGTCATGGCCTGAGTACCGTTATTCAGCGCCAGTCCTTCTTTTGCTGACAGTTCAATAGTAGGAATTCCTGCACGTTTCATGGCTTCTGCGCCTGGAAGCAGTTCTCCCTGATAGTAGGCCATGCCCAGTCCCAGCATAGGCAGTACCATATGGGACAGCGGAGCCAGATCACCGGAAGCTCCAAGAGAACCTTTTTCAGGAATAAAGGCTGTTACTCCCTTATTCAGCATGTCCACCATGGTCTGTACAGTCTCAAGACGGATACCAGAAAATCCCTTTACCAGATTATTGATTCTCAGAAGCATAATTCCTCTGGCAATATCCTCTCTAAAAGGATCTCCTGCACCTACCGCATGAGTAATGATCAGATTTTTCTGGAGGGCCTTGCACTGGTCCTGGGAAATCACCACGTCACTGAACTTTCCGAATCCGGTGGTGATTCCATAAACTACTTTTTCCTCTTCCACCAGCTGATCTACTACTTTTCTAGATTCAACAATCTGCCTTTTTGCTTCTTCTGCCAATTCTATTTTGGCATGGTCCCGACAGATGGCTGCAATCTGATCCAGTGTCAGGTCTTTACCCGTAATCATTATGTTACTCATATCACACCCTCTTTTCGTTATATTATAGTATGTAAAAAATTATACATCTTAGGGTGTCTAAAAATCGTCAACAGGCGTCAAATTGCATAATATCTTCTCTTTTTATTTTATTTATTTTGTTATTTTTACATTAATATGCTCTATTAGCATGTCACTTATGCGCATTTTTACTAAATTACCTTTTTAAAGTTTTATTGTGTAAAAGCCAAAAAACACAAGTCAGCAAGCCTTGTACACTGTCCGCTGCCATAAAAAAAGACCGGCTGTTCCAACAGACAGACACGGTCTTTTTTGTGAAAGGCTTACTTCAATTCTCTCTCTACTTCCCTCAGAAGCAACTCTGTAGAAGGATTTTTTATTTTCTCTGAAATTCTCCGGCTCTCTTTAAAATATTCTCTTGCCTCTTCCTTTCTTCCGGTTTTCAACAGCAGAAGGGCCATACAGGCCTCGGCTTTTTCTCTTCCCCAGTAATATCCATGGCGCTTCAGACATTCTATGGCCTCTTTGAGGTACTTCTCTCCCTCTTCGTATCTGCCCTGAAGCAGACGTACCTGTCCCAGGCCGGAATAGAACTGTCCCAGGCCGTTAGCCATTACTTTGTCAGTCCCTGTTTTCAGCGCAGTTTCATAATAACCTGCTGCTTCTTCCAGTTTTCCCTGTTCTCTGTATAAATCTCCCAGATATCCGTAGCAGGCGGCAATACTGATATGGAGGCATCCCTCCTGAGACTCTGGCTTCTGGAAGAGCTCAACTGCCTCCAGGAACTTTTCCTCCGCTTTCTCGTAGTCTTTTTTATACAGATAGTACCACCCTAAAAGCCGGGTAAATACTCCCCTTTCCTCATTTTCCTCTTCCTGGAGAAGAGCAAATCCTTTATCCAGATATTCCTTCACCAGTTCTGGGTCTTCCACCTGGATTCCGTAAAAGCTCATCTGCTTATAACAGTTCAGAAGTGTTTTTACATTGCCAAGCTTTTCCGCCAGCTCTATGCTCTGCCGGATTCCCTCCAGCCCTGGCTCATATTCTCCCTGGGCAATATTATACCGGCCCTTTAAATAGTACATTCGCATTTTCATTTCCTGTACTTTAGGGGAAGTATCCGAAAGGCGGATCACCTCGTCAGCCAAGTCCATCATCTGAGCGGCTCCTGCAGCCAACGCAGGTTCTTCCTCCCCTTCTTCAATCTCCCAATGGAGAATAGGAAAGTTCTCATTGACCAGAGTATAGTATTCATTAAGATAGGCAATTTTATATTCATAAGTCTTTGCCTGGTCATGGCATCTCTCATAATGATAGATTGTCATAGGAAGGGTGGGAAAATTGGGTTTTGTTTTCCCCTGTTCCTCATAATACTTTGCCAGTATCTGGTGGCAGACTCTTCTCTTTCCCTGACTCTGATGCTCATAAATATATTCCCGGAAAACTCTGTGGACAAATTCATAATATATATTCCAGCCTACAAGCGTTTCCTTTATCAGATGTCTTTCCTGGAGCTTTTCCAGTATCCGCACAAGAGTCAGTCTGTCCATATCCGGCAGCAGCAGTTCCAGCTCCTCTATAGTGATTTTTTCCGGAAATACAGACATACAACTGAGCACCTGGTTTTCAGCCTCTGGCAGCCCTGCCAGACGGGCCTTGATCACATTATTGGCTTTTGGCGATATTTCAAGGGTAAATCCCTTCTCTTTAATGTAATTGATCATCTCCATTAAAAAGAAAGCATTTCCTTCTGTCATCTCGTAAATCTGCTCTTTCTTTTCATTCTCTTCGTCTAACTGGGGAAGATGCCGGTGGAGCAGCTCCTCTGTCTCCTGTTTTGTAAACGGCTCAATGGAAAAAGTGGTAAGAAGATCCTGGCGAATCAATTTTTCCATTGCTTCTATAACTTCCTGATCACTGTTTTGATTATAAGTACATATAAAAAGGATTTTCTCTGTCCCCAGAGTAAGAAGGAGTCTGTTAAGAAGCTGAAAGCTCATGGTGTCCATCCACTGGACATCATCAAAGAAAAGCATCAGCCTGTGGCTTTTGGTAAGCTTCCTGCACATTTCTATGGCAACGCGCTCAATACTCTGGAAAGAGGGCTGCCGGATTTCTCCTGGCTTTTCTCCTCCTGTGCCTCTGATGAGCTGATGGAGCTGCTGCTTTTCCTCCTGAATCAGATCTGCTTCAAAAATCCCGCTCTCTACACACTGCTCCAGTTCCCAAAAAATATCATTCCATGGCCGAAGATAAAACTCTTTTTCTTCAGAATAGCAGGCCGCATGGAGAATAACCCTCTGATAACCCTTAGCCATTTGGGCAGCTTTATTCAATAGAGCGGTTTTCCCCACTCCTTCTTCTCCTGCAATAGCCACACATCTTGGAGTTCCAGACTGACCAATGCCAGTAATGCACTGGCTGATCTGATAGATTTCCTGAGTTCTTCCTACAAAGGATACATTCCAACTCTCTCCTGTCTGTGCTACATTCCCCTTAACATTGAAAATACGGTGAAACAACTGTGTGATCTCGCCAGAAGGCTCCACTCCCAAATCTTCTGACAGAGTCTTTTCCAGATCATAATAGAGCTTTATAGCCATATTATAGTTTCCTCCAGCTGCGTAAATCTCCATGATTTCCTGGTAAAGTTCCTCATTGTACGGATCCTGCCGTATCAGCATATTTCCATATTTCTGTACTTGTCCCATATCCTTTTGTATGTTTGCCTGGAAAAGCTTTTCTCTCACGGATTTCATAATATGCTGATTATACTGTTCCCGCATGGATGAAACCCATTCTTCAAATTCATAGCAGTTTTTAATATGAAAATGTGACAGAAAACCATCTTCTTCACTTTCAGGAATATAGTCTTCCCCTATCTTATCCCAGTCAATTTCCGGCATACTGAGAGGATTCAGGGATATGCCCGTATGTCCTTCCGTAACCAATATTTCCTTTCCCAAAAGCTTCTTTATCTGATATACAGCTTCTCTCAGATTCTTTCTTCCTACATTCTCGTTATCCGCGCCCCAGAGGACATAGATAATCTCTTCTCTTGTGATGTCTTTTTTCACACAGAGATAATAGAAAAAACCCTCTGCTTTTTTATAAGGAAAGTTTACTCGTTTTCCATTCAGTTCTACATATGGTCTTCCTAAAAGATGTACATTAATCTTATCCAATTTTTCATCCCTCTCTGCTTACTTAGCCCTAAGTATACGAAACAGGGAGGGGATTGTCAATAATTACAGGTTATCCAGAAATCTTTTTGAAAACCGTTGAATTTTACCGGCACTGAGTATATGATTAAATTAACAGATTACAGCAGAGGGGGACGCATATGATTGTTCGCAAGCCAATGATTTTATACTATGACAACGGACAGGAAGAAAAAAGGAAATCCATGGAAAAAGCCCTGAGCCATATGGGCATCGATCTGGTACCCGTTACAGCGGCTCATCTTCTCCAGACAGTAGGACATCTGGCAAAGGTAAAAGGATTTCCCCCAAGGAAAATACCGCCCTTCCAAAGCACACCTGAAGTTACCAAAGATGTTCTCATCATGTGTAATTTTACCGAGGAAAAGCTGGACATGCTCCTGGATTCCATGAAAAAAGGATTGTTTCCTCAGGTGGCTTTAAAAGCCGTTCTCACAGCCCAGAACTGCTTCTGGACTTTTGCTCAATTATTTCAGGAACTGGAAGAGGAGCACAGCCATTTCTACAGTGAATAACACAGGCGCCGCATTTTTGCCGGCGTCTGTGTTATTTTTCTGCAGCAGTAAGCATACAATCATATCAAGTCTGTTCTGAAAGGCAGCTTATAATGTCAAAACGAATCTTTAATACAGTCCTTATCCTGGGCTTTACCGCTCTTCTTATCCTGTGCGGAACAACCTACATTCCACGATTCATTTCTGTAGCAAACACTTCCGGCAGCCGGAAACTTCCCATCTACTGTGTAGAAACGGATAAACCCCAGATTTCCCTCAGTTTCGATTCGGCCTGGGGAAATGAATACACACAGACTATTCTGGATATCCTGGCCGCCCACGATGTAAAGGCAACCTTTTTCATGACTGGACAATGGGTGGACAGTTATCCCGAAGAAGTAGTAAAAATATATGAGGCAGGCCATGACCTGGGCAATCACAGCCAGAGTCATCCCTATATGAGCCAGCTGGAAGAAGCCGAACAGGTCCAGGAACTTATGAGCGTCCACAACAAGGTAAAACAACTCACCGGCCACGATATGTTCCTTTTCCGGGCGCCTTACGGCGACTATAATGACCAAGTCATCTCCTGTGCCAATGAAAACGGATACTACCCCATACAATGGGATATTGATTCTCTCGACTGGAAAGACTACGGCGCCCAGGATATTATCCAACGGATAACGGAAAATGAAAAACTGGGAAACGGAAGTATTATTCTCTGTCATAACGGCGCCAAATACATCACCGACGCTTTAGATACCGTTATCACTACCCTTCAAGACAAAGGATATGAATTTGTTCCTATTTCCCAGCTTATCTATAAAGATCATTATTCTATTAATCATGAAGGACGACAGATACCGGAGACAGATTCATAAAAATCCTCTCCGGTATCTATAAAAATTCAACTGCGGATAACAGGACTTGAACCTGCACGTCGTAGACACCAGAACCTAAATCTGGCGCGTCTGCCAATTCCGCCATATCCGCACAACATATAATATTGAAAGAAAAAAGGCTCAAATCCGTTTATGGATTTAAGCCACTCCTACAAAGTGAAGCATCGGGGATTCGAACCCCGGACAACTTGATTAAAAGTCAAGTGCTCTACCGACTGAGCTAATGCTCCATAATTTCAACTGGGCTAGCTGGATTCGAACCAGCGAGTGCAGGAGTCAAAGTCCTGTGCCTTACCGCTTGGCGATAGCCCAAGACCGCCTTACGGCTAAGGTGGATAAAGGGATTCGAACCCTTGGCCTCCAGAGCCACAATCTGGCGCGCTAACCAACTGCGCTATACCCACCATATTCATTGATGCATTTTATATGCAAGCGTGCTTGGAGGGATTCGAACCCCCGACCCACGGCTTAGAAGGCCGTTGCTCTATCCAGCTGAGCTACAAACACATCAGCATCAAATATTGATGCAAGAGCGGGTGATGGGAATCGAACCCACATATCCAGCTTGGAAGGCTGGTGTTCTACCACTGAACTACACCCGCATGAATCGGGGTGACAGGATTCGAACCTGCGACCTCCTGGTCCCAAACCAGGCGCTCTA
>ERZ1643250.247-NODE-247-length-65364-cov-62.425439_pt1 | contig 65364 bp, 55 predicted proteins | sample MGYA00579262_ERZ1643250 | MGnify/ENA primary metagenome ERZ1643250 (study PRJEB29033, sample SAMEA4952265) | chicken gut metagenome | biome: Broiler Chicken; feature: Gastrointestinal Tract; material: Caecum | place: Ireland | collected 2018 | study: Broiler...
TAGTGTGGTAAACCACCGTATCGGAGACAGCACTGTGATCAAAAAGATAAAACCAGAGGAAGAAGACGAATAAAGTCCATTATACTGCTGTGTCTTTCTTTTCGCGTATAGGAAACAGAGTTCTCTATGCACAAAGAAGGCGTCTGTCCCGGAAAACCGGTACAGACGCCTTCTCTTCTGTTTGGACACATTTATAATTCTATTATTCTATGATAAAGCTTACTCTTCTGTTTTGCTGTACAGAGTAACCAGCTTCTGGAGATATGCATATCTCTCTTTTGCTTCTTCCTCGTTCTTAGCAAAGAGTCTTGCTGCCTTTTCAGGATTGGAGCGTTTCAGAGAATTGTAACGAACCTCTCCGTCAAGGAATGCCTGGTAATCATCAGCTGTTGGAGCTTTGGAATCCAGTGTGAACTTATTCTCAGCAGCAGGATTGAAGCGGAAGTTGTGCCAGTATCCGCACTTAACTGCCAGTTCTTCCTCAGTCTGAGCTTTGCTCATACCTTTCTTGATACCATGGTTGATACATGGAGCATAAGCGATGATCAGAGATGGTCCCGGATATGCTTCTGCTTCTGCAATTGCTTTAACAGTCTGGTTGAAGTCAGCACCCATAGCAATCTGTGCTACGTATACATAACCATAGCTCATAGCGATGGAAGCCATATCTTTCTTCTTAACCTCTTTACCGCCTGCAGCGAACTGTGCAACAGCACCTGTAGGTGTAGATTTAGAAGACTGTCCACCTGTGTTGGAGTAAACTTCTGTATCGAATACCATTACGTTGATATCCTGTCCGGAAGCCAGTACATGGTCAACACCGCCGAAGCCGATGTCGTATGCCCAGCCGTCACCGCCGAATACCCACTGAGATTTCTTAGCCAGGAAGTCTTTGTTCTTAACAATGTCTTTGCATACGTCACAGTCAACACCTTCCAGTGCAGCTACTAATTTATCTGTAGCAGCTCCGTTAGTGATTCCGCTGTTGAATGTATCCAGCCACTCTTTGCATGCAGCTTTTACTTCTTCAGAAGCATTTTCATTAGCCATTACAGACTCAACTTTTTCCTTTAATCCGCCACGGATTGCTTTCTGAGCCAGCAGCATACCATAACCAAACTCAGCATTATCTTCGAACAGAGAGTTGGACCATGCAGGACCCTGTCCTTTCGCATTTACTGTGTATGGTGTGGATGGTGAAGAGTTACCCCAGATAGAGGAGCATCCTGTAGCATTTGCGATGTACATTCTGTCACCGAACAGCTGTGTGATCAGTTTTGCGTAAGGTGTCTCACCACATCCTGCACAAGCTCCTGAGAACTCAAGGAGAGGCTGTTTGAACTGAGAACCTTTTACTGTATTCTCTTTGAATTTAGCGATAACATCTTCTTTTTCAGGTAATGTTACGCCGTAGTCAAAGTATTTCTGTACCCCTGCATTTGCTTCCATGTTTTCCATAGTAAGGGCTTTTGCACCTTTCTTACCTGGGCAGACATTTGCACAGGAACCGCATCCTGTACAGTCGTAAGCAGATACAGTCATAGTGAATTTGTATTCTTTCATACCTGTCAGAGGCAGTGTCTGCATTCCTTCTGGAGCTGCAGCAGCTTCTTCTTCTGTCAGGGCTACCGGACGGATAACTGCATGTGGGCAGACATATGCACAGCGGTTACACTGGATACAGTTGTCTGGATTCCATACAGGGATATCCACAGCGATACCACGTTTTTCATATGCAGAAGATCCGGATGGAGTTGTACCGTCTACATAATCTTTGAAAGCAGATACTGGCAGAGAGTTTCCTTCCTGAGCATTTACTTTTGCCTGAATTGTATTAACGAATTCAACAACGTCCTCACGTCCGCTTTCAGCATGTGCCATTACAAGGCCTTCATCTGCACAGCTCTTCCAGCTTTCCGGAACCTGTACTTCAACAACCTGTTTTGCACCTGCATCGATAGCGTCATAGTTCATCTGAACGATAGCGTCACCTTTTCTTCCGTATGTTGCTTTTGCAGCAGCTTTCATTAATTCGATAGCATGCTCTTCCGGAATGATGTTAGCCAGTTTGAAGAATGCAGACTGAAGAACTGTATTGATACGTCCGCCAAGTCCGATCTCTTTACCGATCTTGATACCGTCGATCACATAGAACTTGATGTTGTGGTTAGCGATGAAGGATTTCACCTGTCCTGGCAGATGTTTTTCAAGGCCTTCCATATCCCATGGGCAGTTCAGCAGGAATGTACCGCCGTCAACCAGTTCCTGTACCATGTTGTATTTGTTGATATAGGAAGGATTGTGGCATGCTACAAAGTTTGCCTGTTTGATCAGGTATGTGGATTTGATCGGGCTCTTACCGAAACGCAGGTGAGACATTGTAACACCGCCGGATTTCTTAGAGTCGTAATCAAAATATGCCTGAGCGTACATATCTGTGTTGTCACCGATGATCTTGATGGAGTTCTTGTTTGCTCCAACAGTACCGTCAGCTCCTAATCCCCAGAACTTGCAGTTGATGGTTCCTTCCGGTGTAGTAACCAGAGGAGCGCCAACTTCCAGAGATAAGTTTGTAACGTCATCTACGATACCGATTGTGAATTTCTGTTTTGTTGTGTTTTCGTATACAGCAACGATCTGAGCAGGTGTTGTATCTTTGGAACCTAATCCGTAACGGCCTGTGAATACAGGTACATCATTGAATTTTGTTCCCTTCAGGGCTGCTACAACGTCTAAGTACAGAGGCTCGCCAAGAGAACCTGGCTCTTTTGTTCTGTCTAATACGGAAATCTGTTTTACAGAATCAGGAATCGCATTTACCAGTGCTTCAGCGCTGAATGGTCTGTACAGGCGAACAGTAACAAGACCAACCTTTTTGCCCTGAGCCATTAAGTAATCGATGGTTTCCTCGATTGTCTCACATGCAGAACCCATAGCGATGATCACATGCTCTGCGTCTTCTGCTCCGTAGTAGTTGAACAGTTTGTAGTTTGTTCCGATCTTAGCATTTACTTTGTCCATGTATTCCTGTACGATTGCCGGCAGAGCATCGTAGTATGGATTACATGCTTCTCTTGCCTGGAAGAAGATATCAGGGTTCTGAGCAGAACCTCTCTGGCATGGATGATTTGGATTTAATGCATGTTTACGGAATGCGTCAACGGCATCCATATCTACTAAATCCTTTAAGTCTTCATAATCCCATGTCTCGATCTTCTGGATCTCGTGAGATGTACGGAATCCGTCGAAGAAGTTAATGAATGGAACTTTTCCTTTGATAGCTGCACAGTGTGCAACTGGTGTCAGGTCCATAACTTCCTGTACGGAAGATTCACACAGCATAGCGCATCCTGTCTGACGACATGCATAAACATCGGAGTGATCGCCGAAGATAGATAATGCATGGCTTGCCAGAGCACGAGCGGATACGTTAAATACGCCCGGAAGCTGCTCACCAGCGATTTTGTAAAGATTTGGGATCATCAGCAGAAGGCCCTGAGATGCAGTATATGTTGTAGTCAGGGCACCAGCTGCCAGAGAACCGTGAACTGCACCGGCTGCACCGGCTTCAGACTGCATTTCAGTAACCTGAACTTCCTGTCCGAAAATGTTCTTTCTTCCCTGTGTTGCCCATTCGTCTGTGGCTTCAGCCATTACAGATGACGGGGTAATTGGATAGATAGCTGCAACATCTGAATATGCGTAGGAAGCATGAGCTGCTGCATGATTACCATCCATGGTTTTCATCTTTCTAGCCATTTGATTTTTTCCTCCTTGAAAATTGTTTTGAACAATATTCCACTTCTAACCTGAAGTCTATGAGAATTATAGCACGATTTAACAGGCATGTCTATTTATAAAATCAGAGAAAATCCAATGTTTTTACAAAAAAACAAATACCGGCACCTGGGCTATGGACATTTTGCCGAGGTGCCGGTACCGGTATTTCTATAATAAAGAAGGCGTTATCTATTGTCATCCTATATCTATTCCATTATTTCTGCTATGGTATGAGCCCGCAGTTCATTCACCAATGTGTTTTGTATCCTGCATAATTCGCTGTGTACTTTGCAGCCGCAGTCTGACTGATTATGAATGCAGGCCTTATCCGGGTTCATGCACTCGATCATATAAAAATCCGGCTCCACAGCCAGATATACGTCCAGAAGCGTAAGTTCTTCCAGAGACTTTTTCAGGGCATATCCTCCATTGCTGCCCCTGAAACTTTTCACAATATCTTTTTTCTCCAGTTTTTTCAATATTTTATAGACAAATGCCGGTGTCAGATCTTCCTTTTCACAGATCTGGTTCACACAGAGCTTTTCTCCACCTGCCAGAGCCCGGACGATCCGCACTGCATAGTCGCACTCTCTTGTAATTAACATGAATACTTTCCTTCCCTGTGGTTTTCATTCAAGACTTCCCGAACTGGCATCCGGGACTTTTGTAAAATATTATACCAATCTGTACCGTAATTATCAAGATATTTTTGTTCTAAGTTTCTGCAAGAAAGGCTTGCAAAATCCCGTTTTTACGGTAAAATAGAAGAGATTACGCACTAACAATTCTTTAACAAGAGAAAAGTGAGGGAAATTAAAGAAATGATTGCAGCAAATAATGTTACATTACGTATTGGTAAGAAAGCACTGTTTGAGGATGTCAATATTAAATTTACAGAAGGAAACTGCTACGGCCTGATCGGAGCTAACGGAGCAGGAAAGTCTACTTTCCTGAAAATCCTCTCCGGGCAGCTAGAGACCACCAAAGGAGATATCTCCATCACTCCTGGTCAGCGTCTCTCATTCCTGCAGCAGGACCATTTTAAATATGACGCTTATCCGGTACTGGATACCGTGATCATGGGAAATCAGCGCCTCTATGATATCATGAAAGAAAAAGAGGCCATCTACGCCAAAGAAGACTTTACCGATGAAGATGGTATCCGTGCCAGCGAACTGGAAGGTGAATTTGCTGAGATGAACGGCTGGGAGGCAGAATCTGATGCAGCTATGCTTCTAAACGGGCTGGGCATCGAAACAGATCTTCACTATTCCCAGATGGCAGATTTAAACGGAAGCCAGAAGGTCAAAGTACTCCTTGCCCAGGCCCTTTTCGGAAATCCGGATATCCTGCTTTTGGACGAGCCTACCAACCACCTGGATCTGGACGCCATTGAATGGCTGGAAGAATTCCTCATCAATTTTGATAACACCGTGATCGTGGTATCCCATGACCGTTATTTCCTGAATAAGGTATGTACCCATATCGCAGATATTGACTATGGAAAAATCCAGCTTTATGCCGGAAACTATGATTTCTGGTATGAGTCCAGCCAGCTTCTGATCAAACAGATGAAGGAAGCCAACCGCAAAAAAGAGGAAAAGATCAAAGAACTCCAGGAATTTATCTCCCGGTTCTCTGCTAATGCTTCCAAGTCCAAGCAGGCTACTTCCAGAAAACGCGCTCTGGAAAAGATCCAGTTAGACGAGATCCGTCCTTCCAGCAGAAAATATCCTTACATCGATTTCCGCCCTAATCGTGAAATCGGAAATGAGGTACTGATGGTAGAGGGACTTTCCAAAACCATTGACGGCGTTAAGATTCTGGACAATATCTCCTTTACTCTCGGAAGAGAAGACAAAGTAGCTTTTGTAGGCGGCAATGAAAGAGCCAAAACTGTACTCTTCCAGATCCTCATGGGAGAAATGGAACCAGACGAAGGAACTTACAAATGGGGCGTTACCACATCCCAGTCTTACTTCCCCAAGGATAGCACCAAGGAATTTGACAATGATCTGACTATTGCAGACTGGCTTACAGGCTATTCTGAGATTAAAGACGCCACCTATGTCCGTGGATTCCTGGGACGTATGCTTTTCCCTGGAGAAGACGGTGTGAAAAAAGTACGGGTACTTTCAGGAGGAGAAAAGGTAAGATGTCTTCTCTCTAAGATGATGATCTCCGGTGCTAATGTGCTGATTTTTGATGAACCTACCAACCACCTGGATATGGAGTCTATCACAGCGCTGAACAACGGTATGATCAAATTCCCCGGCGTGATCCTTTTCGCTTCTCATGACCACCAGATTGTCCAGACTACTGCCAACCGTATCATGGAGATCCTGCCAACCGGCACTATGATCGACAAGATCACCACTTATGATGAATACCTGGCCAATGATGAAATGGCAAGGAAACGTACTGTATACACCATGACCCAGGAAGATAACTAAATTATTTATTGACCTGTCCTAAAAGAACCGCTGCATTGAGGAAACTCCACAAACACAGCGGTTCTCTTTTTTCTAGAAAATTCTAACAGGCTTTCAGGGAACGTTTTCCTTTTTCTGGGGACTTCGCTGCTGAAGCTGTATCTTCATATCCCGGTATTCTTTTGGAGAAATCCCATATTCCTTTTTAAATGCCCGGTAAAAACTGGAATAATCTTTAAAGCCAAACATAAGATAAGCCTTGGTTATACTGATGTTACTGAGTATGGCGTCCTGACAGGCAGCCAGTCTCTTTTTCATAATATACTGATGTATGGATATTCCTGTATTTTCCTTGAAAATATGGGCAATATGATACTTGCTGGCATAAAATTTTCCAGCCAGATACTCCAGGGATAAATCCTGGTCCAACTGGGTATCTATATACTGGATGATATTTTCATACAAGTTCTGATCCTCCTTCAGCCTTCTTGGATGCGTTCTCTCATAGGCCATTCGGCTGAGGTGGAGAAAAAGATCGCAGATACCGATAAAAATTTTTTCTTCTTTTCCAAACCGGTCCCAGTGTATCTCCTCAATCAGATGAAAGATTCTGGACTGGATACTGCTGAAGTCCACTGCATCATTATGAAAAACATATTGCGGTTTCTCCCTGGCAAGACGGATAATATAGAAATATTCTTCGGACATCTGACGGATTCTCTCATAATAGTCCATGCTGATCCAAAAGACAAAACGGCTGTAGGGCTTCTCTGAGTCATGAATAACTGCTTTATGATAAATACCCGGAGGGATTACCACTACATCCCCTGCCTTTAGACTGTAAAGCTGTTCTTCAATAAGGTAGGAAACAGTTCCCTCCAGAAAAAAATAAAATTCATAGTAATCATGGGCATGACTGTCTACGTTTGCCATGTGGCTGTCACTGTAATAGTATAGTTCATAATCCCTTGAAAGCATATACTGTCGAGTCAAAAACTGAGTTTTCAGGTTTTTTTTCATAATTTTCTTTTTCTCCCTATGAATTTATATAGATTTCTGTATCTATTTTAGTACAAAACCGCAAGTTTTACAATGTATACAACAAACTTATCAATTGGCTTTTTTTTCCTCGTCCATTATAATAAAATCATAAATCGAAAGTGAGGTATTTATTATGGAAATGACAATGCGCTGGTACGGCAAAGACCACGACACTATAACTCTGGAACAGATTCGTCAGAGCTGCTATGTAAAGGGAATCATCACCACTCTGTATGACAAAATGCCCGGTGAAGTATGGACTCTGGACGAGATCATGGCAATGAAGAAAGAAGTAGAAGACGCCGGTCTTCATCTTGCAGGTATCGAAAGCGTAAACGTAAGCGACGCTATTAAAACAGGAGCTCCGGAACGTGATAAAGATATCGAAGCTTACATTGAAACCCTGGAAAACCTGGGAAAAGCTGATGTTCATATGGTATGCTACAACTTCATGCCTGTTTTCGACTGGACAAGAACAGAGCTGGAGCGTAAGAGAGACGATGGTTCTACAGTTCTCGCTTACAGCCAGGATACCATTGACAGCATGGATCCGGAAAAGATGTTCGACAGCATCAAAAATGACATGAACGGTACTGTAATGCCAGGCTGGGAGCCGGAACGTATGGAGAAAGTAAAAGAACTCTTCGCTCTGTATAAAGACATTGATGAAGAAAAACTTTTTGACAATCTGGTATACTTCCTGAAAGCCATTATGCCGGTATGTGACAAATACGACATCAACATGGCTATTCATCCAGACGATCCTTCCTGGAGCGTATTCGGACTGCCCCGTATCATTTCTTCTCAGGAAAAACTGAAAAGAATGATGGACGCTGTTCCAAATAAACACAACGGTGTAACCTTCTGCATGGGCTCCTATGGAACCAACTTAAACAACGACCTGATCGCCACTATTAAAATGCTGAAAGGCAGAATCCACTTTGCTCATGTAAGAAACCTTCGTTTCAACGACGGCATGAGAGATTTCGAGGAAAGCGCTCACTTAAGCTCCGACGGAACTTTCGATATGTACGCAGTAGTAAAAGCTCTGTATGAATCAGGATTTGAAGGACCTATCCGTCCTGACCACGGACGTATGATCTGGGGCGAAAAGGCAATGCCAGGATATGGACTTTATGACCGTGCCCTTGGCGCCGCTTATATCTGCGGACTTTGGGAATCTGTAGAGAAACAGGCAAAAGAAGCAAAATAATAAAAAGAAAGGATCGTGTGTAGATTATGAAACTGACTTTAGAAGGTCTGAAAAACACAAAGGACTGGGAAGCAGCCGGTATCGCTCTTCCATCTTATGATGTTGCAAAAGTAGCTGAAAACACAAAGAAAGCTCCTGTATGGGTACACTTCGGAGCAGGAAATATCTTCCGTATCTTCATCGGCGGTCTGGCTGACACACTGATTTCCAATGGTGCAGCTGACAAAGGTATCACCTGTGTGGAAACTTTCGACTTCGACGTAGTAGATAAAATCTACGTGCCTTACGACAATCTGGTATTAGCTGTTACTTTAAAGGCTGACGGCTCCACAGACAAGAAGGTTCTGGGATCTCTTACAGAGGCCATCAAAGCTCAGTCCAATGTTCCGGAATACTGGAACCGCCTGAAAGAAATCTTTGTTGATCCGGGTCTTCAGATGATCTCTTTCACCATCACAGAAAAAGGCTATGCTTTAAAAGGCGCTGACGGAAATTATTTCCCATTTATTCAGGCCGACATCGACAACGGTCCGGAGAAACCGGGCGCTGCTATGGCAGTTGTATGTGCTCTTCTCTTTGAGCGTTACAAAGCCGGAAAATATCCTCTGGCAGTAGTTTCCATGGATAACTGCTCTCACAATGGCGAGAAACTCCAGAACTCTATCACCACCATGGCAAAAGAATGGCTGGCAAAAGGATTTGTAGATCAGGGATTCGTGGACTATATTTCTGATGAGAAACAGGTTTCCTTCCCATGGTCCATGATCGACAAAATCACACCAAGACCTGCAGATTCCGTATGTGCAGATCTGGAGAAAGCCGGAGTGGAAGACATTGCTCCTGTTATCACCTCCAAGAGAACCTATATCGCTCCTTTTGTAAATGCAGAAGGACCTCAGTATCTGGTTATCGAGGACAAGTTCCCCAACGGAAGACCTGCTCTCGAAAAAGCCGGCGTATATATGACGGACAGAGACACGGTTAATAAAGTAGAGAGAATGAAGGTTACCACCTGCCTGAATCCTCTCCACACAGCACTGGCTGTATACGGCTGTGTACTGGGTTACACACTGATTGCTGATGAGATGAAAGATTCTCAGTTAAATAAACTGGTTCATGAGATCGGTCCCGTAGAAGGCATGCCTGTTGTTACAGATCCTGGCATCCTCTCTCCTGCTGATTTCGTTGACGAAGTTATCAACGTAAGAATTCCAAATCCATTTATGCCTGACACACCACAGCGTATCGCAACAGATACTTCACAGAAGGTAGGCATCCGCTATGGCGAAACCATTAAATCCTATGTGGAAAAATACGGCGATGCCAAAAAGCTCACTGCAATTCCTCTGGCTATTGCAGGATGGTGCAGATATCTCCTGGGCGTAAATGACGAAGGCGAGAAATTCGAGCTTTCCGCTGACCCAATGCTTCCTGAACTGTCTAAAGTACTGGAAGGCATTGAGGTAGGCAAACCGGAAACTTACACCGGACAGTTAAAGTCTATTCTTTCCAACGCCAACATCTTTGGAATCGACCTGTATCAGGCAGGTATCGGCGATAAGATCGAGGAAATGTTCAAAGAAGAGATTGCCGGACCTGGTGCCGTAAGAGCTACTTTGAAAAAATACATGGATTAATCCAATCTTAAAGGGGCAGCCCCACGAGAAATAAAATTCTCGTGGGGCTGCCCCGCTTTTGACTGCCTTTGGTACGGTTATAAATCAACATTCTAAGTTTATATCCGTACTTCTTACTGAATTTCTACGGTTTAAATCTGACTTCCACCTTTCTGGAGTTCTATTCCTGCTGAACCTTTTCTATTATTGTATCCGGACACACTCGTCCCCATATTTATATCTCTCCGCCCGGCGGAGCACTGCCCGAATCCTGGCCATCATTTCCACTCTTCCCATAGTTCCAGACAGATAGTCATCTGCCCCATGGTCGAAGCACTGGGCTTTTCTGAATCCCTCATTTGTATCTGAAACCATGATAACGGGAATCTGGACATATTCAAAAGAATCTCTTAGCACATCCAGAATCTCCAGCCCTTTTTCCCCGGGCAGATCATAGTCCAGAAGAATCAGTTCCGGACGATGCTGTTTTAAAACTTCCAGCAGTTCCTTTCCTGAGGGGACTGCTTCTGACGCATAACCACAAGATTCCAGTATATGCATCAGAGATTTTCGGAATTCTCCCTTAGGCTCAATACAGTAAACCACGGCTTTCCTCTCCTATCCTTTCATAGTATTTCACAATTATGATTAGATCCTTAGCCGTTCTATCTATTGCCTGTCTCCCAATCTGCTCCATATTCCGGCTCTTATCTCATATCTACCATTCTAATGCTTTACTGTAAAGAAAAAAATCATGATTTTGTAAACTTTCTGAAAACATTCTGCATTTAAGATTATTCCCCCAAAGCCGGGTCTTTTATTCCATTTGCCTCAAAAGCTTTCTGCCGGTCAATGCAGGTACCGCACACTCCGCAGGGAAATTCCTTTCCCTCATAACAGCTCCATGTAAACTCATATGGGACCTTCAATCTCAGACCTTCCGCCACGATTTCAGCTTTATTTTTATCAATAAAGGGCGCCTCTATGTAAAGAGCTTTTCCGCTGCCTTCATAAACCGCCTGATTCATACTGTCGTAAAAAGCCCGGCTGCAGTCCGGATAGGCATTTCCTGCAGCGTCATCCCGATGAGCGCCATAATAGACCACGCTGCAGTCCAGGGAAAGAGCCAGACTGGCGGCACAGGACAAGAAAAGCCCGTTTCGAAAAGGTACATAGGTAGATACCGGCGCTCCGCCTGTCTGTGCCAGCTGCTCTCCGTAAGAAGACTCTGGTATCTCTTCCTGGGAATGGGCAAGAAGGGAACAGCTACTGTAGGCAAAAATTGAAGACAGGTCCATTTCCATGCCCTTGATTTCATAATATTCCAGAATTTTTCTGGCTGCCTCCACTTCTTTTTCATGTTTCTGTCCATAAAAAACAGAAAGAGGAATCACATTTTCTTTTCCGTATTTTTCTATAGCCAGGCCCAGGCAGGTAGTGCTGTCAATACCGCCGCTGAATAAAACCATTGCTTTATCTCCCATGTCTGCTCCTCCTATCGGTTATCCACTTTTTCCGGGTACAGGTCATGATGAGTCAGCCGTTCAAAGGCCACTTTCTCCCAGACTGTGCCTGATTTCCCATAATTACAATAGGGGTCAATGGAGATTCCCCCTCTGGGGGTAAATTTCCCCCATACTTCAATATATTTTGGATCCATCAGCCTTATCAGGTCTTTCATAATGATATTTACGCAGTCCTCATGAAAATCTCCATGGTTCCTGAAGCTGAAAAGATACAGCTTCAGAGACTTGCTTTCCACCATTTTCTCTCCAGGCACATAAGATATATAAATAGTGGCAAAGTCCGGCTGTCCTGTCATAGGACACAGGCTGGTAAACTCCGGACAGTTAAATTTCACAAAGTAATCATTTTCCGGATGCTTGTTTGGAAATGTTTCCAGCACCTCCGGGGCATAGTCCGATGGATAAGAGACTTTCTGATTTCCCAGAAGAGAAACTCCTTCCAGTTCTTTCTCTGTTCTTCCGCTCATTTCTCATTTACTCCTTTATAAAGAATCTTATAAACTTTCCAGCCGCAGAAGCCATGCTTCCCGGCTGGATTTTTCAGTGTTCTGTCCTCTGCTTTCCTGTTATACCGGCTGTTCTTCCCGGATATAGCACTTTCTCCAGAGCTTTAACCATGACCACTCCCACGATAGAGGGGATCAGCTGCCCTATGCAGAGATTCACCGCCATAAGAGGATATGGCATGGAAAGAAAATAAGACAGATAGGTAGCCACTCCCAGCCCAGGCACCAGTACAATGGGAACTGTGATCAGTACCTGGTTCCAGTTTTTCCTGCGGATCAATACAATGCAGGCTGCAGCGATCATTCCTACGATGCAGCCGCCCAGCATATCAATAATGCCGAATCCGCCGAATAACATGTTCGATATAAAATTGGCGAGACCAAGGGGTAAAACCAGGAACGGAAACAGATATGCAAGAGCATACAGAGCCGTAGCGATGCGGATCTGATATGCGCCAAAAGAGAAACTTTGGGTAAAATAGAGAATGACAATATACATTGCCATGACCATTGCAGAAAAAGTCATTTTCTGCACCCGGCTCATTTTTGCAGGATTATCCATATTCGTTCACCTCCAAACAGAAAAAGCAGAACCGCCACACAACAGAATCCAGGATATTTTTCTATATCTGGATTTCATATGTGACAGTCCTGCGTCAACAACTTCATAATTCTTTCTTGTTGTCCCTAGTTTTGTTTAATGACAGGATGGTCTCGAACTGTCAATTCCATATCTGGAAGTAACTTATGTCTGTATCTCAGACGAAAAACATTATACCGGATTTTTCTATCTGTTTCAAGCCTTTTGTAAATCCTTACTTCAGAAACAGATAAATCACATCTGCGCACAGCAGAATCGCCAGAATAGCAGACGCCGCCTGAATGACTTTCTCCGGCATTTTTCTGACTCCTTTTTCAAAAAGAGGCTGAAGGATATAGAGAAAAATCATTCCTCCGATCCCAAAGCGTATGCTGGGGTTAAGGGCCACTCTTCCCTGGAAGTTAAAAGCAAATCTGGTGTAATCCCACATCCATTCCCCTCTTGTAGCTTCCATGATGTAGCTGGCCGCCAACTCTACTACTGTAGTAATCACCACAATTCCCAGAAAAACCAGGATTGGGGTAATATTCAGTTTCCATACTCTGATTTTTTTCTTCATGAGCCAGCTCAGAGAAAAAATCAGGATCAGCGCCCCGAAACCATAAATAACACAGTATGGGCCGAAAAGTACACCTCTGTTAGAAAATCCCCATCTGTAAACTACTACCTCCAAAAACACCTCATAGCACCAGCCGATAATAGAATAAAACATAAAGTATAAAAAATATTCCTGTAACTTTTTCACTCTTTTTCTCCTTATTGCAAATCCTCTCTGGTAATTTCTATAGACGGATAGTGAGCCAGTTCCGTCAAATCAGTATCTAAAGGTACACTGTAAACCATATAATAATTCTCAGGACTTTCCTCCAATAACTCCTGAAGTTTCTCTCTTGCAAGCTCCTTCTCTTCTGTGGCAAAGACCACAGATACTACTCCTGTTTTTCCATCTTTTTCCTCTTCTACGCTGCCACATAAGATCAGTTTCAGTCTTCCTTCTCCTTCTAGTCCCATTTTCACATAATCTTGATAATCCATATATGCCCCTCCTGTATCATTTTCTTTCTTATATCTCGTAAATTAACTTCAGCAAGGCAATTTATTCTAAAAGCCTTCCCTCCCGATAAGACCATTCCAAATAGCTGGGATTTTGATAATACAAATCCGTACTGAAATCAGAAATTTCATCACTGATAAAAGAAGTAAAAATTTTTATCAATTCCTGAACTTCTTCTCCCGGTTTTGCACAGTCTTCTATCATAATACTATATAAACGTCCTATATCCAGAAAACTTGGAATCGAATATTGACTATCCGATATCGTGTCAAAATTTCCTGTCGGAATTTTATAACGGTCTATAATTTCATCACTGACCTGTTCAAAAGAAAGACAGTGGTTTACTTCTGCATCATACAGTTCTTTCTTCACACCTTCTTCGCCCATAGCACGGACGATGACTCCTCTTTTATTTCTGGTCTTTCTTGCCGTAAATTCTATGAGAGCACACACGTAAAAAAAGTCATTTTTTTCTTTTTCTGTCATAGATTATTTCACTCCTCTCAAAAGACAAACAATTTAAAGCCGATAAAGTATGAAAACTGATCTGATGTGTGGGATATTTAAACTCTGCCAAAACCCAAAATTGCTTTCTTGTAATCCTTCCTGCCAAAAAGTCATTTACATAGTTCCAAACAGTGTCATTAGCCATTGGTCCCTCTACAATATCATAAGAATGTATTTTCCCACTTCTACATTCTGCTATAAAATCCAGCCACTCATCGCACATCTTTTCAAATTTTAGAATAGAAAGAGATTCGTCTAAAGTATAATTATAATAATTAACAATCGGAGTCCCCTCTCCTCTGTTTGCCCACCTAATTGCCTGCTCTAAATTATTTGTACAATAAAATCCCCAAGAAAAATCTTTTGTGTATCTTGTCTTACGAATTTCTGGAAATTCTACAACTTCTTTACTGGCATGATACAAAATCATAATGAAGCTTCACTCCTTCCTCATTTTCACCGTACCACAGCCTGCCCACCAAACACTGTCAATATACCTAACACTACACTTAAGCTCACATACAGCAGCGCCGTTACTGTATTGCCACCCTTGAGCAAATCTCCTGTTTCCAGAGCAAAGGAAGAAAATGTGGTAAACCCTCCGCATATTCCAACCTTCAAAAACAGCACTGCTCTGGGATTCAGGCCATTATTCTTCAAAGCCAGCCCGGCGATCATGCCTATGATAAAAGAGCCCAGTATGTTTATGGCAAATGTCTTAACAGGGAAATCCAGGTTTTCATTTACCGGTATCAGTCCTATGAGATAACGGCAGACTGCCCCGATAAAGCCTCCGGCGCCTACTACGATACATTCGATCATCTTTCTCTCCTCTCTCAAGTTTGTCTATATCACCGATTATACCTTGAAACCCTTAAAAACTCAATTCAAAGCCTGTATTTATACCCTGTTATAGTTCACAAAGATTTTACTTAAAATTATTATAACAGCGATAGTTGGTATTTAGCTCTTTATGATATATTAAATCGCGCAAACACAAAACAACTCAGGAGGAAATTTATGAAGAGAAAAATTATTTGTCTGACTATGGCTTCTATGATGCTGGCAACAGGTCTTTTAGCCGGCTGCGGAAACACAGCAACAGAAGAAGTGAATGCAGAAACTCAGGAGACAGCTGCAGCAGAAGAAACCAGTGCGGCTGCTCAGACAGAAGGAAAAACGCCTAAATATGTCTTCTTGTTTATCGGAGACGGTATGAGCTATCCGCAGATTCAGCTGACAAATTATTTTAAGAGTGCAAATGCTTCAGCAGAAAATGCAGAGACAGTTACGGTAGAAGGGGAAGAGCAGACTGTACTGAGCAGCCAGAACAACCTGAATATGATGAACTTCCCGGTTGCAGGCTCTGCTCAGACTTATGACAGCACCTCTTTTGCTCCGGACTCTGCATCAACAGCAACTTCTATTGCAACTGGATACAAGACCTGGAGCGGAAGCATCAACGTAAGTGAAGATTTCTCACAGGAATATGAAACCATCGCAGAAAAACTGAAAGCCCAGAAAGATTACAAGATCGGCGTAATTTCCAGCGTAAACCTCAATCATGCCACTCCGGCAGCCTTCTATGCGCATCAGGCTTCCAGAAACGATTACTATGATATCGGTCTGGAACTTGTAGAAAGCGGATTTGATTATTTTGCCGGCGGAGCTCTTCTACAGCCTACAGGGGAAAATGAAGATCAGAAAGATCTTTACACAGCAGCAGAAGAAGCCGGATACAAAGTTGTCAGAACTCAGGCCGAGGCTGAAGCGCTGACTCCAGATGACGGAAAAACCATTGTCGTTGAAGAACACCTGGCTGACAGTGATGCTATGCCTTATGATATGGATCTCCAGGATGGACAGTGGGCCCTGGCAGACTATGTAGACAAGGGAATCGAAATGCTGGATAACGAAAATGGATTTTTCATGATGGTAGAAGGCGGAAAGATTGACTGGGCATGTCATGCAAACGACGCAGCAGCAACTATCAGCGATACCATTGCTCTGGATGATGCAGTTGCAGAGGCTGTGGACTTCTACAATGAGCATCCGGACGAAACTCTGATCCTGGTAACAGGTGACCATGAAACAGGTGGTCTTACCATTGGTTATGCCGGAACTGACTATGATACCTTCCTTCAGAATTTTAATAACCAGAAGATTTCCTATGCTAAATTTGATTCTGACTATGTGGCAGGATATAAAGAAAACAAAACCGATTTTGATACAGTTATGAAAGATGTAACAGAACTGTTCGGTCTTCAGGCTCCTGTTTCTGACGATACTGCTACCCAGCAGAAAGACAGTGCAGATATGCATCCGGAATCCACCAATGACGGAAGTCTTGTTATGACCCAGTATGAGTATGATAAGCTGAAAGAAGCATATGACACCACCATGAGCAGAACCGGAGAAGAGGAAGAATTCGGCCAGGATGAATATGTGAAATACGGAAGCTATGAGCCTCTTACCGTTACCATCACACATATCCTGAATAACAAGAGCGGTGTAAACTTTGGTTCCTACGCTCATACAGGTCTTCCGGTAGAAGTTTTCGCACAGGGTGTGGGACAGGAAGAATTTGACGGATATTACGATAATACAGATATCTATAAAAAAGTAGCATCTTTGACAGGAGTAGAGTAAACGAATGAAGCGTATTTTTTTCAATAAACAGAAAAATATGCTCCTGACGATCATCATAGGAATACTTATGATTGCTGTCCTCATAGCCATTCCAACTGGCTATGAGGATGCTTTGATTTATCAGGGGTCGGAACGTGCAGTGGGAATTGTAACAGAAGTGGATAATTCGGCGATTAAAAGTTCCGGACTGATCCAGTCCGGAGAGCAGACTTGTGTAATGGAAATCCAAAACGGTCCCTTTCAGGGCCAGGAAATCACAGGAGTGAATTTTCTGAGCGGTTCTCTGGAAAAGGATAAGATTTTTAAAGAGGGGGACAAGGCCTTTCTAACCATCAGTCTCAATGGAGATGAAATTTCTTCTGCGGTGATCACAGACCACTTCCGCCTGGATAAAGAATTGATCCTGCTGGCAGTCTTTGCCGTCTTTCTGATCGCAGTTGCAGGAAAGAACGGATTTCAGGCAATCTTTTCTTTTGCCATTACCATTCTGACCATATGGAAAATTCTGGTCCCAGCTTATCTAAAGGGATATTCTCCCATCTGGGTGGGAATTGGGATTACCGTATTCCTTACCCTTATGATCATATTTTTTGTATACGGTGTGGACAAAAGAACAGTAACAGCGTCCCTGGGCTCTCTTCTGGGAATCCTGGCCACCTGTATTCTGGGAATGCTCTTTACCGATCTATTCCATATCAATGGAGCGGTAATGCCTGACTCAGAGTCTCTGCTTTACAGTGGATTTCAGCATCTGGATCTGACTGCTATCTTCATGAGCAGTATTTTCATCGGAGCTTCCGGCGCTATGATGGATCTGTCTGTGGATATCACCTCGGCAATTTATGAAGTGGTAGAGAAAAAGCCGGATATTTCCTGGAAAGAAGCAGCCAAATCCGGCATGAACGTAGGGCGCGCAGCCATGGGAACTATGACGACAACCCTGCTCCTGGCATACTCAGGAGGATATATTACCCTGCTTATGGTCTTTATGGCCCAGGGAACCCCGATTGACCATATCCTGAATTATAAATATGTGTCTGCAGAAATTCTGGATACCGTCCTGGGAAGCTTTGGTCTGGTAACAGTCGCCCCCTTTACAGCGCTGACTGCCGGAATCCTTCTTACCAGAAAAAAACATGAGGTTCAGGAACAGACCGAAGAAAGTATACAGCCTGAAAAAGCAATCGGCTCTTTAGAATAAATAATCTATTCTATTGAATCCTTTTTTAAACAGCCGCTGCCTCCCTTTGATGAAAGAAGATTTTCTTCATCAAAGGGAGGCAGCGGCTATACTTTTAATTATCGATTTTCAGATATCTTCTGACCTTTGCCATATATTCTTACTATCTTGTAAAATCAGGAGTTCCTGCCATATCATAGGGCGTTACCTGATATACATAGTAATTCAGCCAGTTGGTATACAGATTGTTGGCATGAGCTCTCCACAAAAGGAGGGGCTTATTTTCTGCGTTATCGTCGGGATAATAGGCTTTTGGCATATCGATAGGCAGCCCCTTGCCCAGATCTCTCTTATATTCCTGGTCCAGGGTTACCCTGTCGTATTCCGGATGTCCCATGACAAAAATCTGCCGTCCTTCCTGGGCCATAGCCAGGAACACGCCTGCCTCTTCTGACTCTGCCAGAACAGTAAGAGCTTTACAGTTATGGATATCCTCTGCAGGCACTTCTGTATGACGGGAATGAGGTGCCAGAAATACATCGTCAAATCCCCTTACCAGAGGGATCTTCCGGTTCATGACCTTATGAGGAAACAGTCCAAAAACTTTATGATCCATCATCTTTTTTTTCAGTCCATAGTGATAGTACAGACCTGCCTGGGCAGCCCAGCAAAGATATATGGTAGAGGTGACATTCTCTTTTGTCCACTCCATGATCTCTTTCATTTCTTCCCAGTAATCTACTTCCTCAAATTCCATCTGCTCCACCGGAGCTCCGGTGATGATCATTCCATCGTACTTCTGCTCTTTCACTTCATCAAAAGTCTGATAGAACTTATTCAGATGGCTGGTGGCTGTATTTTTGGAAGTGTGGCTTTTTACCATCATAAAAGAAACATCCACCTGGAGAGGGGTATTGGAAAGAGAACGGAGGAGCTGCAGCTCCGTCTCCTCTTTTAAAGGCATCAGATTCAGAATGAGAATCTGTATGGGACGGATATCCTGATGTACCGCCCGGTTTTCGTCCATTACAAATATATTTTCTTTTTCCAGGATTTCCTTTACCGGAAGATCGCTTTGTATTTTAATCGGCATCTTTTCTCCTCACCTTTCTGTATCCTTTTTCGAGTAATACTCCATATTATCTTATTCTACAACCAACAGGGCTTTCCTGCAAGATTTTTACATTAACGGTGCAAAAGGTCTTAAGGCCTTTCCCAGAACCCTTGTACCTAATTTCAGCTTTTTATAATCTGAAATCTGAATCTTTATACTCTTTTCCAATGTTTCCTGAAAGTCCTTCTTTATATAGGGGATCTGTGAGTTTCGGTACATCAGAAGCCCGCATTCAAAATGGTGGTAAAAACTTCGATAATCCAGATTCACCGTTCCCACCACTGCCTTTTCATCATCCGACACAAAAACTTTGGCATGAACAAATCCCGGCTCATATTCATAAATTTCCACACCGGCCTCCAGAAGCTCATTATAATAGGTCTTAGCCAGGGAGAATGCTGTCTTTTTATCCGGAATATGCGGCATGATAATCTGCACCTCTACCCCACGTTTTGCCGCGTAGACCAACGTCATAAGGAATTCGTGATCTAATATCAGATAGGGCGTCATAATATGAACATAGTCCCTGGCTGTGTTGAGAATATCCATATATATCTGTTTTCCCACTCGCTCACTGCCGTAAGGGCTGGAGCCATATGGGATCACATAGCCGTCATTTGCCATAGAAAATTCCCGGGGCGTTTTGTACCGCAGATAATCCTCCGGTCTTTTTTCCGAAACATTCCACATTTCCAGGAACATATAGGTAAAGCTTTCCACAGCCTTTCCCTTTATCATCACCGCTGTATCCTTCCAGTGTCCGAACCGAATCTTTCTGTTAATGTATTCATCTGCCAGATTGGTTCCGCCGGTAAACGCAGTTTTTCCATCAATGACCAGGATCTTCCGGTGATCCCGGTTATTATAATGGGTAGAAAATATAGGCTTAATAGGGGCAAACATTTTGCAGGAAATCCCCTCTTTTTCCAGAAGCTCCGGATAGAAATAAGGAAGAAGGGACAGTACGCAGGTACCGTCGTACATCACCCGGACCTCAACACCTTCTTTTGCTTTCTGTTTCAGGATGTCCAGGATACTTTCCCACATTTCTCCTTCTGCAACAATAAAGAATTCCAGGAAAATAAACTTTTCAGCCTTTTTCAGCTGGGAAAGGATATCTTTATACTGGTAATCTCCCAGAGAATAGTATTTCACAGAAGTATGGTCATACACCGGCGCGCCTGCATACTCTGAGAGATAATCTGCCATATGGGCCATCTGCCGGTCCCTTTCCCGAAGCCGCTCTTTCACCTCCGGCTCCTGGACCACATATTTCCTGGTTTCTTCTGCCAGAACATTCAGCCGCTTATAGATCAGTCTGGTGCCCGGCTGGCTGGTAAAATATACATAGAGGAGAGCCCCTACTACCGGAAGCACTGCAATGGGCAGCATCCAGACCAGCTTAAAGTCCGGATTTCCTCTGGCATTGTAGATATAGATCACCACGCTGGCGCTGATAATAAGAAAAAATCCATACAGCACATAACTATAGTCACTGAGAAACATAAATCCGCCTAACAGCAGAGCAAACTGTATGAGAAAGGCTACCGCCACCACCAGCGTCCTGCCGTAGATAATTTTTCTTACCTTTTTTAGTCCCTCTTCTTTGATTTCTTTTCTCTGCATCTGTCTCCCGTCCTTTATATGAAAGTGGGAATGCTCCTGCTAAATTCCCCTTCTGTTATCTGCCTGCTTCTTTTGTATCCTTCTACTGCTCTTCTGTTATATGGAGGAAATCTTCCTCTGAAAGAATGGGGATTTCCAGTTCTCTGGCCTTTTTATTTTTAGAAGAATTGGAAGTCACATCATTGTTAATGAGATAATCTGTCTTGGAAGTAACGCTTCCCGTTACCTTTCCTCCACGCTGCTCGATATATTCCTTCAATTCAGCCCTGTTGGCAAAGTGGTTCACACTGCCTGTAATTACAAACTGTTTGCCATCCAGGGTAAGACGGCTCTCCTGTTTTACCTCTTCCAGTTCCAGATGAGACAGAAGATGACGGAGTTTTCTCATGTTTTCTTCATCGGCAAAATACTCAGTATAAGTCTTTGCGATAACTGGGCCGATTCCTTCTATACTGCTGATTTCTTCTGCCGTAGCCTGGACCATTTTTTCCAGATCATAGTGAAATTCTTTGCAGATCATTTTTGCATTGGCCAGTCCTATATTGGCGATCCCCAGACTATAAAGAAGTCTTGGCAGTGTGGTATGCCTTGCCTTCTCCAGGCTGGCCATCAGGTTATCAAAGGATTTTTCCCCGAATCCGTCCATTTCCACGATTTCTTCCCGGAACTTTCCGATTTCAAAAATGTCTCCAAAATCTTTAATAAATCCTTTCAGGATAAATTTCTCCAGGGTAGCCTCAGACAGACCGTCTATATTCATAGCATCCCTGCTGACGAAAAGGGTAAAAGATTTAATCTTCTTGGCCTGACAGTCCGGATTCATGCAGTAAAGAGATTCCACCTCGTTGGTTTTGACCACTCTGGCTTCCTTTCCGCACACCGGACAGGTATCCGGGATTTCCAGCTTTCCGCTGCGAGTAAGATTCTCCGCAATCTGAGGGATGATCATATTTGCCTTATAAACCTGGATTCTGTCTCCGATTCCCAGCTGCAGCTCTTTCATAATACTGATATTGTGGACACTGGCCCGGCTCACTGTAGTTCCCTCCAGCTCCACAGGCTCAAAGATTGCTACAGGATTGATCAGCCCTGTTCTTGAAGGACTCCATTCAATCTCTTTTAAAGTAGTTTCCCTTGTCTCATCCTTCCATTTAAAAGCATAGGAATTTCTGGGGAACTTCGCCGTACTTCCCAGGGAATCTCCGTATGCGATATCATCATACAGTGCAACCAGTCCATCTGAAGGGAAATCATTTTTTGCTACCTGCCCTGCAAAATAGTCCATGGCTTTATCTAAAGTATCTCTTGTTACCATCCGGTATTCCACCACATCAAATCCCTGGTTCCTCAGCCACTGAAACTGTTTTTCCCTGGAATTCTGAAAATCCACCCCCTGGGCTCTTACAAGAGAAAAAGCATAAAAATGAACATTTCTCCTGGCTGTGATCTCATTATTTAACTGCCGCACAGAACCGCTGCAGAGATTCCGGGGGTTTTTATATCTGGCGTCTACATCTTCAATCTCTTCATTGATCTTTTCAAAATCTGAATAGGTGATGATCGCTTCTCCTCTGAGTACCAGCTCTCCTTTAAAGGAAATCTGAAGAGGAATATTTTTAAAAACCCGGGCGTTATTGGTAATAACCTCTCCCACTACGCCGTTTCCTCTGGTAACTGCTTTCTGGAGTTTTCCGTCTCCGTAAGTAAGGACTATGGTAAGACCGTCCAGTTTCCAGGAAAGCAGGGTTTTCTGGTCCCCCACAAAATCCCGGAGAGCTTCTACATCTTTTGTCTTGTCCAGAGAAAGCATAGGGGTTTCATGGGCCTCCTTTGGCAGCTCCTCCAGGGCTTCATAGCCTACCGATACTGTAGGACTTCCTGCCAGAGTCACCCCTGTCTCTGTTTCCAGGGCTTCCAACTCATCATACAGTTTGTCATATTCAAAATTACTCATGATTTCCCTGTCTTCCTGATAATAGGCCTTGGCAGCCTTCTGAAGCACAGGTATCAGTTCTTTCATTCTTTCAATCTTATCCATCAGGAATCTTTCCTCCAGCTTTTCTTTTTCTTACCGGGAGTTCGATATTTGCCCGGATTTTTTACAGGTTTTCCTCCCCGGAACACTTCCCGGACAGGAGGCTTCTCCTTCAGTTTTTTTTCAAGGAGCTCCAGTTCCTGGCCCTGGATCTCTCTTAAGGCTCCCACAGGCATGTCTCCCAGAGTGATATTCATGATCCGCACTCTTTTAAGATTGACCACCTGATATCCCAGATATTCGCACATTCTCCGTATCTGGCGGTTCAGTCCCTGGGTCAGTACAATAGAAAAGGATTTCTCTCCAGTCTTCCACACCCTGCATTCTCTGGTGATGGTTCCCAAAATCGGAACTCCCTGACTCATCTTTCGTATAAATCCCTCTGTAACTGGTTTATCTACCGTTACTTCATATTCTTTTTCGTGAAAGTTCCCTGCCTTCATCATCTCATTGGCCAGGTCCCCCCGGTTTGTCAGAAGAAGGAGCCCCTGGGAATCTTTGTCCAGCCTTCCTGCATAATATACCCGGACAGGATAATTGATATAAGAAATCACATTATTTTTTACTCTTGTATCTGTGGTACACTCCACGCCTTTCGGTTTATAAAAAGCCAGAAGGACTTTCTTTTCTGTGGGCTCGATCTTTTTACCGTCAATCCGTATCACACAGGTAGGATCTACCTGCATGCCAGGTACTGCTTTCTCCCCATTTACTTCCACTCTTCCGGCTTCTATGAGCCGGTCTGCCTCCCGCCGGGAACAGATTCCCCTGTCGCTGAGATATTTATTTAAACGCATACTTCTCTATCCTTCCGTCTTCTTCTGGTAAATTATCCTTACACCATAGAGCAGCAAGCCAGGCGAGCATTTATACTCATTTGGCGACTAGCCGCTATGGAGCTAGTATAACACATTTGTTCCCCCCTTGTACACTGACGGTATTCAATGTATAATAAAAAGACAAAAATATACAAAGAGGATAAAGCTATGAAATTCACAGTAAAAGGCGTATGTTTTACCCTGCTCGTTATCTTCTCAGGTTTTCTCCTGCTGCTCCTCCCTTCCTTTATTATGGGCACAGTTAAAAATTATCTCATTGCCCGGGAAAACAGAGAGGTCAGCCGTCAGGAAGATCACTGGGTATATAACAGCACAGGAAGACGTTTTGAATATCACGACGGTTCTTTTATCCAGAATACCAGTCAGGAAATAGATGGCGTAACTTATTACTTTGACGAACAGGGTTATGTCCGGACAGGCTGGGTTCAGGAAAAAGGCGTTCTTTATTACCGGGATTCTGATGGAACTCCTGAGACCGGCTGGTTTGAAGATGAAAGTGGGAAATATTATCTGGACGAAAATGGCTCTCCTAAGATTGGATGGGCCGATATTGATGGAAAAAAATATTATTTTTCTTCTACCGGTGTAATGGCAACAGGATTTACAGAAATTGACGGACAGCAGCATCTGTTCATGGATGATGGTTCTGTATCTCCAGGATGGACAGACAAAGACAGCAAGCGATACTACCTGGATGAAAATGGGACTGTTTCCACAGGTATGAAGGAAATCGACGGCAAGACATATTTCTTCCGGGAAGACGGCTCTATGGCTACAGGCTGGATCACTAATAATGGAAGCCGCCGTTATATGGGACAGGACGGCGCCATGGTAACCAACGCCTGGGTAGATGAAGGAAATCAGCGCCATTATGTAGGCGCAGACGGCAAAGAGCAGACCGGCTGGATCACAGTAAATGGAAAGCGTTATTTCCTTACGCCAGAAGGAATCCTGGCAGATCCTGGATGGATGAAGCAAAATGATAAATGGTATTTTATAGATACAGACGGAAGCGCAAAAACTGGTCTTTTCCAAAGCGAAGGAAAATGGTATTATCTCACTGCAGATGGAAAACTTCAGGAAGGCTGGGTAGAGAGCCAGGGAAAACGGTACTATCTGGCAAACGGCCAGCTGATGACCGGATGGCGAAAGATTGGAGATAAGCAGTATTACTTTAACGGCGACGGCTCCATGGCTACCGGATGGATCACCATAGAAGGAAAATCTTATTTTCTGAAAGAAGATGGAAGCCTGGATACTTCTGCAATGAAGGAAGATACAACAACGGAATCTGCAGCCACGACTCCGTAAAAATCCACTATTGAAATTTTTGAATCTGTATTCTTATTTAAAAGCTGCCCCATGAAGCAGAAACCCAGGATGTTCCTGGCATATGTTTCATGGGGCAGACTTTTTTATTCCATAAGGCAGTCCAAAGGACTCTCCTATAGAAAAAAAGAGTTACGGAATATTCCATAACCCTCTTCTTTCATAATTTTTACTGCAGCAGGTCACTGTGTATATAAGCTTCCTGTCCGTTATATTCTACTTTGATCCAGCTGTCTCCTGCATTCTCCAGCTTTTTCACCTGGTCTCCTGCCTGGAGTCTTCCTAATATCTGAGAAGAAGTATTGGCATCTGCCCGTACATTACAATCTTCTGCAGCTGTAAGCATATCTCCGTCGTCTGCCATAAGAGCTGTATTCGTCTCTTCCCCAAGCTGTTCCAGATAACTTTTCAATTCTTCATTGGACTCTACAGTCTGATTGTAATTTTCTTCCACCTGAGAAATCAGTTCCTGAACATCATCTTCCTGTCTTGTCTTCTCAATGCACTCCTGAACTTCCTGGTCGGATTCGTCATTATGAATCAGCCAATTATTGCTCTCATCCTTCATTACATACAGCTCGGACAATCCCGGCGCCGGCGTATCTATTCCCTGAAATTTCAGATCATAAGCTGCAAATACCACATAACTGTTATCATCCAGACCTTTCTTGGTATAGACTTGAATGTTGTCATAGCTCTCTATATAGGTTGCATTGACAACTTTCGCTTCATCTGTAGAACTGAAATTATCTGTCAGTTCTCTCATGGCATCTACATTCTTCTGTCCCCACGCATCATAAAAGGACTCAATCAAGGTATTTACTTCAGGGTACGCATTTTCTTCAAGAGCGTTGGTATCTGTTTCTTCCACTTCTTCAGATCCTGTATCTTCCGAAGAATTTCTCTCTTGTTCTGTTTGTTGTTCTTCCTGTGCAGGCTCACTGCGTAAAACTCCAATCAGTGCACGGCCTCCGAAAAACAGGATAAGCAGAACCGCCAGAATCGCCAGACCCAGAAGAATATACCTCAGATTATCTGAGAGCCATTCTCTGAAATTGTCTAACATACCTGTCCTCCTTAATATTCCCTTATTCCATGCTCTCCCCAAAGCACAAAACACACCCGGAGGGATTCGAACCCCCGACACATGGTACCGGAAACCACTGCTCTATCCCCTGAGCTACGGGTGCTTAATCATTACATCTTGGATATCATATCACATTTTTTTCCACTTGTAAAGCACTAGCCCTATTTCCGTCATTTTAACGATTTTTTTGGGAAATACCACCTGTTTTCTCTCAAAAATCAGGCAGTATTCCCCACCTTTTACATCATAAGCTTCTCTTTCTGGCAGTCATAATAGTAGACCTGGTAGGAAAGTATCTCATCTTCCTCTACCTGTGTCTGGTTCACTTCTCTGACCATTCTGGCCAGTTCAAAACGGGAATACTGTCCCTGATCCGGGACCAGGATACATTCATGGACACTGCTGGGCAGCACATAGAAATTACATCTTAGAATTTTAGAAATATGGCTTAAGACATGAGGATAAAGCAAAGCAGCGGCTCCGAAATATTTTTCCTGATTTGTAAGCACATACATAATCTCTTCTCCTGTGTATAGTCCCTCATCTTCACCGGAAAGTTCACGGATAAGTGCATCCATCCCCTGGAAAGTATAGGGAAGCTTTCTGCTGGTATTCATCACTGCATCCTCCAGAAGCTGCCTGGCGTTGATCTTCCATGCCTCCAGATTACAGTTGTGTATCAGCATTGAGGCCCCCTGAAACTTCCCCCTCTCCAACCGGTAATAAAAAACTACAGCAAGATCCAGATAGGCAATATAAGGCACTTTTGTCAGCAGAACTTTATTCATTTCATAATTGATCAGCTTAAAATATACCTGTCCTCTGGCCTTTTCATAATTATCAAAATAATCCAAAGAAAAATCCACCTCTCTTTCCTGATATGCATTCTGTGCAAGAATTTCTCCGGCAATCTCTTCGGTACTTTCTTCCTTCTTCTCCCAGCTGTCAAAAAACTCTCTGAGATAAATAGCCGGGGCAATGCGCTCTCCTTTGCTAAGTATTATGACAGCTTCTTCCTCAATACCATTATTCTTTTCCACATTCTGGACCATTATCTTTTTCCCCTCTCCTGCCTTCTGCCGGAGGGTGTCCAGAAGTTCTTCTTTGAATGACTCATATCCCATAGGCATCCATCCTTTCTTAAAATTTATTTATATTTTGCAGAGCACAGATTCCCTGCAGAAATATCTCTTTCTATTCTGATTCAAATTTGCTTTTCCTGGATCTTTCCCCAGAATGGGGATATGAAATACTGGAAATGTATTAAGAAGAAAAAACTGCTGCAAAGTCATCTTTCTCTGCAGCAGTTCTCTTTCGTAAGATTTGGGGCATCTGCCCGGCGGGATTATACTCTGGACAGGTATTCTCCTGTTCTGGTATCAATCTTGATCACATCACCCTGGTTTACGAACAGCGGTACATATACCACTGCGCCAGTCTCTACAGTTGCAGGTTTTGTAGCACCCTGGGCTGTATTTCCAGCAAATCCAGGTTCTGTCTCTGTAATCTCCAGCTCTACAAACAGTGGTGGCTCAATAGCAAAAACACTTCCGTTATAGGAACATACTTTTACACTTTCATTCTCTTTCACAAATTTCAGAGAATCGCCAACTGTCTCTTTGTCAATAGCAATCTGGTCATAGGTTTCATTATTCATGAAGTTATACAGATCACCATCGTTGTATAAATACTGCATATCTACACGATCAATACGAGCCTGTGGGAATTTTTCAGTTGGTCTGAAAGTTTTCTCCACAACGCCTCCACTGATCACATTTTTTAATTTTGTTCTAACGAATGCAGCACCTTTTCCCGGTTTAACGTGCTGGAATTCCATAATCTGTACTACATTACCATCAATTTCCAGTGTGAGACCATTTTTAAAATCTCCTGCTGATATCATAATGATATTCCTCCTTATTTCGTCCATTGGGGAAAAACCACAATTTTTCCGCTGTACTTTATTCTATAATACATCCGGGTATTTTTCAACTGTTTTTTCCCTTTCTCTTTTGTTTCCCATAAAAATAAAGGACGATTTTTTCCAGTTTTCTCTTCAGCACGATCTGAATCTCCTCTTTTGGATGAATGGGCTTTACCAGAATATTGCGTATTCCGGTCCTTTTGGCTCCATAGACATCTGTAAAAAGCTGGTCTCCGATAAAAATCGTATTCTCCAGGTTGGTCCCCATAAGTTCCATGGCTTTTAAGTAATTTTTTCTTCCTGGCTTATGGGCATCTTCAATAAAATGGACCTGGATATTTTTATTAAAGGAACTGACTCGTTCAAACTGGTTGTTAGAGAGCAGACAACAGGAAAAGCCCATTTCCTTCAGACGCTGGAACAGCCCTTCTGCTCTTTCATCTGCCGGCGCCCCGTGGGGTACCAGAGTATTGTCAATATCAAAAATAATCCCTCGGATTCCTTCCCTGTACAGCCTTTCAAAATCAATGCTATAGGTAGAATCCAGATATTCGTCGGGAAAAAACTTTTCCAGCATATTACCTGGTTCCTTTCTGTCTGGTATTTAAAACCTATGGTAACAGTACCGGAGCATTTTGTCAAACTCAGCGTTCTTCCAAAGATACATAAGGCTGCTCTTCCAAAACATTCTTATATGCAGGACGGATGATCTTATCTGTGTTAATAAGCTCTTCCATCCGGTGAGCGCTCCAGCCTACGATACGGGCAATGGCAAACATCGGTGTATACAGCTCCAGAGGCAGACCCAGCATGCTGTACACAAAGCCGCTGTAGAAGTCCACATTAGCGCTTACACCTTTGTAAATGCGGCGTTCCTGAGCAATAACTTCCGGCGCCAGACGTTCAATCTTGGCATAGAGTTCATAGTCTCTCTTTCTTCCCTTCTCAATTGCCAGCTGTTTTACAAATTTTTTGAAAATCTGTGCCCTGGGATCAGAAATAGAATATACTGCGTGGCCCATACCATAGATCAGACCTCTCTTGTCAAATGCTTCTTTATGGAGCAGCTTGATCAGATAGTCTCTGATCTCATCTTCATCATTAGGGTCTTTAATATGTCTCTTCATGTCATGGAACATGCTTACCACTTTAATATTGGCGCCTCCGTGTTTCGGTCCCTTCAGGGAGCCTAAAGCTGCCGCAATAGTAGAGTAGGTATCTGTTCCTGAGGAAGAAACCACATGTGTGGTAAAGGTGGAGTTATTACCGCCGCCGTGTTCCATATGGAGTACAAGGGCAAGGTCCAGTATGGTAGCTTCAAAAGGCGTGTATTTTTTATCCGGCCTGAGCATCAGCAGAATATTTTCTGCAGTGGAAAGATGTTTCTCCGGATTGTGAATGTACAGACTTTTCCCCAGATTGTAATGTCTGTGAGCCTGATAACCATATACGGATAACATTGGGAACACGCTGATAAGATTGATACACTGACGAAGTACATTGGATAACTCGATATTTTCCGGATCTGCGTCATAAGAATAAAGGGTAAGAACACTTCTGGATAGGGTATTCATCATATCTCTGCTGGGCGCCTTCATGATAACATCCCTTACAAAATTTCTGGGAAGGCTTCTCTGGGCGGCCAGAATACCTTTAAATTCTTCCAGTTCCTGTTTATTGGGTAGTTTTCCGAAAAGGAGAAGATATGTAGTCTCTTCGAACCCAAATCGTTTATCTGATAAAAATCCCTGGGTAAGTTCCTCTATATTAATTCCCCGGTAATATAATTCTCCTTCGCAGGGAACGGTTTTTCCATCTACAACTTTACTTGAAACAATATTGGAAATCTGGGTCAGTCCTGCCAGAACGCCCTTTCCGTTTATATCTCTAAGTCCCCGTTTTACATCATATTTTCCATATAAATCAACATCAATCTTACTGTTCTCTTTACAGATATCTGTAAGAGCTTCTAACTGAGGTGTAACTTTCATATTAAATCCTGACATTTAAATTCCCCCTTTTCTTTCTTCAGCTTTCATCACTTTAGCACGATAATATCTTATCACACTCGCTTATATAGTGACAAGACAATTTTTTCTAAAGAATTTATGAACTCCAGATCAGCCAGATATAAAAAGAGCTGCCGCACTAAACAAAGATCCTAAATGTTTAATGCTGCAGCTCCGTCAGTTTTTTAGTCTTCTTTAAGATTTATCTTGGCCAGGGCCTGAGCAAATGCATTGTTAATAGGTTCCTGGGCCTCTTTACGCTGTTTGTTCAGATACCGCTGGACATCTTTTTTGCTGACTCCTGCTCCCTCTTTTTCTCTTCTTGCCTGAAAGCTGGAGAGTTTTTCTTTATAGCCGCAGGCAGAGCAGATAAAGGTATCTTCTTTCCCTTTCAGGTACAGTTCCATTTTTCTATGGCAGTTAGGGCATCGGGCATTGGTAAGCCTGGATATGGTCTCTCTGTGTCCGCAGGCTCTGTCCTGACATACCAGCATTTTGCTGTTTTTTCCGTTTACTGCCAGCATCCTTTTTCCGCATACCGGGCATTTGGTATTTGTCAGATTATCATGGCGGAAGGTTCCCTCTCCGGCCCTGATCTCACCGATGATTTCTTCTGTGTAGTTTTTAATATCTTTCAAAAAGACATTTTTCTTTATTTTTCCCTGGGCAATCCTGGAAAGCCTCATTTCCCAGTCTGCCGTAAGTTCCGGTTTCTTCAGGTCTTCCGGCACCAGTTCCAGAAGCTGCTTTGCCTTGGATGTAATGAGAATGTCATTTCCTCTTTTCTCCATGAGAAAGGTATTGAATAATTTTTCAATAATATCTGCTCTGGTGGCTACTGTTCCCAGACCTCCTGTCTCACCCAGTGTTTTCACCGCCTTTGCATCCTTCGTCTGCATATATTTCACCGGATTTTCCATAGCAGAAAGGAGCGTAGCCTCATTAAAATGAGCTGGCGGCTGAGTCTTTCCTGCAGTCATATCTGTTCTGTCTATTTTCAGTCGCTGGCCTTTTTCCAGTTCTTTCAGAGTCTGAAACTCTTCTTCTTCCTCTTCTGTCCACTCTCCTTCATAGGCCTCCTTCCAGCCCTGGCTTTTTACGATTTTTCCTTTCGCAGTGAAGATTTCTCCCCCTGCCTGGCCTTTAATCGTGGTCTGTTCATATTCAAAAGGAGGGTAAAGAACGCTGCAGAACCGCCTTACCACCAGATCGTAAATTTTTCTTTCTTCATTTGTCATATGGTCAAGCTGGACAAACTGCTCTGTAGGAATAATAGCATGGTGGTCGCTGACTTTTTTGTCATCCACAAAAGACTTATTTGCCTTTACCGGCTTCATGGACAGAGGACCGGCAATTTTTCTATAGGGCCCTACAGCACAGGCTTTCAGACGTTCTCTGATAGTCGGTACGATATCGCTGCCGATGTATCTGGAATCCGTTCTGGGATAAGTCAGTACCTTATGATTCTCATAGAGCCGCTGCATAATATTCAGGGTCTCTTTGGCAGAAAATCCGAATTTTTTATTGGCATCTCTCTGAAGTTCTGTCAGGTCATAGAGGCCGGGAGCATAAGTCTTTTTTCCGGATTTTTCCACTTCTGTAACCTCCAGCAGACCATTTCCAACTCTTGCCTTTATCTCTTCGATCCGTTCTTTTGAAAAGGAACGGCGGCTTCCGCTTTTTTCTTCCTGCCATGCAAAGCGGATTCCTCCGGCCAAAAGAGTCAGTCCATAGTATTCCCGGGGGGTAAACTGCCGGATTTCCTCTTCCCTTGCTGCGATCATCGCCAGAGTAGGGGTCTGGACCCGTCCGCAGGAAAGCTGGGCATTATATTTACAGGTGAGAGCTCTGGTAGCATTAATACCTACCAGCCAGTCAGCCTCGGCTCTGGACACAGCGGCGTCATATAAGGGCTCATAGTCCTTTCCGTCTCTCAGATGCGCAAATCCCTCCCGGATGGCCTTGTCTGTAACAGAAGAAATCCAGAGTCTTTTCACTGGCTTCGTACAGTGGGCTTTCTCCAAAATCCATCTGGCTACCAGTTCTCCTTCACGGCCTGCGTCAGTGGCAATAATAATCTCACTGACATCCTTTCGAAAAAGCTGGGTCTTGACAGCCTGGTACTGTTTTGCTGTCTGTTTGATCACCACCAGCTCCATTTTTTTCGGCATCATGGGCAGGTCTTCCATTTTCCATTCTTTATATTTCTTGTCATATTCTTCCGGGTCCGCCAAAGTCACCAGGTGCCCCAGGGCCCAGGTTACCACATATTTATCTCCTTCCAGGGCTCCGTTCAGCTTTTTTCCACATTTTAATACCCGGGCAATATCCCGGGCTACCGAAGGTTTTTCTGCTAAAACCAGAGATTTCATATATTTCTCTCCATTTCTCAAAAATTTCTTGTCGTCATAGCTGATTATAACATAGGTCTGCCTATACCGTGAACCTCTATATCAACCTTTTCGTAGTTTGAAGATTTTCACAAAAAGCTCAAAAAAGGGATTACGATTATTCACAGGACGAAAATTATACCGGGACTTACAGCGGCACCGAAGGGGAGGAATCCTACTATGTCAAGTACCTTGTAAATGAAGAAAAGGGTACCTACCAGCTCATAGAAAGGATTCCTGTAACATACTCCGGCTATGTCAGCTCTGTCCAGGAGCTGAACAATACTCTGCTCATAGACAGCGGGAGCGCCTTCACTGCCGTAGAGCTGGACCAAAATAACCAAATCATTCAGACTCTGAAGGGAACTGGAGATACCTGGTGGTACCGGGTATTCAAGTATGACTACATTGGTTTCTGGTTTGCCGGCTGACAGACTGATTTTTACATAATCTTGCCAAAAAATCCCGCTGTCTTCTTTACCTTTTCCATCAGGTCAGTAAAGCTTTGTGGTGTCAGAGACTGTTTTCCGTCACAGAGGGCTTTTTCCGGATTGTTGTGTACTTCGATCATGACCCCGTCTGCTCCTGCGGCAATAGCTGCCATGGTAAGAGGCTCTACCATGAAACGGATGCCTGCCGCATGGCTGGGGTCTACGATCACCGGAAGGTGTGTCTTAGACTTCAGCATGGGAATGGCAGATATATCCAGGGTATTCCTCATAGAAGTCTCAAAGGTGCGGATACCCCTTTCGCAGAGGATCACCTGCTCATTTCCTCCTGCCATGATATATTCTGCACTCATGAGAAGCTCTTCCAGGGTATTTGCCATGCCTCTCTTTAGAAGAATGGGCTTACGGATTTTCCCCAGCTCTTTAAGAAGCTCAAAATTCTGCATATTCCTGGTTCCCACCTGGATCACGTCCACCTCTTCAAAAAGGGGCAGATGTTCTGCGCTCATGATCTCGGTCACAATGGGAAGTCCCGTAGTCTTCTTGGCCTCCAGAAGCATTTTCAGTCCTTCGCTGCCCAGGCCCTGAAAAGAATAGGGGGAAGTTCTTGGCTTAAAGGCGCCGCCTCTTAAGAGCCCTGCTCCAGCCTTCTGTACATCTAAGGCAACTTCTGTCATCTGTTCTCTGGTTTCCACAGAACAAGGCCCTGCAATTACCTGAAAATATCCTCCTCCTATTTTTTCCCCTCCAGCTTCTACCACAGTATCTTTAGGATGCATGGCTTTATTTGCCTTTTTATAAGGCTCATTGATTCTTTTTACAGATTCAACAACTTCTAAAGCTCCCAGCCACTCTTCATCTACCTCTGTGGTGTCTCCGATAAGCCCAATGAGCGATGTATTCATCCCCTCAGAAAGATGAAGTTTCAGTCCCATATCTGTCAGTTGTTTTTTCAGTTCCTCTACTTTTTTCTGGTCTGCGTTGTTTTTTAATACAAGAATCATATTTTTTCCTCCCTATAATTGAAAAAGCCGGTGTCTGCTGCAGACACCGGCTTATCTCTATGGACAGCACTTTTCCCTCAGGAAACTATTCTGCAGCAAAAAGAGCCTGCGCTATAAAAGCCCAGGAAGCAGTAATAAAAATAAAAATTTTTATTTCCACTGAGATTCTGCTGCGTCATTTCACTGTACCAGCCTTTCTGTTTTCTTTTAGGTTATGTTTATAATATCCTGAGAATCCTTTTTTGTCAACGATAAATTTTAGCAATTTAAAGTAAAGCAGTGAATTCTTAATCAAGATTAACAAAAAAAGAATTGTCAGTCTCTGACATGTCTTTTATAATAAATTTAGAATATGTATTGTCTTTTTATTTTAATTATAAAGGAGATCCCATCATGAACGGCCAAGAATCCCACAGCCAACAGGCTCATCAGGTAATCCGTGAAGTACAGAAAGCAGTGTTCGGAAAGGACGAATGTATCCGGAAAGTGATGATGGCGATTTTAAGTTCCGGGCATATACTTCTGGAGGATATCCCAGGTGTTGGAAAAACAACCATGGCCCTGGCTTTTTCCAAAGCCCTGAACCTTAAAGAAAACCGCCTTACCTTTACCCCCGACGTCCTGCCTGCGGATCTTACAGGATTCACCATGTACAGAAAAGAAACTGGAAAGTTCTACTATCAGCCGGGAGCAGTTATGTGCAACCTTTTCCTGGGGGACGAGATCAACCGTACTTCCCCCAGAACTCAGTCTGCTCTTCTGGAAGTTATGGAAGAAGGACAAGTGAGTGTAGACGGTGTGACCCATCCGCTCCCAAAACCCTTTATTGTTATTGCTACTCAGAACCCTGCCGGCTCTGCCGGAACACAACTTCTCCCCCAGTCTCAGCTTGACCGTTTCACTGTCTGTCTCACCATGGGATATCCGGATATGGATGAGGAGATTGCTATCCTCAAAGGCCGCATTGCCCAAAATACCATTGAACAGGTCCGGTCTGCAGCAGACGGGCCCTGCCTGCTGCAGATGCAGGAAGAAGTCCGTGGAGTCTTTATCCATGACCGTATCTACCGGTATATTGGAAATCTGGTCCAGGCTACCAGGAGTCATCCTATGATAGAGCTGGGCGTCAGCCCCAGAGGCTCTCTGGCACTTGCCAGAATGGCTCAGGCCAGCGCCTATCTCCGCGGTAAAACCTATGTTACCCCTGATGATATTCGGGAGATATTCATGGATGTATGCGGCCACCGTATCCTTCTGAATGGAAAAGCCAGAATCAGCCATCTGACTCCTGCCGCTGTTTTAGAAGAAATCCTGAAAACAGTTCCCGGACCTTCTCTTCGCAGATCCTGAGGTGAGATTTATGATAAGTCCATTTTTTCTTTTACTCTTCCTTTTTCTGCTCTATATGTCCGTGCTGTATAAAAGCAGCTCATCCCTGGCTCTGTGCCTGCTTTTCCTTTTCTGGGCTGCTGCCTCGGTGTTCCAGCTTTTGTACAGCCGAAAAAAGGTTCAGGTGGATTTCCCTTTTTCTGCTCACACTGGTGCAAAAGAAAGTCAGGCTGTTTTTACCTTCACTATAAAAAATCAGGGAGTCCTCCCTGTATCTGGAATTCGGCTCCGGCTTTTGCTGCTGGATCAGAATGGCAATAAGGCAGAAGAGAAAAAGATTTTCCTCTCTCTTGGGCCCAAAAGCCGTCGAAAATATTCTCTGACTTTTTCTTCTCCCTATTGTGGAAGATTCCAGATACAATTAAAAAGTCTCCGGCTTTACAGCTTCTTATCTCTTGCATGGCTGCCTGTAAAAACCCGCCTGATGGGGGAAGCTGTCTTCTTTCCCCAGCCTTTTCCTGTTCCCCTTAAGATCAGTGAAAAGACCCGGTATTTCGCTCCAGAAGGAGAAGAGTCTCTGGAAACGCCTTTTTTGGCTGCTTCTGCTGCCGGAAGTCTCCAGGATGATATTCACAGCTATCAGCCGGGAGACCGTCTTGGGCTGGTGCACTGGAAGCTTAGCGCCAGAACTGACGAACTGTTGGTGCGTTTTCCCGCCTCCGGGGAAGGATTTTCTGTCCTGTTGTTTCTGGAATTAAAAACCCCCGGTCCTGCAGATTCTGTGGGACAGATCAGTGCATTTTTCCAATGGGCAGCTTCTCTCTCCTTTAGCATGCTGGAGCTGAAATGCGCCCATCTGATGATCTGGTTTGACTTGAAAGAGCAGTGTCTTCGGCGGTTTCCTGTCCGGAACGAAGAAGAGCTGAATTTTGCTCTGTACTGTCTTCTTCACGGAGCTTTTTATCCAGACTCTAAGGAGCTATTCTCTCTTTATTCTCGGGAATATCCTACGGATACCTGGGCTTCCCGGCTTTTACTGGACACCAGTCTCACGCTCTGGCAGGAGGACCGAAAGTTAGTTTCCTCCAGCCAGGATAAATGGAAAGAAGATATGGCGCTGACAGAAATCACTTTATAACTTTGGAGGATGAATATGAAAAAAGAACAGCATTTTCAGCTTACTATAAAGACTGGCCCCGCCATCCAGAACAGAAGGGCATATCTTTTTGGATTTTTCTGCTCTTTTCTTCTGTTCTTTTTTGCCTGCGGCAGTTTTCTTCTGAACTTTTGTCTCATTTTCTCTCCGGATTTCTCCTTTCCGTCCATGGCAGGGCTATGTACACTCTTTGGTCTTTCAGGAGCTCTCCTTTTCAGCCTTCGAAAGAACAGCTCTTTTGCCCTGCTCTTTCTGGCAGCATGGGGAATACTGCTGCTGGCGCTTTTTCTCCTCCGGGAAGATTTTTCCCGGCAGTTTTTCAGTGCCGCAGGGGCTGTAGAAAAACTGGTCAATGCTGTTTATGGTCTCCGCCTCTTTCCCGGATACCAGGATATAGTAAAGGATAAATGGATTCTCTGCTTCTTTTTTGCTGCATTTTATCTCCTTCTGCTCTTTCTGACAATGCTCTGGAAAAAACGTACACTTTTTGTTCTTCTTCTGGGAGTTCCCATTCTCTGTTCCTATCTTCTGGAAGTCAATATGCCCCTTATGCTTTTCGCCCTGCCCCTGGGTGCTTTTCTGCTCTGGAGAGGTGCGGTCTCTCCCCAGAGCGTATCCCGGCTGTGGCTTCTTACGGTTCCTCTGCAGGGTATTCTTTTCCTGGCAGCAGCCTGGCTCTTTACCCCTATGGTATCTCCCTGGCTTTTCCAGTCCAGCGAAGCTTTCTCTGACCGGATCAATGCAGTGGGAAACCAGCTTCTATTCGGAGAAGGATCCGCTCCCTCTGTATCCTCCGCACAGGGAAATGAAACAGCCACCAGTGGATTTTCCTATGAACCTCAGACAGACAGCCAGTCTATTACCAGTAATCCTCCTGTCTATACTTCCCAGACAGTCCTGTCCATAGAGCTCAGCGAGACTGTTTCTCAGACTCTCTATTTGAGAGGATTCGTAGGTGCAGACTATGAAAGTTTTCAGTGGAATCCTCCTGGAGATGAAGAATGGTTTACCTATGCCCAATCCATGGGATTCTCTCGTCAACAGGCCCAGGACATATACAGCCTTCCTGTATTTGCTGTTTCTGCTGAAAACGTTCTGGAGCTTTCTATGGACTTTCCTTCGGCTCCGGCATTTACCTATCTGCCCCTGGCAGGCCAGGGAGATAGTATTTCTCTCTCCGAAAGCAACCGCCTGTCTGGCAGAAGTTCCCAGCGGGTCACTGGTCAAGTCTTTCCTCTTACTCTGGATACCATGGGTATGGTATCTCTGGAAAATTTTTCTCAGAGCAGCCGGGGACTGGTGAACGCCTATGAATCCTTCTGCCGCAGCCGCTATACCTCCTGGGACGAAAATGAAATGGGAAGTGTGCTGGAAGAGCTGAACCAGCTTCCTGTTTATTCTTCTATGCCGGAAATTCCCACTGACCAGGATATTCAGAACGCCGCAGAAGAAATTCAGAATTTTCTCTGGAGCCATGCCACTTATAGCCTGGCGCTGGAGCCTTTTTCTTCAGACACGCCTCTGGCTCAGGAGATTCTATATGAACAAAGGGCTGGCTTTTGTATACATTTTGCTACTGTAGGCGCCCAGCTTTTCCGAATGTACGGAATTCCCGCCAGATATGTCAGCGGTTACGCAGTTCTCCCAGATAGCCTCTCAGAAGATGGTCAGGGGAATTTTATCGGAGAAGTTCGTGATTCCCGTGCCCACGCCTGGGTGGAGATCTATATGCAAAACGCCGGCTGGGTTCCTGTGGAGGTAACGCCGGGGGCCTCTTTCTCTGCACCGGAAACAACTCCAACGCCTGAGGAAACTCCGGAAGAAAGCCCTTCCCCCCAAAACAATCCGGAAGAACCAGCCTCTGATGCAGAAAACGGCAGTAAAAATGCCAGCCTTCTTGGCACTGCTGCAAAGATTATAAAGGGACTTCTTTTTTCAGCTTTATTCCTGGGTATTATTTTCCTGGTTCTGCTGTTTATCCACCGTCTGCTCTTCCGTTTCCGTCTGGGATATTACGCCGGAAATCCCACACAGGCCTACCTGACTGTTTTCAAAAACCTTATAAAACTGTGGGAGCTGGAATTCTCCATAAAAATTGAAAATCCCCTGGAACGTGAATATTTCCGGCTTCTTTCAGAAAAACTGCCTGAATCTCAGAAAAAAGATTTTACCAGCCTCTATGCCGAAGCTGAGGCTCTGGCCTATGGGCAGGAAAAAACCACCCCCAAAAAGCTCCGAAACCTCCGCCGTTTCTATCTGGCCCAGCGAAAAAACTACCTGTCCGGCAAAAAAGGCCCTGAAAAACTCCGCATACTCCTCATAAGCCTTTTCCTCTGACCTACCGCTGTTCATTTTATGCGAATTTGCCGAGCGCACTTTGAGACTTCAGGCTCAAAGCTGCGCAGGCTGAGCAATAAAACAAACGGCGATTCCTGAGAGCTTTTCCACCCCGGAAGAGGCTTATATCGCCTCCGCCTTTTCAAACTGGCTATTATAGAGATTTGCATAGAACCCGCCGGCAGCCAGCAGTTCCTCATGGGTTCCCTGTTCAATGATATCTCCTTCATTCATTACCAGGATAAGGTCTGCATCCCGGATGGTAGACAGACGATGGGCGATAACAAAGCTGGTCCTTCCCTTCATCAGGTTATCCATAGCACTTTGTATCCGTTCCTCGGTCCTGGTATCTACAGAGGATGTTGCCTCATCCAGGATCAGGATCTTATTGTCTGCCAGAATTGCCCTGGCAATAGTCAGAAGCTGTTTCTGTCCCTGGGAAATATTATTAGTCTCTTCATTTAAGACCATCTGATAGCCTCCCGGCTGGGACATGATGAAGTGATGGACATGAGCCGCTTTGGCCGCAGCAATCACTTCCTCGTCAGTAGCATCCAGCCGTCCGTATCGGATATTTTCCATGATAGTTCCATGGAACAGCCAGGTATCCTGGAGCACCATTCCGAACATTTCTCTTAACTCGCTTCTGTTGAAGTCTTTCACATTGTGACCGTCAATAAGAATCTCTCCGGAATTTACGTCATAGAACCGCATCAGCAGTTTGATCATAGTAGTCTTTCCTGCACCAGTAGGTCCTACAATGGCTACTTTCTGTCCTTCCTTTACTTTGGTGTTAAAATCATGGATGATCATATGATCCGGATTATAACCGAAAGCTACATGACGAGCTTCTACATTTCCGCTGAGGGTATGGATATCCACAGGGTTCTCCACAGTCTGGTCTTCTTCTTCCTCATCCAGAAACTCGAAAATTCTCTCTGCGGCAGCCGCTGAGGACTGGAGCATGTTCGTTACCTGAGCGATCTGCTGGATAGGCTGAGTAAAGTTTCGGATATACTGAAAGAATGCCTGGATATCACCTACGGCAACATTTCCCTGTATAACCATATATCCTCCTAAAAGAGCCACCATCACATAGCCCAGATTTCCCACAAACTGCATAATAGGCATCATCATACCGGAGAAAAACTGGGATCTCCAGGCGGAAGTATAAAGCATGTCATTGGTCTTTTCAAATTCACGGACCACATCGTCTTCTTTGTTGAAAGCTTTTACTACATTATGGCCGCTGTAGATTTCTTCTACCTGACCATTTACCTCACCCAGATACTTCTGCTGGTCCCGGAAGTATTTCTGGGAATGTTTCATTACATTCCCAATGATGAACATAGAAACCGGCAGGATTAAAAGAGCCGCCAGAGTCATCCATACATTGATAGACAGCATCATCACAAAGACACCGATCAATGTGGTCACAGAGGTGATCAGCTGGGTAAAACTCTGGTTGATACTGGTCTGAAGAGTATCCACATCATTAGTGATACGGGAAAGGATTTCTCCATGGGTCTTGCTCTCATAATATTTCAGAGGAAGACGGTTCAGCTTTCCAGAGATATCTTTTCTCAGGTTATAAGTCACATTATTGGAGATTCCTGACATAATAAAGCCCTGGACAAAGGAGAACACAGCACTAGCCGCATACAGACACATGGCTCCGGCAAGGATCTGTGCAATCTTTTCAAAGTCAATTCCTGTCCCGCCTCCGATTTTTGACACAAGTCCGTTGAAAAGTTCCGTAGTGGCCTTACCCAAAATCTTCGGGCCGATAATGTTAAATACGGTACTTCCTATGGCAAAGAGCATCATCACAAAGAGCTGGATACGGTATCTCTCCATATAGATAAAAAGTCTTTTCATTGCCCCTTTAAAATTTTTGGCTTTTTCACCGGACATTCCTCTTCCATGTCCGCCCATGGGGCCTCTTGGTCTTCCATTACTCATTGGCTAATTCCTCCTCTGACAACTGTGACATGGCAATCTGGCGATATACGTCGCAGGATTTTAAAAGCTCTTTATGAGTTCCCTGACCAACCACACGTCCTTCATCCAGTACCAGTATCCTGTCTGCATGAAGAATGGTGCTGATACGCTGGGCAACGATCAGAGTCGTTGCATCCTTAGTTTCCTTTTTCAACGCTCTTCTTAAGACTACATCGGTCTTATAGTCAAGAGCTGAAAAGCTGTCATCGAAAATATAGATTTCCGGATTCTTGGCAATCGCTCTGGCTATGGACAGACGCTGCTTCTGTCCTCCGGACACATTCGTTCCGCCCTGAGCAATGGCATCTTCCAGTCCGTCTTCTTTTTCCTGGATAAACTCCCAGGCCTGAGCAATCTTAGCCGCTCTCTCCACTTCTTCAGGAGCTGCCTCATCATTTCCGTAACGGATATTGGAATCTATAGTTCCAGAGAAAAGCACTCCTTTCTGAGGCACATAACCGATTCTCTCACGGAGGCTGTGCAGATCCATTTCCCTGATATCCACACCGTCAACCAGGATCCGTCCTCTTGTCACATCAAAAAATCTGGGGATCAGGTTGACCAGCGTACTCTTACCGCTTCCGGTACTTCCGATGAAGGCTACCGTTTCGCCTTTTTTCGCTGTAAAGCTGATATCTGAAATCGTCTCCTCATCTGCTCCCGGATAGGCAAATCCCACGTTCTCGAAGACCACTTCACCCTTTCTGTCAGCAGAAGGCTCTGTATGGCTTTCTCCGTCCTGAATACTTACTTCGGTCTCCATAATTTCATTGATACGTTTTGCAGAAACACTGGCCCTTGGTATCATAATAGACATCATGGTGATCATCAGGAACGCCATGATGATCTGCATAGCATACTGCATAAAGGCCATCATATTTCCAACCTGCATGGTTCCGTCATCTACAGCATGAGAGCCGTTCCAAACGATGAGTACGGTAATGCCGTTCATGATCAGCATCATCACCGGCATCATAAAGGTCATACACCGATTGACGAAAAGGTTGGTTTTCATCAGTTTTTTGTTGGCGTCCTCAAAACGCTCTTCCTCGTGCTTCTCTGTACTGAAGGCCCGGATTACATAAACGCCGGTAAGGATTTCCCTGGCAACCAGGTTCAGATTGTCAATGAGATACTGCAGCTTCGTAAATTTCGGCATGGCAATCTTAAACAGCAAACCTACAAAAAGCATGATCACTACCACTGCCAGAGCCAGAATCCAGGTCATAGAAGCGTCCGTCTGGAAAACTTTATATACTCCGCCGATACCCAGAATTGGGGCATACAGCACAATACGGAAGATCATGGCAAAAAGAAGCTGGATCTGCTGTACGTCGTTGGTGCTCCTGGTGATCAGGGAGGCTGTGGAAAATTTATTCAGCTCTGCTCCGGAGAAAGTAATAACTTTCCGGTACACACTGTTCCTCAGATTTCTTCCCAGTGTAGCTGCAACCTGTGCGGAAAGGAAGGTAACGGTAATGGCCGCTGCCATTCCCAGAAAGGCCAGGCCCAGCATTTTTACTCCGGTAAAAAGGATGTATTCCATCTGCATCTGATCCAGGTCTTTTCCCTGGGCACTGTACTCTTCCTGAACATAAAGTACCGCAGACTGGGTTACTATCGAGTCTGGCATTTCTTCAAACTGTTCTTTCATTCCAGAAAGCATTTGAGTGAGCTGTTCCTTTGGGAGCTGTTCCAGCACCTGAAAGATATCTGCTTCTGCAGGGATTCCCATCTGTTTTCTGAGCTGAGACACTTCCTGAGAAGATTGGTCTGAAAGCCCTGTTACGATCAGTTCGGGAATTCCCAGAATACTATTCAGCTCTTCCCTTTCTTCAGAATCCAGGTCTTTTAATTCATAAATCCCATCTGACAGATCATAGTTGTCTAAAACCTGCGTCTGGTCCTTTTCATCCATAAACAGGAAAAGTTTTTCCATGGATTCTTCACGGATCGTCTCAGGCACTCCGTCTTCCACGCCTTTCTGCTGGATTCCCACATTGATGATATCCGATGTGTAGTCCGGCAGAGACAGGTCACAGAAAGCCTGAACAAACAAAAGGAGCAGGATCATCATAAGATAATACCATCTCTCCTTCATGTAGCGAAACATTTTTAACATACTGTCACCCCTTATTTTGTCTTTCTATGTTATTTTCATTGCCGTCATCCTCCAGATTTTGGATCATCTGAAGGAAAAAACGTCGAAGGAGACAAAGTTCACTTTCAGAGAATCCCCGGAACACTGCTTCTTCTTTTTCTTTAATGCAGTCCTTCACTCTTCTGGTTACAGCTTTACCTTCTTCTGTAAGGTATATACGGCTTAGCCGCTGGTCTTTCTCATCAGCTCTCCTCTCAATAATTCCGGATTTTTCCAGTCTTTTGATAGAGACAGCCACTGTAGGAGGACTGATCCTGAGAGTTTGAGAAATTTCTTTCTGACTGATTCCTTCCCGGCAGGACAAAAGTCCGATAAGAGGAGCCTGCTTCGGATGGATACCAGTATCCTTTACCAAGGCAAAGGCTTTCTTAAAATAGAGATGGGTCAGTTTGATAAACAGACTCTGCATCCCTTCCTCTGCTTTCTCTGTTTCCATTTTTTCATCTCCTTCCATTAGTTAGTCGGCTAACTTATAATATGGCAATTTCCTTAATTTATCAACCCTTTTTGTGCCATTTTAAAATTATTTTATAAAAAACTCACAAAACTTTAATTAGTCAGCTAACTTTTGTGCAAAATAACAAAAGGCCGGTTGATACCGACCTATGCTGATTTTCTGTCAATAATTACAGTTTTTGTCAAATTTCAGCAGCTTCTTTACCAGTTCCTCACAGATTTCCAGTTCTGACTTTCCGTCTGTAGCCACAATAATGTCCGCTGCAGCCTGATATTTTTCTCTCCGAGCCTCCATTAGTCCGGCAATAAATTCTGTATTTTTATTATTTTCCAGAAGAGGGCGCTCATGACTGTTCTTTACTCTCTCCAGAATTGTCTCAGGACTGGCTGTGAGAAGGACAACCCTTCCATTTTTCTTCATCTCCACTACGTTCTGCTCTCTCAGGGGAACGCCGCCGCCGCAGGAGATCACCACATTGGTCCGTTCCTGCATTTCTATAAGCAGGCTGGTCTCCAGGTTCCGGAAATATTCTTCTCCCCTTGTTTCAAAGATGTCAGAAATACTCATTCCCTCTCTCTTGGCGATCATCTGGTCCATTTCTATGATTTCCATGTCAAACAATGTATGAAGATACTCAGAAATCGTAGATTTTCCAGAACCCATAAATCCGATGAGCACAATATTGTAGGAAAACAGCTTTCTGGCCTGTATCTTCTTACTGCTTTTCAGGATTGCCTGAAAAACATCCTCTACTTCTTGTTTGTGTCTGTGGCCTTCCAGCTTTCTCTCCAGCCAGGCCCGCTGCCTCTCTTCCTGGTCAGGCTGAAGCATAGGCATTTTATTTTTCTCTTTATAGGCCATCAGTTCTTCCACAATCTGGTTTCTCTCCAGCAGTCTCTCCAGAATTTTCTCATTGCAGGCCATCAGTTCTTCTCTGTATTTTTCTAACTGGTCCATAATCTCTCCCTATCCAATCTGTTTTTTTCTTTTTATTTCCCGCTCTTTTTCCTCTGCCAAAGCAGGCCACATCACACAAAGCATAGTAACAAAGCAGGCAGTACCTCCGATAAAATTAGAAATGGGTTCTGCAAGGAAAACTCCATTTACACCCAGCCCTGCCACATGGGGCAGCCACAGGGTAAGAGGAATCACGATGACCGCTTTTCTCAGCAGTGAGAAAAAAATTGCATGTTTGGCTTTTCCCAGCCCCGTAAATACGCTCTGCCCCGCAAACTGCAGGGACATAAAGCAGAATCCGAAAAAGTATATCCTCATGGAGGGAACTCCAATTTCCATCAGCTCCTCTCCTCCGTTAAACATAGCAATAAAGACTCCCGGTATCAGCATGGTAATGATCCAGGCCAGTGTGGTATACACAATGCCAATGGCCGCCATAACCTTGATTCCTGCTTTTACCCTCTTGTATTCTCCTGCTCCATAGTTAAATCCGATCACAGGCTGAGAACCCTGAGTCAGTCCGCTTACCGGAACGCTTAATACTTCTCTTACAGAATTTACAATGGTCATAACCGCCACATAAGCGTCTCCTCCAAAAGATTGAAGGGTCACATTGCAGACAATCTGGACGCCGCAGTTGGTAGCCGCCATGATAAATCCGGAAAGGCCAAGAGCCAGGATTTCTTTTACATATCTGAAATCCGGCTTCATTCTGGAAAACCGGATACGAAGGAGGGTATGTTTCCCTGTAAGGAACTTTACCACCCATATGGCGGAAACAGCCTGGGATATGACTGTGGCAACGGCAGCCCCTTTCACTCCCATGCCAAATACAAAAATAAAGACCGGGTCCAGCACAATATTGATCACAGCTCCGATCAGCACCGTAAGCATACCGGTCCTGGCAAATCCCTGGCAGTTGATAAAGCCGTTCATGCTCAGGCTGATCATAACAAAAACAGTGCCCAGAAGGTAAATGCTGATATAATCATCTGCATATCTAAAGGTAGCATCGCTGGCGCCCAGGGCGTAAAGAAGGGGATCCTTTACCGCCATTCCCACCAGTATCAGCAGTACCCCGGTAATCAGGGTAAGGGTAAAAGAAGTCCCCATGATTCCCTCTGCCCGGTCCTCGTCGCCTTTTCCCCTGGCGATGGAGCACAGAGGCGGACCACCGGTGCCTATCAAATTGGAAAAGGCCGTGATTGCCGTTATAATTGGAAAAGCAACCCCTACTCCTGTAAGGGCTGCCGAACTGGCTCCGGGAATCCTTCCGATATAAATTCTGTCTACGATATTATACAATACATTAATAAACTGAGCCACGATCAAGGGAAGAGCCAGACGGAGAATGGTCCCTGCCACACTTCCCTTGGAAAAATCATGTTCTTCTTCTCTATCCTCATGATGATTTTTAAACAAATGCATGATCCAACTCCCTGTTTTCTTTTCTCTTACTGGCGATAGGTCTTAAGGAAATCTGCCAGCTTATCCGTGGCTTTTTTCAGCTCCTCTACCCTGGGCAGATATACGATCCGGAAGTGGTCCGGCGCTCCCCAGTTAAAGCCTCTTCCATGTGTGACCAGAACCTTCTTTTCTCTGAGGAAATCCAGGGCAAATTTCTCATCATCATAGATATTAAATTTTTTTACATCAATTTTCGGAAAAATATAAAAAGCTGCTTTAGGCTTTACTGCTGAAAGCCCCGGAATGTCATTAATGGCTTTATAAATAAATTCTCTTTGTTCGTAGATCCTGCCTCCCGGCACCAGATATTCGTTTACGCTCTGGTATCCTCCCAGCGCCGTCTGGACAATGGACTGAGCCGGTACATTCGAGCACAGACGCATATTAGAAAGCATATTCAGCCCTTCTATATAATCTTTCGCCTTCTCCTTGGCCCCGCTCAATACCATCCAGCCTACCCGGAATCCTGCTGCCATGTGGGACTTGGAAAGACCGTTCAGGGTAATGCAGAACAGATCCGGAGCCAGGGCTGCGATGGAAGTATGCTTGATCCCGTCCATCACCAGCCGGTCATAGATTTCATCTGAAAATATCATCAGTTCATGTTCCCTGGCAATATCTGCAATTTTCAGCAGAACATCTTCCGGATACACTGCACCGGTAGGATTATTGGGATTGATAATCACAATGGCTTTGGTCCGGTCTGTAATCTTACTTTTTATATCCTCTAGATCCGGATACCAGTCTGATTCCTCATCACAAATATAATGAACAGGTTTTCCTCCTGCCAGAGAAACGCAGCCGGTCCACAGCGGATAATCCGGTGAAGGCACCAGGATCTCATCTCCAGTATCCAAAAGGGCCTGGGTCACAATGCTGATCAGTTCACTGACTCCGTTTCCTGTATAAATATCGTTAATGGTCACATTTGGGATCTTTTTTAACTGGCAGTACTGCATAATTGCTTTTCTTGCGGAAAAAATCCCTTTAGAATCTGAATATCCCTGGGATTCCCGGAGATTATAGATCATATCCAGGATTACTTCCTCCGGAGCGTTAAAACCAAAAGGCGCAGGATTTCCCAGATTCAGTTTCAATACATCGATCCCTCTCTCCTGCATACGATTGGCCTCGTCCAGCACCGGTCCCCGGACGTCATAACATACATCCTCTAACTTTGACGATTTCTGAAAGGTTCTCATAGTTTTACCCCCATTCTTAACTACAGATTTTATCACTTTACTCTATTAACTTCAATCGGTTTCCCCATGGATTTTCCGAAAATATTCCTGTATGTTCTTTTCATATCCGTTCTCTGTAGGATGATAGAATTTCTTTCCCAAAAGCTCCGAAGGCATATACTGCTGCTCCACGTAATGATTTGGATAATCGTGGGCGTAGAGATATCCCACGCCATGGCCCATCTTCTTTGAGCCTTTATAATGAGCATCCTGAAGATGGGAAGGCACGGTAGTCTTGGTGCTCTTCACTGCTTCCATAGCATCAAAGACCGCCATACAGGCAGCATTGCTCTTTGGTGCGCTGGCCACATAAGTCACGGCCTGAGCCAGAGGGATCTGTGCTTCGGGCATTCCCAGCCGTTCTACTGCCTGAGCTGCCGCTACAGCCACTACCAGAGCCTGAGGGTCTGCATTTCCCACATCTTCTGCGGCGCAGATCATAATTCTTCTGGCAATAAACTTAATATCCTCTCCTGCATAGAGCATTTTTGCCAGGTAAAATACTGCGGCGTCAGGGTCAGAGCCTCTCATGCTCTTGATAAAGGCAGAGATGGTGTCATAATGGTTGTCCCCTGTCTTATCATAGCGGACTACCCGCTTCTGGATACACTGGGAAGCCGTTTCCAGGTCAATATGGATCTTTCCGTCTTCCCCTCTTTTTGTAGTCAGGATTCCCAGTTCCAGAGCATTCAGGGCTGCTCTGGCGTCTCCTCCGGAAATATCTGCCAGAAACTCTCTGGCGTCCATTTCCAAAACTGCATTGTAGCTGCCCATTCCCTTTTCCTTGTCCGTCACTGCCCGGTCCAGAAGGGTTTCGATATTCTCCTTTGTAAGAGGCTTCAGTTCAAAAATAATGGACCTGGAGATCAAAGCGCCGTTTACCTCAAAATAAGGATTTTCTGTAGTAGCCCCGATAAGTATCAGAGTACCGTCCTCCACAAAGGGCAGGAGATAATCCTGCTGCCCCTTATTGAACCGATGGATCTCATCAATAAAAAGAATGGTCTTCTTCCCATACATTCCCAGATAGTTCTGGGCTTCTTTTACTACTTCCTCCATATCCTTTTTCCCGGCTACTGTAGCGTTGATCTGCCGGAACCGGGAACTGGTAGTATTGGCGATCACTTTCGCCAGGGTGGTCTTTCCTGTTCCAGGAGGGCCGTAAAAAATAACGCTGCCTAATTTATCTGCCTTGATGGCTCTGTAAAGCAGCTTATCCTTTCCGATGATATGCTCCTGTCCCACCACTTCTTCCAGAGTGGAAGGGCGTATCCTGGAGGCCAGGGGGGCCTCCTGTTCCAGATTCTGTTCCTTCATATAATCAAATAAGTCCATAAATCTTACTCCTATTTTCTGCTATCACCTCTCTGCCTCTTATTATGTTCCGATTTCTTCCGTCACCCGTGTTTCCAGGATATTTATACCAGGACTCTTATTCGTTTTGTAGTCTCTCTTGTCTATATTATACTGTCATGCTATAATACTTACCCAGGCAGCCGGAGGGGCGTGCATATCATCCGCCTGAGTCTTGACAGGAGGATGATGCTTATGAATACATATGAGGAAATGCAGATTTTACTTACATTCGCATTACTTGTAGTTGCAATCCTGAATTTGAGGAATAAGTAAGCCGCCCTGTCCCTGGAAAAGATAGGCGGCTTACTAAGCTAGATATTTTTTGCCGGGCGGATAGGTGTGCTCTATCTTCCGGCTGTCTTGTTAAATATATTATATGTCAAAGCCATTCGTTTGTCAAACTCCATTCTTGACACACTTCCTCCATTTCCCGTAAAATAAGTCCCGTAAATACAAGTCAACAGAATCTTTTACTAAAGGAGCTTATATGAATACAAAAAGCAAGCGGGCAGTTCTGGCTGTCATTCTTCTGTTTTTAGTGCTTCTGGCTTTTGCCCTGGTATATCAAAATCGAGAGAGGGAAACAGAGCCCATAAGCAAAACCGATTACTTACTGAATACCATTGTTACAGTAACCCTTTATGACTCTCAGGACGAATCCATTCTGGACGGCGCCCTGGAATTATGCAGGAAATATGACAATCTTCTCAGCCCTACCACAGAAACCAGTGAGCTGTACCGGCTGAATCACGGCGAGCTTTCTCAGGATGAAGAGGGGTTTTATGAATTGTCAGAAGAAACTGCAGATTTAATCTCCCAGGGACTTTCCTACTGCCAGCTGTCCCAAGGAGCCTTTGATATTGCCATAGAGCCTCTTTCCTCTCTGTGGGATTTCACCTCGGGAGAAGGAACCGTTCCTGATAGTTCAGCCATTGAGGCTGCTCTGCCTCTCATCAATTATGAGGATATTACTCTGGAAGGCAATCGTATCCGTTTTGAAAAAGAAGGAATGGGAATCAACCTTGGAGCCATTGCTAAAGGTTATATTGCTGACAAAATGAAAGATTATCTTCTGGAAGAGGGAGTAGAAAGCGCCATTATCGATCTGGGCGGAAATGTACTTTGTGTTGGACAGCGGCCAGACGGAAGCCCCTTCCGCATCGGCGTCCAGATGCCTTTCGCAGACCGAAGCGAAACAGCGGCTGTTATGGAAATTTCCGATAAGTCCGTGGTATCCTCTGGAATTTATGAGCGGTACTTTGAACAGGACGGGGTGCTGTATCACCACATTTTAAATCCCTCCACCGGATATCCTTATGAAAATAATCTGGTCTCTGTCACTATCATCTCCGATGAGTCTGTAGACGGAGACGGTCTGAGCACCACCTGTTTTGCTCTGGGTCTGGACAAGGGTATGGAACTGATCAACAGTCTCCCTGATGTACAGGCAGTCTTTATCACAGAGGATTACCAGCTCCACTACAGCGAAGATTTCGAAAACCAGATCAATCTTACAGAATAGTATCGTAAAAGGACTCTTCTGGTCCCTTAGATGGCATCTATGCTAAAAGGTATCCAGAAGAGTCCTTTTTTAATAAATACTCAAAATCAAATAAATAAAGCTCATAGAAAGCATTTCCAGAGGAAGTCCTCTGAAATAAGGTCCCGGATTGGAAAACCGCAGAATCTTCTGTACGGAAATGTAAAGAAGTACAGAAACGCCTACTGTCCAGATAAAGGCAATGATTCCTCCGAAGGTAACCATCTCAAAAGGCCTTGCAAAAAAGATCACCGGAATCACCAGTAACAGGCTCTGAGTTCCCGAAGATTTTTTCTTCAGGACTCCATTGGCAAAGGCCAGGGTCAGTCCTGCTGCCAGAAAGCCGAAGGCAGTTCCCTGAAAGCTCTGGGAAAAGAAAGGCGCTTCCTCTAAAAGAAGGTTTCCAAAGACTGTTCCCTGAGTCAGAAACTCCCTGAGGATTCCCAGCAGTATCCAGAATCCCCAGAGGATCCCGGACTCATAAAATATGTTTCCGTAATCTGCCTCCAGGTTTCCGAAAAGAGCGGTTTTTCCGGCTAACAGTCCGATTACTGCGGTCATCAGCCATGTGCCATTATCCACAGTGATCCCCAGGGCTGTAAAGCCCAGCAGGAAAGCGCTGGCAGTAACGGCTCCTGTGCCAATCAGCACACACAGCCTAAGGCTCCAGACAGGTATCCAGTTTTCTAAAAGATTCTTCAGAAATTCAGCGAAAACCACAGCCAGGAGGACCAGTATTCCCCCTGCAAAGGCCTCCTTCATATTCCGGGAAAAAAGCACAATACCCAGAGCAAAGGCTTCTGCCGGATATTTTAATTTCATGTCTGTTCCCCCGTTTCTTTAATCTATGGTCTGTAAAAATTCATAAGCTGCATTGATGCCTTTCACAGCCGCTGTGGAGGAAATGGTGGCGCCGGATACTCCATCTACCTCTGTTCCTTCCTGTGGGCCTTGGGATCCTCCCTGGCTCTCGATTCCCCCGGCCTGATCAATACACTGCTGAGCCAGTTTCACAAATCCGCCTACAGAAATGCTTACGCCAGACACCGCATCTGTCTTTCCCTGGTTATCTGTAGTCAGAAAATCCAGATTCTGATTTTCTACCAGAGCTGCCCCTAAAGCCTTAGACTGTTCTGCCCAGGTAGGTCCGTCCTCGGTCATCACATACTGACCGTTTTCAGAAAGCTCACTTTTCTTATTTCCATCTGCATCTACAGATTCCCATACAGCCTCTGTAATCTTTCCGTCAGCAACTGTAATGGTCACCTGGTCAGTATAGCCATTATTGTCAGGAGTCTCTGCTTTAGCTTCATAGGTTCCATCCTGCAACACCAGGACTGCTTTTCCTGATGCCTGGTCGATACACTGCTGAGCCAGCTTGGCAAATCCTCCTACGGAAATGCTCACGCCTGATACTGCATCTGTTTTTCCCTGATTGTCCATAGTCAGAAAGGCCAGGGACTGATTTTCAACCAGCGCTTCCCCTAAAGCCTTGGACTGTTCCGCCCAGGTAGGTCCGTCCTCGGTCATCACATACTGACCGTTTTCAGAAAGCTCGCTTTTCTTATTTCCATCTCCGTCTACAGCATCCCATACAGCCTCTGTGATCTTTCCGTCAGATACGGTCATTGTCATCTGGTCGGTATAGCCATTATTGTCGGGAGCCTCTGCTTTCGCCTCGTAGGTTCCGTCCTGAAGTTCCAGGTCTTCCGCCTGAGCAGAGGCGGTATCTTCTTCCAGTGTCATACCTGGCAGATAAACCGGAGCCTTTGCCCCTGCAAACTGACTTAAAAACTCCTCCTCTGCAATCTTGGAGCCAACGCCTTCTGTCTCATTCTGTTCTGTCACTGCCACATTTGTCACAGTAGCCTTATCTTCCCCAAAGGATACCTCCAGAACAATGTCGCCGCCGTATCCGGCTTCTGTTACGGTTACCAGATAGCCATCCTCTGTCCTGGCAGCTGACTGGATATTTTCGGCCCCTGTCACATCCAGTTCCTCTGTTATCTGGGCCTTGTCCTGTCCCTGGTCTGTACTCTGGTCTTTTGCCAAAGCCTTAGAGCCTGCGATCACTCCAAAGGACAGAGCAGTTACTATGATCAACGCAAGAATTCCTCTGACATTTTTATTTTTCATATTCGTCTCCTTTATATCGCCTTTTTCTTTGTTCCATATACCTGCTGCCGGTAAAGCAGGGCAAGAATTCCTGCCAGGCAGTTAGCCGTCAGGATTCCGAAGCAGATTCCCTCCGGATATGTGCTGAAAATACGGATGGCAGCCGTAATGATACCTGCTGCCAGAGCATACAGAAGTTTTCCTCTTCTGGATACAAAGACATAATCGGTCAGCATATAGCAGCCTCCCATGATCAGTCCGCCGCCAAAAAGGTTGGCCAGAATGTCTCCGGTAAAAAGACCGCTGGGACCGAAAATAAAGGTAAGGACTGTCACTGTAGCAATATAGGTAAGGGCAGCCTCTGCATTCACCACCCCCATGTAACACATATAGGCAAATCCTGCCAGGAGAAGAAGCTTGCTGGTCTCTCCCATAGCGCCGGGAACTTCTCCCAGAAGCATCTGAAGATAGGAATATCCCGTCCCTCCTCCTGCTTTTACCGTACCAAGAACTGTAGCCTGGGAAACAGCGTCTGCTGCCAGTGTTCTGGGAGCTGTATATCCCATAACCGTCCCCGGCCACAGGACCATGACCAAAAGTCTTCCCATAAGAGCCGGATTGGCAAAATTACTTCCAATGCCTCCGAACATCTGCTTTACGATCAGAATGCTGAAGACAGCAGCCGCTCCAAGTACCCAGACAGGCACTGTCACAGGCATATTAAAGGCCAGGAGCATTCCGGTAACTACCGCACTGAAGTCTCCTGCTGTTACCTGCTTTTTGGTTATCTTCTGCCACAGAAATTCCGTCAGTACACATACTGCTACAGAAAAAGCAGTCAGATAAAGGGCCCGGATTCCAAAATAATACACTGCTCCCAGAAGAGCAGGAACCAGGGAAATAGAAACATGGAGCATGATGTTCCTGGTGGTCTGGGCAGTCCTCAGATGAGGACCGTTTATCACTTTTGTGGGACTCATGATTTCTTCACCACCTTTTCTCTCATTCGCTGCTTCACTAAATCTCGCGCCAGTCTGTTCCGAAGAGTCAGTTCTCTTTTGGCCGGACAGATGTAGGAACAGCAGCCGCAGGCGATACACTCGCTGGCATAGAGCTTCTGGCACAGATCATAGTCCTCCTTTAAAAAGGCAAAATCAATCTGGTAGGGAGTAAGCCCTGCAGGGCAGACATTTTTGCAGGCCTCGCAGCGGATACAGGGCTGCTCTTCGTAATGACTGTCCGGAAGGACCAGGATACCGGAAGTGCTCTTGGTAATGTAAAACAGCTCTTCTTCCCCCTTCCAGTCGGAAGCCACACAGGGACCTGTCATAGGGCCTCCCCCAATGATCCGATTCTTTTCTGTGGTGACTCCTCCGCATAGTTCCACCAGTTCTTTGGCGGAAGTGCCTATAGGAACCAGGAAATTCCCCGGATTTTTCACACAGCCTGTTACCGTAACGATCCTGGACGTCAGGGGTCTGTTCCCCAGAACCATATCTGCTGCGGCTTTGGCAGTTCCCACATTGGAAACAATCACTCCTGCATCGGCAGGCAGCCCTCCCATAGGAACTTCTCTCCCTAAAACACTCTGTATCAGCTGGCGCTCACCGCCCTGGGGATACTTTGTAGGAAGAGCTTTTATTTCCAGTTCTTCTCCCTGGTCTAAAATCCCCTGCTCTCTCATCTTTTCCAAAATCTTCCGAAGATTCTCAATGGCCTCCGGCTTATTATCTTCAATACATACATAAGCCTTGCCAGCGCCGGAAGCTTTCAGAAGAAGCCGGACACCGTTAAGCAGAGCAGGTCCCTGTTCAAGCATCAGACGATAATCACAGGTCAAAAAAGGCTCGCACTCCGCACCATTGATCAGCAAAGTATCTATCTGCTTATCCGTTTCGTATTTTCGGAATGCAGGAAAGCCTGCGCCTCCCATGCCGGTAAGTCCGCCTTCCCGAAGCCCTTCCAAAATCTTCTCCGAATCAACTTCAGACAGGGAGACGCCCTCTTTTTCATAAGACATGGTCTCTCTCTTTGGGTCTTCCAGCCGCCGGATCACACAGGCCGTCACAGCCCTCCCCTGATTCTCTGCCTCTTTGATCCCTATCACTTCTCCGGTGACGCTGGCATGAAGAGGGGCCGCCATAAAGGCTTCCGGATCCCCGATCCGCTCTCCTTCCTGCACATGGTCCAAAGGCCTGACCTTCAGGCCGCAGAGGGCGCGAAAAGACTGTTCTGCCAGAATCGTCACTGTTTCCGGCCAGTATTCCCGCACCGGAATGTCCATAGTCAGAGACTTATCGTAACCGTCTGTGGGATGAATTCCCCCCGGAAATCCTTTTGTCTCATTTCTGTGCATATTTTGTTTTCCTCCATCAAAGGTTTGTTAATAAATTGACATGCCCGAATAGCATAACATACTGGAGTTAATTTCGCAAGATTAACTTTCTAAAATCTGAACTGAATAGCTGCCAAAATTAGTATGCGGACATCTGCGGTTTTTACACGGGATTTTAAGTTTTTATGAAATTTAGGATAGATGGGAATAGATATTCTTCCTAGACGGTGTTATTGACTTGCTGGAAAAAGATATTTATACTGTATTCAAGATAAGATCGTATATTTACCCAGGGAGCTGGGGGACGTGCTCTCACCCAATCCGAGACCTTACGGAGGGTGGTGATTATTATGAGTACATATGAAGAATTGAGTCTAATCGTAAACGCTGCTTTATTGATTATCGCCATTCTTAATTATACCCATAAGAAATAGCCGTCCTGCTCTCGTCAAAGTTTAGGAACGGCTATCTCTTATAGCTAAATCTTAAATTACGCCGGGTCGGGTGAAGTGCAGTCACCTTCCGGCTCCCTTGTTAAGTATATTATAGTCAAAATGCCCTAATTTGTCAAATACGAAAAGGGGCTGTCGCATTAGTCGAAATCGAGAATATGACTAATGCGACAACCCCTTGAAAAATCTATTAAGCTAATTTACTCTTTGCCAGTTCTGCCAGAGTTGTGAATCCCTCTGCATCGTTGATAGCCATGTCAGCCAGAACTTTTCTGTTCAGGTCAACGTTCGCCAGCTTTAAGCCGTGCATGAATTTGCTGTAGGATAAACCGTTCATTCTTGCAGCAGCATTGATACGAGCGATCCAAAGCTGTCTGAACTGACGTTTTCTCTGTTTTCTTCCTGCATAGGAGCTTGCCAGAGCTCTCATTACAGACTGTTTTGCTACTCTATACTGTTTGGAACGGGCTCCTCTGTAGCCCTTAGCCATTTTTAATACTCTGTTATGTTTCTTCTTAGCGTTTAATCCGCCTTTAATTCTTGCCATTCTTAATTTCCTCCTATATTAAAGATAATCTTTTTTCAATGAAACTTTGCCGACTGTCCAGATTACATGTAAGGCAGGATTTTCTTCATGCTCTTTACATTTGTTGCATCTGTGATAGTTGCTTTTCTGAGATTTCTTTTTCTCTTCTGAGATTTCTTTGTTAAGATATGGCTCTTGTAAGCTTTATTTCTTTTTAATTTACCTGTTCCTGTTGTTTTGAAGCGCTTTGCAGCAGCTTTGGTAGTTTTCATTTTTGGCATGTTTATGTCCTCCTTAAACTCTTTTTCTTATTAACGTTTTTCTGTCAAAAACATAGTCATGCTTCTGCCTTCCACCTTAGGCGCCTTTTCGATCACCGCAATGTCGGACAGAATCTGCGCAAACTCATCTAAGATGTGCTTGCTGCTCTGCATATGTGCCATTTCCCTTCCCCGGAAACGCAGAGTCACCTTCACTTTGTTTCCTTTCTGCAGGAATTTTCTGGCGTTGTTGACCTTGGTCTTCAAATCGTTTTCCTCAATATTAGGAGATAAACGCACTTCTTTGATTTCTATGGTTTTCTGTTTCTTCTTAGCTTCCTTCTCTTTTCTGGCTAATTCGTACTTATACTTGCCATAGTCAATAATTTTACAAACCGGCGGCTTCGCTGTGGGAGCAATCTTTACCAGATCCAGTCCGGCTTCCACTGCATGTTTCTGGGCTTCTCTTGCGGACATGATTCCCAGCTGCTGTCCATCCGCTCCAATAAGACGTACTTCTTTGTCTCTGATTTGTTCGTTGATCATTAAATCGCTAATAGTCGTGCACCTCCATAATATTGATAAAACACTCTTGGGCCCCCTTGGCCATTTCCTTTAAGAAAAGAACACGTAAGCCTTCCGGCTTTCATGGTCATGAATAAGAATCTACAGAGCAAAAGAAAAGCGGATAGCAAAAGACACTATCCACCTGATATCTCCATATGAAAACGCTGTGCGCTTCACTGCATTCTATAAACCGTTAGTCACCCATTTGTGCTAAGGTGAGAGTGGATACTCTGCTTTCTTTTTCTTCTTCAGACTTTTGTACTATAGCACAGCCTGAATACAAAGTCAAGTACTTTTTCTTTAAAAACTCCTTGTATTTCCCTATATTCAATGGCATAATGGATTTTACATAAAACTAAAAGAGGAGATTTATATGGAACAAAAAAGAGGATCTTTTACAAACAAAATGGGATTCGTCCTGGCCGCTGCCGGATCAGCGGTAGGTCTTGGAAACATCTGGCGTTTTCCATACCTGGCAGCCAAATACGGAGGGGGAATCTTCCTGCTGGTCTACCTGGTCCTGGCAGTCACTTTCGGCTTTACTCTGATGATCACGGAAATTGCCATCGGGAGAAAGACCCGGTTAAGCGCTATCGGAGCTTTCCGTTCCCTGGATAAGCGCTTCGGTTTTGTAGGCAATCTGGCCTGCACCGTTCCTTTTATCATCACACCTTATTACTGTGTGATCGGAGGATGGGTGATCAAGTATTTCGCCACTTTTCTCACCGGTGAGGGAGGGGCCGCTTCCGGGGACGAATACTTTGCCGCCTTTACCAGCCAGACAGTTTCCCCGGTGGTATGGTTTGTCATCTATGTACTGCTTACCGCTGTAGTGGTTATCATGGGGGTTGATAAAGGCATCGAAAAAGCCAGCCGGTTCATGATGCCTCTGCTCATTGTGATGATCGTAGGGATCTGTGCTTTCTGTGTGACAAGACCCGGCGCTTTGGAAGGAGTAAAATATTATTTTCTTCCTGACTTTTCCAAGTTTTCCGCTACTACGGTCCTGGCGGCCATGGGGCAGCTTTTCTATTCTATGTCCCTTGCCATGGGAATTATGATCACTTACGGATCTTATATGAAAAAAGACAGCAGTCTGGAAGCTTCTGTGCGGCAGATTGAAGTCTTTGACACTGTAGTTGCCTTCCTGGCAGGTCTGATGATCGTGCCTTCGGTCTTTGTTTTCTCAGGAGGAGATGAAGCAGCCCTCAGCAAAGGACCTTCCCTGATGTTTATTACTCTGCCGAAGGTCTTCAACGATATGGCCCTTGGGGGAGTGATCGGAGCAGTGTTCTTCCTGCTGGTGCTTTTCGCAGCCCTGACTTCTTCTATCTCCCTGATGGAGACCGCCGTTTCCATCCTGAGGGATAAATTCGGCTGGGAAAGAAAAAAGGCTACCCTGCTGGTAACCCTTTATGTGCTGATCCTGGGGGCTATCGTCTCTCTGGGCTTCGGACCATTAAGCTTTATCCAGATCATCGGTCTGGGACTGCTGGATTTCTTCGATTTCATCAGCAACAGTGTGCTCATGCCTATTGTGGCCATCCTGACCTGCGTCAGCATCGGACATTTTATCGGTCCTAAGGTCATCGAAGATGAAGTGGAGATCAATGGTCCATTTAAGATCAAAAAATTCTATCGGATCATGCTGAAATGGGTAGCCCCTATCTTCCTGGTTCTGATCCTGATCTTCGCGGTTTCCGAAACCATGGGCTGGATCGCCGTATAAAATAGGATAAAATATGAAAAGGACTTTTCCCGAGACCCTTTAATAACCAGTCTCAAAGGAAAGTCCTTTTTCTCGCAAATATTTTCACACCGGTCTGCCGGAATGTTTCATTTCTTTCCTGAGGCTGAAAGCTTCTTAATCCGCCTCTTTACTCCGGAAAGGTTTCAGGAAAAGGAACCAGCCGAAGATCACCAGATTCAGGATCAGGGAAACCAGAAGGTCGCTCCAGTAAATGGTCTGGCCCTGAAGCACATCTGCAGAATAATCCCCTGCAAACATAGGGATCAGATTATTGTTCATATAGTGGACAGCCACCGCTACCCAGATGTTCCTGGTCTTCATATAGACATACGCCAGGAAGATTCCCATAAAGACGCAGGTAATGATCTGGGACAGCAGATAGATCAACCCCATATCCGGTGTAGTGTAATAAAAGAAGTCCAGAGGCAGGTGCCACAGTCCCCAGATCACACCCAGGAGCAGAACCCCTTTTCTCAGTCCAAATCTTCTCTGGCACAAAGGCTGGAGATAATACCGCCAGCCATATTCCTCACCGAAAAAGGCTACCACTACCAGGAAGAAATTCACGATCAGTGTAACCAGATAGAGCCAGGTAGAAGGCTGGGTCCACAACCGGGCAAATTCTCCTATCTGTCCTCCCAGGGCATAGGAAATTCCCATGCGGAGACTGTAAAGCCCAAAGAACAAAAGCATACATAAAATCGATTTTTTCCAGTTCCTCCACCGAAGTCCCCAGGCTTCCCTTCTTTCTTTTCCTGACACCAGAAGGGTGATCCAGAATACAATACTTCCCAGAATCAGTACCACCTGGACCAGTATCATCCATACCGACATTTCCATCTGTCCCGCCTGTATGCTCTGAGGCATAAATACAGAAGCCAGGGCACAGAGGATCATGAGGACTGTGATCACAAGGAAAGTCACATAAAAGATCCTGGGCACATTCCTGTCTCCCCGCCTGGTAAGCAGATAAGCCAGCATAACTCCCGCCGCCGGATAAAGCATCTGGGCATTGGGAAAGGCGCTCAGGTCTGCGCCTGTGCTGTTTCCATACCACATCAGCAGGCCCAGGACATATGTGATCCCATAGGCCACTGCTGCGAAAATGATCAGTTGTTTCTTTTCTGTTTCTGAAAATCTCATCTTTCTTTCCTCTCTTTTTTCAGATTATATTATAATTTAGCATCCCGTAAGCAGAAAATTCCTGCTGTCAGGAATTTCCGGGGAATACTGCTGTAACGCAGAAGATCCCGTCTTTTTGTTCCACGCTCAGATTACCCTGATATTTTTCTACTGCCTGCTTTACATTCTCAAGACCAAGGCCTTCATGACCTTTTTTTCCTGAAATCCCTGGCTGATATTCTCCATCGGAAGGATTCCATATCTTCACCACAGTAAAATCCTGTATTTTATCTCCCCTGATTTTCAGCCAGAACCCTTCTTTTCCTTCTCCGGCTTCCAGGGCATTGTCCAGGAGATTGGCAAAAATTGTAGTAACATCCGCATCGGCCAGAAAATCCAGTGCTGCTTCTCCCAGGTTACATTCCACCTGTTCCGGATCTAGCCTTTTCAGCTTGTCATTTAGAACAATATTTAATATCCGGTTACTGGTATAAAATTTCATTCCCAGAGAATTCAGCATACCGTGGACATCTTGAAAATAGGAACTGTTCTTCTCCTGCACCGACTGTTCCAAAATGTTCAGATGGTTCCGGATATCATGGATGATCTTCCTGGAATCTTCATAATTCTTTTCCATATCTTCATAATACTGATGGGTTATCTCATTCTGCTTTCGGATCATTTCCAGCCGGTGTTTCAGTTCCCTGTTCTCTGCCAGATCATACCACACATATAGACAGTAAAAATTAATGATTAGTAAAAGAACACTGCATAAGATCACCCAACCGTATCCGTATTTCTGAAAAAATCCATTGCCGGAAATACAATACAGAAAAAGGAGAATCATGCTGAAAACCGGTACCAGGATCATTCCCCGTATCCGCAGATTTTTCTGATCCGAAGCCTGACGTTTCTGTACCAGGAACCTCATGAAAAAGGTAGCTGCCGCCATAAACGTCCCTTTCAAAACTGACATTGCATAACTGAAAGTATGAATATCCATCTGAAATAGTTTAGTCAGCTCCACTGTGAGATAAATTCCCATGGCCTGAGCCCCATAGATCACCATATAGAAAATCAATCCATATAAAAGCCAGGTCCTGCTCCTATGATAAAATATCCAGATGATCGCCAGATAACTGGCCGTCATTACCGGCATGGTAATAGCGTCATTCAGCCACAGGGTTGGCAGGATAATAGATAAAGCTGTATAGATTCCCCAGGCTGCCCAACGAAACCACCGGAAAGATTCTCTGTTCCTGGGCACTGCATAGAGAAACCAGATGCTGCATCCTGTATAAGAGATCACTCCGAACAGAGTAAAAAATAGATCCGCCGCCAGCATCGCGCCTTGTTCCTACCTCCCTTCAAGTCTCTGTGACAGATAGACTGTCAGTTCTTGTTTCCAGGTCTTTAATTTTTTCTGAGACAGGGGAATTTCCATCCCATTATCCAAAAGGATCTGCTGTCCTCTGACATTCTTCACATGAAACATATTTACTACAAAACTCTGATGGGGCATAGAAAATCCAAAAGGCTCCATGCGCTTTGCAATATTTCCTATGCGTTCTACCAGATGATATTCCCCATCTTTGGCAACGATCCGGATCCTCCGATTTTCATATTCAAAGAAATATATATTCTCTGCCGCCAGACAGGTAAGCCCCTCCACAGTTTTAAAATCCAGGATCACCTGTTTTTCCCGGATATTTCTATAAGAAAAGATCTCCTCCAGCACCTTCCCCATCTTTTTTTCGCTGATCGGCTTTAAAAGGTATTGAAAAGCATGGACTCCAAAAGCGCCGGCCACATAATCCCGATAGGCGGTCAGGTATACGATCTTAGTACCCTTATCTATACGGCGGATGGCTTTCCCGGTCTCAATCCCATTCATACCGGGCATATCAATGTCCAGAAAAATGGCTTCGTAAGGTTCATAGTTTTCCATCAGTTCCTTTCCTGAGGAAAAACCTCTTACCTCTACCTCCGGATTCCATTCCCGGATCAGCCTTTTGGTCTTTTCCAGGATCTTTTCTTCATCATCGCAGACTGCAATTTTGTACATTTTCTTTGTCTCCCCTGCTGTATTCTTACTATAGGCATTATACCGGAAAAAGTAAATCCGGTATACACAAAAGACAAAAAACATGTATCAAAGAATACCTTACAAGCCGGATATTCTTAGCATGATATCAGATTGATTACAGATGATTTTTATGAATAATTCTTCTTCCTTCAGGAATGTTCCCCGACGGCCGCCGCTTTACCTATCCGGATGCCGGGGTTGTATCTGAAAATGTCAGGGATTTTTCAAAAGAAAAATTTGATATGCTTATATGTGCTTATCGAGAAATATAAAAACAAAGACCAATAATAAGGTTTCTATTTTTTTTCAGAATCTCCCCGCAGGGCATTGCTGATACCTTTTACAGACGTAGCGTATTCCATAGGAGACATGCCGGTGGCCTTTTTAAACTGCTTGGAAAAATATGACAAAGAGCTGTAAGATAAAAAGCCTGCAATTTCTGTGAAATTCCGGTTTCCATCCCGGATCATTTCTTTTGAACGGTCTATTTTCAGAGAGTTAAAATATTTCATAGGACCGCATCCCATTTCATGATGAAAAAGTTTCTGGAGAGCAGAACGGCTCAGAGAAAAATGCTCACAAAGCTGGTCTAAAGTAAGCTGCTCACAGATATGAAACTGCATATAAGAAATAATCTCCTGGACATACTGGTTTTTGTGATCCTGGCAGCCGGCCGTTAGTACCTGCCTCTGGCCGGTATCTGCAGATCTGGAATTGCGAAAAGAAAGCTGTCTGGCAACAGTCAAAAGAAAAAGCTCCAGATAAAGCTGGACAAACTGCTGAGCGCCAAAGGGAGCCCGTTCGTTCATCTTTACTTGTTCTATAGAAGGAATATGTAAAGGTGTGGAAAATGCTTCACGGGCTGCATTCAGGATAGCAGATATAAGTGTGCGTTCTTCCATAGTCAGGGCAAAATATTTCCGGCGGAACAAATCCATGGCAGGTGAAGCAGAGGTAAAGGACATAACGACCAGATTTGGCGAGACATTTCCCACAGAACGGATGGCATGGAACTCATTAGGTTCATGAAAAATAATATCGCCGGTATCCAGACGGAACTGATCATCACCGGCACGCACCAGGACGCTGCCTTTGTCCACGTAAAGAAATTCCCAGAAATCATGAGATTCTCCGTGAAAAACAAAGTCCTTCATATACTCAAAATAATGGATCGTAATAATGGAGTCCACGACAATATCTTTTTTCAATTTTGTTTTTATGTAAGTCATAAAATATTCCTCCTAACCATACCCTTGGGGTTAAGTTTAGCAAAAAAGGAAAAATAACGCAAGAAATGTATTCGATATGACAACATTTGTCCGTCCAAAACGGTTATAATGTGAAAATCATAGATAAAGCAGGGTGGCATATGAGTATAAAAGTAGAAACAGGGCAAACGCTGCTGGAGTTTAACGAAAAAAAGAATTTAGTCTTAATAAAAAAAGGAAATGCCTATTGGAACTGGTCAGAAGATTTTCGGGCCAGATTGGTGTGCCGGGAAGGAGAATTCTTATTCCGGGATGCCTGCCGGATTTCCCATGAAGCCTATCGCAACGGAACGGGGCAGGGGATCCGCAGTTACTACCAAGGCTGGATCAAAGAGGGCAGAACTTTTTCTTATGCTTTTGAAACTTTAATGTGGATAGAAGGATCCACGGAGGATGTGTACTTTGAATGGATTCCTCTGGAGGAAAAGGATCTACATGTGGAAAAGGTATTCTGGCCGGGGCCTATGGAATTCGATAAGCCAAAAGATTCCTGGTACACTCTTCTTACCAGACAACAGGGGCTATTGATTCCCAATACCTGGGATACAGCGCTTTCATCTATTTCTTTTGACGGAATGTTTGAAACAGCGGGAGGCTATATGCCCTGGTTTGGCCAGGTAAAAGAAAAAGACGGTTATATCGCTATATGCGAAACCCCTTGGGACGCAGGCTATTATGCGGTACATCCGGCAAAAGGCCCTTATACCCATGTAGGTGCCTATTTTCTCCCCAGTCTGGGAAAGATGGATTACCGCAGAGTGCTGCGCTACACTTTTGAGGCAGACTGCGACTATAACCGGCTGTGCAAAATATACCGGCAGTATGTAAAGGAAACAGGAAAACTCCGGACACTGAAAGAGAAAGCCGCGGCAGTTCCTTCTGTGGACGATCTGGTCGGCTGCGCCTTTGTACATACAGGGATTAAGACCGTGGTACAGCCGGATTCAGAGTTTTACGATTCTCAGGCGCCGGAAAAAAACAATCGCCTGGTATCCTTCAGAGAAAGGGCTGAACTGATCCGTGAATTAAAAAAGATGGGAGTAGAAAAACTGTATCTTCATTTAGACGGATGGGCACAGCCAGGTTATGACAATCAGCACCCGGATTACCTGCCGGCCTGTAAAGAAGCCGGAGGCTGGGAAGGAATGAAGGATCTGGCAGATACCCTTCATGAAGCCGGGTATCTTTTCGGTATCCACGACCAGTATCGGGATTATTACCGGGCAGCGCCAAGTTTTGATGAAAATTATGCCTGCAGGATGCCGGACGGCACGATCCCCGGACATAGAAGATGGGCGGGAGGACCCCAGACCTATCTGTGTGCTTCTCAGGCGCCCTTTTATGTAAAAAGGAACTTCACTGAGATCAGCCGTCAGGGAATATCTCTGGACTGCGCCTATCTGGATGTGTTTACCTGCAACGAGGGCGATGAATGTGCAAACCCGGAGCATCGGATGACCAGAAGAGAATGTTACGATTACCGGGAACAGTGCTTCCGTTATCTGCTGGCACAGGGGATCCTGCCTAGTTCAGAGGAAGTCAGCGACTGGGCAGCAGCCAGTCTGGTGTTCTGTCATTATGCGCCATACGATTTTATGCTGAAAAAACCAGGTACTCCGAAAGAGGGAATTCCTGTGCCGCTGTTTAATCTGGTTTATCATGACTGCATCATCCAGCCCTGGATGATGGATAAAGTAAATACAGGAGAGGATTATATGCTGTATGCTCTTTTAAACGGAGGAGCGCCATACCTGATCCGGGAGGGGGCTTATCCCAATACAGACGGATCTTTTCATACAGAAACCGAGGAAAAGCCGGAAGAGCTCATAGAAAGGTGCCGGATCGTATCCGATCTTCAAAAGCAGACTGCTTACAGTGAAATGCTTTATCACAGAATACTGACTGCAGATTATAAAGTCCAGGAAACCGGATTTGCAGATGGGACCCGGGTTCAGGTTGATTTTAACACCCAGACCTGGCAGATCTTTAACGGGAAAACCGAATAAAGACATCTTAATGAGGCCAAAGCAGGCATATGCACGAAAAGTGTGTCTATGCCTGTTTTTTTAAAAGATTGCTTTAAAAAAGCAGCGTTGTAAAGCAAAAAAGGAGGAACGACAGATGAACAGAAAAATCAAGGTGGCTTTAGCAGGGCTGGGAAGCCGTGGAAAAGACACTTATGCGAAAGCCGCGGAATTATTTCCGGAAAAAATGGAAATCACTGCCATTGCAGATATCAATCCTCAGAAAGTAGCGATGGTAGCAGAACGCTATCATATACCGAAAGAGCGGTGTTATGCCAGCGCCGAGGATATGCTGAAAGAAGATAAACTGGCGGATGTGATGTTTATCACCACCCAGGACCGTCAGCATGTAAAGCAGGCAATACCGGCCCTGCGGAAAGGATACCATCTTCTTCTGGAAAAGCCAATCTCCCCGGAACTGGAAGAATGCCGGGAATTATCTAAAGTAGCCAGAGAATGTGGAAAAATGGTAGTGGTCTGTCATGTACTGCGGTACACGCCGGTTTTCCGAAAAGTAAAAGAAATTCTGGATTCCGGAGTTCTGGGAGATATTGTTTCTATCAATGCCTCGGAAAATGTGGGATGGTACCATATGGCACATAGTTTTGTAAGGGGGAACTGGAGAAATGCAGAACTGTCCAGTCCGATGATCCTCCAGAAATGTTGTCATGATATGGATCTGTATTTATGGCTGGCAGGAAAAACCTGTGAATCTCTGACCTCTTACGGAAGCACTTATTTATTCAAAGAAGAAAACGCGCCGGCGGGAAGTCCCCTGAGATGTCTGGAGGGCTGTCCGGAGAGCGCTACCTGTCCTTACAATGCCGAACGCATTTACCTGGATGATGAAAGGATCGGCGCCAGGACCGGTCATACAGGATGGCCTTTAAATATTGTACCAAGCCGCTAGCGCGGCGGCTAGCCCTAAGTACGTGAAACCACAACT
>ERZ1643250.248-NODE-248-length-65042-cov-18.147522_pt1 | contig 65042 bp, 61 predicted proteins | sample MGYA00579262_ERZ1643250 | MGnify/ENA primary metagenome ERZ1643250 (study PRJEB29033, sample SAMEA4952265) | chicken gut metagenome | biome: Broiler Chicken; feature: Gastrointestinal Tract; material: Caecum | place: Ireland | collected 2018 | study: Broiler...
CTCTGGATGATTACCTGGATGTGGTCGGAGCGGTTCAGTCTGCCGAGGATGAATTATTTTCCGAGATTCTGAAGGCGGAAGTCCAGGCAGAGGAAAAGGTTTTGCGGGAGAAACGGCTGGCCGCATTGAAAGCTATGAGGAGAACTTGAAAAAAGAACCGGGATCAAATTCCGAAAAAAAATATTTGGTCGTATCTAACAAGAAGGATAACGATATGAGAACATTTTATTTATACAAAAAATTTTCTGAGAACGGAAATTCCGTAAAGAAATTGGCCGAGAATTTTATTTCGGACGGAGATGCTGCGTTCGCAGTAACAGAGCATAATAAAAGATTTGATAAACTTGATATTTCTATTTCAAAAGCGAGAAGTGGGGATGTCCTCATAATTGAAAGTTTATATGATCTTGGCGATAATAAAGATGATCTTATACTAAGGCTCAATAAGATTATTGAAAAACGTCTGGTATTATTATTGTGTGATTTTACAGGAACCTTTACGCATGGAATTTCTCCAGACATAAATAATATTATACTCGAAACCATCGTGGATATGCTTAAAACATCTTCTGATGATATTAACATTGTTTTATTTAAAGGCCAGAATGTAGGAAGGCCGAGTGTAACGTTTCCTGAAGGATGGGAGGAGAAGTATTATGAATGGGAAAACGGATTAATATCTTCTTCTAAATTTATTGAATGGTCAGGAATGAAAAAGGCGACATTTTACAATAAAATTACAGAATACAAAGAATTGAGAGAACAGGGAGAAAGATATAAGGCGGAGATTCGCAGGATTATTTCCTGATAGTTCACATAAGAAAAGCCATGACAGAAATTGTTTGTCATGACTTTTTTTGTTACCCTCTATTGCCTCGCGTCTTGTTGTATCCCCGTGTATATGCATGATATGCGCGGATCGTTTTGCGCTCCAATTCATTCAAGGAATGACATCCGCTTTTCCTCAACGATATGATCTGGATGCTGAAACGGTCCCCGTACTTATAGTCCGCATATACATCTCCATTCCCGTGCCCTGCAAAATGATTCCCTACCCGCTGCATGACACGCTTTCCCTGGCCGACATAATACATATCCTTGTCCAGATTGTGCAGGATGTACACACCGGGAAAATCATGTTTTGCCGCCCCAGAAACCGATTTGATCTTATGGAATTGCCGGGGCGTTAGAGTTTCCGCATGGGAAGCGAGCTTACGGATTCGGTGTCTGATCAGCCAAGGCTGGAGGATCCAGTATATGAGCAACACGACAACAATCGCAAGGAAAATCGCATACGTGCGGATAAAAGCCAATATATCCTGATCGGAAAAGATTATCTTTTTTATTACGCAGAAGACCCACTCCGACCTATGGATTGGTGTGGGATGAATGCGCTCTTCTCTTCACAAAGTTTGGATTTCCCCGTTTCCTCTTTTTAGTTGGCTGTGACTCCACGTATCTCCGGACTACATCCAAAGTCACCCCTCCGGTTGAGGCAAGGAAATAGCTGTCAGACCAGAGTGACCACTTCTCCTTTTCCCAGTAAAACTTACTGAGCTGTTCCCCATAGTCTCGCCTTGCGTTCCGCGATGTCGCGCCCTTCAGTACGCCGATAAATTTTGCCACCGGCTGGTCGATTGGCAGCTCTGCAAGGATATGCACATGGTCCCTGTCACATTCGATCGCATGCACACGGCCTTTGTTTGCCCCGATCATGCGCGTGAAGTCTGCCTTAATGCTTTCAACCAGTTCCCCGTCCAGGCACCTGCATCTGTATTTCGTCACCAGCACGATATGGTATGTTACAAGATATACAGCATGGCCTGTCCTCCGGTATCCTTCCATAAATACACCTCCAATAAATACAAACCAATTCTTTTAAATATCGATCTATGATTGTATTATAGCTGTTTTTTTGGTATAATACAATTATAAATCAATTTACGGAGAGTTTTATGAAACGCTGTTTATGTTCCACCTACCTGAAAAAGAAAAGCGTCCCTGCTGAGGTAAACCGGCTGTTGGAGGCTGACCTTGCCCTTTTTAATAAGATGCGTATTTGCGGGTTCGTCCATCAGAACAGGGGCGCTGCAGGGAAGAAGTCTTTCCATGTGTCCATGAAAGAACAGTACGGCACGAACGATTATTTTGTGACAGCCGTGGAGGGCGCTATTGAGATGGTGCGTTCCTCGCAGGGACAGCTTTTGGGGATGTATATCTCCGATATCAGGCAGGATATCACGGACATGGAGAAAAAAGCCGCTTCCATACAGGCCCGTAGGAAGGACCTCATCAGGATGAAGGAATCCCTGGTCACTTACACAAAAACCGGGGATCTGTCCATGGTCAAAAACTTCCGGTCCAGCGGGATCTCCTTCCAGGGAAATATGGTCCGGGTAGGGACTGGGAAACATTTCCATGTATACCAGAACATCTACCTGTTTGAACATCAATACCTGGAGCCAAAGATCCGCAGGTTAAAAGCGGCTTTCACCAATGTCACGAATGCACTGCGGCGTAAACGGCACCGTCTGGATAAGTTCCTGGAACAGGAGGAAACCCGCGTTTACTCCATATGTTTTGGTTCCAGGAAGCTCATGAAGGGGAATGGGATGCCGCCGGCACAGAGGGACAAGGAATTCCGCCTGCGCCGTTATGGCAGGATGGTCCTTTCCGGCAGGCTGGACTCCACAGCCGGGAATTTCATGGTACGCTACGATCCCGGGACCCACGAGCTTGCCTACCGCGGATCCAGCAGGGAACGGAGGTATGAGCCTGTCGGGAAGATCGAATTCCCCTATGGGCAGGAGATTCTGGATGAAGCTGTAAAAACAGGCGGCACACCGGTCTCCTGGACAATAATAGACTGCGGGAACGCCTGGAGGTTCGACGCCTGCATCACACTTCCGGACTGCAGCTGTAGAAAAAACAGCTACTACGGTGATGGGTGTATCGCTATAGATATCAATTCCGATCGGATCGCGGCGGTAGAGCTCGACAGGGACGGATGCCCCCGCAGCCGGGAAGTGATCCCGCTGAAACTGGAGGGAAGTACCGGACAGAATGAGCAGGAGATCTCCCTTGCTTTGGAACGGGTGTTCCAGACCTGTATAAAAAAACACAAGCCGCTGGCGGCAGAGGATATCGGGGCGACAAAACGGAAAGCCGGGCGATACAATACCGGACAGAAAAGGAACCGTTCCATATCCATGTTCGCCAGTAAAAAGATACGGGAACTCACAGAATCGAAATCCTTTAAATATGGGACCGCCGTGGCATTTGTGTGGCCGTCCTACACCACACAGATAGGAAAGTTCAAATATATGAAACATTACGGTCTCAGTATCCATGAAGCCGCAGCCCTTGCAATAGGCCGCAGGGCAATGGGGTACGAAGAGCGGCTTCCCGTGCAATATTACAACAGCCTTACCGATAAACAGAAAGCCAGGCCAAGGAACCAACAGTGGAAAACAGCCTACAAACGTATGTCTGAAGTAACCTGTAAACAGATCTTAACCGGGGGAACACTCCCCGCGTAACATATACAAATGGAATATCCCGGTATTGCGGATATGCCACGGGAAAACGACCGGACCTCTCAGAGAAAGTTCACCGACGTGTACCCGGTGCAAGGCTTATCCGTTTCCCTGGTGCAGGGTGATTGGCTCCTTTCTCCCCCCCTCCGGGAGGAAGGGCTCTCAAGGACGGACTGGATGGTAACGATATCCGTAAAGAAAGGAACTGTCCGGGACGGACGACAGGTATTGGCACTGATCCTTGTACCATGGGATAAAGACGGACAAAGGTGAACTTTAAACGTTACGCGCCTGCCCGGGCAGGAAGCCACTTCCGATTTACCGCTTGCGGTAAATTGGTCGTGGTAGTTCACCTGGACGTATTGCCTGATAGGGGAAGAAAGGTCCTGAAAAAAATTGTCAAAATCCGTCATCAAGATCAACCATACCTTCCGGATTCAGGCGTTCTGTCCCGTCTGCAGATTCCATATTACCATTGGCAGCTTCATCAGCAAGAATCTCTTCTTCGTCATATATGGCGGAAGGTCCGAGGACAGGGACGACTTCAAAACCGCTTACAACTGCTGCATGCTTTACGAGCTGGTCATCCTTCAGCTTTTCTGCCGCGGCAACAGCGCTGATCATCTCTGTGGCATATTCCGTCTGTTTGCCATTGTCCGATACTGCAAAGGTCATAAAAACAGGGATATGGTATTCGTCACAATATAATAAGATCTCTTTTACCAACGGCAAAATATGTTCCTGATATTCTTTATTTTTGTCAAACATGATTCCTCCTCAAATTCCCACAAGGGCATCCAAAATGCCTGTGATTTCGGAATCTTCCGCTTTATCTACAGGAGCAGAATACTGTCTTACAGGCTTTTTGTTTGCCCCCTTTTCATTGTTACGATTCCTTGTCTTTCCGTTCGGATGAGCACTTTTTTGCTCAGGCCTATCAGAACGGATTTTATCAGAAGAGTGTTTTGCAGGACCGCCTGTTTTGTCTGATCTGTATTTTTCTTTTCTTTTTTTCTCAGGTGTATGGGGTGAAGCCTCTGGCGCTCCATTGTTTTTCTCTAATGCCGTTTTTACAGGTGTTTCTGGCGGTTTTTCAGTTACTTCCTGTTTATCTCCAGAAGGCATATCAGAAGGTATAAAAAAAACCTCATATGGGAACCTGGTGTAAGAGTATCTTATAATGGCTTTGATCGTCCGTGTATTCAGCCTTTTTCCGATGTTATGGAAAAACTCGATCATTTCCGGATCCTCAATCGACAGAGATACAAACATCGGCTCCTCAATCTGCCGTACATAATTTGAAATATTAGGGGGAACAGATATCTGAAACCGTTCCCCCCTCATAACTGCCGATAAAGAGTCCCTGATCAGGCGCTGGAACCCACGCCGGTACAGGCATCTGAGCGCGATCAGGTCGGCATCAGAGGGATAATATAACCTTACCGTAAGATTCATAATCCTTACCTCCTGTGACGTTCCAGATAGCCTACCAGGTAGTAGTAATATCCTCTGACATTGGAATAGACGTTTGAAATCGTCACATCGTTTTTATTGGCACTGACAAGTTCAAGCGTTTCCATGTTTTTCAGGCGTTCCTGGATAAATGGGAACCAGGCGCTTCCTGTCCCTCCTGTGATCACGAGGTAATCATGGTTCTGCAGGTAGTCATAGATCGACAGTATTTTCTGGACTGCCTCTTCACAGACTGCATCGGAATGTTTTAACAGAATGTCCTGAAATTCGATCCTTTTATTTGCCATAGTCTTTCTGTCGAATGAGTTGACATAACCACGACGTATTGCTGTCTGCATTTCCGGCACAGTAATGCCGCTTCTATGGACACGTCTGAGTTCCGCCGCCGTCCTGAGAAAAATCTCATGCATGCCAAGATTATCAAAAGTATTAGATCCTTTAAAAATCCCCGCGGAAATATTATAAGTATCCAAAGTCTTAAATCCTGCATCAAAAATGAGAGTGTTGGATTTCAAGATGGAATAATCGGACTTTTTCTGAACAGCATTGTTATCTGTAATAGAAGACAGGAGAGAACCCATCGGCTGGTCCATCACAAAAATATTCCCTTCTGAAACGGAAAAGATATATCTCTGAAATGGCGCTTTCCCCATCTTCATTTCGAAATTATATTTCCCAGATATCGCCTCCCGGATCAGATCTGTATCCTGATCTTTATATTTCGGCGGCAGCCCTGTCTGGACAACGATTTCTTCGTCCTGATATTTTTTGTAACGGTTGGCGGAAAGCGCCACCCCAAGCCCCGCTTTGATAAGCGCACGGAAAACAGGCGTTGCATAGCGGGTTCTTCCGTACATTTCAGATTCATAATTCATAGAATCCGAAGAGTCCATTGCCTGTGCGGCCTTCTGGCCGATGATCCAGGTCCCTTCCTTATCCCGGATAATGATGTCGGTATCATCCGGGTCCAGGATGCTTTCATCATTCTTCTGCTGTATGGCACAATTCGGGAAGCAGAATACCTTATTGGGAGAAAACCCTTTTACAGCTGAAAAACCGTAATCGATCCCAACAGGCCAGTAACCATTTACTGACCTGTTTTCACGATGCAGACGCTCTGTTTTCGGAGCGTATTCTATCATACTCATAATGGATGCCTCCTTTTAATGGAAAGGAAGTTCATCCGAGGGTGCCGGAGTAAATCCATCTCCGTAAGCAGCACCAGGATCAAAGCCGCCGCCGTAATTTCCGCCATTATATCCGCCGTTGTAACCACCGTTATAAGTGTTGCCAGTATTACCACCTGCATTATTGGCATTGCGGTTCTGAGGAGAATTTGCAGCACCGGTGTTCCCGCCGCCGTACTGTCCACGCGGATGGTTTCCCTGCTGCGGAGTCTGGTTTCCGTTGTTGTTTCCGCGGGATTCAGCGAATTCCATTTCTTCTACATATACATCTGTCGTGTATACTTTCTGGCCTTCCCTGTTCGTATAACTTCCTGTCTGTATACGCCCGCTCACCACGACCTTTATTCCCTGACGGAGGTATTTCTCAGCTACCTCTGCATTTTTACCCATGGACACGCAGCTGATATAATCAGTGTTTGTTTCCCCGCCTCTCTGGCCGCGTCTGTCTACGGCAAGGGTATATCTTGCGATACACAGGTTGTTCTGCCCGTTATTTGAATACCTGATATCCGGATCCCTTGTAAGCCGTCCCATTAAAATTACCTTGTTCATAAAATTATCCTCCTTTTTTTTACGGGATTTTTTCCCTTCTATATTCAATATGTCAGATTATATTTTTTTTTGTTAATTTCCATATAGGAGTGTTTTTTCTTCTCCGTTTCCAGAAGTTTACTTTTTAAACTTCCAGAAGTTTTTTTTTGGGACTTCTTGAAATTTACTTTTTAAACTTCAAGAAGTTTAAAAATCAAACTCCTCAAAAAAATACTCCCGTATGGAAAGCCTCTTTTTCACCCGAGAATCTGACAAAATATTTATATAACTTTATTTTCTGTCACAGAAGCCGTATGCAGAATATCGAAAGTTGTTTTTTTAATTATCTTACATACGTCAATGACTCATGACTAAAGTCACGAGCTTGAAATAGCTTTCAAGACTTTACGTTAATCGGGTATGACCCGGTAGTTGACTAGCCTTAGCGAGAGCTACGTTTTGCGCATCAATACCGCTCCCGACAGTGCCCCCATCGGGGCAGCGGTTCAGGCTACGGATGGCCCCCTGAGAAGGGCGACGACCTGGTGTAAGAAGTGCGCCGGACATTGGCGAGGGGCGAACTACTCCTTCTGGGAGCTTCGGGGCTTTACAGTCCCCGGGAAAGGAACAAGATGATTGTATTTGTAATTGGCCTAACGGGGAAGCGGCTCTGCCCGACTTCTCCGGCAAAGGCAAGGAAATTATTGGAATCGGGGAGGGCAGGGGTATACTGCCGTGTCCCCTTTACCATCCAGCTGAAGTATAAGACGGGAGGGGCTACAGGACCCCATTCCTTTGGCACGGATACCGGGGAACAGCACCTTGGTTTTTCGGTCCGCAAAAAGGGGAAGATCCGTTACAAGGCTGAGGTGGAACTGATCCGTTCCATGGATAAACGGAAACGGCTGGAAAAACGGAAGGCCTACCGCAGGTCCAGGAGGCACCGGAAGACCCGTTACCGCCACCCGAAGTTCCGGTTCCGTACAAAACGGGTATATGTGGAAAAAGGTTACCTGAAGAACAAGGGCGGACATAAAGAGGAGCGCCACTGGAAGAAACTCCCAAATCTTATAGACACCGGTCGCGGTAAGGGGTGGCTCCCGCCATCCATCCAGTCAAAAGTGGACCACTGCACGAACTGGATCCGCCGGTACCTGGACGTGCTCCCGGAAGGGACTGAAACCTGGATTGAGGTGGCAAGGTTCGACATTGCCAGGATGATAGACCCTGGGGTCCACGGGAAATTGTACCAAGAAGGGCGGATGTATGCATGGGAAAACACGAAGGCCTATGTACTGGCAAAGTTTAATTATACCTGTCCGGTATGCGGGAAGAAGTTTAACAGCATGCGTAAACCCCGTATGCATCATGTCACTATGAAAAAGAACGGGGCAACGGATAACCCGGACGAATTTGCTCCAGTCTGCAGCCTCTGCCATACCAGGGAAAACCATCTGCCGGATGCTATTCTTGGAAAACTTGCAAAAGCCTGCAGGCGTAAGGAATACCGGGAGCCGGTCTTCATGAACATCTTAAGGAAGCGGCTGTTCCGGGAATTCCCGGATGCAAGCTTTACTTATGGCAACATCACAAACGCCGACAGGAAGCGGTTTGGATTACCTAAGAGCCACGCTAATGACGCGGCGGCCATCGCTTCCCACAGTGAAGATATGATTGAGGACTGCCCGGACGTGATCTACTTCCGGCAGGTGAGGAAGAAGAAGCGCAGCCTGCATGAGGCAAACCCGAGAAAGGGCAGGAATGCCCCGAACAAGGCAGCCATGCGCAGCCGGAAAAATGTCCCATCTACAGGGGGATTCTACCTGTATGACAAAGTAGAGGACAGCGCAGGAAATGTTGGATATATATCCGGGTTCACCGGGAAATCAGCTTACCTGGTTAGTTTTAATGGGAAATACCTGAAGCGGGAAGGAAAGAGCTATAAGCAACATAACCTGTCCAGCCTGAAGTTTATCCGGCACAGCGGGAACTGGATTTGGAAAACCAAAACGAGCGCGGCTGGATTCCACGACTAAAGTCACGGGAATTAGCCGCACAATCTTAAAGTAAAAGCATGTTCTTTTTTGAGAAAATTTCTTACATATTAATAGTGTAAAGAAGATTTCCAGGAGGGATTGTTTTGTACAGAAAAATTGTCTTATTAACCTGCGTTGCCGCATGCGCCTTATCCGGATGCAGCATTGAAAGAGCGGATCCAAAGGATGGATATTCTACGGAATATCCTGTAACAGCGCTGGAATACAACCTTTTTATCAGCAAAGAGATCGGAGTTGTAGAAAACCAGCTGATCACCCGCATCATGGCGGCAGACAAACTCTTTACCGGTGGAATCCCTGATTTTCCCACGGAGAAAGAGGCTGCGGAAGAATCTGTAAATAAAGTGGCCGAGATCAGGGACGAAATCATAGTCACTATGCCGGCAAAAGAATATGAATCAGACAGGGAGAGTACCCTGAACTTGGTCGAAGATGCCCTGACTGCCCTTGAAGCTTACCAGGATGCATTGGAAAGCGCAGATGAAACTATGATAACCGACGCCGCTTCTGATATGGAAATGTCTTACATCGCTTTAAGCGGCGAGGCTAATAATTATTACGAATAAGGAGGAAAAACATGAAAATAGATTACATTACAGACAGCCAGACTATTGTGGGGCCATATAATAGAAGCCCCCATATCATTTACAGTCATAAAAATTTTGACGGGCTGCAAAATGACGCAAAGATCCTGTATTCCCGTATGCTGGAACTCGCAAGCCTCAGTGTGAAAAACGGATGGCATGACAAAGAAGGGAGATATTATATCTATGTCACCCTGGCGTACGCGGCGTCATTTCTGAAAGTAGGCAGGAATAAAGCACTGAAGATGTTGGCACAGCTGGAAACTGCAGGCCTCATTGAAAGAAAACGACAGGGGCTTGGAAGGCCAAACAGGATCTATGTCAAAAAGATATGTTTAGAAAAAGCAGAAGAGGCAGATATGCTGGACAGCGAACGTTTAGATATTGCCATATCCATGCCGGATATGCCTTATGATACATGCCATGTTGCTGCATGTGTGCCGCAGGAAGGGAAATGGACAGAACAGGAAAGCGTTCCTTCCCGTCCGGTTGAAACTCTGTCAGAAGAGGTCAGCGAAGAAAAAAGAAGGTCAAATCTTAAAAAACTGGGATCCCTGAATGCCATGATCCTTGCGCAGCTTCCACAGTACAGAGACTATGTAGATCTTGTGCCAGACGAAAATAAATGCGCTGAAAAAAATGAGTGTACGGAAGAAAATCCGCCAGTCACAGCAACTGAAGAAAAGGAAGCGGATGATCAGGCTGTGGTATCTGCGGATGTAGATGAGTGCGGCATGTCGGAAATCACAAGAAAAAAGATGGATCTCTTGAAGGAAAGGCTGACGTCAAAAATGCAGCACAGAGAGACCAGACACACGAGACCCCAGAAGTTTAAAAATGAAATTTCAAGAAATTTAGAAATGAAACTTCAAGAAGTTCCAAAACAGGACTTCAAGAAGTTTGGAAATGAAACTTCTATGCCAGATCCTGCCAGTGACAGCGCTGGTTTTTATCAGGATTTGGCCCAGAAGTTTACTTCCGATACCCCTGAAACTCCCAGAAGTTTAAAATCGGGACTTCAAGAAGTTTCAAAATCAAACTCAAATAAAATAGAGTTAGAAAAAGATAGAGTAATAAATAATACTATCTATCCATCTATCATAGGTGGCCCCGATGAGGGGGCACCAAAAACTGCATGCAAAGAAATAGCTAGAACTGCAGAAACAGTTCCTGACGATGAAACAACTATCCCTGACGATGAAACAGCCTGGAACAGGATCCTGCACAAAAGCCTGGAGATCATTCCGGGTGAAGACAAAAGGGCTGATGAACTGATCGGGCTTATGGCTGAAGTTATGTCTTCACCGGATGATGAAAAAATCCGGATAGGAGGGATAAACCGGAACATAGGTGCAGTAAAAGGACGGTTCCTGACACTTACACATGAACACATACAGTATGTCCTGTACTGTCTGGATAAAGCTACGACTAAAGTACATAACATCAAAAACTATCTGCTTTCTGCATTATATAATTCATCTTTGACCATGAATAATTTCTTCGGAGCAGAGGTTTTATACAACAACGGTTGATTTTGTACCATGTCTCTTATCGTTGCAGGGTATTCAGGCCGGTAGGTTCTCAGGCACGGCAAAGGTTGCTTCATGTCCTTTTGGCTGAAGGGGTTCAGGACGGAAGTGATCGGAAAGACACGGCATCTGCTGTGCATGGCTGTGTATGGCTGGAAACATGTCCGGACAGCGAGAACCCAGAGGGCAGCGGGCAAGGTGCAGGTTTCGATTCCTGCGGGGAACGGCGTAAGCCGAAAAGAACAGAAAGGAGGCAGCTAAGTATGGCTGTTGAAAACAGGGTATTCCTGAATGGACGCATAGAAGAAATGCGGATTTCAAAAAATGATAAAAATCAGACTTTTCAGGTGACAATCGGGTTATATGTCATGAGAAGGCCACAGGCAGCGATGGGCAACCAGAGCGAAGTGTCGAAAACGGATATTGTCCTTGTGTATATCCGGGATTTGGACCAGATCAAGTATCTTTCGGACCATAATGCTACCATGGGGGATTTTCTGGGGGTATATGGCGTATTAAGTACGATCAGAGGTCCGAAGCACTTTACGTGCAAATGTGGACACAGGAATAATTACGAAACAGTGGTTTCCTACGTCCATCCCATGTATCTGTGGGTGTACGAAGTCTTTGAGAAACAATTTGAAACCATTCCGTTGTCGAGGATAGAAAGGATGGGCAAGAAAGATGAAATCGTGGAAGTGCTGAATAAGAGAAAGATGGTATCAGGAGACATCATAGCCATGAAAGACCTGGGGCTTGGCAATGATGGGAACTATTATATCCGGATCACAGCAAGGAAAGAACCGGAAAAGGAAGATGTGAATAAATATCTCAAAGCAATGGGTGAAGTGAGCAACCATGTTTTTGCCATGGGGCATCTTTGTGCGGATCCCGTCTATAACCCCAAAGACAACGGCGGAAGAGTCTGTACTTATCAGCTTGCTATTAACCGCAAAGTATATATAGACCAGGACGGGCCAGCTGTAAGGACAGATTATCCATGGGTCAAGTCGCTGGGGAACCTGGCAGACCAGGATCGGGATGCATTAAAAAAAGGCTCTCTTGTGTTTATAGACGGATCGCTTCAGGCAAGAAGGGATTTTAATGTCAAAAGGATCTGCGAAGCATGCGGGGAAGTGTGTGAGGTCAAAGGCCGTGCCATGGAGATTGTGCCATATTCGGTAGAGTATCTGGAAGGTTGCAATAAACCTAATCAGGACGAAAATGAAGAAGAATTTGAGGATGAAGTAGAGGAGGCTTTCGATGGGTATACTGAAGGACAGGATTGATGATATCCAGCCTTCTGACAAGAAGGCGGAAGAAGTCCCGGAACAGGATGTCATGACCGAAGAGGATGCAGAAATCATTGATGACCTTGAAGATATCATGTCGGAAAAGCATATGGAACGCGATATGCGCCACCGGCGCAGGGTAACAGCATTTTTCCAGCTTATCGTTACCCTGGGATGTGTGTATATGGTTTTCCTGATATTCGGCGTAGTAATAACGGGATATACTTACGACCAGAATGGCAAAGTTGTCCCTGTAGTCCTTTCTGTGTCTGATTTAAGCGCCAAAAACGAATATAACAAGTTGTTGGGAGTATATCTGCAGGAAAGGGAACTGTATGAAGAAATACTGACATTGGATTACCGTGTGGCGTCTGGTGTGGAAGATTCCCTGTCTATCGCGCCAGAGTATGAAGAACATTTGGACGCCGTTTCGAACCTGGCTACGCAGATTGAGGCAATGTCCATATCCAGTGAGTATAACCAGATCGTGGAAATGATGCTCACCTGGGTTAAGACGCATATGGCGGCCTATTGCCAGTATATGAGCGCGGCTATATCCCAGAATGATGAATCAGCAGCACAGGAAGCGATCGCTTGCAGGGAAGTGGTCAATAGTTCTTTCCAGCAGATTTCACAAAACCTTATCACGATAGGTCAGAATATTCAGGGGACGGATCTTTCAGACCTGGAAAACTGGTCTCCGGATTCTTATGTTTCTGAGGAAATAGAGGGGGTAGAGAAATAATGGCCGATAATTATGCGGTTTTATACAGCAAATATCAAAGATCAATGGTCGCAGTCAGTGACCTTGAGCAGCAGCGCGACCGGTACCAGAAAGAACTTGACAGGATGACAAAGGAAAGTAAGCAGATCGAAAAAAATGTGCGTACTTTGTGTGAAACCATCCTGAAAAAGGACAGGGAGACTGGAGATGGTTCCAGGGAAGTATGGTTCCGAAAGTCTCTCCTTGAATTGGTTGCTGACGCACAGGACAGCCTGGAAAGATATTTTCCCGGTATCGAAGGGATGCTCCGCTCCCTGCTGGAACATAATGAACAGCGGACAAAAATGATAGCGGAATTAAAGAGGCAGCTGAAGGATAGCGAATCAAAAGCTGAAGAACGGTATTCAGAAATGGAAAAAAGAAAGGATGCCGTGATCGAAAAGCTGTCTGATCAGTTAAAGTCTGGAAATGGACAGGAAGTGGAAGAGATCGATGCGCTGGTGGACCAGAGCAAACAGGAACTTGTGGATCTGGATATGCCCCTCAATGATGGCGTCAGTTTCCATGTAGAAGATGACGATGACATTTCTGATGATGTTGGGGAAGCAGCAGAAGCCCTCTTCGATATGGACGAAGCGGTCTTGAAAAAAGTCCCCAAAATAAACTTTTCCGAAAAAACAAAACGGAAGATCAAGGGAAAAATCGGGGATGTTATTGAAATAAAGGCTGCAGAAGTGCAGGCGCAGGCAGAAAAATTGGATGATATCCAGAAACTTCTGATCGGAGTTATAGGCGATACCGGGTATTCACAGCTGAATGATATCTTTGCCGAGGTTTTAAAAAGAAATCCGAATATCAAATCGGAAAGCCGTATAAATACAGCGTTGTATGGGCTGAGAGGCGATATTAAGCAGGGAAAGAATGTGATTTCCGTTATCATTGACATCCGGAAATGTCCGGTTCCGGGAAGCGGCAATTTTAACGTTTATTCCCTTACGAATTTTGGGAAGACGCTCTACCGTTTCCTCTTCGGGAAAGAGCCGCATGAAGCTGAAATGGATGTGGTGATCCGTCACCACGGCACGCTGGAACACGGTTACGGGATCCTCAAAACTGCGGAAATGATCAGTGAGATGGCTTTCGTAAGGAATTCTGGAGCAAAAGTCATTTCATTAACGCGGCGTAAAGATTATGCGATCAAAACAAAGGATAATTCATCCTATATCCCGGACATTATCCTGATTCAGAAAATGAAGGATGAAGAGCAGAGAAGGTACCTGGAATACGAAACCGGAAAATGTACAAAATCTGATTTCTTTGCAAAGTGCAATAAGATAGCCAGCTTTTCCAGATACCTGAATTTTATTGTACCAAACCAGGAGGTTAAAAACTATCTGCTGGGCGAGATTGAGGAATGGAAAGAACAGATTCTTGCCCCAGGCGCTTTTCCTGGCAAAGGGACGATCCATATCCGGGTAGCAACTTATGATGAGCTGAAAAAAGGCGACAGCAGACATAAATTGCCATGGCCGCCGGAGAAAACGATCAGCTTACCGAAAAAAGAACGAGAAAGGAGAGGGGATTCATGACAATAGAGCAGATCATAGAATCGTTTCGGGCATTCAACATAAATTCCATCAACAACCTGATTTATATTTTGGAGACAAATTTCTGGCTGATACTGTCTATTGTAGGAGTTGTTGCCATCGTGATCATGAACCTGAAGGAAGAACTGGAAGATTATGTTACCGAAGAGCAGAATATTATCTGATAAAGGAGGGTTTATATGCAGGGTGCAAAAAATGTTACTTACATAAAAAAAGCTTCAGGGAAAGATATCACGAAAGCTGTAAAATCTGTACTTTTCCCTGTCGCTGTATTTTTTCTCTGCCTGGTAAGCATTACGATATTTAAGAATTTTGGACGGCTTTTGATGGCTCCTTTACTGGGGTTTATGTGGATCATTGGTGCCGGATGTGCCTTTTGGATGCCGGCCCAGAGAAAATCCATCATTGGTGAGACACTGACTACAATCGCGGTATACAATGGAACTCTTTTGGGGCTGAGGCAGCTGATCGCCATAACAGGAGGCATATCCTCCCAGATGCTTATGGCTACATTCAGCCAGCCTCTGGCCGCCGCATCCGCAAATACGATCCCAGGTTTTTTGCAGAATGCATTGTATATTTCAGCGGCAATGATCCCTCTTACATTTGCGGGCATGCAGTTTAAAAGGATCTTGCAGTTCCGTAGAAGTGCCAATAAGCAGAAAGTCCTGGAGCAGCTTAGAAATATCCGACAGGCTAAGTCAATAACCCATGACTAAAGTCACGGGTCTTAGCCGTGTTTTAGAAAACAATAATAAGTATAAAAACTTTTCTGTATGCGAAGTTATCTCTAATAAATTTCTGACATGATAAAAGAAAGGGGAATAATCCTCTTTCTTTTATTTTTTCTAAAGGGGTGATAATATGCTTTCTTTCCACGAGATGAAGAGATTGCTGAATCCGCAGATTGAAACGCCGCCTGCGGATGATTTCCGTATTCTGGATTCGTGGACAGAGTTTGAAGGGACTGGCTCAGTCAGGGAAAAAAAACTGAAGTATCTCTGTTTTGAGATTTCAGCTATGGATCCGGAAACTGGAAAAAAATATAAATTGTATAAAGCTATTAAATTTGCGAGGGTGGAAAGGCTGCCGAAATCTGCAAAGCAGTCCACATCATTTATGGATATGCAGTCTCAGGTCCTGAGCGGTGTATACTCCGAAGGCTATAATTTTATTACGGTTATAGCAAATATGATCCGGCCTGTTCCTGAAGGTCTTATGTTCCTTTATGGCGTGCAGGGAGTTGCAGAGGATATTGATACCGCTAAGGAGATCGCAGACCTGGACTTTAATGGGTTCATCGGAAGTATCATGGGTACTTTCAGAACCCTCCATCTGCGGACCGCTACAGCAGAAGAGGGGACATGGCTGGAAGAAAAAATGCGCACCATGACCTGTATGACTGCGGTGAGGGGTATTCCAAAAGCGAATACCAGCGGCGAGAATGCTGGGAACAAAGGCATTGGCGGCCAGACATTGAATCCGGATGCAGAAGGCACCCTGGAAGAGATCATTGCCGCAATGTCAGATTATGAATATGTCATTGAGGTGCTGGCAACTCCCGTATACACAAAAACATTGATGTCGTGGCAGTCCCAGACACAAAAACAAATGACGGAATGGTATGGACAGCTGCAGGGACAGAAATCTTTGTCCATGAACCTGTCTATCCCGATGACTTATATGACTTCTCTCGGAAGCAGCCAGGGATGGAGCAAGAATTATACGGATTCCCACAATGTTAGTTATACGGAAGGTGAGTCTTACAATACCGGATATTCCGAAAATGTTGGCGAATCCCTTTCCCAGTCCATAGGGGAGTCTTTTGGTATTTCGAAGGGCCAGTCACAGACAGATACGACAGGATATACGCAGTCTATCAGCCAGGGAGTAACAGAGGGCGTTACCAGAGGCCATACGGTCGGTACTACTCATGGACAGACGCTGGGATATACCCATGGCGTATCTGTTGGGGAGAATGAGGGAATGTCCCTGAGTATGGGCGAAGGCTCGAACTTTGGCACATCCAATACCGTCAACCGCGGTGTTTCCCTGGGAGAAAGCCTGGGGGAAAGTACGAGTCATTCGACCGGAAGCGGAACATCACAGGGGTATTCTACTTCTGAATCTGATTCTTATAGTGTCAGCCAGTCACAGGGTCAGAGTTTCAGTAACTCATATAATACTTCCCATGGGGAAAGTTCAAACCTGTCCCATTCTTTGGGAAACAGCATTTCGCACGGGTATGGAAGCAGTGATTCTGCAGGTGTAGGCGGCAGCCAGACCCATACGGAAGGGAATTCTACCAGCAGCAACATCAGCGGAAGTATTTCTCATAATGAAGGGGACAGCTGGAATACCGGAAAAAATACTTCAAGTGGCTGGAATAACGGATGGAATTATTCAGACGGACATTCTTTTGGAGTAAACGGTGGATTCAATGCCGGTGGATTCCAAGGTGGGGTAAATGGTTCCTGGTCACATTCAGATGGTCACAGCGGTGGTCACTCAAGCAGCGCAGGTAATTCTAATTCAGAAGGCGGCAGTTCCGGAGACAGCATTGGTGTAAATTTTGGATCCGGAAGTTCCCATTCGACTTCCAATTCTTCCGGAAGCAGCTGGAATAGCAGCCATTCTACCAGTGAAAGCCACTCTGTAGGACAGAATGAAAGCTATTCCACCGGGCAGGGAACCAGTTATTCTGAGGGTTACGGTACTTCTTATGGAAATAACCAGTCCCTCTCTTATAGTAATGGGCATACATCTGGAACGGGTACTTCGGTCAGCAATACACAGAATGTTTCTGATTCCTATGGAACCACAAAAGGTACTTCTTATGGACAGACTGCCGGAAATTCCCAGGGTACAAGTTCCGGAAATTCCTACAATATTTCACTCAGCAAGACATTGGGGCGCAGCGTAAGCAGTTCTATGTCAGAAAGCGCCAGTGAGAGTATTTCCGAGTCTGTTTCTGACAGCCTGAGTAAATCTGTGAGCCAGTCAAAAACACAGTCGATCGGGCAGAATAAATCACGGGCGATCGGGCAGTCCTCCAGCGAATCTTATACACAGTCCATTTCCAATGGGACTGGGAAGAGCTGGGGCTCTTCGGAAAGTGTAAGCAAAGGAAAATCCTATGGGGAAAGCGAGGGTACCAGTAAAGGCACGTCTTTGGGTAATACCGGAGCGGTGACTATGGGATCGTCCGGCGCTATGGGTATCGGACCATCTATCGGTTACAGTAAGTCATATCAGTGGCTGGACCAGGAAGTAAAGGATATCCTGGAACTTCTGGAGTACCAGAACGAAAGATATAAGAAGGCTTTACGCGGAAATGGTGCTTTCTATACATATGTTTATATAGCATGTGACAGCATGGATGCCCTGGCGACTGCCCAGGCGGCGGCAAAGGCAACCTGGCAGAATGAATATGCCATGGTACAGCCTTTACAGGTGCTTGAGCTTTCAGATGAGGAACAGCAGCACCTGCTATATCATTTTACAGCGTTTTCGGCAGATGTAAGCCGGGAGAATATTGCGGGGATCAGTGATTATAAATATGCAACCGTCCTGCTCCCGAATGAATTTGTAGCATATTCTCACTTGCCGCGAGTGTCAGGCGGTGGCATTGATACGGCGATCGATGATATCCCACAGTTCCGCCTGCCGGGTCTGCTCCGCGGAGAGATCTATATGGGTACCCAGATCCGGACTGAATACTATACCTATAAAAATGGCTATAAGTCCCAGTTTGACTACCGGATCAAAATTGATGAACTGATGCACGGGGTATTTACCGGCCAGTCACGGTCCGGTAAAACAGTCGCGGCAATGCGTTTTATCCGTGAACTTGCAAATGCCAGAAGGACATCGACAGGAAAGCGCTTGCGTATCGTGATCATGGACCCGAAGCAGGACTGGAGAGGGATCGCCAGATTCGTTGAGCCGGAAAGGTTCCGTTTTTACAGCATGGGAAACCCGCATTTCCGTCCGATCAACCTGAACCCCTGCAAAATCCCCTATGCGGTAGAACCGCAGCATTGGATCGATGGTATTGTAAATATTTACTGCAGGGCATATGGACTTATGGAGCGAGGCAAGCAAATGCTGTCAGACGTTTTTTATAAGCTGTATGAGGAAGCAGGCGTATTCCGGGAAGAAGACGCCGAAAAACCTGAGACGTGGCATAAAGATCCCTTAACAGGGAAGATGCCTCTAAATTGGGACTGGAAGAGGGAGGTATCCTGGCGTTCAGCTGTTGTTACATTCCATAAGATATATAAGGAGATCGAATACCGAAAAGAATCTCTTACCGCTGGAAATAAGAGGGCGGGAAATGATACGCTGGATGCTTTCTCCAGATTGACAGAGAGGTTGTCCTGCTTTAACAGGGAGTTTTCTATTGAATACCGTCTGTTTTCTAAAGAGGATGATTTTAAAGCTTTAAATTCCGTAGGTTTGGGGTATGGCGTAGATGAGCTGATCGGTGAGGATGACATAACGGTATTTGAGTCATATGGCCTGGAATCAACATTCGCCAATTTCATCTTCGGTATTCTGACTTCTGGATTTTATAAGTACGCAAAATCTTTTGAGCGCGGATACCTGAACCCTGCACAGTATGAAACCGTGCTGGTGATCGAAGAAGCAAATAAAGTGCTAACCGGAAGCGATACCGCAGGGACCGGAGGGCAGGGAATGCCTTCCCTGTCTGGTCAGTCGGAATTTGAGGAGATCCTGGACCAGTCTGCCGGCTACGGGCTTTTTATCATCGCGATCACACAGAAGATTTCGATGATGCCATCCAGTATCGTAGCAAACTGCGGATTATTATTTGCAGGGAAACTTTCCCAGCCGGAAGATGTCAACCTGGCAGTCCGCATGATCGGCCGCGAGGAACGGATTGACGACAGGGATGTCGTGAAGTGGTTCCCAAAATCCCCGACGGGATGGTTTATCTGCCGGTCGAACCGTGGATATGATTTCCGTGATGCGGAACCAGTCCTTGTGGCGATCGAACCACTCAACAATGCTACGATCTCCAACGCGGAGCTGAATGAGATATTATTGAAGAAAGAGGTAAAACAGGCGATTTCTGCCTGACAGGATTATGTTACGGATTAATAAGGATTGTTTTATCAATGAAGATGATATTGAAATGATATGTGAATATACCGGAAAACCCCTTTTGGAATTTGTCCGCACAGCAAAAAAAGAGGGGCGATTACGGGAGGTTCGCGGAAAAAATGGTTTAAAAACTGCTTTTTTTCTGAAAGAAGGGTATATCTTCCTGGCACCTTTTACGGTAGACACGTATTTGAAGCGGTGTGATGAATCTGCTTATTTCCAGGCCGGCGGGATTTACCTGAAAAAAAGTGCCGTCAGGGAGATTTCTACAAAATTAAATGCCGGTCATCAGAGGGAAATAAAAAAAGCTAAGGAAGAAAAGCGGTTTTTAAATCTGACAAAAAATAAAAAGACATCTCATTACTTTTTCATGTGGTCCGGAAGGATATATTCGGTCCATGCCAAAATTGCTTTGGATTGATAAAAGAACTGCTGTCCCTCTTCGGGATAGCAGCTCTTATTTTGGGAAATTTCTGACATATTTATTCTGAAAGGAGGATTTTATGAAGAAAAATAAGATTATTGCAATTCTCTCTGTTTGTGCGGTGGCTTTCTGTGCGTTGGCGTGTTTCCTGATCTATCAGTATATGTCGCCCGCCCGGGACACGATCTACGTCTTTAATGATTCCTATTCCATAGGGGAACAGGTAACGGAAGATATGCTGTCTCCGGTACAGGTGGATTCAACGATCACCGTTGCAGGAAAAAAATCAGGGATAGAAACGAGGTTTGTAACACCGGCAGAGTATGCGGCTGTCCTTACGTCTGGTGATTCCCTGCGAATGGATGTATCAGAAGGAATGCCTCTGACAACTTCCATGCTTTCAACGACTGGCGGTTCTACTGTTGAAATGAATATGCAGTCTGATTCAATCGCGGTCACTGTGGCTGTGGATCCGATCACAGGAATATCAAATGACCTGAAGGAAGGATCCCGCGTCAATGTGTATGCCTCTATTGATGCAGAGACAGAACTTTTGCAGCAGAATAAGCGAGTGCTGGAAGTGTTTTATGAAGAAGGCGAGATCACTGGTGTTTCTATTGAAGAAAACGCTTCTGAATCCATGGAGCTGATCTATGCAGCCACATACGGTAAGATCTATCTTGGACTGGTGGATGGAACTGGATATCAGGCAGTTGAAGACGGCATGGTTTACAGTCCGTATACACAGGCGTTAAATACTATTTCTGATGATGCTGCTGAGACGGAGGCACCAGATGAGACAGAGGCATCAGATGAAACGGAAGCCCCTGCTGAAACAGAAACAGCCCAGGAGGAAACAGGAGGAGACACGGTATTTACACCGGAGTCATGATTTTTTCGAGAGGAGGAATGGCGGCAGTTGTTGCCGCCGGTGACTTATGAGGAAAATTTTATTGGTAGATTGTCAGAGAGAATTTATGCAGGATCTGGAAATGGCGTATACTATCGAAATATCCATGGACTATTCCCTTCGCTGTCTTTCTTCAGCTGCCAATCTGGATCAGATTGTTTCCAGTTACAATCCGGATCTGATCGTTCTGTCATATGAGATCATGCAGAGCAGGGATTCCTGGAATTTTGGAAAAATCCCGGTGGCATATTTTGGAAAAAATGAGGATGAACTTGAAAAGGGAAGCCTTTATCAGATCCCGTCTATTGGAATCTGCAGTGATTCAAAGTCCACTTTGGAAAATCTGAAAAAAGAGCCTTATCGTGTATCACAGAAACATATTAAAAAGAAACCGGTAGAAAAGCCGGAAATCGAAAAAAAAGCGGAAAGAACCAAACAGATTGATCCGGTACCGCCCAAGAAAATTGTTCCGGATATAGAAGAAATCGAAGAAATGGATGAACCGGAAATAATCGAAGAAAGGCAGATAAAGACTGGAAATAACAAAGCTGTTTCCCGGTCCAGCAAGGGTTTTGAGCAGAAAGATCCCGGAAAAAATGATTTTGATGTTTTACCGGGATTGGAAAATGATCTGGAAGATTTATATTATTCAGCACCTGATTATAATTTTTCAGATGTTGTATCTTCAGATAGTAAGACATCCGCAAAAAAAGAAGACTATATTGAAAAAAAATTTCAAGAAGACCGCGCTCCGAAAAAGAGCGGGACGAAAGTAGTTACAGTGTACTCTGCGAAGGGAGGAGTGGGGAAAACAACCATTGCTTCTGAACTGGCAGTTTATCTTTCCCTTGTTAATCTGGGAAGACGGAAACTCAGGGTCTGTATTGTAGATTACAATATTGATTTTGGAGATGTCCGGGCAACCCTTAATATGGATTCGCGCGGAATGAACTTAACTGCATGGGCTTCTGAAATTAAAGAACTGATGGAACGGGGATACCGGCCCAATGAGATCCATTACTCAAAAGAAGAGATTGAAGGATGGCTGAGAAAAGATGAGCGCAGCGGACTTTATGTCCTTCCTGCCCCAATTTCCAATGAAGACAGTATGGACATATCTTCTGAGGCACTGGATATCATCCTCCGGAACCTTGTTGATAACGGTGGATTTGATGTGATCGTGTGCGATACGGGGAATAACACCCGAGATTCTACTGTGACAGCACTCCGGTATGCCGATGTCATCCTGCTTCTGATGACCCAGAATGTGAATACCGCTATCTGCGATAAATCTTTCATGGCTACAATGGAAATGCTGGATTTCGACCTTTCACACACAAGGCTGGTGATCAACAATATCATGCCGCAGAAAGTGACAGGAATGTCTGTGGAGGAAATTGAGGAGTATTTCCCATTTGAATGTATTGCGAAAATCCGGTTCAACGCGGATGTGATAAAAGCTACCAATATCGGGGAACCACTGGCTTTTCAGCCGGATCATCCTTTTACCAGACAGATGCGGAATATTGTGGCTTTTGTACTTGATGATGATTCTTTCAGGGAGGAGGAACCTGAGAAAAAGAGCCTGTTCGGAAGGCTTTTTAAGAAAAAGGGGGCGAAATAATTGTCAATCATTCGCAATGAATTACGGAATAAAAAAGATCTGTTGAAAAAGATTGATGAAAAAGTTTCTAATGAGCAGATCGTACCCACCCAAACAGAAAAAAAGACGCTTCAGGACATTATCCGTTCTATTTCAAGCCAGTTCAGTAAAGAGTTGACTGATCCCAATATAGATAAGGAAATATTGAATGAAAAAATCCGGAAGGCGATAGAAAAAGAGATCAGCCAGATGGATGTAGAATACGAAAAGAGAAAACGGATTGAGAAGCTGGCTATTGACAATATTATTGGACTGGGACCGCTCCAGCAATACCTTGACAATCCGCATATCACAGAAATTATCGTCCAACGCTACGACAATATCTGCGTGGAACAGGGTGGAAAGGTGTACTCTGTGCCGGCTGTTTTTTCAGATGAAGACAATCTGCGGAATGTCATCAATAGGATCTTGCAGCCGGTAGGACGGGAAGTAAACCGAAGCACACCTATAGTAGATGCCCACCTTTCAGATGGGTCCCGTGTCTGTGCGACAATCCCTCCCGTATCCCCCAAAGGATCTACGCTTACGATCAGGAAATTTAATAACCAGATGATGACGGCAGCAAAGTATATAGAACTGCAGTCCTTGTCCCAGCAGATGCTTCTCTTTTTAAAACTCTGTGTGCTGGGTAAGGTTTCCATCTATGTGTCAGGCGGCACTGGTACAGGAAAGACAACTTTCCTGAATATGCTTTCAGCTTTTCTGCCGGGTGATGAACTGATTGTTACGATTGAGGATACCCTGGAACTTCAGTTGAAGCAGAAAAACGTGCGTTCTCTGGAAACAAGGCCGATCACTGGAGGAACGATGGAGTCAATAGATATGTCTGCATTGGTAAAAGCTTCCCTCCGTATGCGGCCCAGCAGGATCATTGTTGGTGAGACCAGGGATGGGGCAGTGGTATCGCTGCTTTCTGCCATGAGTACCGGTCATGAAGGTTCCATGTCAACTGGCCATGCCAATTCTCCGCGTAACCTGGTAGATGTCCGTATCCCGACCATGATGGAAATGGATAAGACCACTTCATTTTCAGAAAGGGCGCAGGCGCTGATGATCGCAGAAGCGATACAGCTTATCGTGCAGTTGAGGCGTCTCCCGGATGGTAGACGTGTCGTTTCTCAGATCTGCGAAGTTTCCGGCATTGGAAAGGATGGGAAGGTTGTCCTGAATGATATCTACCGTTATGATTTTACAACGGATGAATTCCAGTACACCGGCAATTTTCCGCAGAAAATAGCGGATCATATTGCATATTTCGGTTATGAACTGGATGAGGATTTTTTTACAAAGTAATTTTATGACATATATTCTTTAGGAGGACTCTATGAAGAAAAAGATTTTTTTTACTATCTTAACATTATGGCTGCTGCTGTTATTTGATTTTAGCGGCATTGCCCTGCTTTTAGGCTATGTGATTTTCCGGGGAAGCACCTGTAAATGGCTTTCCGAAAGATTTTATGTGGTACAGTTTGTCCACGTCCTGATGATGAAAGCCTATCAGGCGTTATATGTATTTATAACCTGGCTTCTGTATCATCTGTGCGATGTGTCATGGTTTAAATCGGCATGGATTGAAACAGGAATGTCCGGTCTTGATTTTATGCACGATTTTTATGCGGCATTCAGTGTTGCCCTGAATTGGATCACGATTGCTGTGGCCGTTGTATTTACAGTGGTCTATCTGGTTTCTGTTGGTAAAGAGAAACATGTAGAGGAAGAAAAAATCGAGGGTACAGAAGAACAGGAAAAACAGGAATAATATAAGGGAGGGGCCTTATGGAGTTTATTCCCATTTATTTATTGGTTGTTGCCGCCGTTGCAAGTGTTACCGCCTTGCTGATCACAAAAGTAACGGTCAAGGAAACGGTTTTAAAAAGCGGGCGGCCAACAGTGATAGAAAATTACATAAGAAAATTAGAGCATGACCTTGAAAGAAGCCGTGTGAAGATAACTGCTACAGAATATATCGTCATGCAGATCGGATGTCCGGCGTTATTGGCTTTTTTGGCGTATTTCCTTTCTGATGACTATTCCCTGATGCTCGTACTGATCCTTTTGGGAGTCATGCTTCCGCCAATGGCACTCACGCTGAAAAAGGGATCAGAAAACAAAAAATTTGAGAACCGTTTTGTCCGCGCGCTTGCGCAGATGGCGGCTGCGCTTCATGCAGGGGCTACGATTGAACAGTCTATTGAATCCGTCATAGATTGTGAACTTTTACAGGAAGACATCCGGAATGACTTCCGTGTGCTTGCATCCAAAATGAAACTGGGAATCCCGATTTCTCAAGTTTTTTATGAATTTGCAGAACTTACAGAAAGCAAGGACGCATATGATGTAGCTACAGCGATCACGATTATGCTGGACGTCGGAGGAGATGCAGGGGTAGCGGTGGAAAAGATACAGAAGAACATCGAGGACCGGCTGCTGTACCGTAAGAAGCGAGAGAGTATGATGACAGAATCCAAAATGATCGCGGTTTTTTCTGATATTATGCCGATCCTCATTATCATTGGGACATACTTTTTTATGCCGGATTCCATTCACTCTTACTTCCAGAATTCGACCATGACTATGATCTTTGTAACAATTATTATTCTTCTTTTAGTCGGCTCTGTTGTTGTACATCGGATGTTGGCAAATAAGATCGACGCAAGCTGATAGGGGGGTGATTATTTGAACTTTAGACTGATTTCCGTTATGATCCTTGTAGCCCTCTTTGTGGCCTGTGTATCTGTACTGATAGGGATTTTTGTTTATGATAAAAAGAATAAATCTATTCTACAGAAAGACAAGACGAAAGATTGGCTGTTTGCGGATTTCCAGAAAACAGTATATGGGCTTTTTTATAAAAAAGAACCTGCTGAAAAGCTGTGCGGGATCGATATAGACAAATTCCAGCGGTACTGCAGGATTTTGCATCAGAAACCTGATGTGAAAAATATTATAAGCCTTCGGATCGAAGGATTTGTTATATTTATGATCTGCGGAATCCTGGCGTTGCTGACAACCTACAGTTTGTATGTAATGTGTTTTTTTATCGTAATTGGCCTTATCTGCTTTTATGGGATGGCAATGCTTCCTATGAAAAATATTGAGGCAAAAGCGGAAGAAAGGCTTTTCCAGATAAAGGATGACCTTCCGCGGTTTCTTGCTTTATTGGAAAAGGCAATGGATCTCCCGATTGATCAGGCGATCCTGATAACGGCTTCGAAGTTTAGGTCCCCTCTAGCGGAAGATCTGATGGATTGTATCCACCAAGTAACGCTGGGGGCGGACGGTTGGCAGTCAACTTTAATGGATCTTGCAAAAACCTATGATATAGAGTCATTCAACGATCTTGTCCTTGAGATTGTGAATGCATATGAGCAAGGTGTTAATATACGTCCCCTCATCAACAGGAAAGCTTATGAAATTGAGCAGACCCATCTTTATGACGTGGAGACGCATGATGCACAAATAAAATCCATGATCTTTCTTCCGATCATAGGATTAAAGGTCCTGCCGCTTATGGCATTGATCTGCTTACCCATGTTGTCAGACTTTTTATAATTGTGAAAGGAGGGATAACCGATGTGGAAGTATGCAAAAAAATTTGTAACAGAGGATGAAGGAATTGAGACCATCGAATTTGTGGCGCTTCTTGCAGTGGCTGCTGTCCTGATCACCATCGTTGCTGCGATTGGTTCAAAGATGGCTGCAAAAGGCAATGAGGTTGAGACTAGCATTGGAACAGCTCTGGATTCGGTAGGTAATTCCTGATTAAAGACTGGCAGGAGAATATTCTCTTGCCAGTTTTTTTTGTCAGAACACTTGTTCTTTTCTTTGTGGTATGATATTATTTCTCAAAAAAGGAGAAAACATATGTTCACAAAAGACGATTATGAGGATATTATCGATCTGCCACACCATGTATCACCGACACGCCCGCCAATGCCCATGCGGGCCCGTGCAGCGCAGTTTACCCCATTTGCCGCGGTACGGGGGTATGGAGATGCTGTACTCGAAACTCAGCGTCTGACAGACCGGGAAATCGAGCTATCGGAAGAAGAGAAAGCCGTACTTGACAGAAAAATGCAGTTTCTTGTGCAGGTACAGAAATCCCATCCGGAAATCCATATCCGGTATTTTGTCCCGGACGCAAGAAAAAGCGGAGGCGAGTACCGTGAAGTCAGCGGAAAAGTAAAAAAGATAGACATTTATAATAAGATTCTTTTTCTGGATCAGGGCCACATGCTCCATATCTCATCCATTTCGGATATCCAAAGCCCATTATTTGCAGAAGAATAGTATTATGTTATATCAGCCGGCGCAAAATAAGCGCCGGTTTTTTGTGTCCATACGGAGAACAATTTCTGACATATTCTTTATGAAACGTTCAGAAAGGAGGATTTGTATGGACATCAAGTACATCCGGGAATTTGTAAAAGATGAATCCGGAGTTGAATTGATCGAATGGCTTGCAATTTTAGGTGTGGTGGCTGGACTCATCATTATTGCTGCCGAGGTTGGTGAAAAAGTCAAAAGCAGATTGAGCCATGCAGCAAGCTATATATGATAAGCCATATATCATTTTTTTCACACTTGCAGTAGTTGGGGCTTCTGCGTGTTTTGATGCAAAATACCGCAGGGTACCTAATTATATTACTTTTCCAGCTATGGTGATAGGTCTGCTGCTGGCAGGCTTTCCTTTCACAAAAGAATCTTATATCCGCCTATTTGCCCTGCTGATCATATTCCTTTTGGGGCAGAACCGACTTATGGGGATGGGAGACCTGAAAATGATCATGGCGGTGGCCGCTTTGCGTGGGTATCGGGAGGCATGGTGGATGTTCCTGCTTGGGGTTCTTATCATGACAGCATTTTGCTTCTTGACAGAGCCGCGCCAGACGGCAGAGGCATTCCGTAATGTATTCCGATTATTCAAATATCGTACAGGGACACTGGAGAGGAACGGGAAGGAATACCCATTTGCTGTTTTTCTCGCTTTGGGATACCTGTGGGTCTGCATTTGGAGGGCTGCGGCATGAAAAAATTTTTATCAAAGAAATTTTGGAAAAAAGGAAGCGGCGAGATTATCGGATTTTTAAGCGTCCTCCCTGTCATTATTTTTCTGCTGGTTATGCTGATCAGCATAGCCCAGATGGGATCGATAAAAGAACGGATGGAGTACACCACTTACGTTGCAGGGAGAGCGGCTGTTGTACAGAAGGATTTTTCGTCTGCCCGCAAAGCGGCATATGAAACCGCACAGAGGGATCTTCTTAATTTCTCCAATACTTTTGAGCCTGGGAGCTTAAAAGTAACACTCAGGATCATTAAGAAAACCGGGTCTTCCACATCCAATAAAGATTGGAAAAAAGGAAATTATCTGTCCTGTACGATATCAGTTAATACGAAAACCCTCAGTCCGCTTATCAACGGAAAAAAATCCTGCACCCTTACTATGATGATCGAGCGTCCGACAGACGATCTTGACAGCATATTGCCATAAGGGGGGGTTCGATTGTTTGTAAGACAGAAAAAACTGTATCTGCTCCTGCACCGGTTCCGGCAGATTGACTGGAAAAAGGGAAGCGGTACGGTTATGTTCTATATCTGTATGATGTGGATCATAACATTAACTGGTATCATGTTTATCGAATACTACCATACTTTTTCCAGTGGAGCGAAAACACAGCTGTCGGCGGATATTATTGCAGACGGCGCAGCTTTTGCGGGTGATAATGGATGGGGCCTGGACAAGACAAAGGCAAAACAAACTGCCAACCAGTTAAAAAAACTGAATAAAAAAGAAATCGAAGATGTCTCTACCAGCCTGACATTTTCTACAACGGATGGAAAGGGAAATGTGGTAAGCAATAAAGCTTCCGACCAGAACAACACGGTTAATGCAACTTCAAAACTGCGGTCCCAAACTTTATATGAAAACAATACATTACGCACCACCAGAAAGGCGTCTACCAGGATCACTTATTCCGGTGGAATGCGGATCGTCCTTGAAGCTTACCGGCATTCCTGGCAGTATTCCCAAAAGAATGGAACAAACAGTCAGACAAAATATGTCTGGGGAGGCGGACACGGAAGCGATGACCTTTCCTGGGAGCAATACGCAGACTGTTCCGGATTCGTTTCCGGAGTATACCGGAAATGCGGGTATTATATTCCAGCCTGGGCCTGTACCTGGAACATGGAATCCATGGGAACCCTGGTTGGCACAGGTGCCGGCGCATATGAAAACGCACGCCCTGGTGATATCATCCTTATCTGGTGGAGCAGTGCCGGAGGTCCTTCTGATCATGTTGCGATATATGCAGGTCAGAAGAATGGAACCCATTACATGATCCATTCCCGTGGCGGAAGCGCGAATACGATTCTTGCCCCAGGCAGCGGGCCTACCGGTGGAGTAAACCTCACTCCTGCTGCAACATCTGCTGCTCAGATCATGATACGTCGCATTGTGGATACTTCCGCAGAAGTATATGAAACACCATCGTCTACGATCAACGGGCTGACAGAAGATGAATCCGTGATCTACAGCGGCCTCAGCGCGGCAGGATTTTCGGATGTCTGTATCGCGGCGATCATGGGTAACTGGATGGGAGAAGGTTTGAACCACGCAACCACGGTAGAAGGGCATTATACCTATGATGCCGGATCCTTTAATGCTACCTATGCGGACCAGATACGAAACGGACTGGTTTCCAAAGCAGATTTCGTTTACCACGGATACGGCCAGACTGGCCATGCCGGCGGTTGGGGATACGGGATCGCTCAGTGGACAACCGTAGATTGGGCTAATCCTTTTAATGACAGAAAAGCAAAACTCTGGGATTTTGCAAAAGAAAGAGGGTCTAATGTAACTGATCTTTATACGCAGGTTGCTTTCGCAATTCAGGAATTTTCTACAGAGCGACCTCTGATAAACAGTCCTACTTTCCGTAACATGACGGATATCGCAGAAGCAACGAAATTTTTTATCCGGAATTATGAAGGCATTTATGATGCGTCTGTTCCAAAGAGAATCGCGTATGCGCAAGAGTATTACAATAAGATCCATTGATTTGCAGGAGGCCTTTCTTGGCCTCCTTTTTTTGGAAAATTCTATATTTTCGGGAAATTATCTTTTATTTTTCTTTGTTTTACAGGAAATTAATTCTGTGGCTGTTTTTATAGCTAGAATCATGGCGAGTTACGGAAGTGGAATAACTGACATATAATTTATGATTTAAAAATTGCGAAGAAAGGAGAAAAGATGAAGTACGAAACCATGATTTTTTGCAAAATTCTGTCAGGATTGTACCAGCAGAAAGTTTTCTCTAAAGAGAAAAGAGACCGGATGGTGCATTCCTGGCAGGACAGCACAGCCCTGGGTGATACGGAAAAAATGATCTGTCTCGTCCAGGAGGTTTCTGCCGCAAATACGAATCCCGTATGGCGTCAGGAACTGAACGAGATCCTGGAAAGGATTTGAAATTTTTTTTTAAAAAAGGAGGAAAAATTTATGAAATTTATGAAGGAAACCTCTAAGCTGCTTGACAGCTGGAGTGTGTCTGGGAATGATTTTCAGACACTGTATAAGGAACTTGAGGAGTTGTCGGCAAGGACGAAAGTTCTTCCGATCAACAGCAGGGATATCCGGATCTTTACTTTCCAGAAGATGAAGGAGAAGGAGATTTTCGGATTCCTCCACAGTGGGCAGAAGTCTATTGCCTACACGCTGCCTAAAAATGAAGAAGAAACGGAAAGCGGATTGGTCCAGGAACTTGAATCAAACCGGCTTATGTTTCTTATGCGCCAGGACAAAATGTGGAGTACAAAAAAGGTCCTGCGTACCCTTAGCCAGAGGGCGGGGAGCAAAATGGGAGATTTCGCTATGTGCGATGACCCCGTTGTCTCCTTCCATAGAAATGCGGGGTATGCAGCGTATATGACCGTAAACCCGTCTGATTGCATGGTCTTATACCGTGAGATCGGAGGGATCAAGAAAGCATACGCGGTTTTTACGGACGTATACAAAATGATCCCGCAATTTCCTATCGTCAAGGATCTGATCGAAGCTTTTGAGAAAGAGATGGGGCAGGCTGTTCTGAAATGTTATAGCATTGACAACTATCAGACAGATATCCTTGTTACTTTCCCAAAGGTAAGGGACGATTTCGCGAGGACTTATAACCTCCCCGTCAAACTTTCCCCGGGCCTGCATATCCATATGTCGGATGTAGGCGATTCGTCCTTTATAATCCATGGGATGATCGGTGTAAGGAATGCGATTGTCTATATTCCTGGAGCGGAGTATACGAGGCCGCATACCAAAAAAGCGTCCCTGGACCAGATCAAGAAAAATGTGGAAATGAAAGTATTTGCAGAGTACACAAAGGTTCCAAAGCGCATGTTGGAACTCTTGATGATCGACGTAGACGATACGGAAAGCCTGATCCCGAAGTTATTCAAGTCCTGTGGATTTGAGCGCGCGATCGGGCGGATTGCAACAAAAAAGCTCATGGCGGAAGTCCTGCAGAGCCTGGGTTCAAAAGCGACTGCCTACGAAGTCGCAACACTCCTTCTGGAATATGAAGAGGAGTATGAACGCAAGCAGCATTTCTATAACGGAACAGGGATAGACGCTGTGAGAAGCGCGTTCATGAACGCGTTGTTCTTTAACTATGATTAAAGCAACCGTTGGGGATGCTTTAATCGTAGGCGGGCGCATAACATCCATAAAAACGATAGATGCCGGAAAAATCCTTATTACGATCGACCATGATAAAAAAGTGGAGTTCCGTAACAATGGAAAAAAGAACCGCGCGGATATCGTGAAGCGCCTGGATCTGAAAAAAAACGACAGGATCCTGGTCAGTGCAGGGAAGAGCAAGGCAGACCCGTCTTATCTCTATGGATGGGATATCTTCCTGCAGGGAAGTGTCTCTGTGAAAAATGCTTCCCTTTTGACCGGATGTATCAGTAGGATCATTCACGGTGTAAAGGATGATGTGCTGATCATGGAATCTGATGGCAGGGAGAATACCATCAAGATCCATAAACCAAAGAAACCATTAAAAGAAGGAGACGAAACGACAGTCTTATGTTTCTGTTATCGGAAAAAGAACTGCTCCAAAACTTGTAAGGGGGGAGATCTTTTCCAGTGCATTTTATGCAGCAAACAGAATATGGCAAAGAGATATGTCGGAATCGTCTCCGAAATATAAGGAGGAAAAAACATGAAGGTTAGAAGCTTGAGATTTGAAAAAGATTATGATCTGCAGCTTTATGCGGTAGAGGAAAACGCGCTGGTTATCCGGCACAGGTCCCTGGAGAAGATCTATTGGGAGCTTCCGGATAAGGAACGGCCCAAAGCTGAATACGAGGTCCTGGACCTTGCAAAGCTGCCTGGAATCCCGGCACTTTTTGCGATCAAATGCATTATGACGTCTGGGGACTTCCGCATAGAAACAATCGGGGAGTTCACCTGTATAGATTGGGATATGTCCAATCTGATAAAAAGGTCGTTCCCGTTATCTATGTGCCAGAATCGGGCGTTCGACCGGGCTTTTATCCGGTATATGCAGTTCGAGATTCCGAACGGTTCCGATGTATTCGGGCTGTATTCTTCTGAGGAGATCGCGATCAACGGACAGCAGGAATGGAATCCGGATACAGCGCCAGGATTCAATCAGGAAGAGGATAATGTCATAAAGCCCAATCCTGAAGAATTTGAACCTGGTCCTGAGCCTATGGGAGTGCCGCGGGAGGACTGGGGAGTAGAGGACGCTATCTCACCGGATTCCCCGCTTGAACCCTCTGAGCCGGATAATGGTGGTTTCCCCGGATTTAACGGGGATATACCCGCACCACCAGATATTCCTGGCTTAGGTATGCCGGATGCACCGCAGGGGTGGAATAACGGGCCGGATCATTTCCAGCCGGATATCCCACATGCGCCGCAGAACGCCATGGGGGAGATGAATGGAATCCCGAATGCTCCTGCAATGGATGAGCTTCCGCCCCTTCCGCCTATGGAGGATGATCTTCCGTTTACGGTACCCGGAAGCGGTCCGGCGGTTCCGTCTGCTCCATCTGCCGCCCAGAATGGGTACCAGCAGGCTCCTGCCGGCAGCCCAGTAGATGTCTACCGTGTGTCGTTTGATATCGGCACTGGACGTACTCGGGTGGAGACAAATCTGGGCATCCTGTATTTCGACTCCTACAAAAAGAAGTGGGAGAATACTGGCATTGACCTTAAAGGCGCAAGCCTTGATGAGGTCTACAGGAAAGCTTCAGACCTTATCCGGCAGCCGCTGGCTGACTATACCGGGATGACGTTGCAGTAACGGGGGCGCAAGATGCGCTCCCTGAAAGGAGGACATATGATCTGGAGGAACCTGAACAAAAACCGCGGCCTTTTAAATGAGGCCGCAAAAAGCCGGGCGTTTATTGTGTTCGACACGGAAACAACCGGTTTGGGTGCAGATGCGGAAATTGTAGAACTTGCTGCCTGCAAGTGCCTGTTTTCGCAGGGGGAATTTAAACCCTACGATACACTGCACCTGTACATCCGCCCATGTAGGCCCATGACGGAGGACGTGGTTAAGATCCACGGCATCACCAATGAATTCCTTGCAGAAAAACAGGCAGAAAAGGATCTTTTCCCTATCATAAAGGAATTTTTTGGGCCTGATCCGGTACTGGGGGCTTATAATTCCGCCTTCGATGTACGGATGATGGATGCCCTTTACCGGCGATGCGGGGAAGTATTTACCGTAAAAACAGAAGTAGATCTTTTGAAAATCGCAAAAGATGTTTTTTGCGAGGTAAAGCTTCCGAACCATAAGCTGGGAACGATCGCCAACGCCTATGGCGTGGATGAGGGAATCCAATTCCACAATGCGTTGGACGATGTAACGGTCCTGATCCGGGTGATCAATAAACTTGTCCAGGATCTGAAGGGACCGGAACAGCATCCGCAGATCCGTCCAGTGGTCTACAAGCTGAATTTCTATCCCGGATACCGGGGAAATTCCCGCGTATATGTAAGCACTTCTGCGGGAGTGCTGTATTACGCATTTAAAGAAGACCGCTGGGCCCATAACGATGGGAAAACTGACCTGTCGAAGCTGGATATGGGCCATGTGGAGAAACAGGTCTTTGGAATGGCTGGTGTATATGATTACAAGGAGCTTCTCAAGACCTTGAAAGAAGGTGGGGCATGATCCTTTTTGCGGCGCTGATATATGCCGCATATACGGATCTTAAGAGAAGGGAGATCGAAATCTGGCTTTTCCCTTCCGTGATTATGGCTTATCTATTGTTGTTTTTACATAATGATGAGCCTTTGCCCGTGCATATCATCGGAGGCCTTCTAATGGGCTTAACCTCTTTGTTTGCTGCAATGTTGAACAAATTGGGCGGTGGTGATGTACTTTTGTACGGCGCTGTTGGATTTGTTCTGGGGTTAACAGAAGCTGGCGTTTTGTTTTCAGTTATTGTGCTGGCCCAATTCAGCTTCGCCGTAATCTTTGTGCAGGTAGCAAAAGTCGAGATACCCAAGGAGAAGGAAGTCCCTATGGCTCCGCTGATCCTTGTCAGTTATCTGACCTATCATGGGTTCGTGCTTTTGCTAAGGTTTTTGTCATGAAAAAAGGCTGCGTTTGCAGCCTTTTTGTTATAAAGCAATCTGGGCGAAAACCCAGGGGCTTGCCTCTGGGATGAAGCCCTGTTTTTTACTTGGCAAAAGCATAGAACGAATATATAATATATGTATAAACAGTAAAAAAGAGGTGGGGAAATGAGCAGACCAAAGAGTAATAACGTCCAAATAAACATTTCCATCCCTATGGAATGGAAAACCGAACTCGAAAATCTAGCGCGTATCTATTCTGTTGAAGAAGGGAAAACTATCACCTTTTTAGATCTGATGCGCCGGGGTATCCAGGAAAAATACCAGCTGGGGGAGATGTCAGATGGCTCCGGTGAATGAACAGTATCACAGATCGGCACATTGCAAATACCTGACACAGTATCACATTATCTGGTGCCCTAAATTCCGCTTTTCCGTCCTTCAAGGCGGGGTGGACAGTACATTGAAAAATATCCTGGCTGGCATATGCAGCCGGTACGGGTATACGGTCAAAGCACTGGAAGTAATGCCGGATCATGTACATATCTTTGTGGATTGCCCGCAGACAGTCGCCCCCTGTGATATCGCACGGACACTTAAGAGCATCAGCGCAATCGAGTTGTTCCGGGCTTACCCGCAGTAAAAAAAATTTTATGCCCGCGCCGGAGTCCTATGGTCTTCCGGGTATTTTATCTCTTCGGTTGGGCATATCAGTGAAACAACTGTCAAAAAGTATATTGAGGAGCAAAAGCATGGCGAGGAAGAAGCACGTCAAAACTGAATATGAGAAATCCCTTCAGCGTTTCCGAAAAAACGCTGCCAGACATGTGCTTATCCTTGAGGCTGACATGCCCGAAGACATGAAACGGCGCGCTTTTGGCCTGTCTGATGGGCTCCGAATCTGCGGGAACCAGCTTACAGCCAGACTGTCAAAAGCTATGGGGCAGCTTTTCCGGACCAAGGCGTACAGGGGCTTGCAGAAGGACTATAGGGAACTTTCTGAGCGTTTGAAGCGCAATCCGGATGATAAGGACGCAGCTGCCGCGATGAAGCTGGTAGCCTCTAAAATGTCAAGCATGCAGAAAGCATACCGCGTCACATGGGATGACGCCCGCCTTTATATGATCTACCTGAAAGAGCAGGCCGGGCTCAATAGTATTTTTGCCCTTTCCAGGGCGGAGGATATCTGGTCCGGTGCTAAAAAAGTACTGTTCGGCATGGCAAAAAAAATCCATTTCAAAAGGCGCGGGGAATTCCCGGAAATCAGAGCGAAGCAGATCACCAGGGGGATCATCCTGTATGTGAAGGATAACCGGCTGTACTTTAAATGTTCCGAACTCGGCAGCGAGAAATTCACCGTAAAGGAACCCGATAAATTCCAGCGGGATGAAATAGCCCGGGTGCTCAGCTATCTTGCGGGGCCTGAAATAAAAGACGCGCTCGCAGTCAATACCATGCTTGAATCCGGAAAGATTACAGATACCTTCCGCCCGTGCTACGCGTCCCTTGTCTGCAAAGAGATCCGCTGCAAATTGCGCGTGTATATCCACCTGACCATTGAAGGGAAGGCAGTCCCTAAATTTAAATCTGACAGCGTTACGCCAAGACACTCATACGGAAAGGGACGCGTTGGGGCAGATATCGGTGCCCAGACGGTAGCGTTTACTTCTGATAGGGAGGTTGGATTAAAAAACCTTTCCGAGCGCGGCATGTCTATTTCCCATGCGGAAAGACAGGAACGGCGTCTGCTCCGGAAGATGGACCGGAGCCGGAGAGCAATGAACCCAGACAAATATAACGCGGACGGAACCATTAAAAAGGGATCTAAGAAGTGGGTAAAGAGCAACCGGTACAAAAAGCTCCAAAAAAAGCACGCGGATCTATGCCGTAAAAATGCCGATAACCGTAGATATGCCATCAACGAGGATGTAAACCACATCCGGAGCCTTGGGGATGAGCTGGTGACTGAAGCGCCCAATTTTAAGGCGCTGCAGAAAAGGGCAAAGCCCAAAGAAGCCAAGCAGGAGGGTGTCGCCGCCAGCCCAAAGAAACAGCGGCGCAAGCGGTTCGGGAAATCCCTCCGCAGCCGCTGTCCCGGGGCATTCCAAGCAGCCCTGAAAGCGAAATTCGAGCTTACCGGAGGCTCCTACCACGAGGTTGATAAGATGTTCCGCGCCAGCCAGTATGACCACACATCGGATTCCTATGTTAAGAAAAAGCTTTCCCAGCGGATGTTTACTCTCGAACAAGGGGAAAGAGTCCAAAGAGACTGGTATTCATCGTTTTTGCTGTACAATGCTGACACTGATTACGCAGCCCCTGACAGGGATGCCTGTTCAAGAACTTTCAAACGCTTGTATGCCGCCCACCTTGAAATGATTGAGAATATAAAACGGGCCGGGGTCAGAGTCCTGAACTCCGGGATTTGAAACCGACAAATAAATAAAACCGGGTGCCTGACTGTGCATCCATATCATGTATGATAGAAGACTGCCTGCTAATGTGGCCGTTGGGCTGCTTGGGCGTCTGTTCCATTGCTCTGGGGCAAAGTGTTGAGCCGAAGCCTAAGTTACCCCCGTATCTTGCGGTGTACGCTGCAACATAAATCTTACCAATGGAACCTTCGGGGCTTGCCCCGAGGTACAGTCAGTGTTTCCAGATACATTCGCCATCCAGGGAGCCGTAAAATACAGATTGAGGCGTACCATCGGGGGCCGCAACCAGATAAAAATTGTTCTGCTGGCTGTCCTGGATCAGCACGGTAATGGCAGATTCTGAAGAGGAAGCGATTTCCGCATAAGTTGCCGCCGGCACGAAATTGGAAAGGATATCTGCTGCCGTACTGGCTTTATCCTCCGGAAATCCCAGTTGCACCAATGCATCTGCCAGGGAAGAGACAGAGATATCATTATCTTGTCCTTCTTCGTACTTTTCATACAGATCAGGTGTTTCTGTCAGGATGGGCGCTTTTTTCGTTTCTGTTTCAGGTTCGGTCGATTCCATAAAAATACGTGTCATTTTTAATGCGTCCTGAGCAAGGGTGATATAATCCGTATTCCCTGTTGGAAATTCATACGTCAGGATATAGTGGTAGGTGCCATTTGCAGTATAATACTGGATCACAGAGATACTTCCGGTGTCTGCGCTGTATGTGGCTTCACCATATATATGTTCATCGGACTGCTCAAATTTAGTCAGGACAAAACCGCTCCTTCCGTTGGAAAGAAATTCTGAATATTCCAATTCGGAGATCTCATTAATAGAAGAGGCGTCTTCTATCACATTTACCGTCAGCATTGCCCCTGTGGATTCTTCATATGCATAGGTTCCTGTATCTGCGGTTCCTGTGATCCATCCTGTGGGGATCGCATATTCAAAATCGCCGGCTTCCTGATACTGCAGGAAATATTTTTCCCCAATGGGGTCTTCATATTGCCATGAAATGCTGTCAAGGCAATACATGATCGTATCTTTTAACTTTTCATAATTTTCATCACTAAATGTAAAAATCACTTTTACAACGTGCTGCCTGTCCCAGATAACTTCCTGAATGTAATCTGTGACGCCGGCGTTTCCATATTTCTGTCCGACTGTCTGATAGCAGTTACCGCTCACTTTAGAGAACTCTGTCATTTCAATATCTTGTCCCGCAAGCGCGGACGCGATTGATGTCTGATCTGCAAGGTTTACTCTCGGATAGTAATTTAACACCTGGATCTGTACAGAAGATGCGGAAGCGTTATGGACGTAAGTATCATATCCATCTTTCAGAACATAATTCCAATCTTCAGGCACGGCCATGGTAAATGAAATGTCTTTGTTCTGGTACTGGACAGTTTTTATATCCTCTTTTTCCTCTGATTCTGATTCCTGTGTATAGGTTGCGTTTTCTTTCGTATAGACGTCCAGTTCTTTTTTGGATGTTGCGATCGTAAGGAATATTGTTAGCATGATCCCGATCACGATCAAGATCCAAAATTTTCCTAAAATTCTTCTCAACTGATACATATCAAACCTCCCCGAAAAAAAGTTTTTTTTCTATAATATGTTATTTATTTTCGAAAATACGAAACGGTATCAGTATTGAGTTTTATTAGAGGAAAAAAATTACATATTCTTATAAAGAGTTTTTTTGGAGGTTTTTTATGGGGAAGTTATCTGATTTGTGTGATGAGATCCAAAACCTTGTCTACGATGGGGAAAATTTAGACGACCGCAGGGAGCTTCTTATGGATTTCCGGGATATGCTTACGGAAATCAAGGATGTTGTTACTAACCATAGCGAAAGCAACTATGTGCTGTCCAACATTTATCTTAGGGGAAACCTGGATAATCTGGCGGATCTGCCGGACAACCTTCGGAACACTGCTTTTGCAGAAATCCTTGGCAGCAATCCGGATATTGATGTACGGTCCGCGCTTGTGGAACGGATCGATGAACTGGTCGTGGATGTTTCCTCGATTAAATTTGAAGATTTTACGGAAGATGAATTTGACCGTGTGTCTCAGGCCGTTTCCGAAGTGGCAGACGGAGCCCGTGAAATGGATTCCGTGATCACAGATAATCCGGATTGGGGAACGCTCGAAAAAAACTGTTCTGACATGATCGTTTCGAAACTCGATTCTGCCGATCCTGAGATTAAGGAGCAGATCGCGGATCTCTGCAGTAAAGAGGGTGTTTCTGGGATCTTCCGGCTGGATATGGATGGGGAACAGGGGGAGATCCTGTCTGAACCGGATATGGCGGTAAGGGAAAACGGCGCTTTTACAGACCGTTTCGGTGTTGACCAGGACGGTAATTTTGCGTCGTTCCCCGCAGACGGTATTGATTATCAGGACTTAGGCGTTTATATCGACTGCCTGAATCTCTTAAATGGCGGTCCGGGACCGGACGCTGCGATTGGCGATGTCAACCCGTTTTATATCAGCAGTGATGAAAAAGATTCCATCATCGCAATGTTTGTTGTCAGGACTGATTCAGACCCGGATGCCCGTGCTTTTGACGCGCCGGATAATTGGGTCGATGCTATGAAGCACTTTGTTGAATGCGAACGCCATGCTTTCGGATTTGATGTAATTGACAAGGATGCCCTGAAAGAAAAGATCGACGCCTTTGTTGATTCTGATGATTTCAACGGCTTGGATAATGACAGGGCAGACCATAACAAGGATTTCTTTTCCCCAGGTGTCGTTAATGATAAAGATGTCGATAATGACCAGACAGATAATGACCAGCAAAATAAGCAGGATGTGGGGCCGGACGATACACAGCAGCAAAACACCGGATTTAACGATAAGCGGGATACCAGGGCAGACCAGGCAGAAAGAGCTGGGGGATATTCTATTGTATGGGAAAAGACCGGAAATGAGAAGATTGATAAGCTGATTGATAAAAGGAATGCTTATATCACAAACGGCGGCCCATTCCCTTTATACCGCAGAGATCCACGATTTACATTACTGGAATTGAGGATCGTGAACAGAGCCAGGAGTGAAGGGGTAAAAATCAATGGGAAAGTCCCTGACTTGAGAGACTGCTTTATTGCGTATAACAATTTCCGTACCACAAATGTCATTGAATTTGGCATTATGAGCCTGGCCTTCTTTATATTCGATAAAGTGGGGCATGACGATAAAGATAATGTGGATAAGGATAAGGAGCCGGCATCAAAAGAAGATTTCCAAAAGACCGCGGAAAATATCTCCCAGGAAGAACAGAACATGGAAAAGGAGAAGGCCGTGGATGGCCTGAGAGATGCCGTCCATAATATGGCTCAGGCGGATGACCCGGCATTCCGGAGTACAAAGGGCGACGGAGGTATGTTCCGTAACCGTGATTTTATAGGCAGTGTAAAGAGTGTTCTCAGAGCTTACGGCGAAAGCGGTCCGGACGTATTGCGCGCGGCGATTAAGGAAATTGTAAAAGACCTGATCAATGAAGCCGTGACCGGTGATGGGAAAGTCGATACGAAAAAAATTGCCGAACTGACTTCTGCTTTTGCAGATATCCGCGGATTCCGTGTAGGAAAGGAATTTATAAAAGTAGACCTGAAAGGGATTGTAGACGAAATCGTCAGGGAAAATGCTGATAAGGCAGACCAGGATGAAAAGAATACGGACAAGGCTGATGCTGAAAAAAATACAGAATCGGAAAAAGCAGATAAGGAAGAGCAGCAGTCAAAAGATGCATCGGCAGACAATGAAGGCCAGAATCCGGATAGCAAAGTGGATGCGGAAAAAGATCCGGATAAAGATGCGGATAAAAATGCAGATGGTACAGAAAAAAATGTAGACAGCGAAAACAAAGAAAAAGCGGATTCTTCCGAGGAAAAGAAAGAGTCCGCAGATAAAAAGGAAGAGCCTCAGAATGATGATTCCAAAGTCACCCGTGAAGAAAAAGAACGGGATGACAAAGACCCGGATGCCAAAGATAAGGCAGATGCTGAAAAGGATAAGTCCGATCAGGATAAAGAAAAGGATTCCGACAAGGTTGAGCAGGAAGAGAAGGATGATAAGGATGATGATGCCAGTGATGCCGTAGCTGCAGAAGATAAAGACCGGACAGAGAAAGAAGATCCAGACAACAAAGATAAAAGCGATAACGATAAGGATAAAACTGATAATGGACATGACGTTGACAGAGATGATCCGGATAAAGACAATTCGGAAAAAGAGGATATAGAAAAGGATCCAGACAAGGCTGATAACGAAGAAGAATCTTCGGACCATGATGAGGAAGAAGATCCGGATAGAGCGGATGATGAGGAAGAATCTGTAGACCATGATGATGACAAGGAATCCGATAAGGACCCGGATAAGATTGACGAAGAGGAGTCTTCAGATCAGCAGGAAGAGGATATTGAGGAGCAGATGGATCCGGCGGATGAAGAAGCGGATCCGGAAGATGTACAAAATGGAAGTGTAGATGAGGATGAATCTGCAGAAGATGACTGGAAATCTTTTGTTGATGACGAAAATGTAGGTTCAGACGTTTTTAAGGAAGCTTTTTCAGCGCTGTCAGAAAAAGATGATAAAACGGATGTGGCAGTAGCTGAAGCTTATATGGATGCCGATAGCATTGAAGATACAAAAGAAGATAAAGATACACTGGAAACGGCGGACCAGGAACCAGACCAGACTGAAGGTGCAGATATAGAGCAATCTGAAGAAGAGACTGATAAGGCAGAAACCGAACATGAACCGTCTTCTGCAGACCAGGAACCAGAATCAGGGAATGATCTCGAAAATGTTTCTACAGATCCAATAGATATGGATTCCAATAAATCGGATGGTGTAAGTGAAATCCGGGATCCTGATGATCATGGTTCGGATATAGAATCTGCTGTGGACAGCGCGGTTAGTGATCCTATGTATGATTCTACGGATTTTTTTGACCAGGAAATTGAAGTGAACGGGGAAACGGTTTCACTGGGAGAGGCTTTGTCCGATTATGAGGCAATCCGTGATGAAGTTGTAGATGCCTTGATCAATGATGTGGCTGATAACAGCGATCTGATTATGAGTGATCCGGAAATCGCGCAGCAGTACAGCGACCTGATCACAAATATCAGCGATAAGACAGGAGATACGGATTTTCCTGAATTCGTCAGGGACAGGATTGAAGACAGCGGGAATACGGATGCCATGGATGCCTTTGATTCGATCAGTAATATGTTCGATATGCAGCCGGATGACACTGCAGTAGATTCTGCAAATGAAGCTGCTGTAAGCATGGCTATGGACGCACTGGAAGATGATGTTTTAAAAGATACGTCTGGTGTAATCGATTATGGCGTGGATTATGCTGCAGACCATGCGGATGATGCGGCGTTTGATCTGGATGACTTTGATAACGGACTGGATCGTACCGAGCTGGGTGTTGAGCCTGAGAAAGAAGAGGTTGACCAGGGATTAGATACAGGTATGGATAATCAGGGAACAGACAGGGACGCTGCTTTTGATGCAGCGGTAGAAGAGGCCATGGGTGATCCTTTTGAAGTATATGAACCGACTCAGAACGACGGTTTTGAACGGACTGACTGGGATTAAGAAGGGGGGATTTTTTGGAACTGCCAGTTTTACATATTTTTCTTTTTACAGCAACGGTTATTTTGGGCCTGTTTTTTGGCATGTATATAGGATTTTCTGTTCTGTCGATCAGAGACCGTATCCGCGTAAGAAAGAGGCGGAGTCCGCCAAAGAAAAAGAGAAGTCCGCCGGGTAAGAAAAAAACAAAAAAGACAAAAGAGAAACCAGAGAAACATAATAAGAAAGAAAAACAAGAAAAAAAGAAAAAGAGCGGTTCCTGCTGCTTGAGCGAGCGAGCTGAAACCGGTGACAGCTATGTCGGCTTTTTATGTGAAGAAAGCGGTAAAGATGTAGCGGATAAGGTAGATTCTTTAAGAAAAACACAGGATAAAAAATATCACGTATAAAGGAGGAAATGCTTTTGGGAGGTTTCATTTTTTTCATCTTTATTTGTATCCTGGCACTGTGGATCCTGGCATCCTGTATCAGGATCGTGCCACAGGCGCATGCAGTTGTCTTGGAGAGACTTGGCGCGTACCGCGCTACATGGAACACAGGGATTCATTTCAAAGTGCCTTTCATCGAACGTGTTGCACGAAGGGTAAATTTAAAAGAGCAGGTTGTGGATTTTCCGCCCCAGCCGGTTATTACCAAGGATAACGTAACTATGCAGATCGATACGGTGGTGTTTTTCCAGATTACGGATCCTAAACTGTTTGCTTATGGCGTAGAGAATCCTATCATGGCTATTGAGAACCTGTCGGCTACCACGCTCCGGAATATCATTGGCGATATGGAACTGGACGAAACCCTTACGTCCCGAGAAGTGATCAATACGAAGATGAGGGCGTCCCTTGACGTTGCCACGGATCCCTGGGGAATCAAGGTCAACCGCGTGGAACTGAAGAACATCATTCCTCCGGCGGCTATCCAGGAAGCCATGGAAAAGCAGATGAAGGCAGAGCGTGAGCGCCGCGAAGCGATCCTGATCGCGGAAGGCGAGAAAAAATCCACTATTCTTGTGGCAGAGGGTAAGAAACAGTCTGCGATACTTGACGCGGAGGCTGAGAAGCAGGCGGCGATCCTCCGTGCGGAAGCACAGAAGGAACGTATGATCAAAGAGGCGGAAGGCCAGGCGGAGGCTGTTCTGAAAGTGCAGAACGCCAATGCGGAAGGTATCCGCATGATCCGCGAGGCGGGAGCCGACAAGGCGGTGCTGACCTTGAAGAGCCTGGAGGCCTTTATGAAGGCAGCTGACGGTAAAGCCACAAAAATCATCATCCCATCAGAGATACAGGGTCTGGCGGGCCTGGCAGCTTCCCTTAAAGAGGTTGCTGGAAAAGAAAATTAATATTGAGAAATTTTGGTTTTATCAGGAAAATTATTTAGGAGGAATTTCATTATGTTAAAGTACAACAATGTTCATTGTACAGGCAGAGTACAGTATATCCGTTATTTCAGAAACAATAACAGTCTTTTGATCGTCCTGTCTCTCTATGAGCCTAAATGGGGCGGCGACAGATATGCAGATTATCCGAATATCTATATGGAAGGTGAAATGGCCGAAAAGTATAGAAGCAGGATCAAAAGAGGAGATTATCTGACCGTGATCGGTTATGTAGAAGAAAAAGAGATCATGACAAATATCGGAAATGACCTTTTCCGCCGGACAGTCGGACCGGTGATCATTCCGTATACCGATATGGTTTTCGAGGATTTCGGTCACGAAAATGTAAACATCGTGCATGCGGCAGGAACAGTGACAAGGGTATACAAAAATCCGGATCAGGGAAAGAAATTCTATATCATCAACCTGAGAACACAGGTAGAAGTAGACGGTGAGAAGAAAGACGCTGTTCTCAGGGTAACACATTTTGATCTGGATATGGCGCTGGAGCCGCAGGTAGGGGATTATCTTGTATTTTCCGGTACTATGCGCACTAAGAATAATACAGATGATAACGGGCGGCCTTATAAGCTTTCTTCCATCGTAGCAAAAAGTGTTTCCATAATCAGAAAAGAAGAATAAGAAATTATTTTGGGAAATTTCTGACATAATCTTTTTGAGGCCGCTTTTTCTCCGATGAAATGGTTTCTTTCAGTGTAGATTTGTTTTTGCTGGTGTTTTCGGCGGCCTGAAGGTGCCCTCTTGTGGGGCACCTTTTTTGTGTGGGTAAAAAGAAATACATACTGTTTGTGAAAACATTTTTAAGAAGAAAGGAGAAAAAATATGCAGTGGACTTGGAAGAATTTCAAATCAATCAAAGAGGCTGTCAATGCCAAAACGGGAGGCCTTGCAGACAGTTTCCTGAATGCAGATACAAAAGAAGTAGCCATTCAGAACGCGGATGTAATGGCCGTGTGGCTCCAGTATTACGCGCAGAAAAACATCCCTATTACCATTATAGGGGACTATGACGCGGATGGGGTCTGTGCATCTGCTGAAATGTGGATGCTCTTGTCTGCTCTGGGAGCTTCTAAAATCCGCGTGAGGCTTCCGAGGCGGTTTTCCGAAGGCTACGGCCTTTCGCCAAAGATTGTAGGGGAAATAGAAAAAGGAGTGATCGTTACAGTAGATAACGGCATCGCTGCTTTAGAAGCTGTTTCTGACGCAAAGGCGAAGGGGCTTGTGGTCCTGGTGATAGACCACCATTTACCCAAAAAGGAAAATGGCAAGGTTGTACTTCCTCCAGCAGATCTGATCGTGGATCCGCATGTAGAGGACGCCCTGATCGCTCATGGAAGAGAAACCCGGACAGGCTTCAGGGATTACTGCGGTGCAGGACTGGTCTGCAAGATCGCAGGCATGATATTAGGTAAGGATAATGATACTTACCACAAGATCACCAGTCTCGCAGCAATTGCTACCGTGGCGGATGTTGTTCCGCTAGTCGGGGACAACCGCAATATTTACCATGCGGGTATCAAGGCGATGGAGTGCCGTGAAATGACGGAAGGACTTGCCGCGATCGTAGATACCCTGCGGACAGATGGGATCGTAAGCGAAGGGGATATCGGCTTCCGGATCGCACCCATGCTCAACGCTCCGGGGCGGCTGAAAGATGACGGCGCTATGGAGGCGTTTTATGCAGTGATGGCGGAAACTCAGACTCAGGCCGCTATTTCTGCAGATGAGCTGAAGACAGTAAACGGGCAGCGGAAACTCCTGCGTGATGAAGCTGTTTCACGAGCTGTAGAGAAGATCGAGTCTGGAAAACTTTATTCCAGAAACCCTATCGTCATCTACGACCCTGAAGTTTCAGACGGCATTGTCGGACTGGTGGCAGGTGAGATCCAGGAAAAATATGGGGCATCTGTTTTTGTATTCACGAAAAATGGCGATAATCTGAAAGGGTCAGCCAGAGGGAAATCAGGAGATGATGTAAAGGCTTCGTTGGATGCTTTTGCTGATAAATTCCCGGATATCCTGATTGCCTATGGTGGACATGAAGGAGCCGCCGGAGTGACTATGAGAAAAGATGGCCTTGACGTTTTCCAGAAGGAAATGGATAAAATCATGCCTGATGCGGAAGGGATCCCGGACCATATTGACTATGACCTGGAGATCAGGCCGGAAGAGATTTTCCAGATGACAGAAGAATTAAGAAAGTATGCACCGTTTGGGCAGGGGAATCCGGATCTTGTATTCCGGATCGATCATTTCCAGTTGATCCCCAAAGGCAATGCTTTTTATTCTGTCATGGGAAAAGATTCTGTCCGTTTCTATGGCGTTGATACCGAAGTGATCGGGTTTTCCATGCTGGACAGGTATCTGGCGTATGGATGCCCGAAAGAAATTGATCTGGTTGGAAAGCTTTCTTTCCATCATTTCATGGGAAGAAAAACGGCACAGGTTGAAATGCTCGATTTTTTACCATCGAGGCAGAGTGCTGTAAAAAGCCTTTCGATCAACCAGTCTATTGCAAATGCGCTCAGTATGATCTGAACAAAAAGATAGTATCTTTTTGGGACCGGCCTTATGGCCGGTTCTTTTTTTTACACTTATGATGGCAATCTATCATACATATTCTTTATGACAATAAATTTAAAGAAGAAAGGAGCAGAAAAAAAGAATATTGTCAAAAAATTATAGGAGGAAAAAAATATGAATGAAACCTGGTACACAGAAATTTGGACAAATGAGGATCTGGAGGCAGCATTAGAAAATGCAGGCATACCTACCACAGATTATGCTGTAGAAAAATTAAAAGGGGAATGTTTGCATCTTTTTGATGACAAGTCCGCTAGAAATGAAATGCTGGCAGATAAGGTGTATGAGTTGCAGTATGCGGATAAGGGCTTTTTTATCCAACCTCTGGCGACCTCTATCGAGGAGCTAATAACTCTTAGAAGCTATAAAACCAATTGGGGGTTTTCTGGTACAAAAAGCCGTTTAATGCTGAATACCTTAACAGGTATGGTATTAATCAGCATGTATAATGCTGATACGGAAAAATGGTCGGTGGAAACTTCTGATCATACGATCATTATTCCGGAAGATGAAATCCTTAAGAATGTTATATCGACTTCTTCTGAAGATATCCCATCGGTAGAGCTGACAAAAACAGTTTATCGGTGGTGCGAGGCAAAATTCCGTACAGCCATAGGCGAGGCAACTGCTGAAGACGCAGAATATCTGAATAGTATTCTAAGGCATCAAAAAACTGAATTGTATTCCCTGATCCTGCGGGAATTCTACGGAGATGAAGTGGGTCAGAAAAGACAGGATGATAACGATGAACATCAGGCTATCATTGACCTTCCAAACGGAAGATTTTTGCAAGTGCGTCATGTCAAGGATGCTCTTCCTAAAGACAGGTGGTTTTTCTCATGGATGATCCATTGCAGTGAACAGGAGTTCAAAAAGGGGAAGTATGATTCTACTTGCGGAATCGTAGATGCCAAGACAACTCATGATTTTAATAAAGCAATCTGTGAGGAAATGGCAGAATGGTGTTTTAAAGAAGAAAATACAGAAACTCCATTGGATCCAGAGAATCCCCCCAAAACCTTAATCAAGGTTAAAAAAATGTTCCGGATGCCTTATCATAAGTGTTTCCAGAAGACATATGCTTTGGATCTGGAACCCGGAAGAGCGGCTAATAAGGAACAGGCTATAAGATTTTTTAGGACGAATGTGTGTCTGGACGAATTTGATGAGGATAAAATTCAGGAGATTATTATTTGCCCGAATTGTGGTGCCAAAACAACAGTCCAAAATGGTTTTGTTTACTGTTACGATTGTGAATGGGAAGCGCCGATTGATATGTTACAGGTTATTACAGAGGAGGAAAAATCATGAAAAAAAGAATTTATATTTCCGGTCCCATCTCCGGAACAAAGGATTACATGGAAAGATTTTCTTCTGCAGAAAAGAAACTGGCAGAAGAAGGGTATGCAGTGTTAAATCCGGCAAAAGTGAATGCACAGATGCCGGAAGGCACTACATACGATGAATACATGGCAATCTGCTTTGCTATGTTGGAAATGACGGATACCATCTTCATGCTTCATGAATGGAGAAACAGCCGCGGGGCGCAGATGGAACGCCGGTTTGCTCTGGAAAAGGATTATGATATCCTTTACGAGCGTTAATTATTTCATCTTCACAGGCGAAGCGCAACATGCTATAATATAAAAAAGGAGAGATTATGGCAAACGAGAATAGGAAGAACAAAGACACTGTATTCACGGATCTTTTTTACTCTGACAAATACGCAAAGCGGAATCTGCTCAGTCTGTATAATGCTTTGTTCGAGGATGATCTTCAGGATGAAAATCTGATTGAACAGGTGCGTCTGGAAAATGTACTTTTCCAGAACATGCAGAATGACATTTCCTTTTTGGTAAAAGACAGGAAGATCGTCCTGGGAGAACACCAGAGTACGGTCAATCAGAATATGCCACTCAGGAGCCTGATGTATATTGGACGGGAATACGAGAAGATCGTTGATCCGGACAAACGGTATGCGAGGAAGCTGATCAAGATTCCAACACCGGAATTTGTTACTTTCTACAACGGAGAAGAAGATCTTCCGGAAGAATCGGTACTCAGGCTTTCCGATGCTTTCATTGATAAGGAAGAGAAATCGTCTTTGGAATTATGCGTCAGGATAATCAATATTAATCATCCGAAAGGTCATGCGATTTTGAAAAGATGTGGTATTCTGAACGAATACAGTGCTTTTGTAGAGGAAACGAGGAGATTCAAAGGAGATGAAGCCTCTCTTGAGAAGGCGGTAAAAAGCTGTATCAAAAAAGGTATCTTGGAAGAATACCTGAAAAGAAAGGGTAGTGAGGTGGTCAATATGTTAATGATGGAATATGACTACGAAAAAGATATGCGAGCCCAGAGAGCTGAAGCGGAAGAGATAGGAGAGAAAAAAGGTAAAGAAAGAGAACGAGATATTTTAAAAAATGTAAGAAGCTTCTTAAAAAAAGAACCTAATGCAAAAAATCATGAAATTGCAAATGCATGTGGTTGTTCTGAAGAAGAAGCAAAAGACGCAAAGGAATTCTTAGAATCTCTTTTGTAATAAAAAACAGATGTGAAGGAGAAAAAATGAAACTTTCAAAGGAAACAATAAGCCTCCTTGAGAAAGAAGGCTGGACGATTAAAGAGGAACCAGATGGATATGTTACCATCGGGAATTGTTCCCCGAGAGGAGAAGATCTTACGATTACCGTAAAGGAAGATGACTTCTCCGAGGAAATCAAGAAATACGCCCAGCAGTTTGATGTGGATGAACACGTCGAGATGTGGGTTTCAGCCAGAAATAACGGCACGTCCGGTATCCCATCTTCCATTGAGGAATTAATGGAGGATGCGGAAGACATTCAGGAGATGCTGAATGATCTGGCAGACGCTTTAAGTTGACAATGTTTTTTTAGAGCTGGTCGAAAGACTGGCTCTTTTTTTATTATAAAAGCATGTTCTTTTTTGAGAAAATTTCTTACATATTAATAGTGTAAGAAATTTGTTGGGGAGGTTGTATTTTGAAACAGCTTATATTTTTGTTCCTCCTTTTATTTGGAGGCTTTTTAGGAACATGGATCTATAAGATAGAAACACCAGTAAACCGTCCGGACGAATATGCAGAAGGCGTCCAAAGCCAGGCTGGCGCATGGTGGAACAGCGGAACTGTAGAAGTGGATGAAGACTGGAAACTGGATTCGGAAATCCCGCTGAATTATATTCCTGTGCCTGGTGAAGATGAATTATATATGGTCGTGGACAATAACGGAAAAATCATTAATTACCGGAAAAGGTCAAAGCAGATTGATGGCAGCTGGGAATGGGAGGACGTAAACCCCGACATTCCGGAAAATTATGAACCGGTTGACGGCCTGGAGGATGTGTATCGCGTCGTAGAGGAAGATGGATCCATTAAATATCTGAAATACATAAGGAATGAGGATGACACATTTGCTTTTGTAGAAGTGGATGAGAAAGGAAATATGATCGATCATAATGATGACGCTACAGAGATTGATGACCGTCATGTACATATCACTGGAAATATCTACTCATTGCTGAATGAACATGGAGTAGTGATCGGGTATGACGAACGTATCGAGGGCTCAGATGGAATGTTTACCTGGATGCCCATGGATATGGCAGATATATCTGAACTGGAAGAGCAGTTTTCTCTTCCATCCGGATCTTCCAGCCTGGATAGTTCCTTCCTTAGCAGCATGCAGGAACAGATGCAGGCAGCAAACAATGCCGCGGCAAATGCTGAAGGGGACACCTATAATTTCGATATAACGGTAAACCAGGATGGACAGAATGGCGGACTGGGGCTGCTTCCGCAGGGCGGGCAGATGGGTTCCGGAACTGCAGATATTACCCCGGACACACCAACTATTGTAAATAACTCGGATGGAACTCATACGGAAATAGAAGTGATCCGCGAAACGAAAAACGAAGGCGGATATACTACAACCTATGAAACCAAAGTATCCAAAACGTATGACGCAGACGGCAACCTCCTTTCTACAAAGTCCGAAGGACCATATGCTGTAGATTCTCAGCAGAATATTACCAAAGAGACAGAACCTGTACAGGCTGGAGGAGAGAAGGAATCTACTCTGAATGGCGAAGTCGCCCGTGTTTGTGGTAATTATTCCTATAATACGGAACTGGCTGATGAGGTTCTTGCCCTTTTAAATGCACAAAGGACAACAAACGGACTTTCCGCATTGAGTGTTTCTGAGACGGCGCAGCAGATCGCAAAATTAAGGGCCGCAGATATGGCCGCATATGATACGGCATCAGAAGATCTTCCCACATATGGTTCGCTGGGGTCCATGGTATCGGAATACCGTGTTTCCAGTTCCTCACCCGGCGAGAACATCTGGAAATCAATTCCAAGGGAAGCAGATGAAATCCATACCCGTTTCCAGACACTGGATTCCTCCAGAACTACGAGGATGAGTTCATCTGTTTCACAATATGGTATTGCTATAGTGGAAAGCAACGGAAATTATTATATCTGTGAAGTCTTTCTATGATTTTTGGCCCTGCGGGATACCTGCAGGGCTTTTTACTCCCGTATGGAAAAACAGCCAGGAACCTTTTCAGCTGACATACTCTATAGGGAAGTATTTATGCGGACATATAATCTGACATTTAGTTTATGAAACAAATTTTTGAGAAGAAAGGAGAAATATATGGAGTTATCGAAAGCACAAAGAGAAGCTATGGAAACAATTTACGGGCAGGTAATCCTGATCAGCTGTCCGGGAAGCGGCAAAACGTCTACAGTTGTAAGACGTGTGGCTTATATGATCGAGCAGGGTATCCCTCCAGAACAATTACTAGTCCTGACATTTTCCAAGGCGGCGGCAGATGAAATGAGATCCCGTTTTAAAGGGTTATCTAAAGAAGCTCCCCATATAGAGTTCTGTACGATCCATGCGTTTTGTTACAGGGTTTTATGCGCGGCATATCATTTGTCCAGAGAAAATATCCTTACGGAAAATGAAGGCTGGATGATCGTCCGCCGTGGGTTGGATGAACTTCGCAGAAATAAGGAACTTTCTATGGACATCCGTGATTATGCGGATTTTACCAGCTCCTGTATGTTGGAGATCTCCGTGATCAACAACAACGGAGTGGATTGGGAATCTTATCGTGCAAAAACATGTCCGACCAGGGATTTCAAAAAGATCTATGATCTTTACGAAAACACGAAGTTCAGTATGGGTAAGATCGATTTTGATGACATGCTCAAACTTTGTTTTTCTCTTTTTAATGAGAGGAAGGACATCCTGGATCAGTATAAGAACTTGTTCCGGTATATCATCGTTGATGAATACCAGGATACCAGTTACCTGCAGAGGGACATCCTCTATCTTCTTGCTGGAGGTAAGGATGAAGCCAATATCTGCGTGGTAGGGGACGATGATCAATCAATCTATAAGTTCCGCGGTGCCAGACCAGAGATCATGCTTGACTTTCCCAAACAGTATCCTGATTGTAAGCAGATTCATATGAGCATCAATTACCGCTCTGAGCCGGAGATCATTGAGGCGGCAAAGAAATTGATCGCCCATAACAGGAAGCGGTTCCCGAAAGATATCACCCCAAATCGGAGTGGAAAAGGAACGATTGAAAAGATCGAGGCTAAAGACTCCACAGATGAAACGATCAGGATCATTGGTAAGATCAAAGACCTATCTGGGAAATATAAGCTTGAAGACATGGCAATCCTGTACCGGAATAACCGTCAGGCGGCATACCTGTCTATTATGCTGATGGCAAATAAGATTCCTTTCCACAGCAATGACCCTGTGATCAGCCCATATGAGCATTGGATCTTTCAGGATGTCTTATCCTTTTACCGTCTGGCGGAAGGAATCGGAACGGTCAATGATCTTGTAAATGTCATTAATAAACCCATGCGTTTTGTCCCGGTCACGGCACTGCGTAAACTGGGGTGTGTGGATTCTGATGAGGTTACACAGGCTGTTTATAGTGCGGTAAAAGATCCCTGGAAACAGTCTAAAACTGTTGCGCAGGTAAAGAAGTTCTTTCGTGATCTGAAACTCCTGAAGGGAGTAGCGCCGTCGGATTTTATTGATATTCTTGATAAATTTCTGGGATATGAAGCGTATTTGCGAAATTACGCGCAATACCGCAATCAGGATCCAAAGGAGCTGACGGATCTTCTGGAAATGTATAAGACAGACATCCAGAATTATAAGATCACAACAATGGCTGATCTCAAAGCTCATGCCGACATGATCAATGAAAAGATCAGGTCTATAAACCGGAACCGCACGAAAAAAGGCGTAGAGATTTCTACCATGCACCGGGCAAAAGGCCTTGAGTGGGATGCCGTCATATTATATGGATGCAACGAGGATATCATACCTTCTCCGCGCATGGAAGATTCTGATGATCTTGAAGAAGAGCGCCGATTATTTTATGTGGCTGTTACAAGGGCGAAGGAATATCTGTGCATCGCTTATCTCAAAAATACCTTTTCTAAGGAACCGTCCCGTTTTATCGGGGAATTGTTTTCTGATAAAAATGAGCCAAGAAAAATCCCTGTACGTTTTCGGAAGGGGGATAAAGTTTATCATAAAGGCTATGGTGAAGGGACCGTGATCCAGACAACGAATGAAATTGTCCTGGTTAAGTTTCTTGCCAAGACAGTACTTGTGAAGTTTGAGGGTGACGAAATTTCCAAGCTAATCCGGCGATAATCCGCAAAAAGCATCTGTTTTCACAGGTGCTTTTTTGTGTGGGAAAATATCTGACATAATATTAGTCAAATACCCCGACCCGTAAAGGGATCGGGGCTTGCGGGGCCCCTGCCCAATACAGTTTCCTGGGTTTGTATCTCGCCCATCTGGTCCTAACGTAAGTCTCCCAGACTGCGCTTTCGCCTGCATCCGCCCGCTACGTTTCCTGCGGCAGCCTCTTGTCTGAGGACTCCGCGTTTTCTCTGCCGGGAGGGACAGGCTCTCTTGCGGTCATCGTGCTGTGCTCCGGCGGGTAACCCTTACGGATCGGACTGTTCAGTTGTCAAGGTGCAAAAAATTCAAAGCGAATTTACAATTTGCTATTGTGTTTAACGCTATTGTAGACTATAATGTAATCGTAATCTAATTCGAGACGATTACGGTCACACTTACGGTTTAACGAAAGGGGTTCACAGATGCCATACAATTGGAACGGTGATTATATAGAATCCAGAGCCGACAAGAACACGGACATCCTCGGCTTTGGCGAGATCGGCGGCGTGGGACAGCTTATCTATCACAATTTCCGCTTCGCTGACTACAAATTGAAGAATGATAAAAAGTCCGGGCTGCTTGCCTGTCCCGTCTGCAATAAAAAAAGTCCTCCGGATTTAACACCGAAGGACAATCTGTCGGGAAAAGAGATAATGACCAGCCTGTGCGAACTTGCGCGGCGGATAGATGATGTTTCAGAAGAAAATGACCATAAGGCGTTGATTATCGAGTGGTGCAAAGAAAATATGCATCCCTACGCTATCGACTACCTGTATAACGCTCTTACCGATGACAACTTTGACATCGCTGATATTGATGCGGAGATGGCTGCGCGTGACGGCATCTTCTCCATAGAGGATTTCATGACCGATTTGGAGAATCTGTATAATGCCGCACGGTTTTATATTGCATTGGAGGCTATTTGTTTTGCGGATAATGCTCCTGCCTACGAGATGTACCAAACTGGCAGGCATTTTCAAGGGCTTCCGTATTTCGAGCGTTATAAGCTGAATATGGAGATTCCCGATATCGATTTGAGTGCGGCAAACGGTGATTTGCTGGAAGAGATGAAGCTTGGTAATAAATATCTTGCAGAGCATCCTCTGGAACAACCGCCGGAGGGAGAATTTTACACCGAGCCGTATGATGAATACGAAAAACTGCGTGAACGGCTGATTGACTGCATTCCGGATTTCAAACTACGTTTGAAGGCCAATCCGCAGAATAATAGACTGGTATTCTCTGCTGATGTAAATTCCGTGTTCGATATAGCATGGTATGTACTGGCACGGATGATGTCGGAAGATCCCGCACCGGAGGATTTCGGTAAAGAGGATGAGCGACCGGAAGGAATTATGATATGCTGCCACCACTGCGGACGCTTCTTTATTCGGAACGCCAAGCATCAACAGTATTGTGACCGCCCGGAATGTCAAAAAGCGCGGAATGCTAAAAATCAGCGCGATTACCGCCGCCGCAAGGCTATAGAAAAAGCGCAGGCGGAGAAAAACAAAAAGTGACACCACTGGTGACACAATCTGATTCGAAAGGAAACGAGTTATGAACGAACTTGAGAATACGTTCGCTGAAATAGCGAAGATAATAGAAGAAGCTCGTGACAACGCTTATCGCAAGGTGAACGAGGAACTGATTTTGATGTACCAGCGCGTTGGGCAGTTTCTTTCAGAAAAATCAAAAGAAGCAAACTACGGTGATGGCTATATCGATTCTCTTGCGGATTATATCCAAAATCAGTTTCCCGGAATCAAAGGTTTCAACCGCCGTGGTCTTTACCGTATGAAGCAGTTTTACGAGACCTATGCTGGAAACGAAAAAGTGTCTCCACTGGTGACACAATTAAGCTGGACGAATCATCTGCTCATTATGTCAGGCAGTAAAAGTGATGAAGAACGGGAATTTTATATGCGTCTCGCCATTAAGGAGCGATACAGTAAGCGTCAGCTTGAGCGGCAGATGGACAGCGGATATTATGAGCGCTATATGCTTTCCAAGAACAAACTGCTGCCGGAGCCGCTGCACTCAGAGCAGAATCCGTTCCTCGATCAATATGTGGTGGAATTTCTTGACCTTCCGGATACTTTCCATGAGAATGACTTCCGCAGAGCACTTGTCAAGGGAATGCGCGATTTCATTCTTGAATTGGGCAGGGATTTTACCTCTGTCGGCGAAGAATATCCGATTCAGGTTGGCGGCGAGGATTATCGTATCGACTTGCTGTTCTTCCACCGCAGTCTGCGCTGTCTTGTTGCGATAGAACTGAAAGTCGGAAAATTCAAGCCGGAATATGTTTCTAAGATGGATTTTTATCTTGAGGGACTGGATCGGCAGATAAGAAAACCGGATGAGAATCCGAGCGTGGGTCTGCTGCTGTGCGCATCCAAAAATGACGAGGTGGTCGAATATGCTATGAGCCGCACACTCTCGCCTATGATGGTGTCACAGTATCAATTACAGTTACCGGATAAGGATATCCTGCGAAAGAAACTACAGGAACTGTCCAGCTTACCGGAGATCGAAGAAAACACAGGAGGTAGTGATAATGCCTAACCTATCGCAAATAAAGCGTCAGCGGATGCTCGACTTCTTGGAAACACTCAAGAAGGAACACACGGACGATGAATCCATCCGTGCGTTTACAGAGATTGAGAATCAGCTGCGTGATAAGAAATATGGACTTGTTTGGGAGGAGCATTCATGTGGAGACGGTTGTATTGATGTCAAAAGTTAAAGAATAGGATAGCGAAAAAGTGTAGAAAACAAGGGATTTCCGGGAGTTGGGGCTTGTCAGAGGACAGGTTCGGGTTCCCGGATTTTTTCATTTTACGGGTAAGTGGGAACTGGTCTACTGTGGAAAATGGCGGAGAGTTGAGTGGTTGATTTAGATATTAGGGGTGTTGAGTTGACAGGTTGGATAAATGGCATGTGGAGTTGATAAAATTAATGGACAAAACCATGCCGAGATTGATACAATTTCATACCCTCAAAAATGTCGTAAATCCGCCGTTTCTGGGCGGTTTTTCTATTTTCGGTGATGTTAGTGGCGTAGGCAGAACGGCGGCTTTGCCGAGTTGGCTCACATTTTTCAAGGGTACTTTGTAACGATAGAAAAGCTATCGTTACAGAACTGGGCTATCATTAAAGTGTAAGGTTTATCGCTAAAAGATAGTTTTAGAATTCAATGAAGTAGATAGAACAGAGGTTCTTGAATTGCTTGAATAAAAAATCGCAACTAAATGCGAGATTCTATTGCGACAAGCACAGCTTTGTGCTATAATCTTAATTGGATTTTGTGACTCGCAAAATCCGTAGAGTTCATAATGTAGCTGTTAGAGTTGGAGGACAGATATGTCAGTTTCATATAACAGATTGTGGAAATTGTTAATTGATAAAAATATGAGTGTCGCTGATATGCGGAGAGCAGCCGATATTGCGCCAAATACTGTTACTCGGATGAAGAAAGATCAAGAAGTAACTTTGGCTGTCCTTGAAAAGATATGTGCTGTTTTAGATGTGGATTTCGGCGATATTGTAGAATATAAGAAATAGCGTTTACGGAGGTTTCTCATGTTAAAAGATAAAAGCCTAACATATGTGACGCTGTTTAGTTCGGCCGGTGTAGGTTGCCACGGTTTCCAAATGGAAGGATATCATTGCATTGCCACGAATGAAATCATAGAGCGTAGGATGCAAGTGCAACGCTGTAATCATAAATGTGAATTTGATTCCGGTTATATTGTTGGAGATATCACATCCGATGAGATTAAACAGAGAATTTATGATGAGATCCACAGGTGGGAGAAAAAAGGAAATGATCGTGTGGACGTTATCATTGCTACGCCACCCTGTCAGGGCATCAGCGTCATTAACCATAAAAAGAACGGTAAGGAAATAAACAGGAATAGCCTTGTGGTTGAATCTGTTGAGATTATCCGCCGGATTAATCCAAGATTCTTCATTCTTGAGAATGTCATGGCGTTTCAGAAAACACTCTGCATTACACCCGATGGACGGACTGTGCCAATTGGAGAGTATGTCAGGGAGACTCTCGGAAAGGATTATATCATTTCCGGGCGAATTCTGAATTTTATGAATTATGGCTCGAACTCTTCACGGACGAGAACGTTGATGATTGGCGTCGATAAGGCCTATCGGAACAACATCACGCCATATGACATTTATCCGGAGTTCCGACCGGAGAAGACACTACGGGAAGTGATTTATGATTTCCCAAGACTGGAATGGGGAGAAATCTGTGCAACGGATTTTTATCACGCATTCCGCACATATAAGCCTGAGATGCGCGAGTGGATTCATGATCTAAGAGAGGGTGAATCCGCATTTGACAATGCTGATCCTGCCAAGCGCCCGCACAGGGTGGTTGACGGTAAAATTGTTGAGAACATTAGGAAAAACCGGGATAAATACACAAGGCAGCCTTGGGACCGCTTTATTCAGTGTGTTCATACCCGCAACGACCAACTGGCTGCGCAAAATACGATTCATCCAGAACAGGATAGAGTTTACAGCATCAGGGAACTCATGGCGATGATGACGATCCCTGACGATTTCCGCTGGGTGGATATGAACCTCGATGAACTAAATGCGCTTTCGGACAAGGAAAAAAAGAATATTTATAAAAACCATGAAATGAACATTCGTCAGTGTTTAGGCGAGGCTGTACCAACCGAAATCATGCGGCAGCTTGCTGAGGCAATTCGTAGCAAGTTGAGCCAAAAAAGGTGTGAGTCTATTGAAATCAACAGGATCATCGCTGATAATCATTTGGATGAGCGGGAAAGCCTGTGTGCCTTTTTGAGGGATAATCCTCTGAAGTTGGATGTAGCATCGCTTATGCGTATTACGGAGCTTTGCAATGCCCGAAGGGAAAAAAATGCTGCGTTTTACACAAATAAGTTCATTGTGAACGAGATTATGGGGAGTTTACCAACGTTTAGCAAGGATGAAATTCGCATATTAGAACCGTCCGTAGGAGCGGGGAGTTTCATCCCTTTTCTGTTCAAGCGGTATGAAGATGTTCCCCATGTCATCTTGGATGTGGTAGATATCGATCCGGATAGTATTGAGACACTCAATATTATGCTGGAGAAACTTGACATTCCGGAGAATTTTACAATCAACCGCATATGTCAGGATTTCCTTACCTACCACACAACGTATCGGTATGACTTGGCGGTCGGCAATCCGCCTTTCTCGAAACTGAAAAAGAGGACGCCTGAAATTGAAATTTCTCTTGCGTCAAACGCAAACAAAGTCACCAATAATCTCTCGGAGATGTTTTTGGAAAAATGTGCCCGCTGTAGCGATTGTGTTGCCCTGGTGCTGAACAAGACGTTACTCAGTACAGATGAATTTGATGAGACGAGAAATCTTCTGCGGCAGATGCGGATGGATACAATTATCGATTTCGGCCGCTACGGTTTCACCGGGGTGTCGATTGAGACCATGTGCCTCATCGTATATCCAAAGATGAAGCCGAAAGAAACAACGGTCTATAGCATGAAGTTCAACCGTAAATCCGTTCGGCAGCAATCTTATTTGACGGATGAGAGATTTCCTTATTTTATCATTTATCGGGATGAGCAGTTTGATAATGTTGCTGATAAACTGCAGTTTGATATGTTCTCAGTGTTTCGTGACAGACAAATTACAAAGTCCATTACGTGCCACAAACAAGATGGTTCTTCCTTGTGGGTAATCAAAGCAAGGAATATTAATGATGATGGACAGGGTGTCACGCACATTTCGGATTATGACGTCTACCTGCCGAAAGAAAAGGCTGTTGGGCTTTCAGCATACCGATATGTAAATGATTATAGTGTTTACCTGACTCCGAATATGACTTATAATCCACGAGTCATTGAGAATCTTCCCGGAACCATTGCGGATGGTTCAGTCGCAGTTCTGATTCCGAAGAAACCGATGCGGCTTACTAAGAGGCAAAGGGCGTATTTCTCAACAGAGGAATATAGGCGGTTTTACGGGATTGCAAGGAATTTGTCAACGCAGTCCATTAATGTGGACAAGACAAGTGTGTATTTTTATGGGGTGTTAAGAGAAGATGACGAGTAATATTTTACAGAGATTTTTGGATGAACATGATTATGACGTCCGCAAAACAGGGAACGGTCGCTGGATTGACCAGAAGTGTGCCTTGGATGCGGTCTGCTTCGTAGCGGACTGTATCGTGGATTATATTCAGAATGGAGGTCGGCAACCATTCCAGTCGCCGGATATTTGGCACTCCGAGTACGCTATACAGAATGTTCAGCATTTGTTTGGGAAACCCGATCCGACCATAAGGACAACGCTTGACGAATACAATAAGTTCTTCCGTCAACCTATGAAGATGCTGGCGGCAGCGGGGGTTCTACGAGAGGACGGTGTGGTACATAATACTATCCAGTTCAGTGTGGAAAACATGGATGTGTTGGAGTATATTGCGCTCCGTGAGCGAAATTCTTTCGAGTTTCTTTGCCTTTATATCGAAAAGACACTGAAGGATAGTGGCTTGTGGGACAGTTTCGAGACCTTTTTTGAGTTACAGACAAAAGAGTCCCTTCAAGAACTGAAGACCAGGTTCTCTGATTTTTGCATCAGATACACCCCAATCAACACAGCGGTAGAGGCAAACCGTATCTTTATCAAGGTGTTGAATCCGCTCGCCTGCAAACTGCACAAGAAGGGTGTGGAAAAAGGGCATCTTTCAAGGGCTATGATTACCTACGATAAAATCATGTATAACCAGACCAACTGGAGAGATGATGCCGTAGGCAAGGATAAGAATGTTGCTCGTGGTGATTTTAATCCACAGCCGAAGACCGAGCAGATGTATCAGTACCGTATCAGCAGAGCCACGAAGTATCTTCGCAAATTCAATGACGATCATAGGGATGGTATGTCAGAAGTTTTGGATCGTTTTTCTGTTGGCGAAAAGGCCACACATATGCACCACATCTTCCCTCAGAATGAATTTGAGGAGATTGCTGATTATATTGAAAACCTCATTGCGCTAACCAGCGGACAGCATTTACAGAAAGCGCATCCAAATGGGAATACACGAATTATAGATAAGCAGTATCAATACACCTGCCTTATCGCTAAGACAGAAAGTATTCGGAAAAATATTATGGACAATAAAGGCGAACCAATTATTTATGATTTTGCGGCGTTTATGTATGTATTAGATGTTGGGCTCAGAACAGATTATTTTGAAGCTCTGCCCTCTTGCGATTTTAATTCTGTCGTAACTGGCATTGAATTCAACTACTAAATAGCCTTAGAGGGGAGGGTGTTCGTGTGAGACAAAGCCGATCATTCAAGGAGTATGTTGAGAATAACCTCGATAATCAGATGTGGAGGGCGATTGAAGAATTTATTCCTTCTGTTGATTCCTCTGTTCTTGATTTGCGCCTTAACAGAATCCGGAATGTCGGCGAAATTGAACTTTACGATACAGATTTGCAGTTTGTCGATGTATCTGACCTCCCCGGCTCGGCCATAGAATTTGATGTGGTAATGGATACCACGCTGATTGTCCACGATGAAGACCAGTACCATAATGACGAGACCGAAGCAACGCATCAATGGTTCACGCTCCGCTGCCGTGGGGATCTGGACTGCGGACTGAGCGATCTGGATATTTATGATGTTCTTGTGTATAACAGTCGTAACCGTCAGAAACGCCCGCTGTCCAATGCGCTCGTGCCAATCATCTATAAAGACAATCTTGAAAAAGAAGCCGAAGCGTTCCTTCGGAAATACTACAAAGAGGCGCTTCTGCAGCCAATGTGGGTTAACCCCACCGAATTGGCAAAGCGGATGGATTTGACAGTAATCCCGCACCGTATCTCAGAGGATCTGAGCGTTTTCGGACAGATTTATTTTCGGGAAACGAACGCTAAACTGTATGATGGCGATAAGGCAGAAGAAATTGAAAAACATGTCCTCCCAGGAACTATTGTTGTTGACCCGTCCGTGGCTTTCCAGAGGAATCTTGGAGCCTATAATAATACCATCGTTCATGAGTGTGTCCACTGGGAACTTCATAAAAAAGCGTTTGCATTGGAGCAGTTATTCAACGAGGAAGCAAGCCAAATAAAGTGTAAGGTTGTCGGTGGCATAGAAGGACAGAGCAACGATGACACTAAGTGGATGGAATGGCAGGCGAATGCCCTTGCTCCACGCATCCAGATGCCACTTACTATGTTTAAAAAGCAGGCATTCGCTACAATTCGAAAATATCGTGACGAGTTAGGTGTTTTCGAACTATGCGAGTTGATGCCTTTCGTCATTGAAGAACTCGCGAGCTTTTTCATGGTTTCCCGGACAGCGGCAAAGCTGCGGATGATCGATGCCGGGTACGAGGAAGCGGCGGGAGCGTTCATTTACATAGACGGTCATTATGTAAAACCCCACGCCTATAAGAAAGGCTCTATCAAGCATAACCAGACCTATTCTATCCCAGCGCAGGACGCAGCAATCCAGAGCATTATCAATCCCAAGCTGAAAGACGCCGGCCATTATGTTTATATCGATTCGCACTTTGTTCTGAACCATCCAAGGTATGTGTATCAGAATGAAGCCGGCGAGACATTGATGACCGACTATGCCCGGTATCATGTGGATGAATGCTGTCTGGTATTTGACCTTTCCATCCGTGGCCGGGTCGAGGAACGCTACCACCGGGAATGTTTCCTGAACCGTGATAAAAGCTCACCCATCGATTTTGATATTGTGTATAAGGGAGAAAACGGTGAGCTTGATGCGGAAAGTAGGAAGAAACTGATCCGTGATACGGTTATGGAGGAGGCCAGAGTGCTGGACGGTCTTTCCAACAACTACACGAAAGCATGGAAAGAACTGTTGAAGTGGAGAGGTATTTCACAGGTAGAACTCGCCCGCCGCACCACGATTACGGAAAAGACCATCGGACATATCATCAATGGCGATACTATCGGAACGCTCAATAATGTGGTGCTGATGTGTCTTGCAGCCCATCTGCCCTGGGAAATGAGCGACTACTTGATTCAACGCTCCGGGCATAAGCTGCTCTTAAACAACGATGACCACAATTGGTATCGGTTTGTACTGAAGAATATGTATCCAAAAGAAATACCGGAAATCCAGGCGTTCCTGCAGGAACAGGGAGCCAGTCCGCTATAAATACGGGATTAAAACATGAGGAGGAAACCCTATGAGTGAAAATGTACGTCTTGGGGATGGCATTGCTGACGAAGCGAAAACGGAGTTTAATAACAGAGCAGGCGGACTGGTCAAAGTAGCGATAAACATGGTTTTTGATTATTTGGAGAATCACGTGAATGATCTTCCGGATGCAGTTAGACGTTTGCGGAACAATAAGGAGATTGAGCAGAAAGTAGAAGTACTATGGTCAGAAAAGTTATTTGAAGAAGGGCTTATCCCCAAAGGATATAGCGGCCTGCCTGACAAATTGCTGATTGACAACCTCCATCAGACGGGGTATCTGGACGGACTTTATGTTGGATATGCCCTCGCTATGATGGCGATGGTAGATAACAATGCTGATGAGGACTTGATTTTTGCTGTCCGCGATTATATTCGTCCGAATTTAATGGGGCATCATTTTAATGATAGAGACGAATTTATCTGCCAATATAAAAACGAAAAATATAGCTGGGTTGAAAAAGGCAAACGATGATCATGCCTTTTTGAGGATCAGCCTATGGATTTGAAAAAATTTGATGCGAAAATACGAAAACATGGAAATCCGATTACCATGCTCAAATTAATATGAAAAGCACCTGACAGAGCCATATGTGACCTTAACGGTCATGTATGGCTCTATTTTTTTTGCCTTTTTCAGGGGCTATAGGCGTCAAACATGGAAATGTGCTTACAATTCCGGGTCCTGCGCAAAGCGGCTAAAATGGAATTATCAAAGGGAACACCTTTGAAATAAATCAAATCCGCTTTGTGAAGTACGCGCGTTAAGCAGAGCGGTGGATACATACGGAAGTCTGAAACTGGCGTTATTGCGCCGGTTCTGAAAATCCGATGTCCACCGTTTTCTCGCCATGCCATCACAAGGCTGCCGGAGTCGGTGTGTCATCAGATACACCGGCTTTCTTCGTGTCCACCGCTCGATGAGCGGTGAAAGGACACGAAATGAAAGCAAATCAGAGTAACACAGAGTCAAAGAAGTTCCAGATCCCAATGATGGTAACCGACGAGGTTATCCGCGATTTTGGCATCAAGCCGGAGGACGTCACTTGGCGGCGCATCGGCAACCGCAAATGCCGTGTGGTCATGGTGGATGCTTCCGAAGAAGAGTACAAAGCCTACATGGCGCCGATCTGGGCGGGGATTAAGCGGGAGGACCGGGACGGCCGCTGCATGGTCAAGGGAAAGAACGGCCGGCTCATCCGCTGCCCGGAGAGCAACCGCTGTGAGGAGTGCAAGCACTTCTCGGAGGCCAGCCGTGAGCGGAATAAGCCCGCCTCCCTCTCTGTCCTGATAGATGAGGGCGCGGAGCCGATTGCCGAAGGGTCATTTGAGGATGATGTGATTTATGAGACCATCCTGGAAGACCTTATCTCCATGCTGACAGAAATCAAGCCGAAGTACGGCAGGATTTTCCGTCTGCTCTACGATGGAGCTACCCAGCAGGAAATGGCGGACGAGCTTGGCATCAAGCAGCGGACGGTGTCGGACGATATTAAAAAGATCCGCAGCCTGGTGCAGCCGCTGGTAAAAGACATCTTTAACCGTTAAAAAGTGGGCGGTGCTTATCATCACGATAGGCACCGCCTTTTTTCAGTCTTTTTTGTAGAACATAGTCTCATAGCCGTCCGCCCGGAGCTTCAGCCCCTTGATCCAAGGCGGCGTCCGTCCCATCTGATCACAGACAGCGTCCAAAGAGACACCCATACTGCACTCGATAATCAGCTCATCGTGGACATGGCCAACGATAAAACAGTGGGAAAGCGTCCGGATGGCGTACATGAGGATATCTCTGGAAACTGCCTGGATGATGTTTTCCACGAATTTCGGCCCGTAAGATTCGATGCGCTCCCACTTCTTTGTGCTGCCGACTCCCTCATAGGTAATGGAGTCGCCGCCGAATTTGTTGACGCCCATTTTCGGCTTCACATAGCAGAGCTGCCGGCCGGAGGGCAGGATAATAAACAGCATCCCGCTGCGGTAGCGGAACCGGATACCATGCGTCTCCGTATCCAGCCTCTGGCGGACGGTAGTTTTGACCGCATTGTCCACATCCCACCAGAACTGAACGATGTTCGGATTGGAAGCACGCCACGCATCCACAAGGGGCTGGAGTTCCTCCTCAGCAAGCCCCATCTCCAAAGCACCCATCGACTTGAGGGCGCCCACCGATCCGCCATATCCGAGGGCGAGTTCGGCGATTTTTCCCTTCTGCCTGAGATGGGCGTTCTGCCCGTGCTTTTCCACCGGCACATGGAACATGGCGGAGGCGCTGGCGCAGTAGATGTCGCCGTTCTCCGCAAAGACCTTCAGCCGCCAGGACTCGCCGGCCAAAAACGAAAGCACACGGGCTTCGATAGCGGAAAAGTCGGAAACGATGAATTTGTATCCGTCCCTCGGCACAAATGCCGTGCGGATGAGTTCCGACAGGACTTCCGGTACAGAGTCATACAGGGTGGAAAGCATGGAGTAATCGCCGGAGCGGACAAGGCTCCTGGCGTCCTCCAGATGCGCCATGTGGTTCTGCGGTAGGTTTTGCAGCTGGATCAGCCTGCCCGCCCAGCGGCCGCTTCGGTTGGCACCGTAAAACTGGAACATCCCCCTCGCCCTGCCGTCCGCACAGACGGCGTTCTGCATCGCCTGGTACTTCTTCACAGAGGACTTGGCAAGCTGCCGGCGCAGCTCCAGCACCTCGGCGAGTTCCGGCGGCGCGGTTTTCAGCAGTTCCTTCACGGCTTTCTTGTCCAGGGAGTCCACCTCAAGGC
>ERZ1643250.249-NODE-249-length-64851-cov-63.558707_pt1 | contig 64851 bp, 60 predicted proteins | sample MGYA00579262_ERZ1643250 | MGnify/ENA primary metagenome ERZ1643250 (study PRJEB29033, sample SAMEA4952265) | chicken gut metagenome | biome: Broiler Chicken; feature: Gastrointestinal Tract; material: Caecum | place: Ireland | collected 2018 | study: Broiler...
CTGGGGAATCATAAAATCAGAAATGTATCAAATGTATAAGATTACAGATGAAATGTCCTTGCGTAATGTGATCAGGGATTATATGCTATTCTATCGTGACGAAAGACCACAGAGCAGGTATAACTGCAAAACACCGGCAGAGGTAAGATCAGAAGCTTTATCTTCTGCCGTCCCACAAGCATATCCAATAGCAAAAAATAAACGAATTGAGAAATACAAAGCTAAGTGGTGTGCATAAAAAATCAGCCGCACGAAATCGCGCGACTGATTCAGAGCATCTTATTTTAGATATTTGACCTGTCTACTTGACAGGGGGCATATCAAAATGCGGCAGCTCCCTTAATAAATTCACTTTCTGGCCATTTTGATGTCTTCTTATAAAATCATTCCGATATTTTTTCGTAAGTCACAAAGGCATACTCCAAATCAAAATAGGTCTGCTCTTCACTTTCCTCTGTAATTTTCCACTCTTCCATTTCATCCAGATTTGGAAAAAAAGTATCTGCCTGGTAGGCAAAATCAATCTTGGTCACATGAGCCTTGCTGCAGTAGGGAAGCATCTGGCGGTAAACGCTGTCGCCGCCGATCACATATACATCTTCCGCAGGATATTTGCCGGCTTCTTCCAGAGCTTCTTCCACGCTGTGGACCACCACAGCGTCTTTCACCTTATAATCTTTATTTCCTGTCAGAACAATATTGACTCTGTTTTTCAGCGGCAGTCCGTTCGGAAAACTCTCCAGAGTTTTTCTTCCCATGATCACTACCTTTCCTGTAGTAGTTGTCCTGAAAAACTTCATATCTGCGGGAATACTCACCAGCAGTTTGTTATCTTTTCCGATTCCCCAGTTGGAATCCACAGCTACAATTAAATTCATGTCTGTTTTCTCCTGTTCTCTGTTCCATATTGCTGTATTCTCAGCAGTCTTTTTCAAAAAACATACTTACACCGCAATCGGTATATTTTTAATCTGAGGCCCTGCCTGATAATTTTCCACGATCAGATCTGCTGTAGTAAAGTCGTAGAAGTTTTTAATCTCAGGGTTCAGGTAAACCTTTGGAGCAGGATAGGTCTCTCTGCTGATCAGTTCCTCGATTACCGGCACATGCCTGTCATAAATGTGGGCGTCGGCGATCACATGGACCAGTTCTCCGGGAATCATGTCATTAACCTGAGCCACCATCATAAGCAGGATGGCATACTGGCACACATTCCAGTTATTGGCCGCCAGCACGTCCTGAGAACGCTGATTCAGCACTCCGTTCAGGACCAGTCTGTCCTGATCTTTATCCTTGGTCACATTATAGGTCATACTGTAACAGCATGGGTCAAGGGCGCCGCTGTGAAGATATTCAAACTGATACAGATTGGTCATGATCCTCCGGCTGTAAGGATTCTCCTTCAGCTGATTCAGCACATAATCCATCTGGTCTACTTCTTCCCCTTTGTAGAGGAATTTTCGTCTCACCACATCTCCGTAGCAGGTACCGATAGAGCCATCTTCGTCTGCCCAGGCATCCCAGATATGGGCATTTAAATCGTGGATATTGTTGGATTTTCTCTGATAGATCCAGAGGATCTCGTCCATACAGGTTTTCAGCCCTGTCTTCCGCAGAGTCAAAGCTGGAAACTCTTTTCTCAGGTCATAACGATTCACCACACCAAAACGTTTGATGGTATAGGCTGCCTCTCCGGTATCCTCCCAATGGGGCCGTACCTTCTCTCCTTTTGTATCTGTACCATTATCCAGAATATCCCGGCACATATCAATAAACAGTTTGTCTGCCAAACTCATAGGCTTCTCCTCTCTAACATCATTTTATCCCTTAATAAGATTTTCTGCCTACTATCATATCATAAAATTTCAGGAAAAGCACATTAAAATATATCCAGAACGCCGCTGGAAGTAACGAAAATGATCCCAATAAGAACAGGAACAACATATTTTACCAGAGCAGACCACACCGGCGCCAGCTTGAAGGCAGCTTTTCCATTGTTTGTAATTTCTTTCACTGCATTCTTGGTCTTCCATACCCAGCCAATGAACACGCAGGCCAGAATAGCTCCGATAGGCAGGGAAACATTGGAAACCAGATGGTCAGCCAGGTCAAAAAATCCTTTTCCTGCAATCTTTATATCACTCCAGAGGCCAAAACTGAGAGCACTGGGAACTCCTGCAATAGAAATCAAGATTCCAGAAATTACCGATGCTTTTATCCTGGAAACCTTAAAGGTATTCATGGCAAAAGATACCACTACTTCCAGATAAGCAATACTTGTGGTAGCTGCTGCAAACAGCACCAGGATAAAGAAGATCACACCAAAGATCTGACCTCCCGGCATTTCACCAAACACTGTAGGAAGGGTCTGGAACATCAGGCTTGGACCGCTTTCCGGATCAAATCCGAAGGCAAAAACAGCAGGAAGGATAGCGAATCCTGCCAGCATTGCTACCAGAGTATCACACCCTGCAATACAGCAGGCGCTATTGACAATCTTCTGGTCTTTTCCCAGGTAAGCGCCGTAAGTAATCGTAGCTCCTGTTCCCAGAGACAGAGAGAAGAACACCTGTCCCAAAGCTCCCAGAAAGGCTCCCGGTGTCAGCTTGGAAAAATCTGGTTTCAGGAAAAACTCAATACCGGCTCCTGCTCCGGGAAGGGTACAAGAACGAATAGCAACAACGATAATACACACCAGAAGAAGGGGCATCATAATCTTACATGCCTTTTCAATTCCCTTTTGAACCCCTCTGGCAACGATCAGCACAGTAAGAACCATAAATATCAGATAATAAATGATCTGACTTTCTGTATTGGCGGTAAAATCTGCAAAAAAGGCTGCTCCGTCTTTGGATGTATTTGCCCCAGATGCAAAAATATACCGGATTACCCAGCCACCTAATACTGCATAATAAGACAGACCGATAAAACTTGTGACCACTGCCAGGATACCTACGCCGCCCCATTTTGGATTCAGAGCTTTATAGCTTCCGAAAGCATCTTTTCCTCCGGCCCGGCCAATAGTAACTTCTGCAATGATCATGGGGATTCCCACCAGAACAATACAGATCAGATAGATCAGAACAAAGGCTCCTCCTCCGTTCTCCCCTACCAGCATAGGAAACCTCCATAAATTTCCCATACCTACGGCGGAACCTGCCGCCGCCATGATAAAGCCCAGACTTCCGGACCACTTGGCCTCCCCAGTTTTTTTCTTTTCTTGTTTGTCCATTTCTTTTCCTCCTTTTCGGCAGCAGGGTTCTTCGCCTGTAGGAACAAAAAAGCCCCCGCCCTTATATCTGAAAGACATCTTTCAAACATAAGGGCGAGGGCATATGCCTCACGGTACCACCTTACTTTATCTCCGCCTTGCGGCAAAGACCTCTGCGGGTACGGGAAACTTCCTTATACCCTGGCGCTGTAATGGGCGCTCCCATCGCAGCCTGTGGAGAATTATTCCCCAGTCGGTGCGAGGCTCCGAGACCATCTTCCATTTACTTCCCCGTGCTTCCTTTCACCTGCCGAAGCTCTCTGTAACGTACCTGTAAATGTACTCTTCTCTTCACTGCCGTTGTCTTTTTCTCTGGTACACAGTATAAATCTCTGAATAGATATTGTCAATTCATTCCTGACTTCTTTTGAATTCTTTACATTTTCTACAAAAAATGTTACTCTTTCTTAGTAAATCTATCTATCGGCATTTTCATTGCTGCACAAAAAGAGTTCTGGATTTTTGTATAATCTCTCTCTTGCAGCAGAAAGGAAGCGTATGAAAAAATTTATCATCTATCTTTTAAAGCCTTTTTCCTTTCTCCCTGCCCTTCTGGTCATGTATATGATTTTCTCTTTTTCCAGCCAGACGGGAGTGGATTCTGGAAATCTCAGCTATAAAGTCAGCTACGGTATTGTTTCTGTTGCAGACCGGGTCCTTGAAAAAAATCTTTCAGAGACGGACAAAGAATACTATGCTGGCCAAATCGAACTTCCAGTACGAAAGCTGGCCCATATGACAGAATACTGTATTCTGGCCATATGCATTTCTTTTCCTTTGTATGTGTATGGTCTGAGAGGCTTCTGGCTTTTTATTTTCGCCGGACTCTTCTGCGTGGCATTTGCCTGTACAGATGAATTCCACCAGTCCTTCGTGGCCGGACGGGGTCCTTCCAAAACAGACGTGGCCATTGACAGTATGGGCGCTCTTTTCGGTATTATTCTGGTCCAGCTCTTCTGTCACGGATTTACAGCCAGAGATGACTAAAAGTCTTCCCTGGCTGTTTTAGAAATTTCATTTATTCAGATAAGATACAATATTTTTGTAAACTGTCTCTTTTCCCATCTCGTTAAGGATTTCATGACGCATATCCGGATACATCTTTCCGGTTACTTTTCTATATCCTACTGTTTGCAGAAACTGAAGCTGTTTTACAAACCGTCTTCCCCCTCCTATGCATGGATCCTTCTCTCCTCCCAGAAAAAGAACAGGCAGATCAGGATTTCTCATCTTCCATCCTTTCCTGCTGTAGGTTTCTTTTAAGAGAAGAAACAGACTCTGGAAACCGTCGGCAGTAAAGATAAATCCACAGTATTCTGAATCATCATAATCCTTTACTACTTCTTTATCTGAGCAGATCCATGCCGAACTGGTACCCTCTCCTGGAAATTTAGCGGCATAGGGACCAAAGGCAAGAACCTGCAGCTCTTTGCTCCGGTATCTCCCTCCCCTGAACTTCTTCTGGATTCCAGCCAGCGCCAGTCCCATATCTACTCCAGGATTTGCACTGGGAGGCCCTGTCAGTATTAGCTTTTTCAGTTCTCCGTCGTATTCCTTCAGATACGTCCTGGCTGCAAGAGAACCCATACTGTGCCCCAGCATATAAACAGGGGTTCCTGGAAAATGTTCTTTTATCCAGCAGGTTACCTGGTGAAGATCTTCCACAATTCCCTTATCTCTGCCGCCATAAGTATATCCCAGGTCCTCTTTTTCCTTTACGCTTTTCCCATGACCTCTGTGATCATGGATCACTGCTGCGAATCCCTTTTCTGCCAGATATTCCATAAACGGCAGATACCTTTCTTTATTCTCACACATTCCATGGGAAATCTGGAGAACACCTTTTACTTCGCCTTCCGGTTTTGTCCATAACAGCGACAGTCTCAATCCGTCAAACCAGGACCAAAGCCATTCTGCCTTCTTCTCCATAACTTTTCACCCCACACTTTCCTTTCTAAAAAAATTCAGGAGCATACCATTCCCTGAGAGAATATGGCATGCTCCTATGTATTCTTTTGCTGAAATTACGCTTCTACAATCTCCAGAACGTCTGCTGGACAGGCTTTTGCACAGATACCGCAGGCGATGCATTTGCTGCTCACCGGTGATTCCTCTGCCTTTACCATAACGCCGAATGGACAGGCCTCTACGCACTTGCCGCAGCCTGTACATTTTTTCTTGTTTACCATATACACACCTTTTGCATTCTGTGTGATGGCTTCTTCTGGACAGGCTTTTGCACACTTGCCGCACTGTACACAGACCATAGGCTTGGCATCGCCGTTTTTGTCCACGATCTGAATACAGGATTTGTCCGGATCAAATTCCTTATAAAAGCTTGTGGAACAGGCTCTTACACATTCCAGACAGGCCATACATTTTGCACCCTTTACTACTTTCAGTTTCTTCATAGAAAATCCTCCGTTTTCCTTAGTATTCAAGACTTATGCAGCGCACAGTCTCACAGATTAGTCTGTCAGATAATTCTATCATTTCAGAAAGATTTTCTCAAGGTGCATTTGGAAAATCTGCCGGTTTCCCAGAGATATTTTTTCTATAATTTCAGGAACTGTTCCACGTTTACCACAAAGACCGTAGCGCCCCCCACTTCAACGCTTACCGGAGGTGCCGTATACCCCAGTACCGGACCTTTTGAGCCTGAAGAATAAGATGGGTTGATCATAACTTCCTGTCTCCTGGAGCACTCCTCCTTGATCACATTTATAACAAAGTCTACTTTATCATCCTCTGTACCGATCATAAGTGTAGCATTTCCCTTTCTCAGAAAACCTCCGGTACTGGAAAGTTTCGTTACGCTGATTTTTTCTTTATTCAAACGTTCTATTACAAAACCTTCGTCTTCCTTCCGCACAATCGCAAAAATCATTTTCATCGCCAAGTAACCTCCTTCTCAACGGATTTCCCCGCCTTTTCATTCAGAAAGCGCTGATATTCGCCCCCATTTTTATTGTATTTCATTATAGCACAATTTATTCTGAAAGCAAAGACTTTATCCCAGTAAAGAGGCCGCTTCCCCTCTTTTCATCCTTTTAAAATTTTTCAGAATCTATAAAAATTCAAAAGTAAAGTCTTTGTTAATTTTCCTCATTATGTCTTGAGTTTTTTATATCTTCTGCTATAATCGTCCTATCCTGAAAGATTCTGAAAAAACAGCCTTTCAGGCATAAAAAAATGCAACAGCAGAGAGGAGGAGTTACTTGCCGCAGCAAACGGCAGAAATCTCATGAACCGCATCATTAACTTTTTTAAAAGGCAGCCCGCAGGACGGCTGATCACCCTTGGCTTTGCCGCAGCAATCCTGTTTGGTACGTTCTTGTTGCTGCTTCCAATCTCCGTGAAACCGGATGCAGAGGTCAGCTTCATTGACGCCCTGTTTACTTCTACCAGCGCCGTATGTGTCACAGGCCTGATCGCCATAGACACTGCGGATCATTTTACGCCTTTTGGCCAGGGGGTTGTAGCTTTTCTCATTCAGATCGGAGGCCTGGGAGTCACTTCCGTAGGTGTAGGCCTGATTCTGGCAGTGGGAAAGCACATTGGAATAAAGGGACGTCTTCTTGCCCAGGAGGGGCTGAATGTAACTGGAGTAAAAGGAATCATACGCCTGGTAAAATCTGTGCTTCTTATGACCCTTTGCTTTGAACTTGCCGGCGCAGTGCTGAGCTTTATTGTTTTCATTCAGGATTATCCTCTGCCAAGGGCCATTGGTACCAGTATTTTCCACTCCATTGCCGCATTTAATAATTCCGGCTTTGATATTTTCGGCGGACTCCGAAACATGATTCCCTATCAATCGGATATCCTTCTGAACTTTACCACCTGCTTTTTGATCATTTTCGGAGGTCTGGGTTTCCTGGTAATACTGGATATATTGAAGAACCGTTCTTTCAAAAAACTTACGCTCCACTCCAAAGTGGTGATCACCACTACGGTCATCCTGCTGGCAGTGGGGACCCTGCTCTTAAAAGCAACAGAAAATATTTCCTGGTTGGGTGCCTTTTTCCACAGTGTTTCTGCAAGAACGGCAGGTTTTTCCACTTATTCTATAGGAGACTTTACCAATGCAGGACTTTTTGTCCTTATCATCCTGATGTTTATCGGTGCTTCCCCCGGATCCACCGGAGGCGGTATTAAGACCAGCACTTTCTTTGTTCTGGTGCAATCTGTGCGCAGCCTGGTGACAAAGAAAAATTTTGAAGCCTTCCATCGTTCCATACCGGCAGACAGAATCAGCAAGGCTTATGTCATTTCCCTGCTGTCCATCCTGGTAGTGTGCATTGCCACTTTCCTGTTGTGTATCCTGGAACCGGACCTGGATTTTGTACAAATTTTGTTTGAAGTGGTATCGGCCTTCGGTACTGTAGGCCTTTCTACAGGAATCACGCCGAATCTGATCCCTCTGAGCAAATTTATCATTATTCTTGTTATGTTTATCGGAAGGCTGGGGGCTTTCACCCTGTTTTCCATGTGGATAGACCGTCCGGCACCTTCCGCCCGGTATGTAGAAGAATCTATTACAATTGGTTAAAGGAGAAAATACAGTTATGAAAAATACAAAATCTTCAACTTTTGGTGTAATTGGTCTTGGACGTTTTGGCACAGCTCTTGCTATGAGCCTGTCTGAAGCAGGAAAAGATGTCATCGTAGTAGACTGCAATGAAGAAAAAGTAAGAGAGCTCCGCCACTATACGGAATATGCTTTTGTCACAGACAATCTTTCAAAGGAAGCGCTTCAGGAGATCGGTATCCAGAACTGTGATACTGTTATCGTATGCATCGGTGAAAAAATTGATATCAGTATTCTCACTACACTAAATGTGGTAAGTCTTGGCGTTCCTCATGTGATCTCCAAAGCGATCAGCAGTGACCACGGAACGGTACTGGAAAAAATCGGTGCAGAGGTAGTATATCCGGAGAGGGATATGGCTCTCCGCCTTGGCAAACGCCTGATCGCCAATAACAATTTTCTGGACTTTATCACTCTGAGCAATGAGGTTGAAATCCAGCAGATTCCTGTTACAGACCGTATCGCCGGGATCAGCATAGAACGTCTGGATATCCGAAAAAAATATGGTCTGAACATCATTGCCATTGAAAGTGATGGCAGCACGGAAACAGAGATTTCTCCGGAATATCGGATCCGTAAAGAGGACATCCTGGTAGTAATCGGAAAAATGGATAACATCTGGAAGTTTGAACACGATATTTAAGCTTCAAAGATTGGCTGAAAATTTTTCAATATAAATTTTCAAAAAAACATTGACAAACCATTCCAGATATAGTATATTGTTACCTGTGCTCACGAGAGCACAGGTAACATGCGCGAGTGGCTCAGTTGGTGGAGCGCGACCTTGCCAAGGTCGAGGCCGCGGGTTCGAGTCCCGTCTCGCGCTTTTTTCATGTCCAAATTTCCTTTCTATTTTCCTTCTGCTATATTTCCCCAGAAATTTTTCAAAAATTCTCTCTTTCTTGTAATGCTCCTTATCTCTTTTTATCTATATGTGTTATGATAGTAGTCATAGCATACCTGAAAAGGAGGTACGATCAGAGTGAACATATCAAAAATCGACTATACTTCTCTCATTGAAAAATATCAGTCTCTCATTATCTCTGCCGCAGATTCTATCTGGGAGTTTGCAGAGACTGCTTTCCAGGAACACCGCTCCAGCAGTCTTTTGAAATCGATTCTGGAAGAGCAGGGATTTTCCATATCAGCACCTTCTGAAAAGCTCCCCACCGCTTTTACTGCCCGCTGGGGCTATGGCAGACCCATATTGGGTTTTCTGGGGGAATATGATGCCCTTCCCGGCTTGTCTCAGAAAGCAGATATCGCCGCTCCAGCTCCCACAAGTTCTTCTGCAGGACACGGCTGCGGACATAATCTCCTGGGCTGCGGAGTTCTGGCAGGGGTTCTTTTCCTGAAAGATATCATGGAACAGGAAAAGCTTCCCGGCACTATCCTGTATTTTGGATGTCCTGCCGAAGAAAACGCGGCTGGCAAGGCTTTCATGATCGAAGAAGGCTTCTTTAAAGATGTGGACGCTGCTTTTTCCTGGCATCCCCACTACCAATCCGGAATCTTTAATCAGGCCCTGGCCAACCACAGAGTCTACTACACTTTTCACGGTACCAGCGCCCACGCTTCTCAGTCTCCCCATTTAGGCCGAAGCGCTCTGGATGCCTGTGAACTGATGAATGTTGGAGTCAATTATCTTCGGGAGCACATGATCGATGAAGCCAGGGTTCATTACGCTTATACTGACGCCGGGGGAACTGCGCCTAATATTATCCCCTCCCGGGCCCAGGTCTTTTATGCCGTGCGGGCCCCCAAAAGTGAAGACGCCCGGCTGCTGCGAGAGCGGGTGGACGACATCGCCCGTGGAGCTGCCCTGATGACCGGAACTTCTGTAGACATTGAAACTGCCTGCGTCTATGACAGCTTTCTGCCAAATCCTGTCTTAGACCAGCTTGTCCTGAAATATCTGAAGCTTTATACCCCTGTCCACTCTCCCGGTGAAGAGGCTTATGCCAGAGATTTTCTTTCTTATGGAAATCTGCCTGAAACAGACAGGGCCTTTGACGATATCCCTGATCTCTCCATCACCAGGAAAACCGGCATTTCCACTGACGTGGGCAATGTAAGTCAGATTCTGCCCTGTACCGCCTTTATGGTCTGCTGTTACGCCAACGGCTCCCCTCTTCATCACTGGACCGTAACCGCTCAGGGAAAATCTTCTGCAGCCCATAAAGGAATGTTCGCCGCGGGAAAAATCCTGTCCTCCTGCGCTTTAGAGCTGCTCACGGAGCCCGGACTTCTTCTTCAGGTGCAGAAAGCCTTTCATAAAGCCAAAGGCATCTATACCGCAGCTCCTTAGACAGCCTTCCCTCTGCTGCATTAGCCAGATATTCCCCTTTACTTACTGCCTGAAGCTGCAAAAAAGTCCGTAAAAAGCAAGCTCAAGTCTCCACTTTTTACGGACTTTTTGGTTTTCTTTACTTCTCAGGTCCTTAGAATTGCACTTAACACATACTGATTGTTCGGAAAGTTTTTATGAGTGATGTCTTCCAGCCTGATCAAATCCACATCCAGCCACAGTTCCTCGGCTACAACCATCAGATGAGAAAACATAATACCGAAATTCAGCTCTTCAAATTTTCCCAAATGGTTCATATTGTGTTTCTTTGCAAAAACATGGATCCGATTGTCATATACTACAAACCGCCATGGCTGGCTGTTCATACTGGACGGAGCCAGCCTTGCAGCTTCTAAAAGCTGTTTCATCCACTGTCTCGGCACCTCTTTGTAAACGCAAAGCTCCTTCAGCTCCATTCTCTTGGCGTCAACTGCCTTTCTGGTATAGCTCCCCTTGCTCTTTCCAAAGGCCAGCATGATGATAAATTTCAGATTTCCTCTGCGGTTATTGCCCATTCTAGGCTTTACCCCGCCCAGAAAGCAGGTTCCCAAACCTTTGGTACATAGAAAAAGTGCGATCTGCTCCATAATATATCCAGCATTCATCTGGGTCAGGTCCTTCTCCTCGGAATAAAAAGCCAAATAATAAGGCGCTTTTACTCCCAGTATATGCATCATCCTATTCTTTCCTTTTGTATTATCTATAATAGAAATCTCTGTATGGATTCCCGGATTCAGTCCTTCAATCTCTCCATAAAACTCCCTCACTTCCTGGAGAATCTCCCCGCTTACCGGTTCCATTTCATAGTTCCGTACAGATTTTCTCAGAAAAATCGCTTCGTATAAATTCATATTATCACCCTTATTCTCTGTGTAACAATATTGTAACATACATTCTTTGAAATGCAATGCCTATTTCCCAGAGAATTTTTAATTCTCCGAAAAGTTTTTATAAAATTTTTATTGACAAATTCTTTTTATTTTCGTATTATTATATTAAGCAATTAGTACAGTAGTACAATTACTATGATGACCAAATATACTTGTGGTTCCGGAAAAACACCGAAGCCACGCAACAGACACGCAGAAAAAGGAGGTGCTGCGCATATGTCTTGGAATCTGGACTCAAACCGTCCCATCTATCCCCAGATCATGGAACGGATTACTATGGACATTATTTCCGGCACATACCCTCCTGGAAGCAAACTTCCCTCTGTACGGGAGCTGGCTCAGGAGGCAGGGGTAAATCCCAACACAATGCAGAAATCTTTGTCCGAATTGGAACGAACAGGACTTCTCTACAGCCAGCGGACCAGCGGACGCTTTATCACGGAGGATTTAGTTATGATAGAACAGACAAAAAATACCATCGCCTCAGAGCAGGTAAAAGAATTCCTGAAAAAAATGGAGCATATCGGCTTTACAAAACAGGCCACCATACGGCTTATTGAAAAAATTGATAAGGAGGAGCAGTCATGAACCCTATTTTAGAATGTAAAGACCTTACCAAGCGCTACGGCAACAAGACCGCTCTGGATCAGATTTCCTTTTCCCTTATGCCTGGAAAGATCATCGGTCTTCTGGGGCCAAACGGCAGCGGCAAGACTACTCTGATCAAGCTTTTAAATGGTCTTCTGGTTCCTACAGAGGGGCACATTTTTATAGATGGTCTTACACCGGGCGTAGAGACTAAGAAATTTGTCTCTTATCTTCCTGAGCGAACTTATCTGAATTCCTGGATGAAGGTCTGTGATATCATTGATTACTTCCAGGATTTCTATGAAAACTTTGACAAAGCCAGAGCCTACGACATGCTGAAAAGATTGAATATCAATCCCTCTGACAGACTCCGTACTATGTCAAAAGGTACAAAGGAAAAAGTCCAGCTTATCCTGGTCATGAGCCGCCGGGCCCGGCTGTACTGTCTGGATGAACCTATTGCCGGAGTAGACCCAGCTGCCAGGGATTATATTCTCTCTACCATCATTCAAAACTATGATGAAAACGCTACGATTATTATATCCACTCATCTGATTTCTGATGTAGAAAATATCCTGGATGATGTGGTTTTTATTCAGAACGGGCATATCCGTATGGTTGACAGTGTAGAAAATATCCGCTTCAATCAGGGAAAATCTGTGGACGCACTGTTCAGGGAGGTGTTTAAATGCTGAAAAAATTATATAAATATGACTGGAAATCTGTCTCCATGATCCTTCTGATCCTTCATGGGGTACTGCTGGCCTACAGTATCATCGGAAGACTTGCCATCACCATTGGGGAAAATATGGCCTCAGGAAGAGGGGAGAATTTCGATACCCACCTATCTCTTTCTACCACCATCTTTGGCCTGGGGGCCGTAGCTTATATCATGATCTATGCTATATTTATTATCGGTATAGTTTTGGCTACCATCCTCTATCTGGCCGTACGGATGCAGAAAAGCTTATTCTCTGAAGAGGGATATCTCACCAATACCCTTCCTGTATCTTGTGACAAGATACTCTGGTCCAAGATCCTGGTATTCTGGACCTGGTCAATCATTGACTTTTTATGTGTAGCTCTATCGATTTTCATATTGGTCAGCTATCCTGATACAATGCCGGATATTGTAGAAGGCTTTCATTCATTCTTTGGGAGTCTTTTTGGACTCGGTGGCTTTAATGCTATGCTGGAAGCTCTTGGAGTAGTTCTCGGACTTCTCATACAATACTTCTTCTACTTTACTGCTTTGATCTTGTTCTCCATCTGTCTGGGCAGTCTGTTTAAAACACACAAGACCCTTGGAGCTCTTGTGGCCTTCTTCGGAATCAATATGGGCCAGAGTATAGTCATGCTGATTTTAATGTTTATCATTCCTCCTCTCAGTCCTATCAGTACAGTCGTTACTACTGAAAGCGGAAAGGTTATTTCAAGCACAGGAGGAAACGGAAACGCTCAGACGATCTTCCTGTTGGCATGGTACCTGATCTTATCTATCGTTTTCTACCTGGGAAGCCGGTATATCATGACAAAGAAACTGAATCTTGACTAACACTTCTGGAAACCTGCGCCGCCAGGCGCACTAGATAAAAGCTGCGGCATTAAGCATTTTCAATCTTGCTTAATGCCGCAGCTTTCCCCTCCCTATACGGTTAAAATCTTCAAAATCCATTTTTGACCGTATAATTCCACGTAGTATTACGGTTAAATTTCCTATATTGCACTTTCTAACCGTATAATTTTCTTTAAAGTACGGTTGAAATCTTCAAATCTTCTATTTTAACCGTACAATCTTCTTCAAAACTACGGTTGAAATCTCGAAAATCTCTGTTTAACCGTATTGCACCATATCCATGTAAAAAATGGTGATGGCAGGGGAATCGGAACTGTGGGCAGCTCCGATTCCCCTGCCATTCTTTTTATCCTCTTAACTTTCTACTTTAACAGCCTGGCTTCCCAGGTTTTTAATCTGGAAATTACCTTTTCCGCCTTCCACGGAAAGAAGAATCTCTTCTCCCTCTCTTCTGGCCTGAACCTTCATTATGGTATTTCCTTTTGTATCCGGAATCTCCACACAGGTCCGGGCTCCCTCTTCAAATTCTCCGATCACCAATGTCACCTGGTCTGTAAAATCATAATCCGGAACCTGATCGTTATTTCCCATAGGAAGAACCGTATTTGGCCGGAGCATAACAGGCAGAGTGTGATAATCATGAGTTTCCTTTATCCATTTTCCTCCCGTTTTCTTTTCTCCGGTAAGGATATTCACCCAGGTTCCTTCCGGCAGGTAATAGTCCACCTCACCTGATTCTTTAAATACAGGAGCAACCAGCAGAGAATCTCCCAGCATATACTGACGGTCCAGAGTATCGCAGGCTCTGTCCTGGGGGAAATCCAGGAACATTGGGCGGAGCAGAGGAGTTCCCTTTACATGAGATTTCACTGCCTGTCCATAAATGTAAGGCATCAGCCGGCATTTCAGGTTCACAAACTCCCGAAGGATATCGCAGGCCTCCTCGTCAAAAAGCCAGGGTACACGGTAGGAGCCAGAGCCATGGAGACGGCTGTGGGAGCTTAAAAGCCCAAACTGGCACCATCTCTTATAGATATCAGGAGTAGCAGTACTCTCAAAACCGCTGATATCATGGCTCCAGAATCCAAAGCCTCCCAGAGAAAGAGACAGTCCTCCACGGAGAGTCTCTGCCATAGAAACATAAGTTGCAGAACAGTCTCCTCCCCAGTGAGCCGGGAACTGCTGTCCTCCTACTGTAGCGGAACGGGCAAAAAGCACTGCTTCTCCCTTTCCCCGCTCTCTTTCCAGAAGTTCAAATACTGTCTTATTATAGAGATATGTATAGTAATTGTGCATTTTCACCGGATCAGAATGGTCAAAATATTCAATATCCTTTACCGGTATCCTTTCACCGAAGTCCGTTTTAAAACAATCCACACCCATGTCCAGAAGAGTCTTCAACTTTTCCTGATACCAGGCCCCGGCCTCAGGGTTTGTAAAGTCCACAAGTCCCATACCTGGCTGCCACAAGTCAGACTGCCATACGCTTCCATCTTTCTTCTTTACCAGATATCCCTTTTCCATGCCCTCTTTAAAAAGCACAGATTTCTGTCCGATATAGGGATTGATCCACACACAAATCTTCAGCCCCCGGTCATGGTATCTTTTCAGCATTCCCTTGGGGTCCGGGAAAGTCTTGGGATCCCAGATAAAGTTGCACCACTCATAGGCGTCCATCCAATAACAGTCAAAATGAAATACATGGAGAGGAATCTTCCTGTCTGCCATTCCCTGAATAAAGCTGGAGGTTGTCTCCTCATCATAATTCGTTGTAAAAGATGTAGTCAGCCAAAGACCAAAAGACCAGGCCGGGGGCAGAGCAGGCTTTCCTGTAAGATCCGTATATTTTTCTACAGTTCCCATGGGACTTCCGCCGCTGATAAAGTAATAATCCAGTCTTTCTCCTTCCACAGAAAACTGGATCCTCTCTACCTTTTCACTGGCAATCTCAAAAGCAACATCTCCCAGATTGTCCACCAGGACCCCGTATCCTTTATTCGTTACATAAAATGGAATGTTCTTGTATGCAATCTCGCTGGCTGTACCGCCATCCTCATTCCACATCTCTACAACCTGTCCATTTTTCACAAAAGGCGTAAACCGTTCTCCAAGACCATAGATGTATTCATCTACGTCAATGGAAAGCTGTTCCAGCATATAAGCCTTCTCTGTCTTATTATTATACATATGGGCCAGATTCCGGAAACTGGACTCTGTAAGGAATTTCTCTCCTTCATAGAAAGCCAGCCTATAACCGGAAGGAGCCTTATCGATCACCGCCCGCAGGGAGCCGGAACGATAGATTACCTGGGTATCTGTCTCCGTGATCTCAACCTGGGCGTCTGTCTGGTTCACCTGTGCAATAGGTCCCTTATACAGAGCTCCCGCATGGTGTACCGCCGAAACCTTGATCACTCCTTCCATAGGACTGGAAAGAGTCAGTGTCAGCATGGGAATATTTAAGCAGTCTCCTCTCCCAGAAATATGTTTGCTGGGAAGATACACCGTTAATGTGCTTCCATCAATCTGGTGGCTTGCATATTCTACTGCATATGCAGGCTCCATTTCTTTTCTCAAAAGCCAGTATCCATTTGTAAATTTCATGATCATTCCTCCTGTAAATCTAATTTGTCATCCCTTTTCTGTATTTCTCTCACAGGCTCTTCCTTTTGGTCTTCCTCTCCGGGCTCATGTTTTTTCAGCACTCGCTCCAGGAACTCTGACATGAGAAAGATTACCGGCCCCGGCGCAAAGATCATCAGTATAGGAAAGCGCCAGATGATGGCTCCTGTGCAAAACAGTATGAGAAGCAGGGCCAAAGTAGTGCCAAAATACCGCACTGTCATATACATAGCCAGCTTGATCAGCCAGCCGCTGCTCATATCAAACCGTGCCAGAGCCGGAAATACATAGCAGGAAACCGCCAGAATAAATACAGAAGTCAGGGTGTAGACACAGATAAAGAAAAGTCCCACATATCCGTCGGTTTCCTTCATCAGGATCCCAATATTCAAATGCATGGCAAAGGTGGCTGCTACTACCAGTATCCAGATAAAGCAGCCGGACATCAGATTCAGCCGGAAAGATCGAAAAAATTCTCTGGCAATATAGCCGTCTCCCTTTTTCACACATTTTACCATGGCATAGTATAAAGCCGAGGTAGAAGCTCCTATGGTCACAATAGGAAGACTGCACAGGATCCATAAAAATCCCAGGGCCATTACATCAAATATCTTATCACAGATATTGATAAAGCTGCCATCAAATCCGAATATATTTCTTCCTGTTTTCTTCTTACCCATGTTCTACACCCTTTCTTTTCTTACAGTTCCGTTAATTTTCCTGCTTTTGCAAATACGGGAAGCTGCTCCAGAGGAGCGCTGACAGTAATCATCCTTCCTCCTTCATACTCCCTGTTATCATTGATGTTCCTCCAGAGGCCTTCCGGCAAATAGAGAGTTCTTTCTCTCTGATCCTCATACAAAACAGGCGCTACCAGAAGATCTGGTCCAAACATATACTCGTCCTCGATTTCCCATGCTTTTTCATCCTCTGGGAAATCATAGAACAGAGGCCTCATGGCAGGAGTTCCCTTTTCATGTGCTTCCTCCATGATCTGTCTCACATAGGGACGCATTCTTTCCCTAAGGTGGATATATTTTTCACAGATTTTATAAACCTCTTCTCCGTAGCTCCATATCTCATTTTCTGCACCGCTGTTATGTTTTCCGCCGCCTGTAGTTCCCAAAGGTGCCTTGAAAGGCTCCCGGAATCCATGAAGACGCATGACCGGACAAAAGGCTCCAAATTCAAACCAGCGGACCAGCACCTCATGGAACTTAGGATCATGAATGTTTCCTCCATGGAAGCCTCCGATATCTGTGGTCCACCAGGGAATTCCAGAAATACCCATATTCAGTCCTGCCGCCAGCTGATTTCTCAGAGAGCGGAAAGAGGAATCAATATCTCCTGACCATACCAAAGTGCCATATCTCTGGCTTCCGGCCCAGGCGCAGCGAAGGAGATTCAGGATATTCTCTTGACCTTCCTTTTCCATCCCTTCATAGGCCATGCGGGCATATTCTTTTGGATAGATATTTCCCACTTCCATGTCTGCCCCACGGAAATACCTGTAATGAGAAAATTCATAACCAGTAAACTCAGGCTCTGCCTCATCCAGCCAGAAAATGTGGATACCTTTTTCATAATAATTTTTCTTGATCTTACTCCAAACGTATTCTCTTCCATCGGGATTGGTCACATCGATGATTGCCGCATTTCCCAGCTGTCCTAACCTCTTTCCATGTTCAGAGCGGGTCAGATAGCCAAGCTCTTCCATTTCCTCATAGTTCTCACTCTCTCCGTCCACAGTAGGCCAGATGGATACCATCAAGTGCATTCCCATTTCTTTCAGTTCCCGTACCATCTTTTCCGGTTCTGGCCAGTAATCCAGGTCGAACTTCCAATCTCCCTCATGGGGCCAGTGGAAAAAGTCTACTACGATCACATCTACCGGAAGTCCCCGGCGGTGATATTCTCTGGCCACCTCCATAATCTCATCCTGGGTCTGATAGCGAAGCTTGCACTGCCAGAATCCCATGCCGTATTCCGGCATCATAGGAACTTTTCCTGTAGCATTAGCGTAGGCTTCCTCAATTTCCGCCGGGGTATCTCCTGCAGTGATCCAGTAGTCCATCTGCTTTGTAGATTCTGCTGTCCACTGAGTCACATTTTTGCCGAAAGTTACCGCGCCGATAGCCGGATTATTCCATAAGAATCCATATCCATTACTGGAAAGAGCAAAGGGAATACTTGCCTGAGAGTTCCTGTGAGCCAGCTCCAGAGTACAGCCTTTTACATCCAGATAAGGCTGCTGATACTGTCCCATTCCATAAAGCTTTTCCCCATCCACAGGCTCAAAGCGTACTGTCAGCCGATAGTTATCCGTACTCTGCCTTGGTTCAAAGGTTCTTGGCACGATCTCAAGGGCGCTGTTAAACTCCTCTCTCCCTTCTTCCTGCATTCCACGGATTCTCTCATATTCCTCCAGGAGAAGCTTTCCATTCTGGTTCAGGAAACGGAGTTTTCCTGTCCTTGTGATCTCACAGATAATCTTTCCGTTTTCTATAACTGTGTCTGTTCCTCTCTCATATATCTTTACAGAAACTTCTTCCGCCGGAAGAAGGGCGGAAATATCCTCATCTTCTATAAGCTCATGTCTCTGGGTAGCCTGTACGCGAAAGCTGTTTTTACCCCAGGGCTGAATACACAATAATTCTTTATCAAAACGTCTGTATACTTTATTCCCTATTTGTTTCAGCATGTTTTTCCTCCCAATATTTTCATAAAAGCCGCTGCATTATAATGCATATCTCCCTTCAGCACAAAGGTCGGATGCTGAAAATGCAGCGGCGTTTCAGAAACTTATACCTCCAGTTTAAATTCTCCTTTAGTGAATAATGGAATCTGCTCCAATGGAGTTTCAACGGTCACAGTCTGTCCGCCTTCAAAGCTCTCTTTGGTCCATGGGTTTGTCCAGGTATATCCCTTCGGCAGATAAACTTCTTTCGTTTTCTGTCCCCTCTCCATAACCGGAGCAACTAAAATATCCGGTCCGAACATATACTGGCTTTCATTGTCCCAGCATATCTTATCCTCAGGAAAATCATAGAACAGCGGACGCATGATCGGCGTTCCTTTCTCATGAGCAGCCTCCATCAGGGATCTTATATAAGGACGCATAGCCTCTCTCAACTCTATGTATTTCCTACAGATCTCATATACTTCATCCCCATAGGACCAGATTTCATTAGGAGCTCCTGACACGCACTCAGCGCCTCCGGTAGTTCCGTATTGAGGCTGATAAGGCATCCGGTAACCATGAAGCCGCATTACCGGACAGAAGGTTCCATACTCAAACCAGCGGACAAAGACCTCATGATAGTCCTTATCGTAAATATTCGCTCCGAAAAATCCTCCGATATCTGTGGTCCACCATGGTATTCCGGAAATTCCCATATTTAATCCTGCTGCAAACTGGTTCTGCAGGCTTTCAAAAGTAGAATGAATATCCCCGGACCACACCAACGCTCCATACTTCTGGCTTCCAGCCCAGGCACAGCGGAGCAGGTTTACAACTTCCTCCTGGCCTTCAGCTCTCATACCGTCAAAAAATGTCTTGGCATACATGGCAGGATAGATATTTCCAATCTGTACGTTAGGCCCCAGATGATAACGATAGTTTTCAAAATCATAAACTGTATATTCTGGTTCTGCTTCGTCCAACCAGAAGATTTTAACCCCTTTATCATAGTAGTTTTTCTTTGCCTTACCCCAGACATACTCTCTGGCTTCCGGGTTGGTAGGATCGTACTGAATCGTATTTCCCATATAAGTATTGTCAATGCGGACGCCTTTCTCTACTCTTGTGAGAAGTCCTTTGGCCTTCATCTCTTCAAAATTCTCGCTCTTGTAATCTACCATAGGCCAGATAGATACCATCAGCTCAATTCCCATTTCCTTTAATTCCTGTATCATTGCATCAGGATCCGGCCAATAAGTGGGATCAAATCTCCAGTCTCCCTGTTTTGGCCAGTGGAAAAAGTCTACTACGATCACATCAATAGGAATCCCTCTCCGCTTATACTCTCTGGCTACTTCCAGCAGTTCTTCCTGTGTCTGATACCGGAGCTTGCACTGCCAGAATCCCATACCATATTCCGGCATCATAGGAACCTTTCCTGTAGCGTCTGCATAAGCTTCTTCAATTTCTGCCGGAGTATCTCCTGCAGTGATCCAGTAATCTAATTTCTTTGTAGACTGGGCCACCCAGGTAGTAATATTTTTGTTGAAGCTTACTCTTCCTACTGCAGGGTTGTTCCAGAGGAATCCATATCCCAGAGAGGACAGGGCAAAGGGTACGCTGGCCTGTGAATTTCTGTGAGCCAGCTCCAGTTCAGCGCCTTTTACATCCAGGAATTTCTGCTGATACTGTCCCATGCCATAGATTTTCTCATTAGGATTAGACTCAAAACGCATAGTAAGCTGATAGTCTCCGCCAATGATAGGCTTAAACTCTCTGGCTTCTACTTCCAGAGAACTGCAGGTATCCGCAAACATGTCCTCCCGGTTCCGTACATACTCCTCCAGAAGCGTCTCGCCCTTCTGATTGTAGAAAATAATCTTTCCGATGTTATTGATCACTGCTTTGATCTTACCATTTTTAATCTCCGCGCTGAATTCATGAATCGTGATCTCCGGCTGGTCATCTTCCGGCTTTTTATCCAGTGCCCAGAGCTCCTGAGGCATTTCAGGCATCTTAGAGGCCCTGACCCTGAGGCTGTTTTTTCCCCATGGTTCCACGATCACCCGCTCTGCGTCATAGCGGTAATAAAGGGCATTGTCCTTCACTTCAAAATACCCTAATAAAAATTTGTTGTCTGAGCGGAAGTCCCCGGTAGGCTCCCCCTCTCTTTTGATAATGTCTGTCATAATACTACTCCTTTCTATAGCTCTGATTATAGATTTAAGCCTTCTTCCATGCCAGCCAAATCATATAGAAAACTAGTCAAATATTTACCTGTTTTATTTCTTACTCTTTTACCGCTCCGGCAGTAAGACCGCCTACGATATATTTCTGGAGGAAAATAAACAGAACAATTACCGGGAGTACAAGAATTGCACCGTAAGCCATAATACAGTTCCATTTAGTACCATATTTGCTTTGGAATTTATAAATATTAGCTGTCAATGGTCTCATACCAGGCTGCACGTTAAAGGTCATAGAATATGCCAGGTCGTTCCAGCCATTTAAGAAGGAAATAACAACTACTGTTATGATACCTGTTTTAATAGCCGGAATCATAATTTTAAAGAAAGACCTGTAAACGCCGCAGCCGTCAATTCTTGCTGCATCATCTAAGGATGTAGGAACGCTTTTAAAGTATGGCCGCAGTGTCACAACAATAAAGGGAATCGTTCCCGACGAGATTGCCAGTGCCGGCCCTAAATATGTACCAAGTAAGTGTAGATTATTAAAAATAAGATACATCGGAGTAAGCATCAAGGATGCCGGAAGCATCTGTGTTACCAAAAAGGTAAGCAAAAAGGCTTTTCCACCTGGAACTTTATAACGCCCCATTCCATAAGCTGCGGGAACTCCAAAGATCATGGATAAGATCATTGATAACGTTGCAATAAATATACTATTTTTTAAGGATGCCAGAAATTCTGAATCTGTAAAGTTTTCAATCCATGGGTCTACTGTAAAATTATGTGGGTAATAAGTTACGATTTTTCCAAAGGATTCCGCATCTGATTTAAAAGACATTGCCAGAATCCAATATATGGGAAATAAGAAAATAATCGCTACCAATACTGAAATAATACAATAAATCACATTTTTTCTTTTTTCTTTGGAAGAAAGGACTGTTCTTGTTTTTTCTTTTTTCATTTATTCGTCCTCCTTTGAAATCATCCTCAGATAGAATAAGCCTATTATAAACAGGCAACAGAACAATACCATTGCTGTTGCAGAGCCTAAAGAAAACTCATACTGTTTAAAAGACAGATTATAAGAATAAGTTCCTAAAACATCCGTTGCATTCAGCGGGCCGCCGCTTGTCATGGTAAACATTAAATCAAATGCCTTAAAAGTATAAATGAAGCCCAGCATCAAAACAGACATAATTGCCGGTTTCATTAACGGCAATGTAATATAGAAAAATCTCTGGAAAGGATTAGCTCCATCTACCTCTGCACTCTCATATATTTCTGTGGATATGCCAGTCAATCCGGAAGTAAGAAGAAGCATATTAAAGGGTATTCCTACCCAGCAGTTTACCGCAATTACAGCTGCCATAGCCGTGGAACCGCTTAAAAGCCATTCTACAGGCGCATTAATAATTCCGATTTTCATCAGTAGATCATTAATAACTCCGCTGGAAGCATCAAACATATTTTTGCCAAGCAGTGCTGTAACTGACATAGGCATCATATACCCCACAAGAATCATACCTCTAATCGGTCCCGCAAAAGTAAATTTTTTTGAGAAAAACAGTGCGAAAATAAATCCAATGGTGAACTGGAAAACCAGACAACAGATTGTAAAAACAAATGTATTTTTTAAAATCAGCAAAAAAGTTTCGTTATGAAACAAGTCAATGTAGTTCTGGAATCCTACAAATACGGATTCTCCAGAAGCAAAGTTTTTTACATTGACATTTTTAAAACTTAATATGATGTTATATACTAATGGATATCCGAGAATAACAACCATATATAAAAATCCTGGGAGAATAAATGTATAACCTTCTCTTCTCCGCTTAGCTGCAATCGTTGTTTTCATAGCCTTACTCCTTTCTTTTTTGAATAATAAACATTACGGCATCTGAACCGCCGCTATGGAAAAATACTGCCGCATGAAGCAACTTAAAAAGTCTGTTCCATGCGGCAGCATCAATCACCGATCTACAACGTTATTTTTATCTTACTGTGTTGCTATCGGCGTTTCTTCTAAGATTGGATCTATCGTTGCAGCTGCCTCTGCCAAGGCTTCTTCTGGTGTTTTTTCTCCTAAAATAGCTGACTGTTCTGCTGTGTAGATAGCTTCTGAAATTGTAGGCCAGGATTCATGAGGTCCTCTTGCTACTGCAAAATTCATGGAATCGTTGAATACTTTATATCTTGCATCTGCAGTCCAGAAATCTTTTAATTCTACAGCATCTCCACGTACCGGCAGTTTTCCGGCGATTTCACACCAATCCGCATTGTTCTGAGCAGACATCATAGACATCAGGAAATCTGCACATTCCTCTACATATTCGCTTCCTGCGCAAACACCGAAGTTTTCTCCTCCGATGCAAGTCGCCTGATTTTCGCCGTTCATAGGCATTGCCACATACTCATAGTCAAAAGTAACCTTATCTTTATCCTGTCCGTCCAGTGTAGCGATCTGCCAGGTTCCTGATTCAAGCATAGCTGCTTTTCCAGCAAGAAATGCATTGTAAGCATCTCCCTGTCCCCAGTTTACAACCTCTTTACTCATATATCCGTCTTTTACCAGGTCACTCAGGAAAGTCAGGGATTCTACAGCTGCATCCGAGTCAATATCTGTCACATCTCCGCCGGCGCCATAAAGCCAAGGAATGTACTGGAATGTCCCTTCTTCATTTGAAATAGAACACATGGCAAATCCATATACACCTTCTGCCTCATTGGTTGTTTTCTCACATACTTCTCTGAATTCTTCCCAGGTCGTTGGCGGATTTTCAATTCCGGCGGCTCTCAGGATATCCATATTGCAGGCAATAGCAAGGCAATTAGAATTATTAGGAAGTCCATAAATATTTCCTTCTGCGTCCTTAACACTTGCTAATGGTCCTTCATAAAACTGATCCAGGTCTTCCCAGTCTCCCACATACTCTGTAATATCTTCAAATACTCCAAGGGAAATATAAGAAGCCATATCCGGTGAGTCTACCATACCAATATCCGGAAGTTCCCCGGATACTGCACCGATAGTATATTGTTTCATCAGCTCATCACGGGATACAAATGTGGGAACAATATAAATATCGCTCTGAGACTCATTATACTGTTTTACCATTTGATTCAAGGCGTCAGCCTCATGCTCAAAGTAATGCCACAAAGTAACTTCCGCCCCTCCATTTGGTTCTCCGATATCGTCAGAACTAACTTCTGCCGCCCCTTCGGTTTCTGTTTCGGTGGATTCTGCAGTACTGGTATCTGTTCCAGCATCAGAACTGGTACCTCCACCGCCGCATCCAGCTGCAACCACTGTTGTTAAAATCCCGGTCAAAAACAGCGCTGCAAGTTTTTGTGTACGTTTTTTCATATGATTTCCTCCTTACACTTTGTATGTTTTTATGATGTATATATTATATATTTTCGTCATTTTATACGAAACTAAGATTTTTAAGATTTGGGAGAAAATTTTGAAGTATAATTTTAAGATAAAGAGAAAATTTTAAGATAAGTGATAAAACCATTAAAGTTCTATAAATACAAAAAGAGAGCCACAAAGTGACTCTCCCAGTGCTTTCTGCAAACATACACTTCTTTCAATGGCTACAGCATCCATGAATCTATACAGGTAAAACTCCCATTGTTAATAAGCTGTGTCAGTTCCTATTTTCTTTTATATATTCTGCTACGCTAGTCCCTGTTATTTCACGAAAAACTTTATTAAAATATTTAGGATCGGAAAATCCTACGCTATATGGAAGTTCTTCTTTAGGCACTCCGGTAAGCAGAAGTTTTTTCGCTGTCTCTATACGATATTTTTTCAAAAATTTAGAAAATGTTTCTCCTACATCTTTATTAAACAGATAACAAAAGTATTCCTGAGATATACCAAGATTATCCGCTAATTCTTTTTGATTGACCTTTGTAGCATATCCAGTCTCTATAAAACTCAATGCCTTTCTTACCAACGGATGGGCATCCGGATATTTCTGTTTCAGGCTTTGCGATTGTGTACTGCCCTGCCACTCGGTATGGGGTTCAGCCTCCAGTCTGAACATTACATTTTTTACTTCATCTACAGTTATAGGCTTTACCAGATAGTCCTTCACTCCCAGGGTTATGGCCTGCCTGGCATACTCAAATTCTTCATATGCACTGACAATTACATATTTTGCCTGCATACCTGCTGCCTGAGCAGCTTTAATAAGTTCTATCCCACCCATATAAGGCATTTTCAGATCTGTAAAAACTACGTCAGGTTTAACAATCTGTATCATCTCTAAAGCCTGTCTCCCATCTGAAACTTCTGCCACAATCCGATACTCGTCAGAAATAGAACTTATCACATTCTTCAATCCCCTTCTCGCCCTTTGTTCGTCCTCTGCTATCAAAATTCTCATCATTGTCCTGCTTCCTTCCCTTTTCATAAAGCGGAAGTATAAAAACAAATCTTGTTCCTTTTCCTTCCTGCGTGTCCAAAACGGCTCTGAATTTTTCTCCATAGTACATTTTCATTCTAGTAATAACATTTGAAATCCCTATTCCTACTTTTCTCTCTCTGGCAAGTAAAGGATTTTCCAAAATTTCTCGAATTTCGCATGCTCTCTCTTCATTCATTCCACATCCGTTATCTTCTATAATAATCTTAAGATACTCTTTATATCCTTCTCCAATGATTCGGATGAATCCGCCTTTTTCTATTCCCTCAAATCCATGAAGGATAGAGTTTTCCACAAAAGGCTGGAGCATCAGTTTTCTGCATGGCCAGTTATCATAATCCGAATCAAAATCGATCCTATAGTCAAATGTAGCTTCCAGTCTCTCCTTTTGTAAAAATAAATATTGCTCGATCCACGATATTTCCTGAAACATATATACATTCTGATGTTTCTGATCAAAAGTATATCTTAATATATTCGATAACTTTTTCAGTAAAAGAGAAATTCTGTAATTACCGCTGTCTATAGCCTCATAGTTTATTGCATTTAAAGTATTACATATAAAATGAGCATTTATCTGGGACTCAAGGGCTTCTCGTTCCGCTCTTTGTTTCATTTTCAGAGATTCAATAACTTTACTATGCTGCTCCTGAACTTCCATATCTGCCTTCCGAATCGCCTGAAGCATTTCATTATATTCCTGAGCCAGTCTCCATATTTCATTTACTCCTTCTATAGGGATCTGCTCTTCTGTATTACCGGTTTTTACTTTTGATATGGAATTACTGATCATATTTATAGGCCTCAGAAGCCGGTTTGTGACCCAGAAAAAAACTATCATAATAAATATGACTGCTACTATATAGAGTAATGCCATCTTTATATACATACCATTTACACTGTCTGTGATCAGCTTCCTGTCGATCACTGCATGGAGCTTCCAGCCATAATTTCCGATGTCTGCTGAAAGATCTGTCACCGTTTTCTTTTCGTTATAGTTCTCTCCATTCTTACCAAGATATTCTGTTCCTGCGGTGTGCAACAAAATCTTATTATTTTCATCTTCAATATATCCTTGAATATATTCTGCCTGATTTTCATTCACCTGTTTCAGAAGTGTATTCAACGTGTGATTATAATAAGATATAATAATCATACATTGGATATCCCGATAATTGCCATTATATTTAATTGGAAAAGCGATGTGGATAAGACCTTTGCTTCTATCATTTGGATGAGACAATGGCTGTGTGAGTATCTCATATCTTGGAATATAATTATTTTTGTTTTTTAAAGTTTCAAAAATTTCCAATATTTCTTTTTCATTATCTGAATCCCAGATTGGTTTGCCGCTTCCTGTCATCTCCATTTTGTCAAACTGATACATAGTTCCTTCGCTGTTTACAATGGAAATCCCTACTATCGTATTAGAAGTCCTCGCTGCGGCTCGAAGAACAGTTTTTATTTCCTTGTCACTATTGGCATTGCGTCCTTCCACCAGATAATTTAATATATCCGAAACCAGTTCTTCATCTACGCAAAGACTCGAACCGATACTTACAAAAGATTCCATCTGGCTTTCTATATTTTTGTTCACTGAATTTAACAATGCCTGTTCTGTTGTATAAGTAGTGCTGACCAAATATTCATAATACTGGTTTCTGGTATAACCTAGCATAATCCCCATCAGCAGGATTACTGAAATCAGAATAGCCAGTGCAAAAGAACACCACATATGCGATCTGATATAAATACCCCCGCTTTTTATTGCTTTTTTCAACTCTTTATTCCCCCTCCGCAGCCAATACCTCCTGCTCCACAGTCTTTATTTGTTTCCCAACGTCCGCTTTAAACTGCTCCCAGGCATCCGGGTAATCCACATAATATTTCGGGCAGATCTTTCCTGTCACGTCGTAGTGCCGGATCACATCCTCACTGGTAAGATTAAACCGATAACAGAGCCATCCAGTAAGCCGGACCAAAGAAGTATAGGTGGCTTCTGTAAATTCCCCTGTTTCATCTGTATGGCAGCATTCTATAGACAAAGTATCCGAATTTCTGGAATTCGATGCATAGGCAATTTCCGAGCTGGGGATGCACTGCACAATCTCTCCTTCAATGCCCACCACAAAGTGACTGCTTACCTTTGTCTCATGGCTGTCTTTCAGCCCTTCAAAATAGTCCCGGTTATTCTGGGCTGTGCTGCCGGGATTAGCCGTATAATGGATCACAATACCATTGATCTGTTCCAGAGAGATTCCCGGCCTGGAATATTCATTGACATCCAGAAGCTCCACGTCAAAAGGTGGAGCTCCCACAAAGGATTCGTTTCTGGCCTCAAGAAGCCGTCTTTCTTCCATAGCCGCCCCGATTCGGGTTCCTCCCACAGCGATCAGACATGCTGTGAGAACCACCGTTCCCAAAAGCATGATCCTCTGAATCCTTACTTTCTTTCTCCGATTTCTTCTCTCCGCATACCTTTTTCCGTAACATCCCTCGTACTTTTGCTTTCTCATAGAGCCTTTCCTCTTATTCTGCCGACTCTTTTAAGGTCAGAAAAAGCAGAGGAACCGCTGCTCCATACAGCAACCCCTCTGCTCTATACTCATTTCCAAATTCGTATATCTCTGTGTTTTGTTATCTTATTCGTCAATACTGTAGTTAGGAGCCTCTTTGGTAATGTGAATGTCATGAGGATGAGATTCTTTTAAAGCTGCTGCAGAAATCTTTACAAATTTTCCTGTTCTCTTCAAAGTCTCAATATCCTTTGCTCCGCAGTATCCCATTCCGGAACGGATTCCTCCGATGAGCTGGAATACTGTATCTTCTACATGACCTTTGTAAGCCACACGGCCTTCTACGCCTTCCGGTACCAGTTTCTTTGCATCTTCCTGGAAATAGCGGTCTTTGCTGCCGTTTTCCATGGCTGCAATAGAGCCCATGCCTCTGTATACTTTATATTTTCTTCCCTGATACAGTTCGAAATCTCCAGGGCTCTCGTCGCATCCTGCAAAGATGCTTCCCATCATACAGACGTTGGCGCCTGCAGCGATAGCTTTGGTCATATCGCCGGAATACTTGATACCTCCGTCAGCGATGATCGGAATATCATACTCCTTGGCAACCTCATAGCATTCCATGATAGCGGTAATCTGAGGCACACCGATACCGGCAACCACACGGGTTGTACAGATAGAACCAGGGCCGATACCAACCTTAACAGCATCTACTCCTGCATCGATCAATGCTTTAGTAGCCTCTCCTGTAGCAACATTACCTGCGATCAGCTGAAGATCCGGATATTTTTCCTTAATCTCCCGTACTGTACGAAGAATGTTTGCAGAATGTCCATGTGCGGAGTCCACAACCACTACATCCACATGGGCATTTACAAGGGCATCAATTCTGGCCATTACATTATTTGTAATTCCTACTGCGGCACCACACAGCAGTCTGCCCTGTGCATCTTTTGCAGACAAAGGATATTTAATCTGTTTCTCAATATCCTTGATGGTGATAAGCCCTTTTAAATTAAAGTTTTCATCTACAATAGGGAGTTTCTCTTTTCTAGATCTCGCCAAGATTTTTTTCGCCTCTTCCAGAGTAACACCTTCTCTGGCAGTAACCAGTCCCTCTGAAGTCATACACTCTTTAATCTTTCTGGAAAAGTCTTCTTCAAATTTCAAATCCCGGTTTGTGATAATACCTACCAGTTTCTTTCCTTCTGTAATAGGCACTCCTGAAATGCGGAACTTAGACATCAGATCGTTGGCATCTGCCAGCGTATGTTCCGGAGACAGGAAAAATGGGTCTGTGATAACGCCGTTTTCAGAACGTTTCACCTTATCTACTTCTTCAGCCTGCTCTTCAATAGACATATTTTTGTGAATGATTCCGATACCGCCCTGTCTCGCCATGGCAATCGCCATACGATGCTCAGTAACTGTATCCATACCTGCACTCATCATCGGTATGTTCAGCTTTACCTTTTTTGTAAGCCAAGTTGATAATTCTACCTGATTGGGGATTACTTCTGAATACGCCGGAACCAGCAGAACATCATCAAAAGTAATGCCTTCGCCAATAATCTTACCCATTTTCATTCTCCCTTCAATTTGTTTATAGTACAGTAATATAACAAATTACGACAAAACTGTCAATCCAGAAAAACTTTTCTCGGACAGCTTCTTGCGATATTATCTATCAGCTCTCTGTCCGGCTCCAGAAGAACTTTATATACATTGTTGTCATCCGGAATGATCATTGCAAAAATTTTGTGCTGGGGATTTCCTGATGAGAAATCCAGGACCTTTAAATTCGTATTATGGTTCTGATAGTCCATCCTGTGAGAATTTACCGGAGCCATCATTTCCATTTTAGCCAGGTCAAAGCTTTTCATTCTCTTTCTCTTAGCTTTGGAAGCAATCCGGTCAATATCCAGTTCACCATTTACGAATACATACTCATATTCCAGGTCCAGAAGGGGTAATACAAAATATGCCGCAATACCCAATCCGATAGTCAGCACCCACGCCAAAGGGGTGATCAGCAGCCCGGCTGCTGCCGTAAGCACAATGAGCGCAATGATCAGAATCTTAATTGCCTGATCTTTTCCGGTAGTCTCCTTCTTTACAAGAAGCTCCGAATACATGTCCGTCATCTTACGTTCCTCCTGTTATTTCATATGTTCTGATAATCAGTGTATCACAAAAAAATTTCTGTTGCAAGAAACAAAAATGCTCCCTGCCAGGCAGCAAGTCTTTATCAGTTTCTTGTCTGCCTGGAAAGGGAGCACATCCTGTCATTGCAGCGATTTTTCGGGGATTACATCATTCCCTGTCCGCCAGCCGGCATTGCCGGTGTGTCTTCTTTAATAGTAGAAACAACTGCTTCTGTTGTCAGCAGAGTTCCTGCAACACTTGTAGCGTTCTGCAGTGCGCTTCTTGTAACTTTTGCAGGATCCAGGATTCCTTCTTTTACCATATCTACATATTCTTCTCTTAAAGCATCGAATCCAACACCTTTATCAGACTCTCTTACTTTATTGATGATCACAGAGCCTTCCAGACCTGCGTTTGCAGCGATATGATACAGTGGAGCTTCCAGAGCTTTCAGTACAACTCTTGCACCTGTCTTCTCGTCGCCTTCCAGTTTTTCTACTTCTTTGGCAACTTCTTTAGATGCATGGATGTAAGCGGAGCCGCCGCCTGCGATGATACCCTCCTCAACAGCTGCTCTTGTAGCGTTGAGAGCATCTTCCATACGAAGTTTTGCTTCTTTCATTTCAGTTTCTGTAGCTGCGCCTACACGGATAACAGCTACGCCGCCTGCCAGTTTTGCAAGTCTTTCCTGTAATTTTTCTCTGTCGAAATCAGATGTTGTCTCTGCAATCTGATGTTTGATCTGAGCAACTCTTGCAGCGATTTCTTCTTTGTCGCCCATACCGTCAACGATAACTGTGTTTTCTTTTTCAACTTTAACGGATTTTGCACGTCCCAGCTGATCCATAGTTACGTCTTTTAATTCCAGTCCCAGTTCATCGGAAATAACTGTACCGTTTGTAAGGATTGCAATATCTTTCAGCATTTCTTTTCTTCTGTCGCCATATCCAGGAGCCTTTACAGCGCATACAGAGAAGGTTCCTCTTAATTTATTAACGATCAGAGTAGTCAGTGCTTCACCTTCGATATCCTCTGCGATGATCAGCAGCTTAGCGCCTGTTTTAACGATCTGCTCCAGCAGAGGCAGAATGTCCTGAATGTTTGTGATCTTCTTGTCTGTGATCAGGATATATGGATCTTCAAGAACTGCTTCCATCTTATCCATATCTGTTGCCATGTATGCGGAAATATATCCGCGGTCAAACTGCATACCTTCTACCAGGTCCAGTTCTGTCTTCATTGTCTTGGACTCTTCGATAGTGATAACGCCGTCTTTGCTGACTTTTTCCATAGCTTCTGCTACCATTTCGCCTACTTCATCATCACCTGCAGAAATAGCAGCTACTCTTGCGATCTGGTCTCTGCCTTCAATGTTTTTACTCATCTCCTGAATAGCGCTTACAGCAGCCTCTGTAGCTTTTTTCATACCTTTTCTCAGGATGATAGGATTTGCTCCTGCTGCCAGGTTCTTCATTCCTTCATGAACCATTGCCTGAGCCAGAACTGTAGCTGTTGTAGTACCGTCACCTGCTACATCGTTTGTTTTGGAAGCAACTTCTTTGATAAGCTGAGCGCCCATGTTTTCAAATCCGTCTTCCAGCTCGATTTCTTTTGCAATAGTAACACCGTCGTTGGTGATCAGCGGAGCGCCGAAAGATTTATCCAGCACTACGTTTCTTCCTTTTGGGCCCAGTGTTACTCTTACTGTATCTGCTAATTTATTAACGCCAGCTTCCAGAGCTGATCTAGCCTCTGCTCCGTATTTGATTTCTTTTGCCATGATGACATTCCTCCTATAAATTCTAATCGTTATTTATTATTTTACTATTGCCAGAATATCACTCTGTTTTACGATGATGTATTCCTCTTCGTTAAGTTTTACATCTGTTCCGGCATATTTGGAATAGATAACCTGATCGCCTACAGTAACTTCCATCTTTACTTCTTTGCCGTCAACAACTCCGCCCGGACCTACAGCAACAACTTCTGCCTGCTGAGGTTTTTCCTGGGCCTGACCAGGAAGTACAATACCTGACTTGGTTGTCTCTTCTGCTTCTAACTGTTTTAATACAACTCTGTCTCCTAATGGTACTAATTTCATATCTATTTCCTCCTTACAAAATTTCCATTCTTTCGTTTTATTAGCACTCATTTCTGTCGAGTGCTAACCGATAGTCATATATTAGTTAATTTATTACTTTTTCGCAACCGGATTTACACCTGTATATTTGCATTTATTATGCTTATATCTCATCTTATCTCATTTTTTCTTTTGTTTTCTTATCTTTATTATTTTTCTGTTAATTTATTGTAAGAATATAAGCATTGTTTGTGTATCCCAAGAAAAAGAGCCTTTCCTCAAAAACTCCTTTATCAGCAATTTCTGAGGAAAGGCTCCTTTTCTCTTTCGATGTTTATTTCTTCACTAATTTTCGTTTTTTAATTTCTTCCAGTTCATCAAAAATCACTTCATTGAGTACCTTGATATAGGTTCCCTTCATGCCGGAAGAACGGGACTCAATAACTCCTGCACTTTCAAACTTTCTCAGTGCGTTGACAATAACTGACCGGGTGATTCCCACACGGTCTGCAATCTTGCTGGCTACCAGAATCCCCTCATCTCCGTCCAGTTCATCAAAAATATGGATGATTGCTTCCAGTTCTGAAAAAGATAATGTATTAAAAGCAGATTTTACCACCTGGATTTTCCTGTTTTCCTCTGCATTTTCCTCATGTACAGACCGCATCATTTCCAAGCCTACCACTGTAGTGCCATACTCACTTACGATAATGTCTTCAATATCATAAGGCTTTTCGCTGCGGTACATAAACAGAGTTCCAAGCCTCTCTCCAGCAATATCAATAGGGCTGATAATGGCTACATACTGGCCGATATTCTCACTTTCAAATCCCAGTGTTTCCAGATTTACATTTTCTTTTGTAGATAATACTCCCAGAAGTCTCTCATTTAGCAGCTTGTCAATATAACCGCCTACCTCGCTGTCAATCAGTTCGTTTATTTTTTCTACTCCAGGGCATGCACCGACGCCCAGTACCTTTCCCTTCCTGCTGATCACCAGAATATTTGAATCCAATGTCTCTACCATAACTTCACAGATATCATTAAAAAGAACCTTAGACGCATGGTTGTTGTGAAGCAGCTTGTTGATCTTTCTGGTCTTGTCTAATAATTGTACGCTCATGGCGAACCTCCTTTCTTATGATCTTGTTACCCTCCTGTACCGGGAAACAAACAGATGTCTGAGCTCCAGTACAAGGAAAATAAGGCAGCTTAAATTACAAGCTGACAGTCTGACGGCAACTATACTTTCTGTTTATATGATTTATTTTAGCATACAACTATTCTGAAATCAATGTATAGTTTTTCTATTTTCAGTCTTTTTATCTGTTTTCTAATAATTCCTTCATCAAGAAATGTTTTCTCTTTTTCCAGACTATTTTCTATATTCTTCAGTATCTTCCGGATTTACTCCCTGCTCTGAGGCAAAACGGAATAAGTCCGAAGGACTGTTCTGCAGAAAAAAGGAGTTCTCCGAAGCAGAAAAACCTCTTCTGTTTCAGGAAAACTCCTTTTAATCGTATATTATGCAATGCTGTCCTCTGCAGTTTTTTCCTTAGGCTTCATCATCACATAACCGCACTGTTTATCTGAACATACCAGCTTGTTTCCCTTTTCCAGCATATAGCTGTGGCAGGAAGGGCATTTTTCTCTGGATGGCTTCTGCCAGGACATGAATTCACAGTCCGGATTGTTTTCACATCCATAATATATCCTGCCCTTTTTACTTCTCTTAATCACCACGTCTTTTCCACAAATAGGACAGGGAACGCCGATTTTTTCCAGATAAGGCTTGGTATTTTTGCACTCAGGAAATCCCGGACATGCCAGAAATTTCCCATGAGGACCGTATTTTACCACCATGTTTCTTCCGCATTGTTCACAGATCACATCGGTAACCTCATCCTCGATCTTCACCTGTTCCAGCTCCTGTCTGGCCTTTTTCACTGCCTCTTCCAGGTCCGGATAGAAGTTGCGGATAACCGTCTTCCACTGTACCTTTCCTTCTTCCACACTGTCCAGAAGCTGTTCCATGGTAGCAGTAAAATATACATCCACAATACTGGGGAAAGCTTCTTTCATAATATTATTTACCACTTCACCCAGCTCTGTCATATACAGATTCTTATTTTCCTTTGCCACGTATCTTCTTGCAATAATAGTCGTGATCGTAGGCGCATAGGTACTTGGCCTTCCGATTCCCAGTTCTTCCAGAGTCTTTACCAGAGCTGCTTCTGTGTAATGAGCCGGCGGCTGGGTAAAATGCTGAAGCTCTTTTAATCCTTTCAGGCTGATCTCTGTATCTTCTTCCAGGTTTTTGGCCAGAAGCTGATTCTCCTGCTTCTCCTCATCATCCTGTGTATATACAGTCATAAAACCATCGAATTTCAGTTTAGAAGCCGCTGCGGTGAAATAATACTCCCCGCCCTGTACCTTTACCGAAGTCGTCTCATATTTTGCCTGCTGCATCCTGCTGGCCGCAAACCGCTTCCAGATCAGCTGATACAGGCGGAACTGGTCTCTGGACAGGGACTCTTTTACCTGGGCAGGCAGTCTGGAAATATCCGTAGGACGGATGGCCTCATGAGCATCCTGAATACGTTTTCCGTTATCATTTTTCTTTTCCGGCTCTGCCACATACTCCTGTCCATACTGCTCTGCAATATATTCTCTGGCAGTCCGGTCTGCTTCTTCCGAAATACGAGTAGAATCTGTACGCAGATACGTAATCAGACCTACCGTGCCGCTTCCCTTTATATCCACACCTTCATAAAGCTGCTGAGCCAGTCTCATAGTCTTCTGAGTTGAGAAGTTCAGCACCTTGGATGCCTCCTGCTGAAGGGTACTGGTAGTAAAGGGTAAAGGAGCCTTTTTACTCCTCTCACCTTTCTTTACTTCTGCAATTTTATAAGTCACTCCCTGGAGTTCCTTCAGGATCTTGTCCAGCTCTGCCTTAGAATGTATGGTTATCTTTTTATTTTTGTTTCCGTAAAATTTGGCGATCAGGGGCTTTTTCTCCCCTTCTACATTGAACTCTCCGTCCAGGGTCCAGTATTCTTCGGGAATAAAGTTATTGATCTCTTCCTCCCTGTCTCCAATGATGCGCAGGGCCACGGACTGAACTCTTCCTGCGCTGAGGCCTCTTTTTACTTTTTCCCAAAGCAATGGACTGATCTCATAGCCCACCATACGGTCCAGTACTCTTCGGGCCTGCTGGGCGTCTACCAGATTCATATTAATATCCCTGGCCTGTTTAATGGAAGCCTTCACCGCACTTTTTGTAATCTCATTAAAGGTAATCCTGCGCATTTTTTTCTTATCCAGTTTCAGGGCATAGGAGAGATGCCAGGATATAGCCTCTCCTTCCCGGTCAGGGTCCGTTGCCAGGTAGACCTTATCTGCTTTCTTTGCCGCTTTACGCAGGGCAGCCAGAATATCTCCCTTACCACGGATTGTAATATATTTAGGCTCATAATCATGTTCTACGTCAAACCCCAGCTGGCTCTTGGGAAGATCCCGCACATGACCGTTAGAGGCCATTACTTCATAATTTGAGCCCAGAAATTTTTTAATTGTCTTTACCTTTGCCGGTGATTCCACAATTACCAGATATTTCGCCATGTCAACCTCCTGCTCTGGCATAGTAATTCTTAACAGGCTCTGTAACCAGCCCGTCAAGTTCCAATTTCAATAAAACTTCTGCAATTACTCTTGTATCTAAACGTGTTTCCTGATAAATATCTTCTATATTCTTTGGTTGGAAATCCAGACAACTATACACCATTTCTTCCTGGCTTGCAAGTCTTATCTTTGAATTTTGCCTGAAATTAACTTTCCTTTCAGCCCTTATCCCTATTTCTTCCAGCAGCATTTCCGGAGAGCAGGCAATCCCCGCCCCGTCTGCAATAAGCTGGTTGCAGCCTTCGCTTAATGCGTCTCCCACTCTTCCCGGCAAAGCGTAAACTGTCTTTCCCTGCTCCAGGGCATAGCCGGCTGTAATAAGAGAACCGCTCCTGGTTCTGGCTTCGATTACCAGGACCAGGTCTGCCAGGCCGCTGATGATCCTGTTTCTTCTGGGAAAATTTCTTCCGTAAGGAGGCGTCCCGTCCGGGAATTCTGACAGGATTCCGCCGTCTCCCTCTTTCATCCTCTCATACAGTTCTCTGTGTTCCGGAGGATAGCAGATATCACCTCCGCAGCCCATGACTGCAAAGGTCTTTCCACCTGCATCCAGAGCGCCTCTATGGGCCATCCCATCTACGCCTCTGGCCAGGCCGCTGATGACCTGTACCCCATTTTCTCCCAGTATTTTTCCGAATCTATAGGCCTGATGCTCTCCGTATCTGCTGCATGCTCTGGCGCCTACTATAGCCACCACAGGCTTATCTGGCTCCGGCAGTTCTCCTCTGATATAGAGTACCTCTGGCATGGAATCATAATACTGCAGTTTCTTCGGATATTGCCTGTCTTCTCTCTTGCATATCCACGCCCTGTCTCTTTGTTCCATCATATGTCCCCTCCTCTTTTTTATTTCCAATATTTTTTATCTATAGAGCGGTAGCAGACTGCTTCACTGATATGGTTTTCTCTGATTTTCTCGCTGCCCTCCAGATCCGCAATGGTCCTGGCAGTTTTCAATATTTTATAGTATCCTCTGACGCTGAGCCCCAGTTTTTCATAAACCTTCCCCAACAGTCTTCCTGCATTTTTATCTGTTATACAGAATTTCTCCGTTTCTTTTCCGGAAAGCCGGCTATTGAAGGTAATTTCTGTTCCTTTGTACCGTTCTTTTTGTATTTCATGGACCCGAAGGACTTCTCTGCGGATTTCTTCAGAGGTCTTCCCAGCAGACCGATGTTTTAGTTTTTCCCCAGGTACTTCTCTCATTTCTGTACAGATGTCAAACCGGTCCAGAAGAGGTCCGCTGATTTTTCCCAGGTAGTTTTCCACCTGATGTCTGGTACATGCACAGCGGTTCCTATCTGGATAATAGCCGCAGGGGCAGGGATTCATAGCGGCTGCCAGAAGGAAATCTGCAGGAAATTCATAATTTCCATGGACTCTGGAAATAAAAATCTTTCTTTGTTCCAGAGGCTGCCGCAGGATTTCCAGAGCAGACCTGGAAAACTCAGGAAGCTCATCCAGAAACAGTATGCCTTTATGAGCCAGAGTAATCTCACCCGGCGTAGGATAGGCCCCTCCTCCGGCCAGAGCCTTTGCTGTAGCTGTGTGGTGAGGGCTGCGGAAAGGGCGGGTTCTGATCCTGGTTCTTTCTCCTCCAAGAAGTCCTGCCACACTGTATATCCTGGAAAGCTCCATACTGTCTTCCCTGTCAAGCTCAGGGAATATGGTGGGGAGTCTGGTTGCGATCATAGTTTTTCCGGCACCTTTAGTTCCGATAAAAAGGATATTGTGGAAACCGGCTGCTGCAATAACTGCTGCCCGCTTAGCCGCTTCCTGGCCTAAAATATCGGAAAAGTCATCCTGATACTCCTCATCTTTCTCCTCTTTACTTTCCGGTTCTGAAACCAGACTGGCGCCCCAGTCTTCCAGCTTTGCCAGCTCCAGAAATTCTTCCAGGCTGCTGACGCCTAGGACTTTGATTCCACAGAATCCGGCTGTTTCTGCCAGATTTGCAGAAGGAACAATACACAAAGGGCACCTGTTTTTGACTGCTGTATCCACAATAGGCAGGATTCCCCGTACGCCTTTGATCTCTCCGTTGAGCCCCAGCTCTCCTGCCATACATACTCCCTGAAGTTTCTCATGCTCCAGATATCCAAAAGCTCCCAGAAGAGCTGCCGCAATAGGAAGGTCAAATCTGGTTCCCTCTTTCCGTATATCTGCCGGAGAAAGGTTTACTGTGATTCTTTTGGGCGGAAAGGTCAGACCAGTATTGCGAAGTGCTGTCCACACCCGCTCCTGGGCTTCTCTCACTCTGGAAGAAAGATATCCTACCATAGAAAAGACTGGCAGACCTCCGCTTACATCTGCCTCCACCAGCACCGGCACGCCTTCCACACCGGAAATCGTGGCTGATAAAACGCTGCTGTACATAATACCTCCTTTTCCGGGGTATATTCCCGCTGTAAATGCATAATATCCCCTTAGTCTTAATTGTTTTCAGTTTTGATCCAATGGATTTTTTGGCAGAAACGCCAGAAATTCAGATGTTGTATTTATGTATGATTATAGCCTTATTTTCCCAGGGCAGCAAGACGTATTTCTTCTTTCTTTTCCGAGAAATCGGGGAATTTACAGTGGAAAAGCACTAAATCGTCTCTCTTCACATAAACTATAATTAAATTCCTCCGAGGTATGCTTGTGTGAAAACATTTCTAAAGCCCCTGACTCCGGAAGAGGAAAGATATTATCTTCAGGAATACAAACAGGGCAGCCTGGAAGCGAAAGACATTCTGATTCAGCGAAATCTACGACTGGTTGCACATATTGTAAAAAAATATCAGGGAGCTGCGGAAGAATTGGATGATCTGATCTCTATTGGAACCATTGGTCTGATCAAAGCCATTCAAACCTTTGATTTTCAAAAAGCAAGCAGACTCTCAACCTATGCGGCAAGATGTATTGACAATGAGCTCCTTATGCTTCTTCGTTCAAAGAAAAAATCCAGTAAAGAAGTTTCCCTCTATGAGCCCATCGGCACAGACAAAGAGGGGAATGAGATCAGCCTTCTGGATGTGATTGAAACAGAACCTGTAGATGTGGTAAAAAATTATTCTCTGAAACAGGATATTGACTATCTGTATCAGCTTATCCCTAAAATCCTCTCTCAAAGAGAGCAGGAGATCATCACCCTCCGCTATGGTCTTTACGGCAAGGAGGAAATGACCCAGAGGGAAATAGCAAAGCGGCTGAATATCAGCCGCTCTTATGTGTCACGTATTGAAAAAAATGCTCTTCTGAAACTGCGGGAACACTTTTGATCAGCCTCTATGCCGGATACAAATTTTTCTGGTCCTTATTTGTATCCGGTACAAAGCACATATAAAAATCTCTACTCTTCTTTTCTTCTCAGAATGTCATATTTCTCAGGCATCTGGCTGAGGGCTACATAGAGTACCTGCTGAGGATGAGGCGCGCTCTCCTGTTCCTGTCCTTCTTCATTGAGAATTTTCTCCACCGTCACCGGCATATTTCTGCCATCTGGCTTCATAATCTCAACAGTCTCTCCCACAGAGAACTTATTTCTCTGCTCAATCCTGCACAGACCTTCCTTTATCTCCCAGACAATTCCCAGATAGGTATATCCTTTTTCATAAGTATTATTATCATAAATCTGGCTGGTCTCGTCGGGCTTTCCATAGAAAAATCCAGTGGTAAACTGACGGTAGGTGCAGCTTTTGATCTGTTCCTGATACCAGGGCATATTTTCCCGATATTTAGCCGGATCCTCCAGATAATCATCTATTGCCTTTCGATAAGTCCTGGCAACTGTTGCCACATAAAGAGCCGTTTTCATTCTACCCTCAATCTTCAGGCTGTCAATGCCGCTGGCAAGAATATCGTCCATATGCTCGATCATGCACAGATCTTTCGAATTGAAGATATAGGTTCCCCTCTCATTTTCATAAACCGGCATATATTCTCCAGGTCTGGTCTCTTCCACAATGGAATATTTCCAACGGCAGGGATGGGTGCAGGCTCCCCGGTTAGCATCTCTTCCTGTAAAAAAATTGGAAAGAAGACATCTGCCGGAATAAGAAATGCACATAGCTCCGTGGATAAAAGTCTCTATCTCCATCTCATCAGGAATGTGGGCCCGGATTTCCCGGATTTCCTCAAGAGACAACTCCCTGGCGCTGACCACTCTTTTTGCTCCCAGATTCCACCAGAACAGATAAGTTCCGTAATTGGTATTGTTGGCCTGGGTACTGATATGTCTTTCAATCTCAGGACATACCTCTTTAGCGATCATATAAATTCCCGGATCCGAAATGATCAGAGCGTCCGGTCTTATTTCCTTCAGCTCCTGAAAATATTCCCGTACCTTGGGAAGATCTTCATTGTGAGCCAGGATATTGGCGGTAACATAAACCTTCACCCCATGCTCATGGGCGAAAGCAATACCTTCCTTCATATCTTCCATAGAAAAGTTCTTGGCTTTTGCCCGAAGTCCGAAAGCTTCACCGCCGATATATACCGCATCAGCCCCAAAGATGACTGCAATTTTCAGCACCTCCAGGCTGCTTGCTGGAATCAGCAATTCCGGTTTTTCCCTCATTTCTCTCCTCCTGTTACTTTCTTACGCTGAGGGCCACTCCGTCTCCCAGAGGGAGAATGGCGGTCTCCAGCTCGCTGCTGTTCTTCAGCGTACTGAGATACTCTCTCATACGTTTATAAATCGTTCTGTTCCTTCTCTCAACTGCAAAGTGGGACTGGATAATATCCCCATCCTGGAGCACATTGTCAGAAATCAGAATTCCTCCTTTTACAAGAAGGCGCAGAATGTCCGGCAGAAAATGGATATACTGTCCCTTTGCCGCATCCATAAAAATAAAGTCAAAAGGTTCCTCAAGAGTCTTCAGAACCTTTTGGGCATCTCCTTCTAAAAGGGTAATCTGCTTTTCTTTTCCAGCCTTTTTAAAATTCTCTCTGGCTGCTGATATCCGTTTCTCATAATTTTCAATAGTGGTAATCCTGCATTCTCCCGGACCGTAAGTACTCATAAGAAGCGCAGAAAATCCCACGGCTGTCCCTACTTCCAGAATCCTTGAGGGAGCTGTAAGCTCCAGGAGAACTTTCAAAAGACTCTGTGTCTCCCGCCGGATAATGGGTACATGGTCTCTGAGAGCCTCCATTTCCAGCTGATTGAGGAAGTCTGTATTTCCCCTGTCCAGGGAATTGATATAGGTGACTAACCTCTCGTCTACGATCACTCTCCAGTTCCTCCCTCTTCCTGGGTTTCTTCTGCGTCAGCATCGGTTCCATTCTGGATGTCAGAGCTTCCTTCCTGGGCAGTACCATCCTCCTGAGTCTGATTGGGCTGTCCCTTTATATTCTCTCTGGACAGGATCTCCATCATCTCATCCGGGGTCATACTGGTATTGAGTATATAAGTTCCCGTCTGGAGCTTGCCGCTGTAATTAGAAAGCTTCTCCTGAACCACAAACACTTTCGCATCACGGATAAGTCCTCTGTTCTCCAGAGTTTTCCCTATCTGATATACGGAATCCCCATCTTCCACCACCACGGTAATGTCTCTGCCCTCTTCTTCTGAATCCATAGGCTGCTGATAAAAAATGTCGTATCCAAAGTCATATGCAGATTTTCCAATATAGATCACTGCTATGGCTATGATCAGATAAAGGGCAAAACGGAAAAACCCTCCGGCTACAATGGATGATTTTTTCTGTTTTCTGACTTGTTTTCCCATAGTATTCTCCTTGGTCTACGATAATTCCGGAACATCCAGATTAATTCCCTGGTGAATGGCCGTGCTGATTCCCTGAAGCTGCTTGCACAGTGCCAACTCAGCCTCCAGAAATTGATTTACTTCCTCAATCTTGCACAGCTCTTCCATTTTTTCATCCAGATCGTCAATAACCTCATACAGATTCTTATCCTCATACTCATTCTGGACCCTGTAATTCATACGGCGCAGATCATCCACCTGTTCTTTCAGACCAGGTATCTTATTTACTGCTTCCAGAGCCACGCAGTACTGTTTATAAACACTGCCGTTTTTGATCGCTGAAATCAGCATTTCTGTACAGGTATCAATAAAGCTCATTCTTTACGCCTCCATAATGATCGGCAGGATCATCGGATTTCTCTTTGTCCGTTTCCACAGGAAATCTCCCAGGGAATCTTTAATGATGTTCTTAATCTTTCCCCAGTCTGTAATATGCTTATCCAGGCACACATCAATGGCGTCTTCCACCACAATACGGGCTTCGTCCATCAGATCTTCCGATTCTCGAACATATACAAAACCTCTTGATACGATGTCCGGACCTGCCAGCAGATTTCCGCTGTGTTTCTCCAGTGTAAGGACAACGATCATAATACCGTCTTCTGCCAAATGCTGACGGTCTCTCAAAACAATATTTCCAACATCTCCTACGCCCAGTCCATCTACCAGGATTGCTCCTGTACGGACTTTTCCAGTTACTCTGGCTGGTTCCTGCTCATTCAGCTCCAGAACATCTCCGGAAGAGAGGATAAAGATATTTTCCTTAGGAATACCCAGTTCTCTTGCAATTCCCGCCTGTGCTTTTAAATGTCGGTACTCTCCATGGACTGGTATGGCATACTTGGGTTTTACAAGAGAATAGATAAGCTTAATCTCTTCCTGACAGGCATGTCCGGAAACATGGGCATCCTGGAAGATTACATCTGCACCTTTTCTGCTCAGCTCATTGATAACTTTCGATACTGCTTTCTCATTTCCCGGAATAGGATTCGAACTAAAAATAATGGTATCATTTGGTTTGATGGTAACTTTTTTATGGATATTAGCCGCCATACGGGAAAGGGCTGCCATAGACTCACCTTGGCTTCCTGTAGTGATCAGGACTACCTTATCATCCGGATAGTTTTTAATCTGATCGATCTCTACAAGGGTCTTGTCCGGAACCTGCAGATATCCCAGCTCCTGGGCAGTGCCAATAACATTTACCATACTCCGCCCTTCCACAGCTACCTTTCTTCCATACTTATAAGCAGAATTAATAATCTGCTGCACTCTGTCTACGTTAGACGCAAAGGTAGCAATAATGATCCTGGTATTCCGGTGTTCAGAAAAAATATTATCAAAGGTCTTTCCCACCGTCCTTTCAGACATGGTAAATCCTTTTCTTTCCGCATTTGTACTGTCACACATCAGGGCCAGGACGCCTTTTTTCCCAATCTCCGCAAATCTCTGCAGATCAATGGCATCTCCGAATACAGGGGTATAGTCCACTTTAAAGTCTCCTGTATGGATGACAGTTCCTGCCGGAGAATAGATTGCCAGGGCAGAAGCATCCTGAATACTGTGGTTTGTCTTGATAAATTCAATCCGGAAACATCCCAGATTAATGGACTGTCCGTGTTTGATTACTTTTCTCTTGGTAGTTCTCAGTAAATTATGCTCTTTTAATTTATTATCAATAAGTCCTACGGTCAGTTTCGTAGCATAAATCGGTACATTTACTTCCTTCAAAACATAGGGCAGGGCGCCAATATGGTCCTCATGCCCATGGGTGATCACAAATCCCTTTACTTTATCAATATTTTCTTTAAGGTAGCTCACGTCAGGGATGACCAGGTCGATTCCCAGCATATCATTTTCCGGGAAAGAAAGACCACAGTCTACCACAACGATACTATCTTCATACTCAAAAGCTGTAATGTTCATTCCTATCTGTTCCAGTCCGCCCAAAGGAATGATCTTCAATTTTCCATTATGATTTCTTTTCAATGTTATTCCTCCGATAATTTCCGTTCCTGTCATTTTATGACACTATTCAAACTCAATGTCCTCTAACATGGCTGCAAAGACCTTGTAAACCGCATCGTATTCTGTATCATCCTCTACGAATACATAGCAGCCGTCTTTGTCGCCGTCCTCTGAAATGTCCTTTAAAATGTACGCCGCACTTCCGTTTTCATTTTCTGCCTCATCTGGATCAATGACCAGGAGATAATTTATTCCTCCCACTCTGGTCTGTTCCAAAATCCCGAATTCTAATTCAGATCCGTCCTCTCCATCAAATACTACTGTTTCCATACATTCGTCCTTTCTTTTTGTTTTTCAGGCATACACATAACCCGGAGACTCGTTGCCAGCAGGAATCAAACGGTATCCGGGTTTGCTTTTGCATCTAAATAGCCCTGCAGAATAAATACAGCTGCTATCATATCCACATATTTCTTTCTGTTTTCTCTTCGCACACCTGCTTCGATCAATGTGCGGTCCGCCTCTACGGTTGTAAGTCTTTCGTCCCACATAACAACGGGCAATCCCAGTCTGCGTTCCAGGGTTTCCTTTAGCTGCAGTGATTTCTCTGCCCGTTCACCGATAGTATTGTTCATATTTTTAGGAAAACCAAGAACAATCTCTTCCACCTGATACTCCTGTACCAGTTCTTCAATCCTCCGCAGAGATTTCCGAAGCTTGTTTTCCTCTTCTCTCCTGATAATTTCCAAACCCTGGGCTGTCAGTCCCATAGGGTCGCTGATAGCCACTCCTATGGTCTTAGAGCCATAATCAAGTCCCATGATCCTCATAGCTTATTCGTGTTTCCAGGACTTATTCTTGATATATTCTTTCAGCAGCTCTTCTACCAGCTCATCACGCTCCACTTTCATGATAGTGCTTCTGGCTCCCTTATGGCTGGTAATATAAGTAGGGTCTCCGGACATAATATAGCCCACAATCTGGTTCACCGGATTATACCCTTTCTCTGACATCGCATTATATACCAGATCCAGAACTTCTTTCACTCTCACTTCCGGGTCTGATTTTACATTAAAATATTGTGTATTCTCTAAATTTGCCATACTCAATTCACGCCCTTATCTCTAAAATTCGTTCTAATCTGCTATAGCCCTCTGGGATAAAAAAGGACATACAACTGCAACTATACCTTTATTCTAATATATCTTCCCCGGAAATTCAACTATTATATTCTGCAAATAAAGATGCCATCCTGGAGAAAACCTGTAACAGTTGCTGTCATTATGCGGTTTTCCAGGTTCTCACTGGCTTTAACCGCAGTCTTCAGATACTCTCTTGTATGTCCTGTCCAATATGTTTCTCCCTGTATTTCTGCAGTTTCCTCAAAAAGGATTTCTACTTCTTTTCCCAGAAAACTTTCCATATAGTTTCTTTCATGAGCCTTTCCCATCCCAATAAGCACACGGCTCCTCCGGTTCTTTTCCTCTTCGGCTACCTGTCCCTCCATACGGTCTGCCCTGGTACCTTTTCTTCTGGAGTATTTAAATATATGAGTCTCATAAAAGTTTACCTGCTCCACAAACTTTCTGGATGCTTCAAATTCTTCCTCTGTTTCCTGAGGAAATCCCACGATGACATCTGTGGTAAGAGCCGGATTCTCGAAATATTTCCGCAGGATACGGCATCCTTCCATATATTCTTCCGCCGTATATTTCCGATTCATCCTCTTCAATGTTTCATTGCAGCCACTCTGAAGTGATAAGTGGAAATGGGGACAGATTTTCTCCATGCTCCCCAGCGCTTTTCCGAATTCTTCTGTAATGATCCTGGGTTCCAGGGAGCCCAGACGGATCCGTCTTACCCCTTCTATCTGATGGACAGCCTGGATCAGCCCCAGCAGGTTTTCTCCTATGTCAATCCCATAGGAGCTTAAATGAATGCCAGTAAGGACAAATTCCTGGTAGCCGTTATCTACAAGACGTCTTACCTCTTCCAATACCTCTTCTTTTTTCCTGCTACGCACCCGTCCCCGTACGTAAGGAATAATACAGTAGCTGCAGAACTGATTGCAGCCGTCCTGTACCTTCAGATAGGCTCTGGTATGTTCTCCTGTGGAAGAAAGTTCCAGATTTTCATATTCCACTGGCTTTTCCAGATCCATCAGGACCTTTTCCTGGCCCTGTCCCTTGTGATAATTTTCCAGAATATCCAGCAGTTCCTGCTTTCGGTTGTTCCCCAGTACAATGTCTATGGCTTCATCTACTTTTTCAGAGTCCTTTTGAGCCTGGACATAACATCCTGCGGCAATGACAATGGCCTCAGGGTTCATCTTTCTGGCTCTGTGGAGCATCTGTCTGGACTTTCTGTCAGCAATGTTCGTCACCGTGCAGGTATTGATAATATATACATCTGCTCCGGGGGCAAAGGGTACGATTTCGTATCCTGCTTTCCTCAGGTCCTGCTCCATAGCCTCCATTTCATAGGCATTAACCTTGCATCCTAAATTGTGCAATGCTACTCTTTTTCTTATATTCTCCATTATTATTATCTCCATACATTAAGCGTTTTGACGAATTGTCACCAGATTCTTTGTGTTTTATTTTTCCCTTTTTCATATTGACTTTTTCTGCCAATAACGGTAACATAATCCTTGTAAATGCAATTACTAAAAATGAGGTAAGGGAGGATTTTTCCAATGAAAACAGTTAAAATTTCACTGAACTCTATCGACAAAGTTAAATCTTTTGTAAATGACATTACAAAATTTGATTATGATTTCGATTTAGTTTCCGGTAGATATGTAATCGACGCTAAGTCCATCATGGGCATCTTTTCTTTAGATTTATCTAAAGCTATCGACTTAAATATCCATGCAGCAGATGCCGCTCTGGATGAAATCTTAGAAACATTAAAACCATACTTAGTATAATCTCAGAACTTATATAAAAGGCTGCCGCTTTATGCGGCAGCTTTTTTATTCTACAGGAAAGTATTCCAACCCTCCTATAGAATAAAATTCCTCCGTTCAGGGTGCAATAAGGTATATTACCCCTTATTCTTCACAAAGTACCGTTTCTGCAGTCTCCACTGCTTCTTTCAGCATATCCTTAATCTTTTCCTGGAGCCGCTCTTCAGATTTTTTGATCACCTGGATATTAGGCTTGGTCACCGGATGTTTGGCCACAAAAATTGTACAGCAGTCCTCGTAGGGCAGGATAGATGTCTCATAAGTCTGGATTTTTAAAGCTACATCTACGATTTCCTGTTTATCAAAGCCGATCAGAGGCCGGAATACAGGCATAGTGCAGACCTCATTGGTAGCTGCAAGGCTGTGGATCGTCTGGCTAGCTACCTGTCCGATACTCTCCCCTGTTACCAGTGCCAAACAGTCGTCTTTCTTTGCAAATTCTTCTGCAATCTTCATCATATACCGGCGCATGATGATGGTCAGTTCTTCATGAGGGCATTTGTCATAAATATAAAGCTGGATATCTGTAAAGTTCACAATATGAAGCCGAATAGGTCCTGCATACCTGGATACCAGTTTTGCCAGATCGATGACCTTCTGCTTTGCACGCTCGCTGGTATATGGCGGCGCATGGAAATAAACAGCGTCAATGGTCACGCCTCTTTTAGCGATCATATAGCCTGCCACAGGACTGTCGATTCCTCCTGAAAGCAGGAGCATAGCCCTTCCGTTGGTTCCCAGAGGCATACCTCCAGGTCCTGGTATATTCTCAGAATAGAGATATATTTTATTCCTGATTTCCACATTCACTGTCACCTGAGGGTTGTGAACATCTACTTTCATATTGGGGCAGGCATCCAGGATCACGCTTCCCAGCTCGCTGCTGACCTCCATAGACTGCATCGGATAGGTTTTCTTATTTCTTCTGGTATTTACTTTAAAAGTCAGGGATTTTTCCCCGTAAACCTTTTTCACATAGTCTGCCACATCTTTAGAAAGCTGTTCGAATCCCTGGTCCTCCAGGACCACTGCAGGGCAGATGCCGTAAATGCCGAAAACCCGTTTCATGGCCTCTACAGCTTCCTCGTAGTCAAAATCGCCCTGGGGATATACAAAGATACGCCCCATTTCTTTTACTACCTTGAAAATGCCTTCTACATTTCTCAGCTGATATCTGATCTGGTCTACCAGAGCATCCTCAAAGATATAACGGTTTTTTCCTTTAATAGCGATTTCTGCGTATTTGATCAAAAAAGCCTTATACATACAAATTTTCTCCTTTTATTTTCTTGCATATCTCCGCAGCATGGGAAGAAGACTTCTCAGTGACTCCAGGGTATAGTCCAGTTCCTCCCTGGAAGTAAATTCACTGAAACTGAAACGAACAGCGGACTCTTTTCTCTCCGGACTCAGACCTATGGCCCCAAGAGAGGCGCTTCCTGTCCTTTTGTGGCTGGAGCAGGCACTGCCTGCGGAGACATAAATTCCTTTGTCTTCAAGAGCATGAAGGAGCACTTCGCTTCTCACTCCCGGGAAGCTGACATTTAAAATATGGGGAGCTCCTTTGGAAGGTTCCGGGCCGTTGATTACCACGTTTTCCAGCTTTTCAAGCTCTCCGGCAAAATATTCTTTCAGCTCTCTCATATAAGCTGTATTTTCATCCAGATGTTCATATATGATTTTAGCGGCTTCTCCCATTCCGGCGATTCCCGGTACATTGTCAGTACCTGAACGCATGCCTTTCTGCTGTCCTCCTCCCAAAATCAGGGGATGGATTTTCACCTTATCGCCTATATACAGAAATCCCACGCCTTTGGGGCCGTGTATCTTATGGCTGCTTACAGAAAGCAGGTCAATCTTCATTTTCTTCGGATAAATCCTGTACTTGCCATAAGCCTGGATAGCATCTACATGAAAAAGAGTCTCCGGATTTTTCTCTTTGATAAGGCTGCCCACTTCTTCCACAGGCAGAAGGGCTCCCAGTTCATTATTTACATACATGGCAGACACCAGGATCGTATCCTCTCTTATGGCTGCAGACAGCTCATCCAGAGACAGATTTCCCTGTTCATCCACAGGTATCCTGGTAATCTCAAATCCCTGTTCTTCCAGCCACTCCACAGGAGCAGATACTGCTGCGTGTTCAAAAACCGTTGTGACAATATGCTTTCCCTTTCTCTGATTGGCCATGGCTGTGCCGATCAGCGCCCAGTTATCTGACTCCGTTCCTCCGGAAGTAAAGTATATATCTTTCTCCTGTACTTTCAGAGTCTTTGCAATCTTCCTGGCCGCCTCTTTCACATAATCCTCTGCCTGAACGCCTTTTAAATGCATGGCCGAAGGATTTCCGTAGTCTTCCATCATAGTCTTTACCACAATATCCTTCACTGCCTCATAGCATCTGGTAGTAGCAGAATTATCCAGATATGCCTCCATTTCTATTCCTCCAATGCAAACATCAGAACAGACAATACCGCAAGACCTGCAGTCTCTGTTCTCAGTATCCTTTTTCCCAAAGTGATCACCTGGGCATCAGCCCCGGAAACCGCCAGTTTTACTTCCTCTTCTTCAAAGCCGCCTTCCGGACCGATAAAAATGCCCACAGACTGGCCCCTGGCAATCTGTCCCAGGATTTCTCTTGTGTGTTTCATATCTTTTGCCAGCTCATAAGGCAGCAGAACCACATCCAGCTGGGCCCCATACTGGACAGCCTCCTGAAAGTTCATAACCCCTTTAATCTCAGGAATATACATTCTTTTAGACTGTTTGGCTGCACTTTCTGCTATAGCCTGCCATCTGGCCAGTTTTTTCTCTTCTTTTTTCTTATCCAGTTTCACCACTGCACGCTTGGAAGCCACAGGGATCACCTGGTGGACTCCAAGTTCCACGGCCTTCTGAATGATCAGCTCCATCTTATCTCCTTTAGGCAGTCCCTGAAAGAGATACAATTTAGAGGGCAGTTCGTAGCCTGCCTCCTGAACATACATAATGTGAGCCAGGATCTCTTCTTCGTGAAGCTCCTGGATATAACAGGTATATTCTTTGCTGCCTCCGTCGCTGATCAGGATTTCTTCTCCCTGACGCATACGGAGGACATTTTTTATATGATTTACATCACTGCCTGTAATAGAAATCTGCTTTTCTCCTATCTGAGCAGGATCTGCAAAAAAACGGTACATATTTCCACCTTAATTCTTTCTGGCTGTCACAGATACCCACTCTCCCTGATGGGTAACCTCCAGCACTTCCAGTCCGGCTTTTTTCACAGCTTCCACCACTACAGATTCCTTTACATCCAGAATACCGGAAGTAATATAGATTCCGCCTTTTTTCATGTGCTGTACGATAACCGGAGTCAGAGGAACCAGCACGTCTGCCAGGATATTGGCTGTCACGATATCATATTTCTCATAGCCTGCTGCATCCTGTATTTCTCTGTCATCGATAATATTGCCGATCATCATCTCAAAATCCCCATCTGGGATCTGATTGGCCTCTTTATTTTCTTCTACTGCCGGCACTGCACAGGGATCCAGATCTGTCCCTACTGCATGAGACGCGCCTAGCTTTAAAGCCACAATGGAAAGAATTCCGCTGCCGGTCCCTACATCCAGAAGAACCGTGTCTTTTGTCACATATTTCTTCAGCTGCCGGATGCAGAGCTGGGTGGTCTCGTGCATACCTGTTCCAAAAGCAGTTCCCGGATCAATATGAATGATCATCCGATCCTTATCCTCTTCCTTAACCTCTTCCCAGGAAGGAATGATCAGGATATCATCCACATAGAACTGCTTGAAATACTGCTTCCAGTTATTGATCCAGTCAATATCTTCTGTCTCATCTACAACAATGGTTCCCTCTCCTATATCCAAAAACTCTTTCAGACTTTCCAGCTCCTGATTCACCATATCCAGCACCTGTTCTTCTGTAGTCTTCTCGCCGTTTACCAGAAGCTCTCCCTCTTCTGTCTCTTCTACAAAAAAGCTAAGATATGCCGTGCCGTCATCCTCACCTATCTGGGGAAGGATATCTACAAACATCTGCTCCTTTTCCAGTGCAGTAAGAGGCACATTATCCTCTATCTGAGCTCCCTCCAGGCCGATGTCATAAAGGCTGCTGATAATAATATCTTCAGCTTCTGTTTTCGTTTTAATTCTGAATTTTTTCCACTTCATATTGAATTCCTTTCTTTTAAATATCCACTGTATGTTAACTTTATACCAGCATAAAAGTCAGTGTAATCGTAAAAACCGACAAAACTGTTGTTACCACAATTCCCTCTGCAATAGGTTTGGAGTCCTTTCCATATTGTTCGCAGAGCATTGCAGGAAAATTTCCTACAGGAAGAGCCGCCATAAGCACAACCGTAGCCCGTATGAGAAAATCTGTCAGTACCGGCTTCAGGATAAGAGCCAGTATCATGGGAAATGCGATGAACCGGATTGCTGTAAATATAAGCAGTCTTTTGTTCTTTATCATTTCTTTGAGCTTCATTCCCGCCAGAGAGATTCCTATCACGATCATAGACAAAAGCGTACATGCATTGCCGTAATATCCTGCAAGAGTCTCAATTTCTTCCGGTAATTCCAGTTGAAACCAGTATATGAAAAATGCCGCCATACAGGCAATAAGCCCCGGACTTAGATAGTCCTTCCAGGACCGTTTTTTTTCCTCTGCGCCGTTTTTCAGCAGCATGATTCCAAAAGTAAAAATAGTAAAATTAAAAAGGAAATTGAAAACGATCACATATACCATAGATTCCGGGCCGATAATTGCCAGGGCAACAGGTATTCCTATAAATCCTGTATTTCCGAAAACAGTCATCAGCACATAGGCATTTTTCAGATGGTTCGGCACTTTCAGCACCCATACAAGAAAATATCCGAAGAAAATAAGAAAGAGGTAAAAAATAACTGCAAGAATTCCTACAAAAATCACATTTTCTCTGGGAATCTGAGAAAGGTCATTGAACATACTTACGATTACCAGTCCTGGCGAGCAGACATTGACTACTAAAGCCGACAGATCTTTAGAAGCACTGTCAGATATCATTTTCTTTTTATAAAGTATAAAGCCTGTAAGGATCAGAATAAAAATCATGATCATCTGCTTCAGCACTACTAAACCGCTCATTTTCCCCGTTCTTCCTTTTTCTGATTTATCTTTCTTTGTATTTATGCTCAAATGAGCCCACAGAGTTCGCCTCTGGCCTCATGTTATTATAGAAGAAAAAATTTCAAATTGCAACAGGGCTTCTCTTCAAAAAAAAGAACGCTGCATCTATCTCAAAAAGAAATCTATGCAGCGTGTTCTTCCTGTCATTGGAGATTAATTTTCAAACATATCTTTCAGCTTCTCACCGAATTTTTTCTTTTTTTCACCGCCTGACGGCCTGTTACCGCAAGCCGCATCAAATTTACGCAGAGCTTCCTTAGCTTCCTCGTTCAATTTGGTAGGCACTTGTACTACCAGGGTCACATAGTGATCTCCTCTTACATTTTTATTTCTCAGAGAAGGCACTCCTTTTCCTTTCAGCCGCACTTTTGTATCGGTCTGAGTCCCCGGTTTTATGTCATACATTACATCGCCGTCTACAGTGCTGATCCGCACTTCTCCTCCCAGAGCTGCCTGAGCAAAGGTAATGGGCGCTGTAGAGAATATGTTCATATCCTGTCTCTGGAAAATCGGATGGCGGGCAACCACTACTTCCACCATCAGATCCCCTCTTGGTCCGCCGTTGGTTCCCGGCTCGCCTTTCTCCCGGATACGGATGCTCTGTCCGTTGTCGATACCTGCCGGTATAGTCACCTTGATCTTCTTGCGGTTGGAAATAAATCCGGTTCCACGGCAGTCCGGACACTTATCTTTTATCACTTTTCCGGTTCCATGACAGTCCGGACAGGTCTGAACATTCTGAATGGTTCCAAACATGGACTGCTGTGTATATACCACCTGGCCGGTTCCGTGACATTTAGAACAGGTCTCTGGTGAAGTTCCCGGCTTTGCCCCTGTACCATGACAGGTTTCACAGGTATCCTTCAAAGTAAGGTCCAGCTCTTTTTCACAGCCGAATACGGCTTCCTCAAAAGTAATCCTTACAGAAGCATGTACATTGGCACCTTTCATAGGGCCATTATTAGGTCTCCGTCTTCCGCCGCCGAAAAGATCCCCGAAAATATCGCCGAAAATGTCGCCCATATCTCCGCCGCTGAAACCTCCGAAGCCGCCAAATCCGTCAAATCCTCCGGCTCCGCCGCCTCCCTGTTCAAAGGCCGCATGGCCGAACTGGTCATACTGTCGTCTTTTCTGGGGGTCGCTTAATACACTGTATGCCTCTGTAGCCTCTTTAAATTTTTTCTCTGCCTCTTTATCTCCCGGATTCACATCCGGATGATACTTCTTGGCAAGCTTCCGGTAGGCACTTTTTATTGCAGACTCGTCTGCTCCCCGGTCCACGCCCAGGACTTCATAGTAATCTCTTTTATCTGCCATTGGTCTTTTCCCTTTCTACACACAAGCATGGGATGCCCGAAAACACCCCATGCTTTTCTATTGCTTTTTATGTCCCGGATTAAACTTCTCTGTAGTCTCCGTCTACCACATCATCGCCGTATGCTTCATTTCCGCTGTCCTGAGAACCTGTTCCTGCTCCTGGATTTGGTCCTGCCTGCTGTGCACTCTGCGCCTGCTCATACATTTTTGCGAAAAGTTTCTGAGCGCTCTGCATCAGTTTCTCTTTTCCAGCTTTCAGTTCTTCTACCTGAGCATCTGTGATCTCATCTGTATTGGAACATTTTGCCAGAGTTTCTTTCAGTGCATTCAGATCTGCTTCTACGGCAGTCTTGTCGTTTGCATCAATCTTATCCCCAGCTTCTTCCATGGCTTTCTCTGTCTGGAATACCATAGCGTCTGCATCATTCTTTGTATCTACAGCTTCTTTACGTTTCTTATCCTGAGCTTCGTATTCAGCAGCCTCTCTTACAGCCTTATCGATCTCATCATCAGACATGTTAGAACCTGCAGTAATGGTAATGTGCTGTTCTTTTCCTGTTCCCAGATCCTTTGCAGAAACATTAACAATACCGTTTGCATCGATATCAAAGGTAACTTCGATCTGAGGAACGCCTCTTCTTGCTGGCGGAATTCCATCCAGACGGAACTGTCCAAGGGATTTGTTATCTCTTGCAAACTGTCTCTCACCCTGTACTACGTTGATATCTACAGCAGTCTGATTGTCTGCTGCTGTGGAGAAGATCTGGCTCTTCTTGGTAGGAATTGTTGTATTTCTCTCGATCAGTCTTGTAGCGATACCTCCCATGGTCTCGATTGACAGTGACAGCGGAGTAACATCCAGCAGAAGGATATCTCCTGCACCTGCGTCTCCTGCCAGCTTTCCACCCTGTACAGCAGCACCCAGAGCAACACATTCATCTGGGTTCAGAGTCTTGCTTGGCTCTTTTCCTGTCAGCTGTTTTACTTTATCCTGTACAGCGGGAACACGGGTAGAACCGCCAACTAACAGTACCTGGCCCAGTTCAGAAGCACTTAGTCCAGCATCAGAAAGAGCACGTTTTACAGGTTCTGCAGTCTTCTCTACCAAGTCGTGTGTCAGCTCATCGAATTTTGCTCTTGTCAGATCCATATCAAAGTGAAGAGGTCCGTTGGCATTCATGCTGATAAATGGCAGGTTGATGTTAGTTGTTGTAGCGGAAGACAGCTCTTTCTTCGCTTTTTCTGCTGCTTCTTTGATACGCTGCATAGCCATCTTATCTGTAGAAAGGTCAACCCCTTCTTTCTTCTTGAATTCAGAAATCATATAGTCAGCAACCTTCTGGTCGAAATCATCGCCGCCCAGATGGTTATTACCTGCTGTAGACAGAACTTCGATAACGCCGTCGCCAATTTCAATGATGGAAACATCAAAGGTACCGCCGCCTAAGTCGTATACCATGATCTTCTGCTCTTTCTCATTGTCCAGTCCATAAGCCAGAGCTGCTGCAGTAGGCTCGTTGATGATACGTTTTACCTCCAGGCCTGCAATCTTACCTGCATCCTTGGTAGCCTGACGCTGTGCATCGTTGAAATAAGCCGGAACTGTGATAACAGCCTCTGTAACTTTCTCGCCCAGATAGTTCTCAGCATCTGCCTTCATTTTCTGAAGGATCATTGCGGAAATTTCCTGAGGAGAGTATTTTTTCTCATCAATGGCAACTCTGTAGTCTGTACCCATATGTCTCTTGATAGAGGAAATAGTCTTGTCAGCGTTAGTAACAGCCTGACGTTTTGCAGGCTCACCTACAAGTCTCTCTCCTGATTTTGTAAAAGCTACAACGGAAGGTGTTGTTCTTGCGCCTTCTGCATTTGGAATAACTGTTGGCTGTCCGCCTTCCATAACGGCTACACAGCTGTTTGTAGTACCTAAGTCAATACCTATGATCTTGCTCATGATAACTCCTCCTTGAATCATTTCTATTGTTAGTTATTATTGGCTGTTTATAAGATAAAATCCTTCAGGATCTCTCCTGGATATAAAATTGGTTATGGTTCCGGCTCCTGTCTTAATTGGCAACCTTCACCATGCTGTGACGGATCACTGTGTCCTTGTAGGTATAACCTTTCTGGAACTCTTCCACCACTACATTCTCTCCGGCTTCTTCATCTTCCACATGCATCACAGCATTATGATAATCCGGATTGAATTCCTGGCCTACAGATTCAATGGCCTTAACCCCCATCCCTTCAAATGAGGAAAGGAGCTGGCGGTAAATCTTGTTCATTCCGTCTACAAAAGGACTTTCCTTTTCTTCTTCCGGAACCGCAGCCAGACCTCTTTCAAAGTTATCCACAACAGGAAGGATCTTTTCAATCACTTCTCTGGCTCCGATTTCATACATGGAAGCTTTTTCCTTCTCTGTACGTTTTCTGAAGTTGTCAAATTCCGCCATCTGCCGCTTAACCATATCGGTAAGCTCTTCTATTTTTTCATCTTTTTTGTCTTTTTTCTTTTTTCCGAAGAATCCCTTTTTTTCCGGTTCCTTCTTGCTGTCTTCAGAAGAAGCCTCTGTATCTTCCGGGCTTTCCGTCTCTTCAGCCTGATCCTGATTTTCCGCTTCTTCCATTTTCTCTGTTGCTTTTTCGTCATCCTCTTTCAGGATATCCTCTGTTTGGTCCGGAGAAACGTTTTCATCTTCCATGGAATTGAATTCTTTCTTTTCTTCTGCCACGAATTCTTACCACCTTTCTACGTTTTCTTAAATATATTGTCCAATTGATTTTTTAAGGTTTTCAAATTATCCATTACATTTTCATAATCCATCCGCTTGGGACCTATGATTCCGATAGTTCCCTGCATGCCGCCGCCCAGATCATAGGTGGCTGTCACTACGCTGCAGTCCTTCATGGTCTTCACCGGACTCTCATTTCCGATATAAACCTGAATACCGGTGTTCTCACTATCCTTTTCGTTATCCATCGTATCCTTTACGAACTCTGCCAAAGCTTCTTTCTCTTCAAAGGCGGAAATCAATTCGCTGGCCTTGGAAGAATCTGCAAGCTCCGGATACTTGAAAATGTTTGTTGCACCGCTGGTATAAATCTCCATCTCTTCATCATCTACCGCAATAGCCTGAGCTACTGCATCGATCACGCTGCTGATCACCTCGCTGTGGATTCCCGCCTGTTCCTTCATACGGGAAATCATTGCCAGATTGATCTCTTCAATGGAAAGTCCATTGAGCTGTGTATTCAGAAGAAGATTTAATTTCAGCACTGTTTCTTCATCCATTGGTTCCCGAAGTTCAATAATGTGGTTCTTCACAAGATTTCCTTCTACCACCACCACTGCCAAAAGCTGTGTTTCTGTTACTCTGGACAGCTGGATGAATTTTAATTTGTTCCGATGATAAGTTGGACCCGTGATCATAGTTGCATAGTTGGTATTGGAAGCCAGGATTTTTACTACCTGCTTTAACACCTTTTCCATTTTGTCTGTCTTTTCTATCATCAGATCTTTAATCTCTGCTACTTCTTTGTCCTTCTCTTTCATAAGCTCATCTACATAGAGACGATAGCCCAAATCCGAAGGAATCCGCCCTGCCGATGTATAAGGCTGGATAATATATCCCAGCTCCTCTAAGTCAGACATTTCATTGCGGATGGTTGCGGAGCTAAGATTCAAGTCCGTATACTTGGAAATTGTTCTGGAACCTACCGGCTCACCGGTTTCCAAATAGGTCTGGATAATGGCTTTCAGAATTTTTCGTTTTCTTTCATCTAATTCGTTTTCCATTCCATCTTTCGCTCCTTTCTTTTGTAGTTGTTAGCACTCGTTGTGGTGGAGTGCTAACATCTATGTTCTTAAGATAGCACCACTGAAAATATTTGTCAAGTGATTTCTTCTAAATTTTTCTTTAGCTCTATCATCTTGTCCCTGAGTTCCGCTGCCATCTCGAAATTCAGGTCTGCAGCAGCAGCTCTCATCTGCTTTTCTACATCCTTAACCAGCTTCTCCAGCTCCTTCCTGCTCATGGACTCTGGATCTTTCATCATCTTATCTTCCGTCTCAGCTACGGCCTTCGAAATACTGATCAGATCCCGGACTGCTTTCTTAATTGTGGTAGGCGTAATGCCATGTTCTTCATTATACCTTTGCTGCAGACTCCTGCGGCGCATAGTCTCATCAATAGCAATCCGCATAGAGTCTGTCATCACATCTGCATACATGATAACCCGGCCTTCGGCATTTCTGGCCGCACGTCCGATAGTCTGTATCAGAGAAGTTTCAGATCTTAAAAATCCCTCTTTATCTGCGTCCAGGATTGCCACCAAAGTAATTTCCGGAATATCCAGACCTTCCCTCAGCAGATTGATTCCTACCAGCACGTCAAATACATTCAGGCGCATATCCCGAATAATCTGGGTTCTCTCCAGGGTATCAATATCCGAGTGGAGATATTTCACCCGGATTCCCAGATCTTTCATATAGTCTGTAAGATCCTCAGCCATTCGCTTAGTCAAAGTAGTGATCAGGATTTTGTTTCCTTTCTCTACTTCTTTATTTACCTCTCCTACCAGGTCATCAATCTGCCCCTCTACTGGCCGCACCTCAACCATAGGGTCCAGAAGTCCTGTAGGACGAATGATCTGCTCTGCCCGAAGAAGCTCATGCTCTTCCTCATATTCTCCCGGAGTGGCAGATACAAAAAGAATCTGGTCAATCTTGCTTTCAAATTCCTCAAAGTTTAAAGGCCGGTTATCTTTTGCTGAAGGCAGTCGGAATCCATAATCCACCAGAGTCTGCTTTCTGGACTGGTCTCCTGCAAACATACCCCGGATCTGAGGAACGGTTTTATGAGACTCATCTATAATAATAAGGAAGTCGTCACCAAAATAATCGATCAGCGTATATGGCGGCTGCCCCGGCTCTAGCCCTGCCAGATGCCTGGAATAATTCTCCACTCCAGAACAGAAGCCTGTTTCCTTCAGCATTTCTATATCGAAGTTTGTCCGCTCTGCAATCCTCTGGGCTTCCAGCAGCTTGTCCTCACTTTTGAAATACTCTACTCTTTCCTTCAGTTCTTCCTCAATAGCATCTGCTGCCTTCAGGATCTTTTCCATAGGCACAACGTAATGGGAAGCCGGGAAAATTCCAATATGATTTAAAGATCTTTTTATCTCCCCTGTCAGCACATCAATCTCTGTGATACGGTCAATTTCATCTCCAAAGAACTCTACTCTCACTGCTGTATCGCTGTAATCCGCCGGGAATATCTCCACCACATCTCCCCGGACCCGGAAGGTTCCTCTGTGGAAATCCATTTCGTTTCTGTCATACTGGATGTCGATTAGCTCCCGTATTACCTCGTCCCGGTCCTTCTCCATGCCAGGGCGGAGAGAAATGATCATATTCTGGTAATCATCAGGGCTTCCAATACCGTATATACAGGAAACACTGGAAACAATGATCACATCTTTCCTCTCGCTCAGCGCTGCAGTGGCAGACAGACGGAGTTTGTCGATCTCGTCATTTACTGCGGAATCCTTGGCAATGTAAGTGTCCGAAGAAGGGACATAGGCTTCCGGCTGGTAGTAGTCGTAATAGGAGACAAAATATTCCACTGCGTTATCAGGGAACATCTCCTTGAATTCTCCGTACAACTGAGCGGCCAGTGTTTTATTATGGGCGATGACCAGTGTCGGTTTCTGCAACTGCTCGATCACGTTGGCCATCGTAAACGTCTTTCCAGAACCCGTAACCCCCAGTAAAGTCTGGCATTGATTGCCTTCCTTGAACCCTTTTACAAGCGCCTCGATTGCCTGCGGCTGATCGCCTGTGGGCTGATACGGGGCCTTTAAAACGAATTTATCCATAGCAAAATCTCTCCTTTGTGACTTTTGATACGTTCAATATCAGCCACCCTCAAAAAATTCATTCGTAACGAAAATGTCAAAATAATAGCCTTATAGGACTCCATTACGAATCCAGAAAGGCAAAAGTCACATTACGCAGTATCCTTTAGGAAAACACTTTTTTGAGGACTAAATAACACAAGATAGCATTAACGAGCATGGCAGTCAGTTTTGTATATGCCTGTCTCTGCCCTTTCGGACATTATAGCAAAGATAATGATAAAAGTATATAGGTCGAAAAACAAAAAAGCACAAATGTTCGGGTGTACATCTGTACTTTTTTTATGATTTCTTTCTTATATTGTTGTCATGCTGCCATTAAATATTCCTCGGCTGCCTCGTCTATTTCCTTTAGATCGGAGTAATCATAGTATTCCTCTTCCCGGCTTTCCGGAAGAACTTCTTCCATAAATGGTTCAATAGCATATAAGCAATCTTCAATGATTTCAGCAGTATCCCCATAGACGTCTGCTGATATAATCTCTTTTGAATACCCTAACATATGTGATATGACTACTATGTACTGCTATTCAATTTTATTCCTATTGTTCATATGTCATTATGCATTTGAATGGGTCTCGTTCCATGCTTGCTTGACTTCGGATAATCTTGCCCTCTCCTTAACCTCCAAAACTACTTTTTCCAATTCCTTTTTAGAAAATGTAGTATCTTCCTTTTGTGCAATCATCATAATCAAGTCCACAACATTATATATATCCAAATTGTAGGAATTACTCGATATTTTTCTTTTCGCAACAGAACGAAGAAATTCAATATCTCCATCCTCTGAAAGAATGATCGGTAATCTCATAAAAAAGGCCATCAATATCATGTGAACGTCTCCCAAACTCATACCAGCTCGACGATATGTGTATATCGTTTGACCCTTTGGTATTGCCAGCTTTTCAATTCGCTTTTTTGACCCTTTTATTTCAAGATATTCCCTCATTTCCTCATACAGTTCTGGAAAATATTGTTCATACAGCTCAGCATCGTCCTCATCTTCTATGAATTCGCTGTACTCCGCTTTCCGAATAAATCCTTCCTCTATCAATTTATTAAACTGAGGGAATACATCTAATTCTTTCTCTGCAATATATGGGTGAACGACTGGTTTGTATTCTAAATCCACTAATACCTTTTTAAAAGCTTCAATGTTTTTTCCATTATTAGACAACTTGTTAAAAAAGCATGTGTCAACTATTGCTTCTTTTTTACTCATTGTCCTTATCCCCTATATTAATCTCCAATTCATCTGTTTCAGGCATATCCACGATTTCTAAATCTCTTTTGATTCTTTTTACTAAAAAATCATCTATATTTTCTCGTGTTTCAGCCTCTTCTATTAATTCTCTAATTCCAGAAATGGTCTTTCTTCCTGTTCCCTTTTCCAGATAGGAATTTTGATACTGAGTCAGCAGTTCCACTAAATGTAATATTTCTTCTTCCTTAGATTCCAAAAAATCCGCTGCACTCTGTTGCATGAGTCCTACTTCTACTAATCTTCTTCTGACCGCTTCATATGGAACCATGAACGCATTCATCTGCATTACCATTACACGAACCAAATCATCTACTTTCACCTTTCCGCTTTTTATTCCCAATTCCTTCATGTTTTCCAAAAAAGATTGCTTGAATACCTCGGCAGGCATGAGAAGTTCTGCAGCGAATCTGTTTGTAATATTTTCTTCATCTTCTTCTGTCGGAAATCCAGAATATTCCATCATCTTCCAAACTTTATCAGATACTTCAAAAATATGTCCAAATTCATGTGCAGCAGCAAAAATCTGTTCTGCAATCGGTTTTGCAGTATTTATATACACAAAATCTTCTAATTCATTTTTTACTATTCTCTTAATATGAAAGCCACGATTTTTCTCATTCTCTAATGGATAGTAGATTACTGTGCAATTATCTTCTAATATGCCAAAAATATTATCCCTAATAGCTACATTCTTAATAATGCATTTGTCTTTTATATCAGAAACAATTTTCCGAATAACTTTGTCAATTTCTTTCCAATCCATAATGCCACCTCTAGAAGAAAAGGCTGCACGAAAACCGTACAGCCTCATATTACATAGCTTCCTTTAAATCTACATATTCATCCAACAAGTCTAAAATTTTGTCTAAATTGTTTGTATCGCTAAATTCTTTCATATATTGCAATTCTGGAACAAATCTATCAGCTTCATAGTGAACTAATTCTTGCTTTGTTTTACCAAAAAATTCTGCAATCTTTCTCACTTCTGCAGGTGGTAGCATCAGCTTGCCTTCGAGAATTCTACACATATCTCTATATGAATAGTTCAACTTTTCAGCCAAATCTTCTCGACTAATTCCAGCGTTCTGCATTAACGTAAAAATATTAACGCCAATCTTCCTTCCTGTGTTAGCCATAATCTACCTCCTCATTACATCTACTATTGATCAACTATTATGTGCACAGTCTAACTATTATACATTTCTAATCAATAATAGTCAATGTTTTTCCGCTATTTTTGCAATCTAATTATACATTGAAGTTGCACGAAAAGCAATTGGCTTCAAATATTTTTAACAATTTTTTTTTATTTATTCACGAAAATAATCCTCTTTTACTATCTTATGTAAAAGAGGTAGCTTTCGCTACCTCTCCACTCTTTATTTCGTAAACATCAAATAAGAACGTATAGCGAAATCTTTAGGGTTTTCCTATAAACTTAGGATTAAAGTTTTTAGGGTTTACGCCAAAAACGGATTCCTTGGTAAAAGGATTCTGTCAATAACCGTTGATCTTCTAGTATAAAAGGCCGAAGGTTATTTTTCTATACACCGTTTTATTCGATGTATACTTAACATCACTTTCTCCTGTAGCAGTAATAACTGTCAAATACTTTGTTACCGAGGAGCGTAATATAGGGATTTCTTTTTCATATTCTTCGCCTTTAAACCCAATAACTTTTTACCATTACGAATTTTTCCTGCCAAAAGTCACAAAATCATCTTGTCCGCCTGGTATCATCCAGTCCGTTTAGTATCGTTCTGTCCACAAAATCTGGACGAAACAGCACGAAAAAACACCAGATATACCTCATTTTCCGGCCCCGGCACACTAGGAGACAAAATACTCTACCGCGTTCTCAGGGAAGAACTCCTTAAACTCACTGTAGAGCTGTGCTGCCAGGGTTTTATTGTGGGCATTGATGAGGGTCGGCTTATTTAATTGCTGGATGACGTTTGCCATCGTGAAGGTTTTTCCGGAACCAGTGACGCCCAAAAGGGTTTCACACTGGTTGCCTTCCTTAAAGCCTTTGACCAGCTGCTCAATGGCCTGGGGCTGGTCACCGGTAGGTTTGTATTCTGATACTAATTCAAAATGATCCATGATAAACTCTCTCCTATTGAAAGTATTTTTTTCCCTTGGTATCATCCAGTTCCAGGGGGACTTATTTTTCTAATAGCCGCAGGTTCCATCGGGCAGGCACGTCTGGAACGATGATTACGTTTGATTCTGATGATCACAGGAATACTGCCTTTTACATAAACAGCGACGATATTGGATACCGTTGCTTTAATTCAGAATTGTCTTTTCGCACATTATAGCAAATAGAAAGGTAAAAGTATATAGCTCAGGCTGCCGGTGCTGTGGCACTTTCCTGTCCTTGTCTGAATATCTTTCCGAAAATCCACCTTACCAGAGGTCCTGCGTAAAAGATCTGCCAGCACAGAGCCATGGGAAAATTCCGCACAGATATCTGCAGCCAGTTGACGATCAGGTCACTGTTCACTCCCTGGAAAAGGACAGTTGCGATAAAGCTCATAATAGGACACATGAAACATACGGTGAGGGCAGAAATCACCAGGATCACAGCTATTGGCCTGTCTTTACCAGGTGTTACAATGCGGAAAGCCAGCCCCGGAACGATTCTTCCCACCACCAGCAGCTCCAGAATAAAGCCTGCGGCCACCATGATGGGAAACTCATGAAAGGCCAGAAGGAAGATCTGGTTGCTCATTTTCCCCTTGTCAAAGGCGATATTATATACCACCATGGCATAAACCATTACCATCACCATTAAAATCGTAAAAATAACTTCCTGAAATTTTGTTTTTGGCATTTTTAGTCCTCCTCTTTTTTATGGAACAAAAAAAGGCAGCGAGTTCTATTTCTGTAAAAGCAGCGGCGGCAGATACCTCTGCCGGGCTATTATAACTTTCGCTGCGATTACAGTTCTATAATCTCACTACCATTTTCATCTGATCCAATATTTTATTTTCTGTGATATTCTAACAAAAAATATGCTTTTGTGTAAGTATGCATTTTAATTTCAGCAGTTTGCCGGAGATTGGCTGCACTCTGACCAATCCATAGATATATCTTACGGGTTTGCTTTCCAGAACCATCCTTTTTACAGCAGCCCGGCTATAGTAGAAGCTACCTTGTCACTGCCTATAATGGTAATATTGTTCATAATGATCAGATCCTGGATATTCTTCTCTTTTACATAGTCTACCACATTTACATTGGCATACCGGAAGTCTACCACATAAACCGTCTCATAGTGATCCACCAGGAAGGGTACGAAGCAGTTGCCGTAAGATTCTTTCAGTACCAGACAGGAAGAACCGTCCCGGATCTCTGGATTTTCTATAATACTCAAAGGTTTGTCGCCGCCGATATAACAGTAATATCCGGAGCTTTTGTCCCAGGTACTCACGTCTTCGATAATGTTCCACTGATACTCTGTGCCGTCTGTATCCCAATAGGTCATATCATTAGTTCCCATAGGCACATAAGCTTCCACCGTATCCGGGTTTTCTGCCATATCCTGGTTTTTCAGCTCCGTATAAAAAGTCCCAAGAAAAGGAGAAAATGTCATAGTATCAAAATCGGACAGTTCATGGGGTTGGATTCCCTTTTCCTCACAGAAATTCCGGTATACATAGTAGGCTCCCAGCTGGGTCCAGTGATGGTCTGTACGGAAATACAGATACTCGTCATTATGCTCTCTTAGTGTCTCAATCGTCTTCACCGGTTTTACTCCCTCGTAAAGACTGTGATAGTAGGAAATCGCCTGAGTCTGCTCAGAACCTCCCAGACTTTCCAGCTCTTCTTCCGAGAGCATAGCTCCTGAGTTATTGGGCACCAGAATAGAATATACATCGGCCTGGCCCTCCAGCTCCCTGGCCGCCTGATTCAAGGCCTGGGCATAAGTTTCCGCAGCGCTCTGGCTGTAGTAATAAACACTGTAGGCAGCTCCATTTTTCACATATAAGCCCTGTTGGATCTGATTCTGGATCTCAGCCTCCATCTCTTTGCTGTCCGGAGCACTTACCGGCTCTTTCTTTTCTTCTGCGCCTGTATCTTCACCTGTATTTTCTTCCCGGAGGATTTCTTCCCTCTCTGTCTCATCTGCCGTATCTGCCTTGGCCGTCTCTGTAGGAATCTCATCACCCTGCTGGTGACCGCCTACCATCATGGTGGAAGTAGTGACCCCGTAAGCAGATTTCAAGGTCTGATCTGCAGCTATCAATCTATCTCTCATGGGATAAGTATCCGAATACCACAAAGAAACCTCTGTAAAAAAGGAACCGTCCCAAAGAGAGCTCAGCGTCAGCTTGGGAAATTTTGTCAATTCTCTTTTTTCCACTGTGGAAGTGCCTGGTCGAAAGAAAAACAGCAGGCCCACAATTCCGCCTAAGAGCATAAGCCCAGCAAAAATCCTGACACTCAGATTTCTGAACTTCACGATGATTTTTTTCTGGTTTTTTGTATATTTTCTCTTCATATATCTTTCCTCATCTTCTCATTTGCCTGGTTTTTTAAAACTGGAAATATAAAAACGGATTGTAGCTGGCCCCGATCAGTGAAAGGACTGACAAAATCAGCAGCAGCGGCGGTGTAAGCAATTCCAGAACATTAAAAATCATGAACACTGCCTCATTGGTCTTTCCCGTCTCAAAAAGAAACCGCCGGACATTTTTTCCCAAGGATGTAACGCTTATCACCGCAAAGATCAGGAAGAAAAGATTTCCCATAAACACCGTAGAAACTTCCAGTCCCGCAAATCCTGATGTACCGATTCCGAAAAGCCCCAGAAGTCCCAGCAGGAGAACGCACTCCAGGATCATATACATTTTCCGGATCCTCTGGTTCCCCCCTTCCT
>ERZ1643250.252-NODE-252-length-64525-cov-57.132186_pt1 | contig 64525 bp, 58 predicted proteins | sample MGYA00579262_ERZ1643250 | MGnify/ENA primary metagenome ERZ1643250 (study PRJEB29033, sample SAMEA4952265) | chicken gut metagenome | biome: Broiler Chicken; feature: Gastrointestinal Tract; material: Caecum | place: Ireland | collected 2018 | study: Broiler...
AAATACCTGATTGAAAAGATTTCTCAGGAACACCTCTTATGGAAACCTTATGACAGACCAGTCTCTCCCCTTCCAGGTCTTCTTTTGCCAGCTCCACAGCCTGTACGCTGCTGTTGTCATAGGTTTTATAATAATAGACTCCTCTCTTTCCATTTACACAGCAGGAATAAGTCGTCATATCACAGGTTCCTTCCTCTGTGAGGACTGTCCCCTTCACCATACTTACCTGATCCAGTATATGAAATATCTGGGATACATTGGCGTTTTCCTCTTTCTCACATCTGGAATTCCAAAGCAGAAAGGCAGCCCTTACGAAACGGGAGGCAGAAGAAGCATCTCCCGGAAGTCCTATTCCTCCCATTCCCTGACAGTAGGGTTCCAGGGGCAGCTTCCTGGAAAAGGTATTTTCTCCCTGCCCTGGTGACAGCTTCCGAAAATGAGTCAGATAATCTTTATGAAAGGGAAAAGGGGGATTATTCGTCAGTACCTTTATAGGGTTTTCGTAAATCTTCAGTCCTTCTTCCACTGCCTCCAAAACCACACATTCCTTTCCGTCACCCAGCATCCAGTGGAGAGGAGCAAGAGGCATCTCTTCAGCAAAAGGAATCTTTACGATCCTGGCCTGAAAAAGAAGCTCTCTGGCTTCCTGCACAGAAGCACAGGAGGCCAAAAGCCATGGTATAATCTCAAAAGGAGCAACATTTTTCCCTCCTTCTTCCGCCTCCTGATATACTGCATTTTGTGGGAAATTCAGGCCTGCCATAAACAGACCTTTTTCATTTACTGCTTCGGCGTAAAGAGGAAATGTATCCTCAGAAGCGGCCATACCTGCCATGGCATAATGTTTTTCTGCAGGATCCAGATTCCGGAATTTAAGGATATAATTCCTTGGAGTAAGAATGATCTGTTCTCCAATCGAGTAATCCAGGTCCATATTCCGTCCGAAATAAAAGTCTCCGTTTTCATAAGCAATACATGTACACATTTTCACAGGTCAGCTCCATTTTCCTCATATATACTGTATCTTATTATTTCCCGAAAGACTTCTGTTATCCCCGTTTTTCAGGAGTTTATCTGATATACACTGCTGCTTCCCAGGGAGCAAAAGTCCGGCTCTGGAAAGGTTTCTCCGGATAATTTCCGATCAATGGCTTTGCCTCTTCTTTTTTCCACTCTTCCGGCATGGTAAAGGAGGCCTCCTGGTCTGAGAAATTCAATACCACGAACATTTTCTGTTCCTGATAGTTTCTCTCATATATGTAAAGCTGCTGATCATCCGGCTCATACTCTTTAAAGTCCCCATAGACTGCAGTAAGATTCTCTTTTCTCATGCGGATCAGCTTCTGCATGTAATGGAAAATAGAATCTTCATCTTCAAGAGATTCCTTCACATTGATCTCTTTATAATTGGGATTCACCTTCAGCCAGGGAGTTCCTGTGGTAAAGCCGCCGTTCTCCTCATCACTCCACTGCATAGGCGTTCTGGCATTATCCCTGGCCCGGTAGCGGATACCCTCCAGAAGCTTCTGGGGATCCTCTCCCCCTTTGATAACTCTTTCTCTCCAGCAGTTGTGGATTTCCACGTCATCATAATCCTCTATAGAATCAAAATAAACATTGGTCATGCCAATCTCTTCGCCTTGATAGATATAGGGAGTGCCCTGCATGGTCATCAGCATGGTATAAAGCATCTTCTGGCTTTCCTTCCGGAATTCTTTATCGTTTCCTCTTCTGGAAACAGTCCTTGGCTGATCATGATTGGTCCAGTAGAGACTGTTCCAGGCCTTGTCATTCATAGCCACCTGCCATTTGCTGAGAACTGCCTTTAATTCCGGCAGCGGAACCTTCCGAAAAGCCCATCTCTCTCCATCTACTGTATCCAGATCATCATGCTCAAACTGGAATACCATATTCAGTTCATGGGTATCTTTTCCCGCATATTTCAAAGCCTCTTCCAGAGGTACATCAGACATCTCTCCTACAGTCATAATATCATACTTGGAAAGGACTTCCCGGTTCATCTCATGGAAAAACTCATGAATCCTTGGGCCGTTCTGATAGTTTTCCGCCCCGATTCTTCCTTTTCTGGGAACGCCGTCAGGAAGCCCCGGAACCTTGGAATAAAGATTTGCCACATCCATCCGGAATCCATCGCAGCCCATATCCAGCCAGAATTTCATCATATCATAGATTTCATACCGCACTTTCTCATTTTCCCAATTCAGATCCGGCTGCTTTCTGGTAAAAAGATGAAGGTAATACTGTCCCGTAGCCTCATCAAATTCCCAGGCAGGTCCGGAGAAATAGGATGTCCAGTTGTTGGGTTCCTTTCCCTCCTTGGGATCTCTCCAGATATAATAGTCTCTGTAAGGGTTGTCCTTGGATTTTCTGGACTCTATAAACCAGGGATGCTCATCGGAAGTGTGATTTACCACCAGGTCCATGACCAGCTTCATGTCTCGCTCATGAATCCCTTCCAGAAGCGTTTTAAAATCTTCCATAGTTCCAAACTCATCCATAATGTCCCGGTAATCGGAAATATCATATCCATTGTCATCGTTAGGTGACTTGTAGCAGGGAGACAGCCAGATTACATCCACTCCCAGTTCTTTCAGATAGTCCAGTTTGCTGATGATTCCCGGAAGATCCCCGATTCCGTCCCCGTTGGAATCCATAAAGCTCCGGGGATATATCTGGTATACCACTGCTTCTTTCCACCATGCTCTTTCCATAGCGCTGTACCTCCGTTTTCATATATTTTTTATAAACTCTTTAAGCTCCTGCTCTGTTCCATTAAGAGAACCCTGTATCATAGGCGGACGGCCTCCGCCCTTTCCCTGAAAACGGACGTTCAGTTTTTTTCCTGCCTCCTGTATGTCCTGAGTCCTGCTTCCCAGCACATACTGATATCCCTGCTCATCGGTCCCCACAAAAACTCCTGCAAAGCCTTCGGTCATTTCCATAGCTCCATTGACAAAATTCCTTCTGGCCCCGCCATCCAGTTCCTCTACAAAAAGTAAAATACTTTCTTCCGGAGCCGTGGCTGCTTTCTTTCTGGCTTCTTCCAGGCAAAGAGCCACATACCGCTGCTGGAGGTCCCTGATCTTTTCCTTCTGACGGTTTATTTCCTGTCCCAGACGTTCCACTGCCTGGGCGGTATCTTCCTGCTTTGCAGAAAGGAGATTGGATATCCGGACTACATTTTTCTCTTTCATCCGGTAATCCCAGAGAGCCCGGAATCCGCAGAGCATAGATACCCGCATACCGCCTTTATAGTGAATGGCGCCCACAATCTTGATCAGGCCTATGCTGCCTGTTTCCTTTACATGAGGTGCGCAGCAGGCACAGCTGTCATATCCTGGTATCTGCACAATCCTGATCTGCCCCTCAATCTCAATCTTACTTCTATATGTAATATTCTTTAATTCTTCTTCAGAAGGGTAAAGAACAACCACCGACAGATTTTTTGCCACTGCCTCATTGGCTTCTTCCTCAATCTGCTCCAAATCTTCCTGGGTCAGCACACCGTCATAGTCCATGGTAACCTCTTCTGTACCCAGGTGAAATCCCACATTGTGATAGCCGAAATGGCGGCTGACCAGTCCTGATATAATGTGCTCTCCGGTATGCTGCTGCATCTTGGAAAACCGCTCCTGAAAATCCAGCTTCCCTGTTATTTCTTCTCCTTCTTTCAAAGGACCTGTGATATAGTGAAAGACTACACCATCTTTTTCCTGCACATCAGTAACGCTTACTTCGATGCCGTCTTCTGTATATAAAAAGCCGGTGTCTGCACTTTGTCCTCCTCCTTCTGGGAAAAAGGCAGTTCTCGTAAGAACTGCCTGATAACCGCCTTCCCTTTCCGTACAGGACAAAACCCTGGCCTGGAATTCTTTTATATAGCTGTCTTCATAAAAAAGCTTTTCTGTCATCTCTGGCCTCCATATACACGAATCACAGAGGATATCTTATGTACTGCATTCAAGCCCTCTACGATCATCATGGCGTCATTAAAGTTTCCTTCCCGTACTTTAGAGGTTACCACTACGATTTCTGCCAGATCTCCGTCCTTGTGCCTCTGTATCATCTGGGCAATACTCACATTGTTATTTCCCAGCACACTGGCAATTCCTGCCAGTACGCCTGGGCGGTCATCTACATGAAGCCGCATGAAGAAACGGCTTTCGATATCTTCTGCCTCTTTCACGGGAAGATTTTTGTAACAGGTACAGCTGATCCTTCCCGTACAGTTAAAGAGGATATTCCTTACAATATCAAAAACATCTCCCACAATGGCGCTGGCTGTAGGCATTTCCCCTGCTCCTCTTCCATAGAACATGGCATCACCTACTGCATCACCTTTCACAAAGACTGCATTGTAGGAATCATTAACCGTGGCCAGAGGATGCTCCTGGGGAACCAGCATAGGCTGGACCCGAACCTCGATTCCGGAATCTGTATTTCTGGCCAGTCCCATAAGCTTGATCACACAGCCCAATTCCCTGGCATACCGGATATCCTTTGCAGAAATATGAGTGATCCCTTCTGTGATCACATCTTCAAAGGTAACTCTGGAGTTAAAGGCAATGGAAGCCAGAATCGCCATCTTTCTTCCTGCGTCCAGCCCCTGGATATCTGCTGTAGGATCAGCCTCCGCATAGCCCAGCCTGGTGGCCAGAGCCAAAGCTTCTGCAAATTCCATTCCTTCCTGGGTCATCTTGGTAAGGATAAAATTCGTAGTTCCATTGACAATCCCCACCACCTCTGACAGATGATTGCCTGCCAGGCACTGTTTCAGCGGGCGTATAATAGGAATTCCCCCCGCCACTGCCGCCTCAAAAAGAAAGTCTCTGTTGTTGGCTGCCGCACAGTCCAGTACTTTCTGTCCGTAAGAGGCCACCAAGTCTTTATTTGCCGTCACCACATGTTTTCCTGCCTTTAAGGCCTCCAGCATATAAGTCTTGGCTGGCTCGATTCCTCCCATGACCTCTATAACAATCTCAATGGAATCATCCTCCAGGATCTCTTTCCAGTCATTAGTCAAAAGCTCTGGCTCTTCGATTTTAGCCGCAGCCTTTTTCAGATTTCTCACCAGGATTTTTTTTATCTCTGCCCTGGCTCCGATTTTATCTTCCATGTCATCCTGCTGCATTTTCAGGACTTTATAGACACCGGTTCCCACTGTTCCCAGCCCCAAAAGGGCTACATTAATCACTTTTTTGCTCATTCTTTTCTTCCTTTTTTACTTCTACTCTTTCTACATATCCCTTCTTCATCTTGTTGCTCCTGCTCAGGGCTTTACTCCATCCTCCCACTTTATTGTATACCCAGAAAGAACGTGAAAAGAGACCCTTGGCTTTCCCCATTTTTTCCTTGGTTGTATTGGTATAAATAGAACCGCCGCATTCCATAGGCGTTCCCTTCATAATATGCGTGATAAGGTCTGATTCACAGGTCACATCATCTGGGATTTCTGTGTAAGCCAGGCCAATGCAGTCTGCTTTGTGAGCATCACTGCCGCCTGTTCCTGGCAATCCATATTGCTCTGCAACAGCTTTTGCTCTGTCGTTTACCTCCTGAGGTTCGCAGGCATTGAAAATTTCCATGAAATCAAATTCTTTTAGGATATCCGGATTTCTCTGATAAGCCTTTGCGTTCATAAAACTCATATACTTTTCTCCGCAGGGATGGGCAGGTCCCAGAATTCCTCCGTAATTATGAACAATAGGAATCAGCATCTGCACCGGGATCCCCCGAAGCTCTAAAAGCCGCAGCTTTATAGTCTCTGGCATGATCACCAGAATATGGCCTGCGTCCAGAGTATCATATTCTATTCCTTTCAGGACCAAAAAATCCTGATACTTATCTCCTTTGATATTCTTCTTCCAATAGCGATATCCCCCGTAGGAGTCATGGTCCGTCACCAGCATGCCTCCGAATCCCTGATTCCGCAGCATACGTATATACTGTTCAATAGGTACTTTCCCGTCCGGGGAACCTTCCCGTGTATGGCAGTGCATATCAATCTTCAAGCCTATCTCTCCTTCCTGATCTTATGCTCAGAAGCCTGTTTGGTCCCTGCTTTCTTTCCGCAGGACACATTATTTCTGGCCGTCCTGAGGCGCAATGCCGAACCGCTGCCTCAGTCCCTGGATCTTCTCTTTTGGAATGATCAGATTAAATCCCTGGGGGTTGATGATAATCCCCTTTGCCGCCGGGATCAGGACCTTCTCCAGATTGTCAAAACCTACCAGCAGAGCCTGAAGCTTCTTCTCTTTATTAAACTTCCGGAATTCTTCCGCATCTGTAAACAGAGGCTGGTAAATATCTCCCTGATTATTTTTGATGTAAGGCACCTGTACATTTTTTTGATCCTGCCCCTCTTCCGGTCTCTGTACAGCCATAAGGTATCTGCTTTTTACCACATTTGCAGCTACTTCTTCTTCAAGTTCCGGAAGATTATCTTTTTCCTCATTAGCGCCGCCTCTTCGCAGTTCCTGCATAAAATAAATACCAGAAAGCTGGAGCTGAGGGTTAAACAGCGGCTGCTTTTCTTTAGGAAGAGAAGAGAAATCCGGTTTTTTTACAATCTCTTCTAATTCCAGTTCCGTAGCCTTATCCTCCTCATAAAACACCACTGCGTTTACTCCCAGAGTGTAAAGAGTCGTATAAAAACTCAGATAGCTCTTGTTTTCCACCTTAATAGCCGCAACGGGATTTTTCTTATCTGTAAGAGGCTTCACAGCCTTTTCCAGATCTTCCTTACTCTCAAATACCCATACCTGGTCATTGAAGCTCTCCGGATCACAGATTACATAGGGCAGTCTGGTAGCTCTGGAAAGAATGGTATAAACCTCTCCCAGAGTCTGTATTTTTCTGATCAGTTCTTTTCTAATAGCATCCATTTTGTTTCTCCTGTTGTGTTCATCATTCTCTGTCTCTAGTATACACCTTTTTCTGTGTTTTGTCCCCGGGAATCAGGAAAAAAACAGAAGGCTGAAGAAAGCCACCTCTCCCTGGCACCAGTAAGGCATATCACATTTTTCTGCCAGCTTGTCCACCTGAATGCAGTAGGCTGAAAGGCAGGATGCGATCCTCTCTGGAAAGCTGCAAGGTTTTCCATCTTTTTTCTCGCAGTCTTTACAAATCTGACAGGGGCCTGCCATAGCCGGAAGAAAATTTTCCAGCTTCTCTGAAAGGCCGTCGATAAGTCCCCAAGTCATCTGATTATGGCGGTGCTTGATTTCCCTGGTTTCCCGGTCATCGGCAATGTCTTGCACCGGCGTAATAGTCTGAAGTACCAAAACCCGGGAGAATTTCCTGGTTTTTTCTTCCATTTCCTCAGGTGTACCGCATTCTGGAGGACATGAATAGTTATTTCCATAATTCCCGCAATAATTTACCTCACAATATTTTCTCAGCGAATAGTCAAAACTCAGCTCTCCTGCCGGAAGAATCCGGCAGTTGTCAAATCCTGCCTCTTTTGCTTTTTTCAATAATTCCTCTTCCTGTATCATCTTTCTTCCTCCCATTTTCTATTCACTAAAGCTTTTAGCTGTCCTCAGTCCATAACTTTACTCCGATGGCACCCAGAACCCATATTCTACAGTACCCTGATCCCACTGTCCCTGCACCAGGTATACAGAACCAGGCTGGGCGTTAAACTCCAGATTTCCCTTTCCACTTTTTGTCACTTCCACAGCTGTTCCCTCCGGAATCTGATCAACACTGTCCTGGTACTGTCCCAGAAGGGTATCATCCCAAACCAGAAGCTCTACACTCTCGGGTACTTCGTCAAAGTACAGTTCCATAGTCATGGGTTCTGAAATCTTCTTCACTTCCACCGGCTCTGTATGAAGGACATGAGCCCCATCTGTAGTAACAGCCCTGCTCTCCCCACTTTCATCTGTATATGTCCAGGTATAACTGAGGGGATCCGGGATCATCACTGCCGCATCTGCCAGTTCATCCCTATAGCACACATTCAGATAAGGCAGCTCTGAGGGATCCTTTTCTACAAAAAGCTCCTCCAGATAATGCCCGTATTGATCAATATATTCCTGGTTAGACTGCTCTGTTCTTTCCATTTTTGTGATCCCATTGTACTGGGCAGGATAGGATTCAGCAATAACGCCGTTTCCCCAGATATTCAGCACATCTCCGCTGTTCAGATCTTCCTGGGTGATCTTTTCGCCATCCTCATCATAGAGTTCGCCCTCGGGTATGTTTCCATCAAATGGGTATTCCTCTGTCAGATTTACAAAAATACTGTTTCCGTCCTCTTTCTCTAAATAAACCGCCTTCAGTGCATATTCTCCCTGGACCTGATTTTCCTCCTGGGGTTCCTCTGAAGAAAATTGACTTCTCAGCATATTGGCTGCTGTCAAAATGACCAGGGTCACCAGCAGTACGCCAATATAAACAATGGGACTTGTATTATTATTTCTCATAAGACCTCCTGTTTCTTTTTAAGGATACCATGAAACAACGAGCCAAACGGACATTTATGTTCATTTGGCGGCTGTAGGCGATACTAGATACAGTGTACCATAATCTTCAGTCTCGCACAATGGAGGTATCCTTCCAAAACGGTTGGTTTTACCATTTCCTATATTTCAGCCGTTTCTTACAGTCAGAAAAAACAGCCTCAAAAATGAAGCTGTTTATCCGATTTCTTATTCTATTTTAACACTTCTTCGTATAAATTATTTCCCTGAGAATCAATAACTACAATCACTGGGAGATTCTCTACTTCCAGCTTTCTGATAGCCTCTGTTCCCAGATCCTCATAGGCGATCACTTCTGCCTTTTTTATACATTTAGAAAGAAGAGCTCCTGCTCCTCCCACTGCAGCGAAAAATACTGCACCGTTCCGGACAATAGCCTCTGTTACCTCTGGTTTTCTTTTTCCTTTTCCGATCATGGCTGTAAGGCCCAGGTCCAGAAGCCTGGGGGTATATTTATCCATACGGCTGGCAGTGGTAGGCCCTGCAGAGCCAATAGGCCTTCCCTCTCTTGCCGGGGTAGGTCCCATATAGTAAATCACATTCCCTTCCAGTTCTATTGGAAGCTTCTCTCCCTTATCAAGTGCCTGGGACATCCGCAGATGTGCCGCATCTCTGGCTGTATAGATAGTTCCCGTAATATATACATAATCCCCTGCTCTCAAGGTCTTTACCTCTTCCCGATCCAGAGGCGCTTTCATATATCTGTCCATGTTCCTTCCTCCTGTAAATTCTTAGATGGTCCGCACTATATGGCGGTTTACATGGCAGCACATATTCACTGCCACTGGAAGTCCCGCAATGTGGGTAGCATAAGTATTGATATTCACTGCCAGAGCGGTAGTATCTCCGCCCAATCCAGCAGGGCCCAGACCAATCTCATTGATCTTTGCAAGAAGCTCCTCCTCCATCTCCTTTATATGAGGCAGGGGAGAATGGGTCCCGATTTCTCTTGTTAAGGCTTTTTTAGCCAGAATGGCTGCTTTCTCAAATGTACCTCCGATACCTACTCCTACGACTACTGGGGGACAGGCGTTAGGACCTGCTTCTCTTACTGTATTCAGAATAGCCTCTTTGACGCCTTCTGCTCCATCTGCCGGTTTCAGCATACAGATTTTGCTCATGTTCTCACTTCCAAAACCTTTTGGCGCCAAAGTGATCTCCACCTGGTCTCCGGGAACAATCTCATAGTGGATTACCGCAGGCGTATTGTCTTTCGTATTCACCCTCAAAAGAGGATCTCCTACTACAGATTTTCTCAGATAGCCTTCTTCATATCCCCGGCGAACACCTTCATTCACTGCTTCTTCTACACTGCCGCCTTCAAAATGTACATCCTGGCCGATTTTCAGGAAGACTACGGCCATACCTGTATCCTGGCAGATAGGAATCATATCCTCTCCAGCAATGTCCAGATTTTCCAGAAGCTGGCCCAGTATCTGCTTTGCCAGGGGCTTTGATTCCTTGTCATAAGCCTCCCGCATAGCCTTCTCCATATCAGGCGCCAGATAATGATTTGCCTGAATGCACATTTCTTTAATGTTTTCTGTGAGCAGCTCTGTATTTACGCTTCTAATCATATCTTTATTTTCCTCCAATGTTACTAGTGCACTAACTTCTATGAAGCTGCCGGTTCAGATCGATACGGTTCAGCTCATGGATATCTTCTGTTCTGTTTCCTCCGATCAGACCGATCAGCATATAATACCCTGTAGCCGGATCCTGTGGATAATCTTTAACCAGCGAAAAGTCCTCAATCTTTCCTGTGCTGGAAATATGCATTCTGGGTCCCAGGCACTCTATGATATAATCTCCGATCTGCACATGGTTTTCATCGTAATAAGATACCGGCAGGTCCTTTTTTACTGCTTCCCGGACCTTCTCCTCCAGCCATTCCAGATCTACAGAGGGCTTTTCCTCAAACAGCAGAACGAAGCCATGGCGTACATCTGATCTGGGGCCGTCCTGGGCATAGCCTTCCCCCATGAAATACACACACAGGTCTTCCAGGGTATGGGCCATTTTCCGGTAGGCTACAGACTTATGCACAATGCCGGCAATATTCTCCGGCAACGGCCCAAACATATTAGGCCTGGTGATAATGATCTCCTCTCCGATTCCTACCAGGAGATCCGCATTTCTGTTCAGGAAAGGATGAATGAGCTCAAAGTGCTCTACGATCACCATTTTCCCATACCTGGCAGCCTCCAGAATGGCATCTGCCAGCACATGCATCTGGGTAAAGGCAGACTCAAAACGGATATCCAGGTGGTATGTATGGGGAGAAAAGGGGTCTGACAAGTCTTCATGGAGAAGGGGAAGAGGACGGACATTGACGCCTTCGTCATCGTTGGTCAGGTCCAGTCCGGGAAACATTCCCTTAATGAGCAGGCTCTTTCCTGCTCCCGCATCCCCGATTATACCGATAATGTGATCAAAGGGGCTGAGGTACATCTGGCTCAGCTGCATCCCCAGGTCTGCCATACGGCGGTTTCCTCTGGGGGCAAAATAAAAACTGTACAGGTTACTGTCCTGCATTTGTCTTGAATATGCCATAAAATTTTCCTCTCAGATTTAAAGCCAGAAGGCCAAACACGCTTTACGAATCCTTCTGCAAGCGGTTTGGCCTTTCTATATCCTATATACTTCCTGCTATTTTCTTGCTTTTCTCAGAGCAAGGATTCTTTCCATTTCATTGTAAACAATCATGTAGCCTTCGTCAACACCCATACCAGGCTTTGCCAGGATCTGATCCGGTTTTGTGGCCATCGCACAGTTCACACATACCTGAGCAGACCGGTCTGTCTCATTGCAGGTTCCACCCTGGTAAGCGCCGAAGCCTTTCTCCTTACAATAGAGAACAGCCTCTACGATATTGTTGATGCCTCCCAAGTCCGGAGTCTTGATCTGAGCCATATGTCCGGCTTTATTGTCAGCAAAATATTTTACGTCCTCCAGGGTATTACACCACTCATCTGCAACCAGCTCTACGTTAATGCCTCTTCTGTCTACTTCTTCTCTGAGGCCTTTCAGGCAGAGCATCTGTTTTTCTCTTTCTTCTGCATCCATAGGCCCTTCAATCCTTAAATGGAATGGCTTAGCTGCCTCTTCCAGCTCAGCCAGGTAATCTGCCATAGCCGGATAATTGTCCACGCCGAAAATCGCTCCGATAGTTCCATATACGTCAATGTGGAAAATCGGCATATAATCTTCGTCATGGCGAAGTTTCAGCACACGGTCTCTCAGCCATGCCACATACTCCTTCAGAATCTCTCCATGCTCGCCCAGCTTGGTCTTCACATTATTGATCAGAGCATGAGGCATTACTGCAGCGCCCTTTAAGATCATCTTGTCTGCATTATCATAGCGGCTGTCACCAGACTGGGTGAAGATTGGAATCGGCTCTTCGGAAACTGTTGTGCCATATTCGTCTGCCACTACTTCACACATAAGACGTTTGGTAGATTTTGCCACAGCATCCAGGATTGCCTGGCTTACACCGTAGCGGATAGCTGTGTGAAGACGTTTTCCATCTACCTGGATATTCTCCAGCATCTCACACAGTCCCTTGAAGCTGTCTGCCTCTTTGCCAACCAGTTCCGGTTTGATATATTTCTCAATAATGGGAATAAAATCCTCAGCCAGGAACAGAGGATCACGTCCGCCTGCTCCAGAATACTGTACAGCGGCACAGTCACCCCAGGCAATCTGGCCGTCTTCCAGGATCAACATAACGGAGATAGCCTCTCCCGCCTGTCTCACAGACTTAAACCCAGGGGTTACAGTCTCACCAAAATAAGCTGCACCGTCAGAAACGGCACCTTTTTTAATTGCTCTCTGATCATCAAAGAAAAATCCTGTTCTGGCTTTGGAACACACAAGATCTACTATTTTCATTTTTTTCTCCTTTTTTGCGGAGCCGAAGGGGATTTTTGGCGAAAACGAAAGGAGTGGGAAAGGGAGGTTATAATGGTCAGTCCCTTCAATGCATTGCATTCGCCTCAGGGGACATAGGCGTCTTTTCTTGCTCAAAACCCTTTTCAATTCGCAGAAAAGACGCCTATATCCCCTGAGGTGTTCAGATTTCTTGCAGGGACTGGGATTTAGGTTTTCTTTTCCCTGGTTTTCATTTTCGGCAATATGCAGCCGGCGGCTTCGCTAATATTTGCCAGCCGCCCATCCGGCTGTTGGTTTTTGGCTCCGGTTTGTTTATGATTTGTTTTTTTGGTTTTTGATAATTCGCAAGGGGTGGACAGTCCCTTCAATGCAGCATGTTCGCCTCAGGGGATATAGGTGTCTTTTCTTGCTCAAAACCGTTTTTCATTCGCAGAAAAGACACCTATGTCCCCTTCGGCGTTCATTTTTTTTGCAGGGACTGGGATTCAGGTGTTCTCTTTTCTGAAAATACCATTCTCAGAAAAGACTTCTGCAGCAGTTCCAAAAAACTGCCTGTAGCTTATCCAACATAGCCACAGAACTATATCCCAGCCTCAGTGGACCCAGGTGGTGGGGGATAGGCGAATTAAAACGCCTTTGAGCCTAGACCCCACTTCCTGGGGCCTCTGAGGCTGTACACCACCCTACGTTTTCCCCGCAGCTCTGAGGTACAGTCCCGACCTGTGTCATAAAACTGTATCCCAGCCCCAACGGTCCCTGGTAGTGGGGGATAGGCGAATTTTAAACGCCTTTGAGCCTAGACCCCACTTCCTGGGGCCTCTGAGGCTGTACACCACCCTACGTTTTCCCTGCAGCTCTGAGGCACAGTCCCTCTCTGCGCTATAAAACTGTATCCCAGTCCCGGTACGCCAGGCTGGAGAGCTCAGGCTAATTTAAAACGCCTTTGAGCCTGAGCCCCCAGCCTGGCGCTCCGGGACTGAACACAACTTATGCCGCTTCCCGGAACTGCCCCCTCAGTCTCATTTCGGCTTTCCTACCAGTCTTCCTTTGCTGATGGCATATACATCGTCGATGACCATCTGGAAAGAGGCTTTTCTCTTTTCCATTTTTGCTCTGTGCTCAATCTTATTTAAGTTGTAATTTACCAGTTCTTTTGGCAGAGGCACGTGTGCCGGGTTCAGATACCGTACTGCACCTTCAAAGTCACGAGCCGGAAGCATTTTTCCGTAATTGTACTTGCTGGGTGCAAATGGAATATCAATAACACCTGCTTTTACCGCCCGGATAGCGCCAAGGGCCAGGTCTCCCTTTCCAAGCTCAAAGCTCTTGTCTACGATGGCTCTGGTTTCTTCCTTGATGATCGCTTTTTCCAGCTCCAGTGCAGAACTCTTCAGTTCCTGATCTGCCAGAAGGGAAATCGCCTGTTTTGTACATCTCAGACCCTGAGCGTTAGCCTCCATAGTCGGCACGCCGATAGCCTCATGAGGAGTTTTTACAATAACTTTTGTGGCTTTTGCCAGAGCTGCCACAGAGCTTCCCCAGGAAATAACTGCAAAAGCTTTTGCCTCGTCCTGAGGGAATCCGCCCATCCACTGATGGAGAACAGTGGTCACGGTTGTATCCTCGTAGCCGTACTGCTCCAGATATTCCTCAGTCAGCTCTTCCAAAACACGGAGAGCGGCTACGTCCTGAACCAGGTTTCCGCACTGTCCGTATCCCACAGTGATATTCTTTACACCCTGTTCTGCTGCCAGCATAGCCTCAATAATTGCCACTGCGTTAGACATAGACGGCGGTACCAGGGTACCGGTAAGAGGTCCGTAAGGCTCACGGTTAATGGATACTCCGGCTTCTTCATAAATGCCGGTCAGACGGTCTACATACTGCCAGTCATAGATTGTTCTTTCAAGAGGAACATCTTTTGCGTATGGAATATTGTAGGAAATACCGCCTCCCTCATAGCTGGTAAATCCTCCTGCGTAACAGATTTCTGTGAGAAGGCGGGCATCCGGAGTGCCGTGGCGCACCTGTACCGGAATATCCAGGTTTTCGATAATCTGACGGCAGCCGTACACTCCATGGTTTACTGCCGGGAAGCCATTGAGCATAGACTTCCTGGTATGTATAGACTCTTTGATTCCATTCTCCGCTTCTTCATAGCGGTTCTGTCTGGTATAGGAATCAATCGTGGTAGGAAGCAGGTCCGCTTCTCCGTTATTCTGAAGATACTGGAGAAGTTTAATATGCTCATCGATCAGAGCTACTCCGGCTCTTGGCTGGATTAAGGTTTTCCGTTCTTTTTTTGCTTCTGACAATTTTCTTGAAAAGCTCTTTGATTCCGGCATGCTTTTGTGATATTCAATAGCCTCATCTAAGTCTACATCTTTGCCAGTGGACCACTGTCCCAGAATTTCTTTTCGGATTCCGTAAAACTCGTCATCCGACAGCTTCTTATTCATAATGTCCATAATCAGCAATCTCCTTCTTCATTATTTCCAGAGCAGCCAGGGGATAGTATTGAGAAAGCAAGCCCATAGCTGCCAGAATATACTTATCATCAATCAGAATCTTGGCGTTTTCCGGTCTCAATGACTCCGGTGTCTGAGGATCATAGAGCGCCTTCCCGGCAATCTCCCTGACATTTTTGGCATGGATCAGTGCTCCTCCTGTAGCCACCACATATTTCACGCTTCGCAAATCTTTTCCGCTTTGGAGGAAGGTCAGCCCTGTAGGGGTATAAACCTGCTCCAGAGTACCTGCATGACGGGAAACTGCTGTTTCTACCGCTCCACAGGCCAGAGCGAAATCCATCTTCTCCATTTCTTCGTTATCCGGTATATAGTCTGTATGGCTGCCCAGGAAATCCACCAATTCTGCAACTCTTTTCCTGTTAATACCTGAAAGTAAAGACAGTTTTCTGTCCCCTGCCGCTTCCAGGATTCCATGAACGCTGTACCGCATTCCAATATCGCCTTCTACGCTTCTCTTGGAATAGGGCTCTCTAAGTCCTTTCATGACTGTGCCTATATTGGCAGGATTTCCATCTGCGATAGAATATACGTCTGTAGTAGCGCCTCCCAGGTCGACAGCTACCAGCTCTCCGATTCCCGGATGGTCCTCCCACCCTTCGGACAGCAGTTCCATAGCTGCCAGCATGGCAGAAGGCGTAGGCATAATGATCCCGGATACCAGGTCCGCCGCTTCTGAAAGCCCTTTTCCCTGAACAATTCTTTTCAGAAAAATCTCCCGGATCTGCTTCTGGGCAGGAAGCACATTCAGCTCTCCCAGCCTTGGCATCACATTTTCACATACATACACGCTCCGGTCTTTCAGAATCTCCTCACACTGGTCAGCTGCATTGCGGTTTCCCGCGATTACAATAGGGCAGTCGTAGCTCAGCCCGGAAAGAACCTGGGCGTTATACAGAATGGTTTCTGTATTTCCCCCGTCAGTTCCCCCTGTCAGAAGAATAATATCGGGATGATATTCCTCAATCTCCCTCATATCCCCTTTAGTAAGCTGAAAAGAATAAGTCTTCCATACTTTGGCTCCGGCTCCCAGGGAGGCTTCTCTGGAGGCCTGAGCAGTAAGCTCCGGCACCAGGCCTATAGAAATCATCTTCAGCCCTCCTGCTGCACTGGAGCAGGCGTACCGCTCTGCAAATTCTAATGGTCCTGTGGTTTTCTCCAGGATTTTCAGAGCATTTTCCAGTCCTTCATTAATGTCTGTTTCTACTGTGGTATAAGCAGTGGCTGTACCCAGGACTCTGTATTCTTCCACATCCACAGCCGTTACCTTTGTATTGGTACTTCCAAAATCCACCAACAGGATTGGTTTCATTTTCTTCACCGCCTTGCTTATGCTTCTTCTTCTGGTTTCTGCATGCCAAAGTCTTCATATAAAGCGGCAATGGTAGTCTCTGGAGCAGTTCCGGGACCAAATACCCTGTCAAAGCCCATGGCTTTAAACCGCTTTTCCACCTCGTTAAAAGGCTGCTTTCCTACTACAATATTCCCTCCTACATAGAGAAGGATTCCTTTCAGGCCTGCCTCGTCGCATTTATCACGCAGTCCCCGGCAGTCCAGTTCTCCATGTCCGTACAGAGAAGAAACCAATATAGCATCTGCTGCTGTCTCAATAGCAGCGGAAATGTATTCTTCCTGGGATACCATAACCCCCAGATTGGTCACTTCAAAACCTGCGTCTTCGAAAGCATGCTGAAGTATAGTATTTCCAACTGCATGGACATCCGCACCGATAACGCCGATCACCAGTTTTTTCTTATCCACTGTAAAACCTCTCCCTTCACATTGTTCTTATCTGTTATATCTTTGGCACATTTCGGATCGTATCCAGCAGAGTGCCGTCACGGTAGAGAACCTTTGCTACAACTCGGTTCCCCATCTCAATCTGACGGGGAACTCCGGCAATTTCCTCTGCCATTTCTTTCAGCTCACGGATATCCTTTACAGGAAGTCCTGCTTTGAGCAGCTTCTCTTTCAATTCTTTCTGTCTGGGGTTTACTGCAATTCCTCTCTGAGTAACCACCACATCTACCGTTTCACCCGGAGTGGATTTACAGAGAACCTGATCTACGATCAAAGGCAGTCTGGCCCGGATCAGCGGCGCCACGATAATGGACAATTTGGAACCTGCCGCTGTATCGCTGTGTCCTCCAGAGCCTCCTATAATATAACCGTTGGAATCTGTATGTACATTTACATTAAAGTCCAGATCCACCTGGGTAGCGCCCAGGATTACCACGTCCAGGCTGTCCACTGCAGCGCTTTTTGCTGCCGGTGAAGCGTATCGCATAGCGGAAATCTCCCGATGTCTGGGATTCTCCCGGATAGATTCAATAGCTTTCAGATCAAAGCACTGCACGTCTAATATGGTATCAAAAAACCCTTTATTTGCCATGTCGACCATGTATCCGGTAATACCTCCCATACAGAAGCTTCCCTTGATATGGTCTTTTTCCATCATCTCTTCTACATATTTCGCCACTGCCAGTGAGGCGCCTCCGGCTCCTGTCTGGAAAGAAAATCCGTCCTTTAAATAGCCGGAATGTTTTACTACCTGAGCAGCCAGACCGGCAATCCGCAGCCCTACCGGGTCTCTGGTAATCTTCGTCGTTCCTGAAACGATTCTGGCAGGATCTCCAATCTGTTCTGTCTGGACTACATAATCCACATACCCCTCTTCAATAGAAGCATCTCTTAAAGGATAGGGAACCAGATGATCCGTAACTGCCACTACTTTTTTCGCATACATTGCATCGGAAAAAGCATATCCTAAAGAACCGCAGGCCGAAGGTCCATATTTTCCGCTGAGATTTCCCATGTCATCGGCACAGGGTGCTGCCAGAAAAGCAATGTCGATTTTGGAAGAGCCATTTTCCATATCTCCGGCACGGCCTCCATGAGTCCTGAAAATCACCGGTTTTTCCATAATTCCCTGGGAAATAGCCTTTCCTACCTTGCCGCCCATATAGTTACACTCGATCTGAGTCACCACTCCATTTTTAATGTGCTCGATAATGGGTTCATGGATATCAAAGATAGAGCTGGCATTTACCGTAAGGTCCCGGATTCCCATAGCCGCCGCTTCTGCCAGGACCATGTTCAGCACATAGTCGCCGTTGCGCATATGATGGTGGAAGGATATGGTCATCCCGTCTTTTAATCCGGCTTTTTCTATAGCCTCCCGGATGGTTCCGATTAATTTACTCATCTGCATCCACCTCCGTATATCGCCTTTTCCATTTCCAGCACCTGCTGAGCTCTTTTTACAATAGGCGCGTCGATCATTTTTCCTCGAAGGGAAATTACGCCTTTGCCCTGACGCTTGCCATCCTCAATGGCGTCCATAACATCGTGGGCGTATTCAATCTCCGCCTCTGTAGGGGAGAATACTTCATTGACGATATCCACATGCCGGGGAGAAATTACTGCCTTTCCTGCAAATCCAAGGCTTTTGGCAAATTCCGTATCCTTTCTCAGTCCCTCCATGTCTTCTACATCTGTAAAAGGTGTGTCATAAGCCTCTATACCCCAGGCTCTGGCCGCACAGACAAGACGTGTCCTGGCGTAAAAGATTTCCTGACCTTCTTTCGTTCTCTTACAGTGCATATCTGCCGTAAAATCTTCTCCTCCCAGGAATAGTCCGGCCACCCGCACATCTGACGAAGCAATCTCAAAGGCCTTTTCCACACCTAAAGCTGTTTCAATAAGAGGAAGGATCTTCACACTGCCTTTTTCAATGCCGCTCCTTTCCTCTACCTGGCCCATATAAGCAGAAACTTCCCGGATCATCTCTCCTCCGCTGACTTTTGTAGGCATGATCATGTCCGGCTTCAGGGGGATTACTGCATCCAGGTCTTCCTTCCAGAATTCTGTATCTGTAGGGTTGATCCTTACAACTACCTCGCAGCCTGAAAAATTCTGATATTTTAAAGCGTTTCTCACCAGGATTCTGGCGGCGTCCTTTTCATCGGGGGATACTGCATCTTCCAGATCGAAGATTACCGTATCCGCTCCCAGGGTATCACCGTTTATCAGCATATTCGGGGTATTCCCCGGTAAAAATAACATTGTCCGCCTCATTCTTTTTCAACGCCCCCTCTTTTCAGCGCAGTTTCCATGCGGGCTCGTATCACACAGTCCAAAGCACCCTTATCTTTAATAAAAATCTTTCCTGTAGAAACATCAAATTCTTTTAAAGTATCCAGGACTGCTCCCCGGATAGCATCCATATACTGGTTTGCCACTACGGAATCAATTTCCAGCACCAGTTCTGTATCGTCCGGCTCAATCTGGATAAACAGGTCGCTGGACTCCAGAGTCCCTGCTACTGCATTTTTCAATATTTTCACAGGTCTCCTCCTTTCCTTACCCGAAATTTATTCTACTGCACTTCTGGAAACCTGAGCCTGAGCCAGGATTTTCTTTTCCTGTTCTATAGCCTGTTTTTCCAGTTCTGCCACTTCTTTACCAATTCTGTCTACATATTCCTGATCCTTAATAGATTCCAGGTTGATCTTTACGTTAAACCCGGCTCCCAAAACCGCTGTTCTGGCCATCATAGTAGCTACAAGGGCATCTGTCACTGCTGTTTTGTTTCCTTTTACTACCATAGTCTCAGCGTAAGGCAGGATACCGCAGGCTGCCTTTGCCACAGATAAAGGAACTTCTACTGCTGCTTTCAGGCCGTTCTGCATAGCTTCTGTTCTGGCTGCTTTCTCCTCTTCTGTTTCTTTTGGTAGAGTCAGCGCCTGCATATACTGATCAAAAGATTCGCTGTCTCTCTTAATGTCGTCTAAAAGCTGTGCGCAGACTGCTTTCATAGGCTCTACAGCCTCTTTCATCTCTTCTTCCACATCCGCATATTTTTTCTTTCCTATGGTCAGACCTGCCACCATTTCTGTCAGAGCAGCCGCCAGAGAACCTGCGAGGGCGGAAATACTTCCGCCCCCTGGTACTGGTTCATTAGAGGCTGTCTGCATGGCAAATTCTTGAATTGTCATATTTTTCATGGCATATACCTCTTATTATCTTTTTTACAGTCTTGTCTCTAATACCTGTTTGGATTCAAAACCTTCCAGTCCTAAATAATATTCTGCACAATCTACCAGAGCCTGAAGCGGGATCAGTCCTACTACTTCGCTGCCCAGAACGTTTACTCCGTAACGTCTTGCTTCCATCCGTACAGTTTCAAATACTGTATAAACAGATGTCTTTGTGTAATCTGTAAGGTTCATGGATACCTGTGCGATATTTCTGTCTTCCAGCATTACGCCCATGGCTTTGCAGTAACGGAAACCGCCTTTGATATGACGGATCTTGTCTGCGATCCTCTGTGCGATTTCCAGGTTGGAAGTATCCAGATTGATATTGTAAGCGATCAGCGGCATTCTGGCTCCGATAGCAGTAACGCCTCCGGTTGGATGAATGGTGTCGGGACCAAAATCTGGTTTCCACTGTGGATCTTTCATCTTCTCAGCCATTCCCTCAAACTGTCCCTGGCGAACTTTAGCCAGATTTTCTCTGTGAGGAGCTGTGGCAGATTTCTCATAAAGGAAGAAAGGCTGTCCGAATTTCTCAGAAGCTTCTTTGGCTACCGCTTTTGCCAGAGCATCTGCTTCTTCTACTGTAGTATTGCGGATAGGGATAAAAGGAACTACGTCTACACAGCCCATACGTGGATGCTGTCCCTGATGTTTTGTCATATCGATCAGCTCTACTGCTTTTCCGATAGCGGCAACCATAGCCTGTCCCAGTGGTTCCGGCTCACCGATCACGGTAACAACGCTTCTGTTGTGGTCTTCATCAGAGCTGTAATCCAGCAGTTTTACCCCTTCCACATTCCGGAAGCAATCCACGATCTTCTCGATTTTTTCCTTGTCTCTTCCTTCACTGAAATTTGGTACGCATTCAATAATTTTCTCCATGGTCTTTTCTCCTTTATTTCTTACGCATTTTCCATGTTTACAATTACATTTATAACCATTCTTTGTGATATACGGTTTCTCCGTTCTTAATTACCGTTTCTACCAGATTAATCCCTGTATGGTAAGGCAGATAGTAGACAGAAGGATACTTGAGAAATACCATATCCGCCTGTTTTCCCGGCTCAATGCTGCCAATCCTGTCTGCACGGTCCACAGCTGCCGCACCGTTTATAGTAAGGGCTGTGATAACCTCTTCCACAGACATATTCATATAGATACATCCAAGGGCTATAAGCAGAGGAATGGAGTTGGTAAAGCAGCTTCCCGGATTCAGGTCTGAGGCAATTGCTACTGCACAGCCTTCATCGATCATCTTTCTTCCCGGGGCATATTCCTCTTTAAGGCAGAAAGCCGTGGCAGGAAGAAGTGTGCTGATCACACCCTGCTCCTTCATCTGCTGGATTCCTTCATCAGAAGCTTTCAGCAGATGGTCTGCTGATACTGCTCCTACTCTGGCTGCCAGCTGGGCGCCTCCAAGAGGATACATCTCATCTGCATGGATTTTCAGCTTAAATCCCATCTCTTTGGCCCTTGTGAGATAATACTCTGAATCTTCAATATTAAATACGCCCTGCTCTGTGAAGATATCTGCAAATTCTGCCAGATTTTCTTCTCTGACCTTGGGCATTACATTGCAGAGCATCTCATCCAGGAATTCTCTTTCTCTTCCTTTCCACTGAGGAAGAACACTGTGAGGTCCCAGGAATGTCCTTACTATATCTACCGGATGTTCCTCATCCAGCTCTTTCATAGCCCGAAGCTGCTTCAATTCTGTATCGCAGTCCATGCCATATCCGCTTTTTCCCTCTACAGTTGTGACTCCGAACTCCAGCATACGGTTCAGTCTTTCCCGTCCAGCCTCTTTAAGCTCTTCCTTGGAAGCCTCCCGGGTGGGATTTACCGTGGCATTGATGCCCCCTCCTCTTTCCATAATGGACATGTAGCTGTCCCCTTTTAATCTCCAGGAGAATTCATCTGCCCGGTATCCGCCGAAGATAAAGTGGGTATGGGAATCTACGAAGCCCGGAAGCACCGTTTTTCCCGATGCATCCAGAACCTCATATTCCTCCATGTTCACTTTTTTATCCAATTCTTCGGTGGTTCCCACTTCTATGATCTTATCATCATGAATGATCACAGCTCCATCCTTGATCAGGCCGATATCCGCCATTTCTTTTCCGAATTTCGGTGCCTTTCCTCTGCAGGTAACAAGTTCAGAGGCATGGCGTATATATCTTTTTTTCATATTTTGTCTCCTGTTATCAGTGATGTTTGTGATGGTGAACCTCTGGAACTACATCTTTGCATACTCTCTCGATCAGCTCTTCGCTGGCAAGATAAGGCATAGTGATATAGTCCTCTCCGTTTCTGATCTTATTGTATTCTGCTACAGTCTCGATAGAGTGCTCGCATCTGCCCCAGCTTCTTCTGGAAACACCGATCATGGTATCCCACGGAATTGCTGCCTTAAGGATCTCGTCAACTCTCTCGCTTCCATCCAGAACCATGCCAAATCCACCGTTAATAGATTTGCTGATACCTACGCCGCCTCCATTGTGGAGAGCTACCAGGCTCATGCCTCTGGCTGCATTTCCTGCATAGCAGTGTACTGCCATATCTGCAGTAATATTGGAACCATCATAAATATTTGATGTTTCTCTGTATGGAGAATCTGTTCCGCCTGTGTCATGGTGGTCACGACCCAGCATAACCGGTCCGATTTCTCCGTTTCTTACCATTTCGTTAAATTTCAGAGCAATGTCTCTTCTTCCCAGAGCATCCTGATATAAGATACGGCACTGAGTACCTACTACCAGTTTATTTTTCTCTGCGTCACGGATCCAGATATAGTTATCTCTATCCTGACTTCTTCTGTTCGGATCAATGATTTCCATTGCCGCATGGTCAGTCTTTCTCAGATCTTCCGGTTTTCCGCTTAAGCAGCACCAACGGAAAGGTCCATATCCATAATCAAACAGTTCTGGTCCTAAAATGTCTTCTACATAAGATGGGAAGATAAAGCCTTCGCTGGTATCTTCGCCGTTTTTAGCAATGTCTTTTGCACCTGCATCAAATACAGCTTTCATAAAGCTGTTGCCGTAGTCGAAGAAGTAAGCGCCTCTTTCTACCAGAGTCTTGATCAGGTGGTAATGTTTGATAAGTGTCTGATCTACCAGCTCGCAGAAACGATCTTTGTCATTAGCCAGCATCTCTGTTCTCTCTTCAAATGTCAGACCCTGCGGGCAGTAGCCGCCGTCATACGGAACATGACAGGAAGTCTGGTCAGACAGCAGTTCGATCTTAATATTATTGTCTACTGCATACTGCAGAAGGTCTACAATATTTCCATGGTACGCAATAGAAATGGTTTCTTTCTTATCCATGTATTCCTGCGCAACTCTGAAGGCTTCTGCGGCATCTTCAATTACCAGGCTTACCCATCCCTGGTCATGGCGTGTCTTGATCCTGGAAGCATCTACCTCTGCAACGATACCAACGCCTCTTGCAATTTCAATGGCTTTTGGCTGAGCGCCGCTCATGCCGCCAAGACCGCTGGTAACGAACAGATGTCCTGCCAGGTCTCCGTCCTGAGGTACGCCCAGGAATTTACGTCCTGCGTTCAGAATTGTATTAAATGTACCATGAACGATTCCCTGTGGTCCGATGTACATCCAGCCGCCGGCTGTCATCTGCCCATAGGAAGAGCAGCCCATTGCTGTAGCTTTTGCCCAGTCCTCCGGATTATCAAACATACCGACCATAAGACCATTTGTAACAATAACTCTTGGGCTGGATTCATGAGATTTGAACAATCCCATAGGATGTCCGCTCATCATGACCAGTGTATGATGATGAGTCAGTTTTTCCAGATATTTTTTAATCAGCTGATACTGCATCCAGTTCTGGCATACCTGTCCGGTCTCTCCATAAGTTACCAGTTCATATGGGTACAGAGCCACTTCATGATCCAGGTTATTGTCGATCATTACCTGGAAGGCTTTTCCTTCAATGCACTCGCCTTTGTACTCATCAATAGGTTTTCCGTAAATTCTCTCCTTCGGCATAAAACGATATCCGTAGATACGTCCTCTTGTCAAAAGCTCATCTAAAAATTCGGGAGCCAACTGTTCGTGAAGTTCTTCCGGCACATATCTCAAAGCATTTGCTACTGCAAGTTTAATCTCTCTCTTATTCAGTGTCAGTTCTCTTTTCGGTGCTCTTCTTACGCCCTCTTTAAAAGTAGGGTACTCCGGAAGCACCGGATCCAGCTTAATTACCATAGCTTTTCCGATTTCCGCATTGTTCATTTTTCATCGTCTCCTTTACTTTTTTTACGATTTTACCATTTATACAGTCTAAAAAACGTCTATTTCTTGGTGATTTTTCAAAAAACCCACAACTTCTTTGGTGATTTTTACTTATTACTCTTTCTTCAATCTACTGTGATAAAGTGATTTTACACAAATTGGCGTTTTATTGTCTCCCCCTCAGATAAAAGAACGCAAAAATACCGCCATATTTTCACAGCGGTATTTTTGCGTTCTTTATCTTTAGATTTTCGCGGAAAGCTCTTCCCCCTGGAAATTCAGTCCAAATCCATAGTCGTAACAATTTCCTGCTTCGTCTTTATAGACTTCCAGATCAAAAGCCACGTCCTCCTGATGTCTTTCCACCGTCTCCATATCTTTGGGAAGCTGTACCGGAAGTCTCCCTTTCGGGGCGGCCCCGCCGGAGATCATATCCAGCACAGCTTTCGTGCTGACGCCAAATTCAGCCAGAATGGCATCTGCATACGGTTCAAATTCTCTGCATACCACGGGATTATGCATGGTCACGCAGACGATCACCGGTTTTTCACCCATGGTTTTTTTCGTATTTATCACCAGGTCCAGGTCTTCTTCATTGGCCGTATGTCCTGTCTTTCCCCTGTAAGAACGATTCCTGTCATTTTCCCACCAGTTACTTCCTGCAATACTTGTCTCCCTGGCAGTTTCCGCCTTATAAGGACGATACTGGAGACTGATAGGGACATAGGCGTCCTTTTCATATCCTCCGTCAGTCAGCGGACTTTCTATAAAGACTACTGCCGCATCTGCTTCCCTGGGGCTGTCTTCCCAGATAAAATATTCTTCCAGAAGCCCGACTCTTCCATCCGTCTGCGCATAGCCTCCTCCCCATACAGCTGGCAGCCCATATCATAGGCTTCCATAACCGGCTTCTTATCCTGATTGCCGCCGAACTGGTCTACTCCGTTCATGATGATACGTAAGTGTCTCTGAGCCACAGTCAGATTTTCTGTTCCATAGCATCGGCTTCCAAAATCATCCAGATCCGCGCCTGGGTCTGCAGTAATATCCCAGTCTGTGCAGACTACTCCGTCATAACCATACTTTCCTCTTAAGAGGTCCTTGATCATATATTCACTGTAGGAATTTCCCACGTTCTCATGATTTTTCTTATCCTGCTCCCAGGATACAGTATAATAAGGCATTACAGAGGCTGCTTTCTTTGTAGGTCCCTCCAGGCAGAAAGCTCCTTCTGTGAAAGGCTTCAGATGTTCCTCAAATTTTCCTCCCGGATAGACCGCAAACTGTCCGAATGCATAATGGGCGTCTCTGCCGCCTTCTCCGGTCCCTCCTCCCGGCCAGTGTTTTACCATAGCGTTGACGCTGTGTTTTCCCCAGCCGTCTTCTGCATCTTCTGTAGTCTGAAGGCCGTCGCAGTATGCTCTTGTCATCTTTACTGTCCTCTCCCAATCCAGCCCCAGGGTATCCTGGAGCCGCATCCACCTGGGATCTGTGGCCAGATCGATCTGAGATCCCAAGGCCGTGGTGATCCCCAGGGCCCGGTATTCTCTGGAAACGATTTCAGCAAATTTCTTCACTCTTTCCGGATCAAAAAGGGCTGCCATCCCGATTCCTTCAGGCCATTTGGAAACTTCTCCTGCTCCGCTTTTATACTCTGCCTCACTGTCTGCTGCGCCATGACGGGGGTCTGACGAAAAATTCACCGGGATTCCAAAAGGCAGGGCCTCTGTATAGGACTGAACAGAGTTCTGCCAGCGTACAGCTGTCCTGGTATCCTGATAGGCGCTGACCAGTACATGACGGATATGGTCCTGGGACAGAAACTCCTACTGCTGGTCACTCATCTCCCAGGGCTCACAGCCGCTGTCTGGAAAATCTTTTCCCTTATATTTTCCAGGGAAAGGACTGTCCGGCATTCCTGGAACCATCTGATGAGGAGAATAAAGCATCAGGCCGGCAATCATCTCCACCGGAAGTCTGGCAGCCAGGTCTTTTGCCCGTTCTTCATATCCCAGTCTCCAGTCTTCATATGGAAGAAGCTCCCCTGTTCCAGCCAGATCTTTAAAGACGCATCCGTCCTGGATGATCACTCTGTCTTTAGAGGTGCCGATTTCAGGTCCGTTTTCATTTTGGTACAACACATACCCCTTTTTCACCTTTTTGCTGAACATAAAAACCTCCTTGATAACATATGTTTCGTTTATAACTACCATGTTACCAAGGAGGTTCTGATACGTCAACAGCAGCAGTAGACTTTTGTCTCGTATCCTTTTAGCACTGCCTGCCCCTGAACCTTATCTCCTGTATCCAGGTCTGTCACCGGCACCTTCAGCACAGCCTTCTGTTCTTCTGGAGAGTAATTTAAAATGATGATATATTGCTTTCCATCCTTTTCTCTTACACAGAGTTCGCACATTTCCGGCAGTTCCACCATCTCTTTAAAAGCTGAAAGAACTCCCCCATAGGCCAGAAAATCTATTATATTTTCTCTTGTAAAGGTTCCTCCAAAATGCAGGACTTTTCCTTTTCCTGTATGATTCTCGATCAGCGCAGGACGGCCCTGATAATAATTAGAAGAATAGGAAGCCAGTACTTTGGCTCCAGGGCCTGCTGCAAGAATATCGTTAAAGATTCCTGTCTCTACCTGTTTACCCTCCCATTCCATAGAAACCTGGTCATCTGCCGGACCTAGAAAGGTAAATTCTTCTACTGTAGTTCCTGTGATATCTTTCAGAAGTCCCGGCATCACATCCATGACGCACTTCCCTGTCTCGTCCTTTAATCCGGTGCGGGCTCCCAGGATCAGGCAGCCGCCTTCTTCTGCATAGCGTCTGAGAAGCTCTGCCTTTTTCTCTGACAGGATCATAGGATGCGGATAAATAAGTACCGGATATTTCAGCAGTTCTTCCACTTCTGTGGAATCCAGAAGGTACACATAATCCATAGGCGTATGGCTTAACTGAGCCCCTATAAAAATTTCTTCCTCACTGGTCCAGGCCAGCCTCTGGTGCCATTTATCCACCTGGGCGTCCCATACATTACTGTAATCCCGTATCACTCCAAAGGCAGCCTTGTACTGGGCCCCGGTGATCTCTTTCATTTTTTCTACTCTCTGATGGATTTTCTTCACTTCCGCCAGTTTCCGGTTGTCCCTGTTATCATAGTCCAGGATACCATGCCAGTAGATCTCTGTTCCCATAGTACAGGTCCGCCACCTAAAGAAGCTTACATAGTCTGCGCCGTGGCCGATACTCTGCATAGCCCAAAGCATCATCTGTCCCGGTTTGGGAGCCGGAGCTTCCATGCGGGTATTCCATCCGTTGGCACCTGACTGCTGCTCCATAATACCAAAGTGAGGGCAGATAGAACGGACTTCTGTCAGCTTGTCACTCCAGCGTCTGTCATTCAGATTTTTGGAATGCTTTGGATCTTCGCAGAGACAGTAGGCGAAGTTTGGATAGGAATCATAAGTATAAACATCCAGGGCTTCGTCTGTCATAGCATGATTGTCCAGATTCTGGAACATACCATTGGTCGTAATAAAGTCTCCCGGCTTGATATATTTTCTTAAAATATCACTTTGCATCTTGCAGAAACTAATAGCGCTGTCTGATACAAACCGGATATAATCCAGGGTCTCATGGGGATTCGTGGAATTATGTATGGTAGTTCTGGGAACATACACCTGTTCCCACTGGGTATACTCCTGATTCCAGAACACTGCGCCCCAGGCCTTGTTCAGTTCTTCCAGAGTTCCGTATTTCTTCTTCAGAAATTCCCGGAATGCCAGAGTGTCGCTCTCAGAATAAAACTCCGCTACCTCACAGTTGATCTCATTGTCGATCTGCCAGCCCACTACATTTTTATGTGGAGCATAGTGTTCTCCGAATTTTTCCACGATTTTGGCACTGAGCTCCCGGTACACTTTGGAATTATAATTGTAATGCCGGCGCATACCGTGACGGTATTTTACCCCATCCATGCGGCAGTTTAAAACTTCCGGATACTTATCTGTCAGCCAGGCAGGCGGTGTGGCCGTAGGCGTTCCGAAAATCACCTTCATCTCTGTCTGAGCTACCACCTCCAGGAAATCGTCAAAAAATGCAAAGGTAAACTCCCCTTCTCTGGGTTCCACTTTGCTCCATGCAAACTCTCCAATACGAATTGTGTGGATACCATTTGCCAGCATCCTGTCCAGATCTTCCTTCCACAGGTTTCTGTCCCAGTGCTCCGGATAATAGCAGGTCCCCAGGGACAGTTCTTTCCATTGATAGTTTTGTGCTTTTCTCATAATACCTCCGTTTTTGTTTCCTTTTTCCATTCCTGCAGAGGAATGGAAAACTGGATTTTTGTTCCTTTGTTCTTTTCACTTTTTATATTCAGACGGCTTTCCTCACCATAACAGAGGATCAGCCTTCTGTACACATTTTTAATTCCGATAGATTTCCCTGTGTCACCCTCTTCACACTTCTGATACAGAGTCCCAATCTCTTTCTCTGACATTCCTTCTCCGTCGTCTTCGATACAAAAATAAAGTCTGTTGCTTTCTCTTTTTATCCGGATTAGAAGGCTTCCCTTTCCGATCTTCGGTTCCAGTCCATGGATGATCGCATTTTCAATCAACGGCTGAAGGATAAAATTGGGAACCTGATATTTATCAGCCTCTTTTTCCACCTGATAAATAACCGTTATTTTATCGCCGAATCTCTGCTCCTGAATAAAAAGATAATCTCTGACTGTAGACATTTCCTCCTTAAGAGGAATAAAGCTTTCTTTTTTTATGGTCGCACGCAGAAGCTCCGCTAAGGCAATGGTCATCTCAGACACATCCATGTTCCCTTCTCCTAATGCTTTCCAGCTTATCGTATCCAGTGCATTATATAAAAAATGAGGATTAATCTGCATCTGAAGGAATTCCAGTTCCGCCTGTTTCTGAGCCAGCTCCATTTTATACACTTTCTCAATCAGAGTCTCAATATTTTCTGCCATTTTATTATATTCCGTACCGATCATCCCAATCTCATCCTGAGTAACCACTCGAACTCTCGGGTACCGATTTTCCTTTCCGAGAGTCTTCATACTCTCCAGCAGCTCTCTCGTAGGTTTTGCGATCCTTAGTGTTGCGATCCAAACGAAAAGAATACTGATACCCAGCATTGCAAGAACAACCATAGCCACAGCGACAATCTGTCTGTTCAGATTTCCATAGAATTCTTTTACCGAAACTGCCTGTACCAGAGTCCACTGGTTAGGCATTTCATTCCCCACATAATAGAAAGCCTGGGTACTGTCCAGCATATCATATACCGCTACGTCTTTTTCTCTCAGGGTCTGGATCTCCATGGGGAATTTCGTTCCCTGATAGGGACAGTTGTTCGTAGACATGATTCTTCCTTCTTCATTTACTATATAGGAAGCTGCAGAATATTCCGTTGAATTGTCTTCCAAAATAGATGAAAAATAAGAATTCTCATATACAATGTTTATGTAACCAATAGGACGCATCGTATCAAAGTCCAGTATAGCTTTTGCCACGCAGATCCTGTCCGTATCACCTGCCAGTCCCCATAGGCTGGTTCCGTTAGCTTCATAAATCTCTTCTTCTGTAAATCCAAAAAAAGTTCCTATTGTTTCTTGTTTTTTTACAGAAAATTCAATTCCTTCTAAGGAAATCACGCTGACAGAAACTACATACGAAGCATAAAGGCCGTCAGTGGTCAATTCTCTTTCAATTTTTTGTCTGCACTGTCTCAGTCCATAAGTATCTAATTTTTCTTCATTTACAATCTTCAGCTGGTCCTGTACAGTCTGACTTGTGAGAATCTGTAAATTAATATCTTCTATCTTCTGAATATTATTTTCCAGATTATTGGTCGTCTGGCGAGTAATATCCTGTAAATATACCTGAGAAAGAGAGGAATATCCGTTTCTGAAAGCGAAAATAAAAGTACCTGCAATCCCCAGGCCTGTAAAACTGATAAGAACTGCAAATATCAGCATCATTTGTTTTCTGATACTTGTGGGGCCTTTTTTTCTTATTCTTTCTCTGCGGTCACTGTCTGCTTTCAGCCATTTCCAAAATTCTTTTAATCGTATAATGCTGTTTCTCCTTTCCCTGCCTGCGGAATTCTCCCGGACTGCATCCGAAGGTTTTCTTAAATACCTGGCTAAAATATTTCTGGTCGCTGAATCCTGTCAGATCACAGATAAAATGAATCCTGGCATTATCCTGCCCCAAAAAATTCACCGCCGCAGTCAGCCTTATACTGTTCAGTATAGTACTAAAAGAATATCCTGTCTCCTTTTTTATCATTCTGGAAAGATATCCTGCCGAATAATGGTACTTTTCAGCCAGGGAATTCAGAGAAATTTCTTTTGCATAATTAGCCGCCATATCCTGAAGGATTTCCATAGCCTGCCGATTTGCCCCCTGAAACAGCCAGGAAACCTGCTCCCCAAAGTCCATAGATCCTGACGCTGCCTCATATTTTCTTACTACCTCTGCCCGGTATCGTTTTCTCTCCAGAGTCTGAATAACTCTCTCTACAGTTTCAATGATATCTTTTCTCCGAATAGGTTTCAGCAGATAATCTGAAACCTCATTTCTGATAGCTCTTCTGGCATACTCAAAATCAGAATAGCCGGTGAGAAAAATAACTGCAGTATCCATGGAACATTCCTTAATGTATTCCGCCAGTTCCAGCCCGGAAAGCCCGGGCATTTTAATATCACTGATAACAACGTCAATTTTTTCCTCTGTAAGTATCTCCTTTGCTGTCAGTCCGTTTTCAGCCTGATATACCTCTTCAACCCCAATATCTTTCCAGGGAAGAGATAACAGACCATTACGGATAATCTGTTCATCATCAGCAATCAGTAATTTCATTTTTCTCACCTGCCTGTCGTTAACCTTTTACCGCTCCTGCAACCATACCTTCCATAATATGTCTGTGCAGCCAGATATACACAACAATACTTGGTACGATGGTAATAATAACTGCTGCAATCTCAACCACATAATTGGTTGCATACTGCCCCTGAAATTCCGTAAGACCTACCGGCAGGGTCATCTTTGAAGAATCTGTCAGGAAAATCTGGGGAAGAAGCAGGTCATTCCAGATATTAATAAAGGTAACTACCGCCACCGTTACAATAGAAGATTTTGATATTGGCATAATGATCTTAAAGAATATCTGATAAATATTGCAGCCGTCCATGACTGCCGCTTCTTCCATTTCCTTTGGAAGGGAACCCATAAATCCTGACATAATAAAAATCGCCATTGGAAATGCAATTCCTATATGAGGGATGATAACTGCCAGATGGGTATTCAAAAGGCCCATTCTGTTGAACATAGAGAACAGAGGCACTACCATGGCATATACCGGGATCATCATTCCCAGCAGAAACACATTCAAAGTCAGCTTTGCCAGCTTCCAATGCATACGGGTAATGGCATAAGATACCATACTGCTGAGAATAACCGCAACTGCCACGGCTGATACCGCAATGATAACAGAGTTCCCAAAATATTGCAAAATATGCCCTTCCTGGATTGCCTGGATATAGTTCACCGGACTGAAGCTTTCCGGAAGCCCCCATGGGTTCGCATAAAGCTCAGAGTTTGTCTTAAAGGAGCTCAAAAGCAGCCAGAACAGAGGATACAGACAGAGAATGGTAAAAAATATCAGGAAAATATATTTCAGTACTAAAAATACTTTTTCTTTTGGTGATAATTTCATATAGTTTTCCCTCCCCTTAAAACTCAATAGGTTCTGACCGGAACACAAAATTGGACAGAAGCACAGAACACATACAAAGGATCAGCAGGATCACGCCGATGCCTGCAGCATAACCGTATTTCAGAGTACGGAATCCCTGGTAAAACATATATGTTGACATAAGCTCTGTTGCATGGTTTGGTCCGCCGCCGGTCATAACAGATACCAGATCGTAGTATTTCAGAGATCCTGTGATGATCAGCACCGCATCGACTTTCAGGATAGGTTTGATCAACGGGAAAGTAATCGACTTAAACTGTACCCATTTGCTTGCCCCATCAATTTCCGCCGCCTCATAGTAAGATTCCGGGATATTCTTCATAGCTGCGATCTGAATAATCATATGATAGCCCACAAACTGCCACATAACTACTACGATAATGCAAAACAAGGCTGTATTTTTATCCGCCAGCCATACATGCTGAAGACTTCCCAGGCCGATGATTTCAAGAAATTTATTTACCAGCCCGAACTCGGAATTGTACACAAAAGTCCAGGTAAGTCCTACCGCCACGCCGCAGATAACGCTGGGCAGGAAAAATACGGTCTGAAAAAAATGGCTTCCTTTAATCTTCTGGAATAAAATATTTCCGAAAAACAGAGCCAGGGGAAGATGTGCAATCAGAGAACCGATCACCATCAGGATATTATTTCCCAGGGCTTTGGTAAAAGTACCGTCCTTAAACAGGTTAACATAGTTCTGGATCCCCACAAATTTACTGGGACTCATAAGATCCGTCTGAAGAAAGCTTACATATACATTATAGCCAATGGGAATCAGCACAAAAACAGCATAGATCAAAAAAGCAGGCAGTACGAAAACAGCTATACTCTTTTTATTTCCTAATACCTTATTCATAACGCTCCTCCGTTTTCCTTATTCGAAGACGGAGCTGAACCAGTATGCGTCCAGCTCCGTCTTTTAAACTTTATCGGTTTGCATTGTCCTCCGCAAATTGCTGAAGGGAATCAAAGGCTGTCTGTGCGTCTTCGCCTCCAAGGACTGAAACACAGGTATTGTTAAATTCTACGCCCTCGCCAGCACCAAACTGCCTGTCCCACCACGGGGTAAGGCCAACCTGTGAATTAGAAATGTTCAGCACATCTACCATAAGGGGAGAAATCTTTGATTCATCGATCTCATAATTTCCTGCTGGAATTCTTGCATAATCATACAGGAGAGTCTCTTCAGCTTCCTGTGAAGTCCAGTATTTCAGGAAAGCAACTGCGGCGTCTTTATTTTTGCAGGTTTCCGATACAGAGAAGCTGGTATCTACAGACCCAACAGAAATATTATTGTACTGAGGATCATATGCCGGAAGTACAAATGCTCCTACATTTTCACCAATTTCACTCTTTGCACATTTGTCAGCATCCCAGGCGCCCTGGAAATACATAGCAGCCTGTCCGCTGGTAAAGAGATCTGTAGATTCTTCCGGTCCCATTCCAATATAGCCATCCTGGAAATATCCGTTGTCCGCCATTTTCTTTACTTCTTCTGCAGCTTTTACATGGGTTTCATTATTCCACTGTTCTGTACCATCGCACACATCTTTGAAAAGCTGATCTCCTGCCATGCCGCCGGCGATCTGCTGAACAAACTGTGCCGGGATCCAGGCGTCTGTTCCGCACATGGTCATCGGCGTCACGCCATTATCTTTCAATGTCTGGCACACATCTAAGAACTCTTCATAAGTACCAGGTATTTCCACGCCGTTTTCCTCAAAAATCTGCTTATTATAGAACATTACACAAAGAGATTTCTGAGTAGGCACCCCGTAATTCTTCCCGTCATAAGCCAGCAGATCCAGGGTTCCGTCTGCAAAGGAATTTTTCCACTCCTGATCCTCTTCCAGATAAGAAGTGATATCTGCTACTTTTCCGCCCTCTACGAAAGGCTGCAGGTATGAAAGTTCCCAGGTAAAGAAAATATCCGGCACTGCGTTAGAAGCCATAAGGGTAGTGAGCTTGGTCTTATACTGTTCGTTCTCATAAAACTCAATCTCCACAGTAACTCCATACTCATTGTTTTCCGAAAACTGCTCCGCAATAGCGTTATACCCGTCAATGTATGTATCTGCCTCCGTACCTACACACATAACTGTCAGGGTATCTCCGCCTCCTGAACTGCCGGAACCGGAATCTCCTGAAGATGAACCGCCTCCTCCACATCCGGTCAGCAGCAAACTTCCTGCCGTTAATGCTGAGAGCATTACCGCTACAATTTTTTTCTTCATTTTCGTTCCTCCTTCATGTTTTTTGATGATATAACTTTATCACTTATCACATTGACGAAACAGATATGTTTTTTACCTAAAAAGTTGAATATTTTAACCGTTTTTTCTCCGACTTTTCTTTTTATTATCGCCTTTTGCACAATACATACATAAAAAACTGTCGCAGCAAGACGTTTTTCTGTTCATTGCGACAGTTCTTCATGTCAAAAACCAATTATATCCAAAAAATATTCGTGTATTTTAGTGTTGTAACCCAAGTATAATCCATTGATATTTACACGAATATATGATATGTTATATTCAACACTGGGAGGTCTGATCATGTATCGAAAAATTATGAATTTTTTAGAAGCGTGGAAAGATAACGAACACCGCAAACCTCTTATTTTACAGGGAGCACGGCAGGTCGGCAAAACCTATTCCATTCTGGAGTTCGGACGCACGCACTATGAAAATGTGGCGTATTTTAATTTTGAAACCCATCCCAAACTGAATAAAACTTTTGAGGAAAATATCAGCCCCGATTATCTGATACCGATTTTATCCCATATCGCAGGGCAGACCATTGTGCGTGAAAAGACGCTGATTGTTTTTGACGAGGTGCAACTCTGTGAGAGGGCATTGACTTCCTTGAAATACTTTTGCGAAGATGCACCTGACTATCATATCATTGTGGCGGGAAGTCTGCTAGGTGTTGCGGTAAACAGGGCAAAGTTCTCTTTTCCCGTAGGTAAGGTGGATATGAAAACCCTCTACCCTATGGATATGGAGGAATTTATGATAGCCTGCGGCGAGAGTGTACTTGTAGAGCAGATCAAGAAATGCTTTGCAGAGGATAAGCCTCTGCCCTCTGCTTTGCACGATGCGGCAATGCAGCTTTACCGTCAATATCTTATTGTCGGCGGTATGCCCGAATGCGTTATGCAGTTTTTGGAAACAAAGGATTATATCTTAGTGCGGCACACACAGGATACGATTTTGGCGAGCTATCTCAATGATATGAGCAAGTATAACAATCTGAATGAAATCAAGAAAACAAGGCTTGCTTATGATAACATCACCGTACAGCTTTCCAAGAAAAATACCCGTTTCCAATATAAGCTGATCAAAAAAGGAGGTCGTGCGTCTGAGTTTGAAAACGCCATTGAATGGCTCTGTCTGTCTGGCATCGTTTCACAGGTGTATAAGGTGGAACAGATCAAGAAACCTTTAGAAAACTACCGTGATATTGATGCGTTCAAGATTTATGTTTCCGACTTAGGGCTGCTCTGTGCAAAGAAAGATTTAGCGGCAAACGATGTTCTCTATATGGTCGAGGAAATCAATGATTTCAAGGGCGGTATGGCTGAAAACTATGTCAATTTGCAGCTTACCATCAACGGGTACAAGACTTACTATTGGGTGTCTGAGCGTGGAGCCGAGATTGATTTTATCATTCAGCGTGACGGTCAGCTTATCCCTATCGAGGTCAAATCTGCCGATAACACACGGGCAAAGAGCTTAAGGGTCTATATGGAAACCTACAAGCCCGCCTATGCCATCAAGCTCTCTGCAAAGAACTTCGGTTTTGAGGATAATAAAAAGATTGTTCCTCTTTACGCCGCATTCTGTATCTAATGTTGAAATGAGCCAAAAACCCCGATGCTTGCATCAAGCTAACAGAGATGCAAACATCGGGGTTTTTTAACCCTTGCGGCAGTCGCCAAATGTACATGACTGCTTCTGAAGCAAAAATATCATTTACTTGTTATCTACCAACCCTCGGCAAATCCCCATTTTGGCAGATACGGGACCTGGATTTTTGATAATTATACTTTTTCTCCATTCTTTCTGAATGAAGGTTTCTTTCTCTGACAAAGTAAAGTCGCTGCTTAGTATTTTCCCTTCTCTCACATAGACTGCCAGAAAATTCTCATTCTCATCAGGAATAATTTCATATTCCTGCCCGACCTCCAGGCAAAGAGCCTCCATTCTTCCCTTGGCCCCGTTTTTCAGCATCAGATTAAAGTCCACCACTCTTCCATAACTGACTGTAGGTACCCCGCCGTCGAAGCGGTCCACCTCATAGGGTGCCAGGGAGACTTTCTCTTCTTCTCCATGAACCATATCCAGGTGTCCCTGAAAGATCATCAGATAACGCTCAACTCCCGGCAGGCTGGTAAACTCTGACCGGTCTACATCTACTGTTGCGCTGCTGATCCGCAGCTGAAAATTCCCAGATTTATAATCTCCATCTTCAGGGTACAGGTAAAGCTCTGTAGTATCTCCTCCTGACCATCTGGAAACCTTATAGTCTTTCTCTGTTCTCACAATCATTTTCTCACCCATCTGTAAAAACCTCCCATTTAGTAAGTTTGATATCCTGTTTAGCTCATTGCTCTCAAGAGTCAAAGACCCTCGCGGCAGTCGCTAAATGGACATGCGAGCATGCCCGCTTGGCTCGTTGCTCGCGGGAATAAAATTCCAGCACTTTGTTCAGATAAGGTCTCAGTATATTATTTCCACATCTGTAGATCTCATGTTTCGCTCCCGGCACTCTTATGAGCTTCCCCTGGGGCAGCCGGCGGATAAATCTCTCCTGCGGTCTGGGGTAGACCAGAGTATCCATCTGAGCCTGAAAAAGGGCCACAGGTATGTCTATCTTTTTCCAGGAGCGGGCCAAAATTTCACGGCTCATGCGGTAAGCCTCCAGTCCCCACTGATAGCTGGCGCCATTATTCTGAAATTCCGACACCCTTCTCCTCTTCTCATAGTAATAATCAAATCTGGCTCTGGATAGGCAGGAACTTTTTTCAAAAGTTTCTTCATCCCGAAACCCATGCTGTCCCAGGGCATATTCTTCACCCCTTCCCATGGAACACATAAGAAAAGATGCCAGATAGGCCAGAACAGGCGGAATATATCCTGTACGGTGGAGAATCATAGGAGCGTTTAAAATTCCCTTCTGAAATCTCCCCGGATTTTCTGCCAGAGTCACTGCAGCAATGGCTCCTCCCATAGAATGTCCAAAAATAAACATGGGCAGTCCGGGATTTTCCTCTGACGCCCTGGCAGCAACAAAACTCAGATCTTTTACATATCTCCAGAAATTATCTATATGAACCTTGCTGGGGTCCTTAGTCAGTCTGTAAGACCGTCCATGTCCGCAGTGTTCCGGAATATACACGGTAAAGCCCGCCTGATAAAAATACCAGGCCAGTTCTTTATATTTTTCTGCACTCTCGCAGAAGCCATGAGAAATCAGGATAATTCCTTTAGCCTCTTTTTTATGGAGAGAAAGGCAAAAAATCTTCTTTCCTATTTCTCTGGTATAGTAACTTTCTCTTCCCCAGGCGTCAAAGCAGGACTCTACGTAATCCCGGATTTCTTCTGAAAAATTTTTCTCATCTAAAAGTCTCAACGCATTCTCCCCTTTCTATGTCAAAGGTTTCAAAGGGACATTGTATATTTTTGAGGAAATGCAAAAAATAGGTCAGTGCCAGCATGTCTGCACTTCCTCCAGGGCTGATATTCCTCTTAACAAAATATGTATCCAGAGCTGGAATGATTTCCAGCTGCTCTTCAGGTCCGGATGTCTTTAAAAACTGCTCCAGCTCTTTCTGTATTTTCAAAACCGTGTGGTAGTCAGACCGTATGATCATATTGGTATCTTCCACAGAAGAAATATACTGGAGCAGGGTAAGGAGACCGGCATCATTCAGACTGTATCCTTCCTCCAGGAGTTTCTCAAAGTAAAAAACTCCTCTTTCCAGGACATGAGGAAAACCTCTCCAGGCTTCTCCCCGTATTCCTTCTACCTGGTATTCTGCATAAAGTTTTTCCCCGTGGGTCCTGGGCCCTCTCTCTTCCAGTCCCTTATAATCTGCCATCAGATTGCTCGTCAGGCTCCGGCATACTTCCCCAAAAATCTTTAGAAAATCATTGTCGCGAAAATCTGCCATCAGACTTCCTGCTCCATATCCGGCACAGCAGCAGAATATCCCGCCGGAGAATACCATCCCTTTATGGGTATTAACTCCTCCCGTTGCCTCCCTCATGTTTTTTTCTCCTTCTATTCCCAATACTCTTAACTTTTCAAAAAGTCCTGGAAGCTCCTCTTTTTCCCCGGAAAAATTCAAGCCTTCCCTGGCACATTGGATAAAATAAGGGGTCAGGGCATATGCGCTGTCTGCAAAAGTTATAAGGCTCATATCCTGATGAGCTCCGTTGTGGGCCCGGTCTACAAGCCCCGGCTTTAATGTGGCGTTTACTTCATAAAGAAGGCTTTTCTGCATCAGAAGTCCAATATGGGAGGCCATTCTTTCTATATAAAAGTTTTCCATCATCTGGATTTCCCGGTGGAAAACTTCTTGGGCAGAATGTCTTCTGGACCGGCTGCAGTAAAAAGCCGGCTCACCGCAGAGAAGACACTTTCTTTCTGAGAATCCCAGTTCCTGCCTGGAAACTTTTCTTCCAGTGCTGTCCAGCACATCAAAGTCAAAGAGCCTTCCCAAAGGGTGCTTGTCTTCCGCTGTGGCAAGGCTTCTTTTTATTTTTTCAGGGGACAGTGTCAGCGAATAAAAGCTCTCACAACCTGTATTTTCTCTGTTTTCCAGGCTATAGATAATCTCTCCCTCTTCTTCTTTTACCGCCTGCTGTATCAGCTTATTTCCCACATCAAAAAGCCAGACTACAAAAGGAAATGTTTTCACCGGCCCTGGAATGTTCAGTGTAAAGCTCACCAGAGAAGCCGGTTTCTCTTTCATAAGTTCTCTCTGAATTTCTCCCCGTCTTTCCCTTGCGTCTAAAATTTCCCCCAGAGAAGCTTCTTTTCCCTCTGTCCATAACTCAAGTCTCATCTCTACTCTCCCTGTTCAGCAGTTTTTCTCTCAGCCCCCGTCCTTCCTCGGAAGCCAGATAAGCATAAGTTGTTTCAGGCACCATTTCTTTCAGAGTCTCCCAGTCTCCCTCCAGAAACTTTTTTCGCACATATGTGGCGCTGATTACCTGTTCCCGGTTTCTGCACCGGGGAATCTCTGTTACCTCTATCCCATAATCCGGAAGGATTTTTTTCATTTCCTGATTATACACTCTTGTGATTTCTGAAAAAGGCTCCTCTCCCACATAGCGGCAGTCTATGTGAAAAGCCTCCTTAAAATAAGTCCCGAAAATTTTCAGATCCAGCAGCACCGCCTCACCTGAAGCTTTTGCCTTGTCTTTCAGAAAATAATCCGGGAATGTGGCATGGGAAATCAGATAATCTGAGCTGCCATGAACATAGACATTTTTCAGATCCTCACAGCCTTTTTTTACCAGGTCCAGTCTTACCTTTGCCGGAAACTCTGAGGCCTCCTCTGACAGTACGAAAACATGAAGAATCTCACAGCTTGCCGCCGCATATTCCACCAAATACCTATGGCCCTTGGTAAAAGGATTGGCATTCATCACAATAGCTCCTGTCTTTAAGGAAAAATGTTCTTCATAAGGAGCAGCTTCTTTTTTCAGATAATCTCTGATCCCGTTTATTTTATTTTCCATAAGCAGCATATCCTGGGTATCCATAATGGGCCAGAACCCAAGATCCTGAAAATAGCTTTGATTGACTGGCTTTGTAAACACAAACAGATGGGTAATCCTCTCTTCCCAGGCGTTTTTCATAAGGAAGGACATCAGTTTCACCATCAGCCCTTCTCCCTGAAACCCAGGGTCTACAGCAATACATTTCAGTACATTCCCCTGCCGGGAGCCACAGGCTGCAATCTCTCCCTCCCTGGTACGCAGCATTACAGAATACTGAACCTTTGTGTCAAAGTCCAGCCCCTGCCGGGCTAAAAAATCCTTCATTTTCTCCAGTTTTCTTCCCAGAAAGGGACGCCCTTCCTCCTGATAAAACTCAAATCCCTCCATGTCATTCCCCTTTCTTCTGAACTAATCTGATTCTACCATATCCTACTCAAAACAGCCAGGCCCTTATTGTCTTTCCGTCCTTTTGAAAAATTCTTGTAGACAAGCATATCTTATTACGATATTATAGGAGAGCGATTCTATAAAGCAAAAGAAGGGAGACTGATAATCATGCTGACTGATTTTATCAACGGACTAAGCGACCTGCTCTACAGTTATATCCTGATCATCCTCCTTTTAGGAACAGGAATCTTTTTTACTTTCAGAACACGTTTCGTGCAGTTCCGTCTTTTCATCGAATCAATCCGTGTTGTGGCTCAGCCTGGCTCTGATGAGAATGGACTTTCCTCCTTCCAGGCGCTGATGGTATCCACTGCCTCCCGGGTAGGAACCGGAAACATTGCCGGTATCTCAACCGCCATCTGTCTTGGCGGACCAGGGGCTGTTTTCTGGATGTGGCTTACCGCCATCCTTGGAAGCGCATCTGCTTTCATCGAAAGTACTCTGGCACAGATTTATAAAAAACGTGCTGAAGACGGAAGTTCTTACGGCGGCCCTGCTTACTATATTCAGGCCGCTCTCAAAAAACACTGGATCGGGGCCATATTCGCTGCATTCCTGATCCTGACCTATATGGGCGGCTTCAATCTGGTAGCCTCCTTTAATATCGCAGATTCTTTCCGTGCTTACAGTTTTTTTGACGAAGCAGCTACTCCTCTGATCGTAGGTTTCATCCTGGCTCTGATCTTTGCTCTATGCATCTTCAGAGGCAGCAAACAGATTTCTAAAATTACAGAAGTACTGGTACCTTTTATGGGAATCTTCTATCTGGCAGTGGCTCTTTTTGTAACTGTGACCCACTATACCCTGATTCCCAGGATGTTCTCTGACATTTTTTCCAACGCCTTTGATTTACAGGCCATTTTTGGAGGATTTACAGGCTCCTGTGTTATGAATGGTATCAAAAGAGGGCTTTTCTCTAACGAGGCCGGCGTAGGCTCTGCTCCTAATGCTGCTGCCAGCGCTTCTGTTTCCCATCCGGTGAAGCAGGGTCTTGTGCAAATGCTTTCTGTGTTTATTGATACGATCCTGATCTGTACTGCTACTGCCTGTCTGCTGCTGTGTTCTGGCGTAGCCCCAAGTGAAGAACTGAAGGGTATGCCCTGGGTCCAGGCGGCTGCTTCAGAATCTCTGGGCAGTTTTGGAACCGTTTTTATCACCGTAGCCCTGTGCCTCTTCGCCTTTACCACACTAATCGGTAATTTCTATTATGCAGAAATGGGACTGAAATACCTGTGCGGAAAAACTCCCGGAAAGGCTCTTCTTAATCTTTTCCGTGTCATTGCTTCCCTGATCGTACTGGCAGGAGCTGTCATGGAATTCGGCCTGGTATGGAGTACAGCAGATGTTCTCATGGGCTTTATGGCTCTCATCAATCTGCCCGTTATCTTTATACTGGGCGGCACTGCTGTCCGCTGTATGCAGGATTACGTAAGACAGAAAAAAGAAGGAAAAGATCCGGTATTTAAAGCCTCAGACATAGAACTGAAAGATAAAACCGATTTCTGGAATTAAAAAATGAGGAGCTGCTGCACCAGGTTACTGGCTGCCACAGTTCCTCATTCCATATTCTTTTAATTTTCTTTTTATCCTTTTCCAAAAAGCTTTTCTCTTACCTGTCCCCACAGATGTATCAGAAAATAATCATAAGCCCGGTCATACACAAACAGGGCCGCCTGGCCTCCAAGAACAAATACCAGAAGCATGGTTTTCGGTATTTCTCCGGCAAAAAGGAGTTTTGGAAACAAAAAAAGGGCCGGAAGATACATGATATTAAAAAGGAGCAGCTTTCCCAGAATAAGAAGTATTTTTCTGCTTTTCCACCCCGGATGTTTTCCAAGAAAGTCCCAGAGAAACTCTACTCCCAGGACATAAATGCCCATCATTGCATAAGTAATACAGTAAAGTTTCTGAGGCGCCAGGAGTACTCCCAGAACAAGGCTTCCCACAAAGAAAGCCAGTCCATATTTCAGATCAAACTCCCGAATGATCACCCCAACAAGAAATGCTGCTGCTGCCAGAAGAAACAGCGTATTAAAATCAATAATGCCGCTTAATATGATCAGTACCACGTCGAAAGCCATAAGAAGCCCTGACACAGCAAGTTTTCTGGTATTTACATGCATGAACAAAGATCCCCTCCCATGCACTCACAAAGAGTATCTGCACACCACAGGTCGCAGCACATATTTCCGGTTCCGCAGGAAGAACCTCCGGTTCCGCCGCCATAGTAGCTTCCTCCCTGATACCGATTACTGTTCCACTGAAGACGGTTTACCAGGTTGGCATACTCCGGATTTCCCGGGTCCATACTTTGGGCCTGGCGGGCCAGATTCAAAGCATTCACATTATTGCCCAGTCCCATATTGGCGCAGGCGCTTAAATAATACCACTGAGCGTTCCGGTTCTGCATTCTGGACAGAACGTTCAGGGCCTGCTGGTACTGACGGCCATTAATATAATTATAAACTGCCTGATACTGGAGATTATCTTCACTGGAAGCAGTATTCTGGTAGCTGCTGTTGTTTCCATATCCCTCATATCCGTTCTGATATCCACCGTCTCTCTCTTTCATGATCTGATCATAAGCTTCCTGAACTTCTTTAAATTTTTCTTCTGCCAGATCTGCCAGAGGATTATCCACATAGGAATCAGGATGATATTTCCTGCTCAGATCCCGATAAGCCTTCTTTATTTCGTCGTTAGTGGCGTTTGGTGAAACGCCTAATATTTCATAAGGATTATTTACCATGGTTTTCTTGACTCTCCTGTCTTTCTTTTTGTATTTTATTATATTTTGCCCAAACACCACTATACAGAATATTTCTCAAAAGCTCTGCATCCTGAAGGCAGGGCAGTTTTTCAAAAGCACCTGTGGCCTCTCCCATCATCATGATGAGCATCCGGCGCACTTCCTGTTCATACTCTTCTTCACTCCGGCATTTCTTTCTGGTCACACTTAAAGGATTATACGCCCCTGTCTCTCTGTCCTTAGGGAGGTCATCATAGGCATCCATAATATATATAAATTTTCCCAGATAAAAACCGAATTTGCGGAGAGTTTCTTCCCAGTAATCCTCCCGGATCACAAACAAATCTTCCATCAAAGCACCAAAGGCCCCTGACACAATATCAATATCCATCAATTTCTGTTCTTCATAAACAGCCAGCTGGCGAAGCTGTTTTTTGATCACACTGGCCTGTCTTGGATATTCTTTGCAGATTTGGGCTGCCTTTTTTCTGAACAAATGGATTCCTGCGATTCCCGGCAGGCTTCTATCATCCTTCCAGTCATCTTCAAACTTAAAATAAGTAAGAAGAATGTTCATCTTCGCCCCGTATTCTGAGATATCATTCTGGAGCATGGGGATTTTTTTCACCGGATGTAAAGGACAATGAGACTGAAATTCCCTGTTGTCCGCCTCATAAAGAGAGGAGAGAAATATGATCAGAAAAGTCATATCATAAGTCAGGGTCATCCGCCCTCTGAATCCGTACTCTTCTTTCAGCTTCCGACACAGCCCGCAGTAATAGGCCTTGTATCTGTAAAACTCCTTTACCTTCAGTTCCGGCTTATCTATCATTACATATCCAAACATTTTATTACTGGACCTTTCTGCAGAACCTCTGCGTATATGATGTTACAGTTTCCATTTGCTTTATATGCCTGTCAGCATCATATCAGTCTATTATACTATAAGTTATTTCAAATTGCTATCTTTTCTTGCCATTGACGGACATACGTTTTTCCGCTATACTGAGGAAAGCTTTTAACGGAATGCAGCACACAAGAAAGAGGTGTTAAAGTACTATGAAAAATAATATTAATCAAAAATTCCCCCTGGAGGAAAAACTGGATATCGCTTCCCCGGAAAAGTTTATCAAAAATACAGATCATTTCAATTCCCTGATGATGCGTTACCGCTGTGCTATTCGTGAGATAAGCACCAAGCTGGAAGTCCTAAACGACGAGTTTTCCATTAAATATAACCGCAATCCTATCTCCTCAATTAAAAGCCGCATTAAAACTCCTCTGAGTATCTATAATAAACTTCAGCGTCTTGGCTACGACTTTACTGAGCAGAATATTGAGGAACAGCTCAATGATGTTGCAGGAATCCGGGTAATCTGCTCTTTCATGGACGATATCTATATTATGGCAAAACTTCTGGCCGATCAGGATGATATTACCGTCCTTAGGATTAAGGACTATATTCAGAATCCTAAAGACAACGGCTACCGCAGCTATCATATGATCGTGGAAATCCCTGTGTTTTTCGCAGAGGGAAAAACGCCTATGCGAGCGGAAATCCAGATCCGCACCATTGCCATGGACTTCTGGGCCAGTCTGGAACATCAGCTTCGATACAAAAAAGAGCTGGGCAGCAATGATCAGTATGCCATGATCAGCCAGGAATTATATGACTGCGCATGTACCATTACTGCCGTTGACAAACAGATGCAAAATATCAAAAATCTTATTGAAGAATACAGCACCCTCACTCCCCAATAAAAGCCTGCAATAGTTTTTCATTGGCGGAATAGTAATCCCGTATTTCTTCCTTTTCACTCAGTCCGCTCTCACCATCTATAATGCGTAAAGCTACCTTATATTCACTGGCGGACTGAGGGCTTCCCGCATCCTTATATCCCTGGCATTCCTGGATGGATACGTAATCCTCTTCATTTTCCGGAAAAACGCCCTGGTCTTTATACTCTTCATAGTTTTCCTCATTCATGAAGAAAATCATACTGGTACCTTCCTGAACATCAACGATAAATCTGGTCTGCATGGCAGCAAAGACCTGGGGATCAAATCCATCATCCTCTTCATCCGGACAGCTGTAATCAGAAATCTGTACATGGACCTGGCCGTCACCATTCAAATCCTCACCATGTTCCTCAAACCATGTCTGAAGAGCCTGGCTGTCTTCTTCGGTCATAGAATAATCTCCCAAAAACGCAATGCTATAATCATAATCAATTTTAGTCACCATGTCTCTGATAAAGATAATTACAAAAAACAGGATAAAAGCCCCGATCAGCACATGGAACTTGTAGTAGTAGAAAAAGTTTTCTATCTTTTTCTTTTTGTCCTCTGAAAGTAATTCTTTCTTCTTCATTTTTTCTGTTTCCTTTACTCTGTTGTAATTCACTGCTCAAAATTTTAACACTTTCCTGTGGACAAAGGAAGTCCAACAGATAAAATTTATGAGATTTTAATATTCTTTTCATATTGTGCCGACTCTTTCACGCAAACCGCCCTGCAGAAAAGAAAGGAAAGCTTCTTTTCTGCAGGGCAGTTTCTGCCAATATTTTATCCTATTTCTGTTCCGTCATCAGTCACTTGCCTGGATCGCATCATATCCTGTCTCTTTGGTACGGATCTTATATGCGCTTTTGATCTCGTAGCTGAAGATTTTTCCATCGCCGGCCTCTCCGGTATAAGCGGCTTTCTGTATGGCATCAATGGTTTTCTTCTCCCATTCCTCAGAAGAGACCACAATCTCAAACTTAATCTTGGGCTGCATCTGCATATCCACCTGCATACCTCTGACTACCTCTTTATATCCTCTCTGGATTCCCACACCCATTACCTGGGATACGGTCAATCCGTTTACTCCAATCTCGTCCAAAGCTGCTTTTACATCTTCAAATTTTTCTTCTCTTACCATTGCTTCTATTTTAATCATCATACATCTCACCTCACACTACTGATCCAGTCCATTAAAGCTCGGATATGCACTTTCGCCATGCTGTGTAATATCAAGACCAATCTGCTCTTCTTTGACCGTAACGCGAAGAGGCGTGATCACTCTCACTACTGCCGCACATATCAGCGTTCCCACCACTGCTATGGCAATAGTCACCAAAATACCGGCAATCTGGGCAAGGAAAAGACGGTAATCTCCGAATACCAGCCCATTCCACTGAGCAGTATCATTAATTGAACTCATACCGAAAAGACCTGTAGCAATACCTCCCCAGATACCGCCAAGCCCATGGCAGCCAAAGGCGTCCAGGGCATCATCAATTTTCAGTTTTTTCTTCACTAATTTTACCCCAAAGTAACAGATAGGACTTACCAGCCCTCCGATAATAAAGGATGACCAGATTGGTACAAAACCTGCACCGGGAGTAATTGCTACAAGACCTACTACAAGACCTGTAGAAGCACCTACCAGAGTTGGGCGCTTATCTTTGAGCACATCCAAGAGCATCCATACCAGCATGGCCGCTGCAGAGGCTATACCAGAGGTCATAAATGCATGAGCTGCCAGGCCGTCTGCGGCCAGAGCGCTGCCTGCATTAAAGCCAAACCATCCGAACCACAGCATGGTTGCCCCAAGTACCACAAAAGGAATATTGTGTACACGGTATACGGTAGTCTCATATCCCCGGCGTCTTCCGAGGATAATAGCCATAGTCAGGGCACTGACTCCGGAACTGATGTGTACCACATTTCCTCCCGCAAAGTCTACGGAACCGATAGAAGCCAGAAAGCCTCCTTCTCCCCATACCATATGGGCCAGCGGATAGTACACAATAATTGACCATAAAATAATAAACAGGAATAAGGCTTTAAAACGGATACGTCCAACCAGGGATCCCGTTAAAAGGGCCGGTGTGATTACCGCAAACATCATCTGAAAAGCACAATATACCAGATGGGGGATATTGTCTGCATAAGGTCCTGCTTCCATGTCTACACCGTTTAGCCCGAACCAGCGGAAATCACCGATAACTCCTCCGTGGTTTCCTCCAAAAGCCAGGGAATATCCGAACAGACACCACATTACAATAGCCACTCCCATGATCGCCACACAAGCCATCATGGTATTTACTACATTTTTTCTTCTAACAAGACCTCCGTAAAAGAAGGCCAGACCGGGGGTCATAAAAAACACCAGCGCAGCCGAAATAATCATAAAAGCAGTATCTCCACTATTCATAAACTCTCACTTTCCTTTCTCCTCCCAGAACTTCTCTGCCATAAGGACAAAAAGGTTCTGTCATATTTTCTTTTTCATCTGTGGGCAGAGAAACTATGCCCGATGAAGATCGTTTTTTTTGATTTTTACTGCGCAGTGTTTCAATGCTACGGAAACTTTCATTTCCGAAAAAAGAAAAGGCGTTCAAAATGCTCCTGCATTTCAAACGCCTTCGTTTTAACGAATTTTAGTCTAGCACAGTGTTAACAAAAAAGCAAGTGTTTTTTTAGATTTTGTAACTCTTTTTCATTCTCTGCATATTCTGAATGGAGAGAAATTCCATGGAGTGCAGACCTATGGCCTATAAAATCATGATTGACAGCGGGCACGGGGGTAATGACCCGGGCGCCGTATATGAAGGACGGCAGGAAAAAGATGACGCTCTCCGACTGGCTCTTGCGGTGGGAGATATTTTATCAAGAAACGGCGTAGATGTAGAATATACCCGGACAGGAGACGTTTACCAGACACCTTTCGAAAAAGCACAGATTGGAAATGCCTCTGATGCTGACTTTTTTATTTCTTTCCACCGAAATTCCAGTCCTACACCTAACCAGTACAGCGGGGTAGAAACTCTGGTTTATGACCAGTCAGGGCGAAAGCTGGATATGGCAGAAAACATTAACGGAGCTCTGGGAGAATTAGGTTTCCAGGAGCTTGGTGTAAAGTCCCGGCCCGGTCTGGTGGTGCTGCGGAGGACAAAAATGCCGGCAGTCCTTGTGGAAGCCGGATTTATTAACAGTGATGAAGATAATGAAATCTTCGACTCTCAGTTTCAGGATATAGCCCAGGCAATTGCCTCTGGAATTCTGGGAACTCTGAATGAAGAGACAGTAGAAACCCCAGGAAATTCTCAGGATATTTTCTATCGTGTTCAGACAGGGAGCTTCAGAGAGCGGGCAAATGCTGATAATCTCCTTTATGAACTGGAAGATCAGGGATTTCCCGCCTTCATCCTTCGTGAAGACGGTCTGTATAAAGTGCAGGTTGGAGCTTTCAAAAATCTGGAAAACGCCGTAAAAATGGAAAGGTCTCTTAGGAATGCCGGGTACAGCACCTGGATTGACGCTGCCCCTGCTACTTACTGATGAAAATCCAAATACAAAACGGAAAGAGGACCGGGGATATCCTCAGTCCTCTCTTTTACATAGATTCTGCTCTTTCTTTTATATTCTTCTTAAAATTAATTACTTCGTGATCATATTCTTTATCCATATACAGAGAAGTGATCATGAAATCTGCGGTAGCTCTGTTAACAGCCATAGGAATATCATAGACCTGGGCAATCCTCATCAGGGCTTTTACATCTGGGTCATGGGGCTGAGCGGTAAGTGGATCTGAAAAGAATACCACAAAGTCAATGACGCCTTCTACAATCTTGGCTCCTATCTGCTGGTCTCCTCCTAAAGGTCCGCTGTTATAGCCTTTTACCCTAAGACCTGTTCTGTCAGCTATCATTCTGGCGGTGGTTCCTGTTCCATAAAGATTATGATTCTTTAAAACCTCACTGTGGTCCATACACCACTGTATGATCTTGGCTTTTTCATTATCATGGGCAATCAAAGCAATATTCTTTTTCTTTTTGATCGTAAATGTCATATACTCATCATTCATCTTTTTTCTCCGCCTTCCTTTGCATATTTTTTGATTTCTTTCGCCTTTTTTCAGGAATTATTTAATAATAATTTCATCTTATTCTAACATAATTTCCTTGTTCTCACAATGGGAAACTGCTACAATGGTACCCAGAGGAAAGCAGGTGTTTGAATAATGTTTTATTTCATTGTAAATCCCCATGCCCGTTCTGATCAGGGCATGGATATCTGGAAAAAGGCAGAAGAGATTCTTGCCGCTGAAAAAGTAGAATATGAAGTATTCTTTACTAAATATACTGGGCATGCCAAAGAACTGGCAAAACAGATCGCTGTTCTTTCTCTTCCATGTATTTTGACAGTACTGGGAGGAGACGGGACTCTGAACGAAGTCATTGACGGCCTTGCCCAGACAGATTTTTCTCGTATCACCCTGGGCTATATTCCCACAGGCTCAGGAAATGATTTTGCCAGAGGTCTGGGAATTTCTTCAAATGTGACAGCATGTATGAATTCTATACTTTCTCCTTCAGACTATGCTCTGGTAGATGTAGGAATGTCCCGGACGTCAGCAGGAAAACATTATTTTCTTGTAAGCAGCGGCATAGGATATGATGCGGATATCTGCCGCAATGTAATGAAAACACCTATGAAAAAAGCTTTGAACAGGCTCCACATGGGAAAACTCACTTACGTTTATGTAGCTCTGAAGCTGCTGCTGGGCTACCAGTGCTGTCCTGTGTCTGTCCGGATTGATAAAAAGGAAATCCACCGGCTGCCCCGGTTCTACTTTCTGGCTGGTATGAACATGAAGCAGGAAGGCGGTGGGGTAAGATTTTGTCCCGGAGCCCGATACCAGGACGGCCTTCTTGATGTCTGCCTGGTAGGAGACCTTCCCAAAGCCAAAATCCTGACACTTTTCCCTACAGCCTTTATAGGGAAACATACCAGATTTCACGGAATTCATATGTATCGGTGCCGCCGCATAGATATTATCAGTGAAAAACCTCTTCCCATCCACTGTGATGGAGAATCAGCAGGTTCTCACCGGCACCTTACTATTTTAAATACACAGAAAAAGATAAAGGTTATTCTAAAGTAACAGGAGGAAACATATGAAGATACTTTTTATTATTCCAATTGTCTTACTTGTACTTTTTTGTCTCTATTTCTACTGTATCATGCCGCGGCTGACCAGAAAGAAAGAGGCTCAGGACTTCATTCATCATCTTTTTGCCCACAGAGGGCTGTTTTCCAAAGATCAGTCCATCCCTGAAAATTCTATGGCTGCCTTTGCAAAAGCCATAGAACACGGATACGGCATTGAAATGGATATCCAGCTTACAAAGGATAATCAGCTGGTAGTCTTTCACGATCACACCCTTACCAGGATGTGCGGCATTGACCTTCCTGTGTGCGAAATGACTTATGAACAGCTGCAGAAATACACGCTCTTTGATACAGACGAAAAAATTCCTCTGTTTAAGGATGTTCTGAAGCTGGTAAAGGGCAAAGTTCCTCTTCTGATTGAAATCAAACTGCCTACTCTGCGTACATATACCTGTCAGGCGGCAGATGAATTATTACAGAATTATCAGGGAAAATATTGTATAGAGTCTTTTAATCCACTGGCTTTAAGATGGTATAAAAAGCATAGAAAAGAGGTTGTCCGGGGACAGCTATCTGCCAATCTGACAAAGCCCGTGACAGAAGCAGGATTTCTGCTCTCTTTCCTCGTAAAATACCTGCTGCTGAATTTTTTAGGCAGACCAGACTTTATCGCATACCGCTATACAGATACCCAGAACGTAAGCTTTATGTTAAACAAATGCCTATGGCGAACCCCGACTTTTGCCTGGACAGTGCGTTCTCAGGCGGTTCTGGAAAAGTACCGGAGCAAATTTGATTCCATCATTTTTGACGGTTTTGTTCCTTCTCATAAACATTCTGTTTAAAATATTAAACTAGTGTAAATTCCATTGTTATCAGAAATCTACTGTGCTATAATGGGTTCAGATTTAGATGTGTGAGGTGAACTTATGAATTTTCTGAAAAAGTACCGACATACTCTGGCAATCCCCGCATATGGAATTCTATATTTGCTGGCTTTTCAGTATGTGGAGCAGCGTTCTGTACGCCATCATATTATCCACATGAAGATAGATGATTATATTCCATTTTGTGAGTATTTTATAGTACCTTATTTTTTATGGTTCATTTTTATTGCAGCCACAGTATTTTATTTTGCCTTTATCAATAAGAATAAAAAAGAATACTGGCAGCTTGTTCTGTCCCTGGGTATAGGTATGACCCTGTTCATTATCATCTCTCTGATTTTTCCAAATGGACAGGAACTGCGCCCTTCTCTTTCAGGGGACAGCATATTTATAGAAATGGTCCGGTATTTATACAAAATAGATACTCCTACCAATATATTTCCCAGTATCCACGTTTTTAACACTGTGGCCTGCTGTATTGCTATTTTCCGGCACAAAGGGTTCCGTTTTAAAAGACTTGTTCCCATAGCCGCAGGCATCCTGGGAACGCTGATCGTTTTATCCACCATATTCCTGAAACAGCATACACTGCTGGATGTAGTTGGCGCTGTTGTTTTAAATGTTTTCTGTTACCAGCTTCTTTATAAGCCAAAGGCAGTTCAGGAAAAACAGCCTGCCAGAGTCAGAGTTTAATGTGAATATATTATTTTTAAAAAATATCCCGGAAGTCTCCTGTATACCAGTTAAGACTCCGGGATATTTTTCGTCCGCCTTTTTAATTTCTGCTTTTAATTAAATCCATAAAACTTCTGTGCCAGTTTATAAATTGCCACAGAAATATTTCTTCCGCTTCCTCCTGGAAGATTTACGCCTCTTCCCAGGATTCCCATTCGCAGCTTTCTGTAAATATGAATATCTGCGCTTTTCAGATACTTCCAAAGTTCATTTTTCTTCTCCAGGTTTTCCTCAGTTCCTGAACGAATAAGCATAATAGAAGAAACTGTTGTAATGATTTCCAAATATCTCAGCATATATCTACGGATATTTTTTCCTATATTTTTCTTCCCTGCAATGGCATCGATCATCAGCTTATTTACTCGAATCTGCTGGTCAATCCGCCGTATCATCACATCCTCATGGACAGACTGATCTTCCCTGCCGATAAAATAACGGTAAAAATTCACATCCATATAGTACATAGTCCGTACACTGGGCAGGGGCTGATAGACAAATAGATTGTCTACGTAAAATGTATGTTTTGGCAGTACCAGGCCGCATTCTCTTAACAGTCCGGTACGGTAGATTACAGAATGCATGAGAATATATTTTCCCAGAGGCATCCTTCCCATCTCTTTCCAGGTAAAGATTTTTCCCTCCGGCATATACTTGGTATACCGCATGATTTTCTTTCTTTTTGCTCCCTGCTTTTCATAGACAAAATTGCTGATCATCATATCCAGTACCTGGGGACCTCCGGCAATCTCCTGAAGCTTATCCAGGATTGCATGGTAGGCTTCAGCATTAACCCAGTCATCACTATCCACCACTTTGAAGTAAAGCCCGGTGGCATTTTTGATCCCCGTATTTACCGCTTCACCGTGTCCTCCGTTTTCCTGGTGAATCGCTCTGACAATATTGGGGTATTTAGCGGCATACTCATCGGCGATCTTCCCTGTATCGTCCTGTGAGCCGTCATCCACAATGAGAATCTCCACCAGATCTCCGCCTTCTAAAAGGGAATCCACACAGTTTCTCATATACGCCTGTGAATTATAGCAAGGTACTGTAACCGATAACAATTTCATCTAAAAGTCCTCCTCAATATACTTTCTGTAGGCTGAAAATGCGGAAGGAATAGGATATCTTCCCCTGGATTCTTTTTTATCCGCAAAAATCAGTTCCCCAATCTTTTTCTCCTCTGTAGAGGCTACTTTGATAAAATAGCCCTTCATCCTCCACTCCACATGGGAAAAGATATGTTTTGCCTCTCCCGCACCGGAAATATGAAGGGGGATAAGTCCCAGGCTTTCCACATAAGCAAGAATTTCTTCTCTGGAATGGTAACCCTCCAGATTCGGCAGCTCATAGAGTCCTCCCAGAAGTCCTCCTGCCGGTCTTTTATGAATGGCATATTCTTGTCCGTTCTGAAGGATCAGCACGGTTTTTTCTTCTATCCGCCTGGCTTTTTTTGGTGCTTTCCGGGGGTATTCTACCACTTTTTCATGGGCTTTGGCAAGACAAAACTCATTCACCGGACATGACTGGCATCGGGCCGGTCCGTTAGGGACACAGACTGTAGCCCCAAGCTCCATCAGGCTTTGATTAAATTCCCCTGGGCATTGGGCAGGCATGATCTTCTCCAGCATGTCCTCGATCTTTTTTCTGGTCCTCTGTTTTAAAATGTCCTCCGGCTCCTCTGTGATCCTGGCAATGACCCTGAGCACATTTCCATCTACTGCAGGCTTTGGAATCTTATATGCAATAGAAGCGATGGCGCCTGCCGTATAGCTGCCGATTCCCGGCAGTCCCAGGATCTTCTCATAGTCTTCCGGTATCTCTCCGCTATACTGCTCCACAATTTCAAGAGCAGCTTTCTGCATATTCTTTACCCGGTTGTAGTATCCCAGGCCTTCCCATAGCTTTAAAAGCTTCTCCTGGGGGCACCGGGCCAGGTCCTCGATTCGGGGAAGAGCCTCCAGAAATCTGGCATAATATCCCTTCACTGCCTCTACCCTGGTCTGCTGGAGCATAATTTCTGAAACCCACACATGATAGGGTGTAGGGTCTGCCCTCCAGGGCAGCTCTCTTTTATTTTCCTGGTACCAGGAAAGCAAAGGCTCTACGATTTCTTCTAACATACCAACTCCTGATTATTTTATACTAGTAAAACCCTAACAGGTTTTGACAAATTAATCAAGTCTTTTCTTACATGACAGTCATAAGCCAGGATGTTGACACCTTCCTGTTCTGCTTTTCGAAGAGCCTGACCAAATTCCGGATGAGTCTCGTCGTTGGGTTCAAAATATTTTACCTTCTCCATCTGAATGACAAACATAATATATGCCTCATAGCCATCCTTTATACACTGACACAGTTCATGGATATGCTTTACGCCCCTTTCTGTAGGCGCATCTGGAAAACGCACTACTCCCTCTTCCTCCAGAGTCACTCCCTTGACCTCCATAAAAATCTTCCGCTCTCCCGACTCAATATAGAAATCAAATCTGGATTTTCCGTATACAGTCTCCCTTTTCACCACAGCGCCTTCTCCGAAAAGTTCTCCTTTAAGGAGCCACTCTTCCACCGCCCTGTTAGGCGCCTGGGAATCCATATTGATCAGGCGCTCTCCTTTTTTCACAGCAATCAGATCATACTTGGTCTTTCTGGCAGTATTACTGCTTCTACTCACAAAAACAGTGGTGCCGGGAATCAATAATTCCCGGCATCTTCCTGTATTTTTCACATGACAGATTTCTTCTTTTCCCTGAATTTCCACATGGGCAATAAAACGGTTTGGGCGTTTTATAAAAATTCCCGTCTCTACATTTTCATATCTCATAACTCTATTCGTCCTTATATTCTGTCTTCTGTCAATCCTTCATATATTTCCTTTACGCTTTGGAAAATATAATCCGGCTTTACTTCTCCCTGGCGGATGTCTTCCATAGAAGCCTCTCCGGAAAGAACACAGATGGTATCTACTCCCGCCCTGGCTCCCGTCTTAATATCCGTATACAGCCGATCTCCAACAATAACAGCTTCTACTGGCCTTTTCTTAAATTTCTTCAATACACAGTCTACCATAATGGGCTCTGGTTTTCCAATAAAGAACGGCTCCTTGCCTGTAGCGTTTTTCAGCATAATGCTCATGGAGCCGCAGTCCGGAATATATCCGAAACTCACGGGACATACCAGATCCGGGTTAGTGGCAAGATAAACCACATCTTTTCCAAGCATAATACAGGTATTGCGGATTTTTTCCGAGGTATTCTCCGTATCAAAGCCTATAAGAACAATAGAGGCTCTGTCATCCACCTCTGTGACCACATCAATCCCTTCCCGGCGGAGTTCTTCCACCAGGGAACGGGTTCCCATACAATATACTCTCTGTCCCGGATAATTTTCCTTTATATACATGGCAGTAGCCTGGCTGGAGGTATAGAAATTTTCATAGTCAGCCTGGATTCCCATAGCCCTTACCTTTTCCACGTAATCTGCCGCTGATTTGGAAGAATTATTGGTAATAAAAATATATTCTCCTCCTCTTCGGCGGATTTCATCCAGAAAATCAAGGGTTCCTTCAAAGATTTCGTTTTCATTGTATATTGTTCCGTCCATATCCAGAAGGTAAAGGGTCTTTTCCTTCAGTCCGTCACTGTTCTTCCCTGTTATATCCTGCATAGTCTCTCCTTTTCATATTCCCAGTCCTGCCATTGTCCGAAATCTGCCGGTACTTTCTGAGTATGTTTCGTCTGATTTCTCAGGCGGCTGAAACATTTTTTGTAGCGATAATGGAAACACCTGTGCCGCATATATTCTCCAGCACCACATCTCCTATGGCAACCGGTGCCTGGACCTTCACATCCTTCAAAACTCTGGCACAGTCCATAATCTTTTCTTTCGGTATGTCAGAAGCTGTTTTTACAGAAACCACCGGCATAAGACCTCCTGAGACTCTCACTGTGGAAGTCACAATCCTTGTAGGATTCGTTACCTCTTTCTTTCCGTAAGCCTCCCCTTTTGGGCAGGTATTTCCCTCTACTTTTACAACCTCTCCGTCCTTCATCGTTACTGTCAGTCCACAGCCTAAGGGACAGTTAATACAGATCAGTTCTCTCATCTCTGTCATCACGCTTCCTCCACTTTCACCACAATTTTATCCAATCCTTCTGCTACTGTCAAATCCGATTTTTTCAGCACCAGCTGTTCCATCTCCCCAGGAGCCATTTTTTTCTTTTTCTTATGCAGTATCCTTTCCTCTCCCCGGTATACGCTGACATAAACATCTTTAAAAACACTTCCTACCCGAAAGCGGAGAGTGACTGTCTCCTCCATATGTTCCGGCCTGATAAGCTGTGGAACACTGTAACGGATACCTCCTTCTGTCTGAATCCTGATTACCGGCTCTTCCTTTTCTCTTTCCTGGTCCTTACCCCAGTTACAGATATACTCTGCTGCATGGATACCAGCTCTTCCTGCCTCTTCAGATACATAATCCACCAGGTCATGTACATGGAGTACATTTCCGCAGGCAAACACTCCTTCCACACTGGTCTCCAGACTTTCATTTACTACCGGCCCTGAAGTAATAGGAGAAAGCTGAGCCCCCAGCTTAGAGGACAGCTCATTTTCCGGAATGAGTCCGCAGGACAGCAAAAGGGTATCGCAGGAATAGAATTCTTCTGTTCCCGGAATGGGCTTCCTGTTTTCATCAACTTGAGCGATGGTAATTCCTGTTACTCTTTCCTTTCCCTGGATATCTACCACAGTATGGCTGAGCTTCAAAGGGATCTGAAAATCCTCCAGACACTGGACAATATTTCTCTGAAGACCGCCAGAATAAGGCATGAGCTCCGCCACTACCTTTACCTTAGCCCCTTCCAGAGTCATTCTTCTGGCCATGATCAGACCAATATCTCCGGATCCCAGGATCACAACTTCCCTGCCGGGCATATATCCTTCCATATTTACCAGCCTCTGGGCGGTTCCTGCAGTATAGATTCCTGCCGGACGGTATCCGGGAATATTCAGGGCTCCTCTTGGCCGTTCTCTGCATCCCATAGCCAGGATCACTGCTTTAGCCCGGAGAAATACAAGACCTTCCTCTCTATTCATAATGGTAACCACTTTTTCCCGTCCTTCCAGAGAAATATCCAGCACCATAGTATTCAACCTGTATGGAATAGAAAGCTCCATAGCCTGGTCGATATATCTCTGAGCATATTCCGGTCCTGTCAGCTCTTCTTTAAAGGTATGAAGGCCGAATCCATTGTGGATGCACTGATTCAGAATGCCGCCCAGTTCATGGTCTCTCTCCAGTATCATAATGTCCTTTACACCGGCTTTTTTCGCCTGGATGCCTGCGGCCAGTCCTGCCGGGCCGCCGCCTACTATGATCAAATCGTATGTATTCTTCATATCTATGTCCCTTTCCCCTATCTTTTCTACCTTTCACCTGTAAGCAGATTTGAATTTCCTCCTGCCTTTGTCAGGGCCAGAGGAGATACCTTCAGCTCTCTGGCTAAAATCTCCATAGTCCTGGGTGAACAGAATCCTGCCTGACACCTTCCCATTCCTGCTCTGGTCCGCCGCTTCACGCCATCCAGAGACCTGGCTCCCAGAGGTCTGCGGATAGCATTCAGAATTTCTCCTTCTGTAACCGTTTCACACCGGCAGATTACATTTCCATAAGCTGGATCTTTAGCGATAAGCTCTCGTATTTCCTCAGGAGTAGACTCAGCAACACAGGGAATATCCTCTCTTCTGGAAATAAAGTTTTCCTTTTTTTCTGCCTGGAGTTTCTCTGCGATCATTTCTGCCAGGTATTCTCCTATAGCCGGAGCGCTGGAAAGCCCTGGAGATTCAATTCCTGCCGCATTAAAGAATCCGGGAGCATCCTGGGCTTCTCCAAGAACAAAATCTTCACCTTTCTCTGTAGCCCTGAGCCCGGCAAAAGAAGTGATCACCATTCTGAGCGGCACTTCCCCTGCACTAAGCCTGGCCTGGGCCGCTACCTTATCCAGTCCCTGGGCCGTAGTGTTTACTCCTTCTTTATCTTCAATATCCTCTGCTGTAGGGCCTACCAGAAGGTTTCCATGTACAGTAGGTGTGATCAGCACGCCCTTTCCCATCTTTGTAGGAAGCTGAAAGACTGTATGAGACACAAAGTTACCTGCCTTTTTATCCAGAAGACAATACTCTCCTTTTCTGGGAGTAATGGAAAGCTTTCTGGCACTGACCTTGTTGTTCCATACATCTGCGTAAACTCCTGCTGCATTGACTACACATTTTGTGTCAAATACTCCCTTTTCCGTAGTGATCCTGTAGCCGCCTTCCATAGATTCTATGTCTTTCACCTGAGTATCAAAGGAGAATTCCACTCCGTTTACATTGGCGTTTTCTGCCATAGCAATAGTCAGCTTAAAGGGACATACAATTCCGCCTGTAGGAGCATAAAGCATGGCTTTTACCTCCCGGGAAAGATTGGGTTCTATTTCCCAGATTCTCTCTCCTGTAACGATTTCCAGACCTTCTACTCCATTTTTCTCTCCTCTTGCTTTCAGTTCTTCCAGCTTTGGCATATCCCCTTCCTGGAAACAAAGTACCAGGGATCCATTCTGCTTGTATGGGAAATCCAATTCTTCAGACAAGGCCTTCATCATTTTGTTTCCCCTTACATTCATAATCGCCTTCATAGACCCTGGCTCTGCATCAAAGCCGGCATGAACAATGGCGCTGTTGGCCTTGGATGTGCCACAGCATACGTCCTCCTCCCTTTCCAGCACCAGAACCTTTAACTGGTATCTGGATAATTCTCTTGCCACGGCACTTCCAGTTACTCCCGCGCCGATGATCACTACATCATACATATCTGCTTCTCCTTTCATCTAAATGAAAAAAGACAGCACAAATACCGGTGAGTTCTTCACCTGTATCCGCACTGTCTCAGTTCTCCTGCGTAAAATATTCTTTTTTACATAAACCATACTTTCTGATTTGTGGTAGATATGGAAATTGCTCCGGCCCCCAGAGCTCCCATAATATCCTCTCTGTCTGTGATCAGGCCTCCGGCAATGACCGGCACTATGCTGTCCCGGCAAATATGCCGGATTACTTTAGGCATCAGTCCCGGAAGTATCTCGATCATATCCGGACGGACAGATTCTGTCTGCTTTCTGATACTCTCATAAGCAATGGAATCAATCACAAAAAATCTCATGATCGCAAACATGCCTTCTTCTTTTGCCTTCTTTATAATTCCGGGTTTCGTGGAAATGAGCCCGTCAGCATGAGTAACTGATTTCAGATAAGTTACGGCAATCTCTTTGCTGCTTAATCCTGTGATCAAATCCAGATGAACGATTACTATCTTTCCTGCTTTTTTCAGTCTTGATACAATTCCACTGATACTGCATATATCCCCATATAAAACAAATACAATGGGGATCTCCGATTCCAGACACTTTTTCAGTCCTTCTTCATCTTTGACAGCTGCGATCACCGGACAGTCCTCAAAGACCTCTAACATTTTATGGTTCATTTCTGTCTTTCCTTTGCTGTGTAGATAAATTAACCTCCAGTCTGCTGCCTCATCACTTTTTCACCAAAACATTATAAAATTATGTACTGCAGCATACTGGGATTTACGGAAAAAGACAAGACCATAAAGCTGTCTTCACAGCCTCTGTTCTTGTCTCCGTCTCTTGTTTCATTATACTACAGTAAATTTCCCGTTGCAAGTAAATTATCTGTAAAAGCAGACAATGGGACATCCTGCCTCCAGACTCTCATAGAATCCTCCTGCAAAAGAAACGGGAAGATTAATACAGCCATGGGAGCCGCCGTATAGATAAATATTTCCCCCAAAGTTCCATCTCCAGTCTGCGTCATGGAAACCGATTCCTCCGTTGAAGGGCATCCAATAGTCCACAGGAGATTCATAATCATAGCTTCCATCAGGATTTGGGGCCGGGCGAAGCACCTGGTCCCTCTGCTTATACTTAAGATAATAGGTTCCTCCGGGGGTTCTCCGCTCATAATTGTAATAGGTTCCTGATACAAAATCTGAATCCATCATCAGATTCCCATCTTTATAATACCAGAGATGCTGCTCCGTCAGATCCACCTCAACATATGTATTTCCTACATCATTCTCGCCATAAACAACGCCTTTCTGCGCATAGACCGGTTCCCTTTGGGTATTGACATGGTTCTGAATGTCGTACAGAAGCTGGAGGCTCTCTCCTTCCTGGTCAATGCTGAATCCATAATTTCCCCCTTCAACAGTTACGTTTTCCCCGGTAGCCGTACTTTTTATCACTCTGTTCTTTCCTACTGTATTGTATTTCGCCGCCAGTTCTGCCGTATATGCCTGAATATTTGCCATCAGTCCATCTGGATTTTCCACATAATTTCCGGCCTCATCGTAAGTAAACCAGTCCTTTACACGCATTCCGTCTAAAACTTCCTGCTTATCTCCGAAAAGATAGGTCACCGTCACTGCCGCACAGCTGTTCCAGACTTCCTGCTGTTTCTTCAGATTTTCGTTATCCTGTTTCACAGCCGGCACTGCATAGACGCCTTCCTCTTCCGCAGAAATGCTCTCTTCTCCTTTTTCTATAGCAGTTTTCACCTTTTCCAAAAACAGATTTTCATCTATCACTGTACCTGGGGTCTCTTTCTTTATAACAAATTGATTATCTTCAAAAGCAATATAAGCATCTTTTGCCGGTACCATATGCTCCTTTTTCATGCTGTCAAAAGACAACAGCTTTTCTCGCAGCTTGTTTTCATCAAAAGCAGCTCCATAAGCTACCGGATGGTCTTCTCCTATAAAAAGTCCCTTCACCCAGAAAATGGCATTCTGTTTTTCAAGGACCGTCCGGGGCAGGTTTTCTGACTGGTATGTGTAGCCGATATCCTTTCCCCGGATCAGCTCCTGGTTATCCTTAAAAATAACCTCAATAGAATAATTTTCCACCTGCTCTTTAATGGCCTTCTCCGCCTCTTCCACAGTCATATTTCCACAGTCCAGTGTTCCGATTTTTGTCCCATCCAAAAGTCTGCCGCTGTAGTACCAGACACCGCAGAGATAGATCACTGCCAGAGTGCCCGCCGCAACGGCTGCACCTGCATACAGCTTTTTCTTATCCCGTTTTTTCTTTTTAAACAGCTCTGTATATTTTCCTTTTAGCTGTCTTAAAATCTCTTTTCCTTCCCAGCCTCCTTTTCTTCTGCTCTCCTCTATTCTTTTCTCCTCTGGCTCCGCTTCTGTTTCTGTCTCGCCGTTCTTTTCTGTCTGCTTATTATAAGTATCCTCCCACTGTGGCTGGTCCTTTAAGGTTTCTTCTACAATCTGCTCCATAGCCCTCTGTATTTTCTCATCCATTAACGAAAACTCCTGACTATTCTTTTTATATCTATTCCGTCTTCTGTTAAAGTCTTTTATGTAAAAAAATGAAATTGTAAAGGTATTATAACATGTAAAATCCACTTTTTCCGGGGATTTCATGAACTTCATAATATTTAAGATATTCGTTACAGACTGTAATATCTTTTATATTTTCTTGTTAAAGAAATAAGCATAGGAACCCTTAATATTCCTATGCTTATAACAAATACTTGAGACCTTTTATTCTGCTTTTCGTTCCAGAATTTTTAAGCATAATCAAGTTTCCGTTGACAAGTTTCCTCCCAATATCTACTATTAATTTATAAATAGCAAAACGGAGGTATCTGCCAATGCTTTTACATGGAAATATCAAACATATCATAGGCCACCGAAGCCCTCTTATTTACGGACATTTTATAGAACATTTTCACAGACAGATTTACGGTGGTATATATGATCCTAACTCTCCTCTTTCTGATGAAGACGGCTTCCGCACAGATGTTATAGATGCTCTTAAAAAAATCAAAATCCCAATCCTGCGCTGGCCAGGAGGATGTTTTGTGTCTTCTTATCATTGGAAAGATGCCGTAGGCTCCAAAAGAATGCCCTTTTTTGACAAAGCCTGGAGGGTAGAAGACCCAAGTACCTTTGGAACGGACGAATATATTATGCTCTGTCGAAAACTAAACTGTGAGCCTTATATCTGTACCAATGCTGGAACTGGTACAGCAGAAGAAATGAGTGACTGGGTGGAATACTGCAATCTGGAAACGGAGGGAAAATATGCGAAATGGCGAATAGAAAACGGTTTTCCTAGCCCGCACAAAGTAAAGTACTGGAGCATAGGAAATGAAAATTATGGATTTTGGGAAATAGGGGCAAAAGATTCCAAAGAATGGAGCAGACTGGTAAAAGAATCTGCAAAAATGATCAAGCACGTAGATCCTCTTACTCAATTGTCCGCTGCCGCTCTTACTGATCTAGACTGGAACATCCATCTACTCACGGAAGCCGGTGATTTTCTAAACTGGATATCTATTCATCAATACTGGGATCCTATCAATCAAACAAATGATTATGCAGACTATGAGCAAACAATGGCCTATACCCACAGAATCGGTCATTCTATAGAAAAGATGCGAGGTCTACTCACTGCAATGAATTTGGAGAAAAAAATAAAAATTGCCTTTGACGAATGGAATCTTCGCGGCTGGTATCACCCCAATATTCATACAATACAGCAGGGTATCACAAAAGAAGAATATCTCTATCCAAGAGATAAGAATGATGACAACACAAAATATACCATGGCCGATGCCATATTTACTGCCTGTTTCCTTAATGAATTAAACAGAAACTGTGATATTATAGGAATGGCCAATTATGCTCCTGCCGTAAACACCAGAGGCTGTATCTTTACGTATCCAGAAGGTATTGTCCTTAGAAGTACCTATCATGTATTCGACTTATATGTAAATTATATGGGGGATATAGTCTTAAATACCTGGTCAGAAAATATGCCTTTCATAACAGTCCAGAACAAAGCAAAAGAAAATCTGGATATTTCCGCTTTAGATATTTTAGTATCAAAATGGTCGGACAAACCTGGAATCGCTGTAGCCGCTGTAAATAAAGATCCTTTAAATTCCCAATCTCTCCAGCTGGATATAGCGGGTGCTAAAGGAAATGTAAAACACTTTTGTCTTATGGGAGAAAGCACAGAATCCTATAATGACATTAATCATGAAGAAGCCAAAATTGAGGAAAAAGATTTGGGGAATTTTTCAGACAATAGAGAAATTATTTTACCGCCGCATTCCATAAATATTATTCAAATTTTATGAACAGAACTCCTATAATCAGGACCACCGACTTAATCGGCAATGTCGTCAACTTAAGATATATCAAAAAATGTTGCCTCACATTGATTGTATTTTCAATGTGAGGTATTTTTATGAATACAAAATTTTTAACATCCATCTTACAATTTTCAATTTCATATATACTCTTTGATATATTGACTTTTCCACCAGCAAATGCTATTCTTTTTATATGAGTTATAAATAATTTATACAATAAACAATCTTAAATATAATCACCATTCATAATAAATTAACAGAAGTAGTTAAAATCATTCTCCCAATATTAAGCAAAGTATATTACTTAGTTTGTTTAATATTAAATAGGTACGTCATATGAAAAAATCTATGTGGGAATTTTCAATTACTATTTTATGTTTTATGTTTGCTTCGCTCATCTTTACTTCTTGCCGCAAAGATGGAGAGGAAAAACGCCTCACCATCTGTACAGAAGAATCTCTGCTCTATGATGTGGAAGAGGTGGTCCGGTATTTTAAAGACAGCCAGGAAACTCCTGTGGATATCCAGATTTCCTATATTCCATCTAAACAGGAGGACCGGGCCAGCATTTGTAAAAAATGGAGAACCGAACTTATGGCCGGTAAAGGAGCGGATCTTTATATCATGAAAGATTACGGGATCAGCCGGAATATATCTGTCTCAGAAGAGGAGATACTGCTGGCAGATCCTAATAAGCTGCTTACCAGCGGCGTGTTTCTGGACCTGTCAGAGTATATCGGAGAAGACGAAGACTTCCAGTCCTGTTTTGCCCCGGTAATGGAGGCTGGTGCAGTAAATGGAAGACAATATATTGTTCCATTTACATTTAATGTGACACTATTAAGAAGTCCTGATGGAAAAGGTTCATTAACTTACAGAGACTGTACTGATCCACTTACGGACCTGCTAGAGTCGGGGAAGCTAGGGGCGCTTTCTGCAGCTGATCTTTTGTTCTATGTAAAGGACTGGATAGGAAGCAGTTTTGATTACCAAAAAGGAAAAGTCATGTTTTCCCCGGAAGACGTCAGTCAGGTCCTGGAATATGCGGTAGATGAGGCACAAAAAGGCATTAAAGAAGGCAGCTATGAAGTGGTTTCCATACAAAACGACAGATATCCGTACGCCTCTCTCGACCTTGAAATGGAGAGGCCAGAATATCAATATCTCCCCTTTCCAACTCTGGACGGAAGAGTCAGCGCTACAGTTCTTTCCTATGGAGCCATTGGACGGACCTGCAAAAATCCTGAACTGGCTTATGAATTTCTAAAAATATTCTGGTCAGAAGGTTTCGCTTCAGGGGAAGGTCTAACCATCCCGGATCAACAATACAGCAGACATTACTTAATCGATACGGTCTTCAATATAGATGGCCTGACAGTGCGACAGGATCAGTGGCAGAACTGGTACAAAAATAAGCCGGAGAATATAAATGCTTCGGAGATGGTCTTGAAAAATGAAGAAAACATGCTTTCTATAGTACGGCAGGTTTCTACTGCCAGGTTTGTCTGCACCATAGATTATCTGGGAATGGATATACGGGATATGTTTTGGGAAAACGGTATCTTAAATGTGGATAAGGAAGCAATACAACAGGATATCCAGACGGCTTCAAACATGTTGTATAACAGTACACGGTATATTGTTATGGAGTAAAAACACTCCCACACGGAGGAAGAGGGAAAAATAAAGAGGATTTTTGCTTGTATTGGGATATTCCCTCCTGTTAGTGATTACGATAGTTGCAACGATAACCTTTTTATGTCTTGGGTGAAGCGAAAGGAGGGATTAAATTTAT